>Ga0066671_10000639_pt1 | contig 11057 bp, 14 predicted proteins | sample GraSoiAngelo_120_FD_62294 | JGI IMG/M metagenome (GOLD analysis project Ga0066671, IMG submission 62294) | Grasslands soil microbial communities from the Angelo Coastal Reserve, California, USA - 14_0919_09_20cm | ecosystem: Environmental > Terrestrial > Soil > Grasslands | place: USA...
GCGCGGCGAGCACGTCGTCGCGGCTGATATTCTTAATTCCCGCGAATTCATCCTTCGCAGCAACCTCGCTGATCGGAATGATTTGCACGCCGTCTTTTTTGCCGCCTGGGGCATGAACGAACAGGTTGCGGAAATTGCCGACGCCTTTCGATTCCTTGAGCGACTGCCGGATTGCCTCGGCGTCTTTGTTGTCGATCGTCGGCTCGTTAAGGTAAAAAATGAAGCCGGCGTGACTGCCGTTCAAATAGTAGCGCCGGCGGAACACCGTCGCGGCCTCGCCGAGCAAGGCCGACTGCAGGGCGCCGAGATATTCGGGCAGGCCGTAGAGCTCTTGCGTTGGGTGCTCGAGCAGCAGGTGAAAAACCGAGCCGCGCTTAAATTCGTGCTCGTCGCGCGGGTTGCCGATGAAAAAATAACGGCCTTCCTCGACGCCGCGGCGAGTGTAGCGGGCGAGCGAGTGCTGCAGCTCGATCGGCTTGCCGCCCAGGCTGTCACGGCGCTCGAGATAAGCGTTGCCCGTCGTCAGATAGTCGAGCGCGAATTTCCTGAAATTCTCGCGCGACAACAGTTTCGTCGGCTCAAAAGCGCCGGCGAGCAGGTTCACTTTGAGCCGAATGCAGCTCGAGTGCGGCCCTGGCACGTCGAGCGCCCGAGTGAGGCCGCACATTGAAACCGGCGGCGCATACCAGCGGCCGTTAGTCCAGCTTTCGAGATACTGCAGCACGTCGCGCCGATCGAGCACGCCGACGGCATCGCCAAAGGTGAAGGCCTCGATCGCCGGCCCGCTCGAGCGCGCCTCGATCGTTTGGGCCTGGGCGGGAACGGTTAGAGCAGTCGATTCCGTCGTCATTAGAAACTCTCCACACTGGCTTTGTTGTCGCCGAGCTCGCCCGCGAGCGGCTCGGCGTGAAGGACGTGCATTATTGACCAAGCGACGTCGGCGTGCCCCGTCGCGCCCGATCGGCTCGCGACATAGGTGACGAGCCGGCCCGAGGCCGTTGCTTGCGGCCTGATCGACATAAAGCTCGCGATAATGTCGGCCGCGCCGGCGTCGAATTGCAGGCGGCCCGCAGCGATCACGGCCTTCGCCTTATAGACCATCATCGCCTTCAGCTCGGCCGAGTAACGGATTGCGCGAGTCGTCGGGAACCTCTTGACGACGAGCTGATAAACGGCCGCGCCGACGCCGGTTGTGTCGATTCCAATGTCGACGACGCGATATTTTTGCATCATCCGAAAAATCGCGTCGGCTTGCGTCTCGAATCCGCCGCGCAGGCGCAGTTTCTCGAGCACTCGAAACGGGCCCTTCGCCTTTTGCGGCGTCGCGACGACGACGAGCGCCGCGTCGTCGCCGTCAGCACTCTCTTGCGGATCATAACCGATTGCGACCTCGCCGGCGTAGGGGCGCAGCGCATATTGATTGACGTCGGCCCAGGCCTCGAGGCTGTCGACCTGACACCGTTGCATTAGTGCGAACGGGAACGCCGAGGCGCTGTCGTCGACGAATTCGCACATATAGAGATTGTTGAAAACGTCGGGCGACTTGCGCCGCCGCAGCTCGTCAATATCGAACAGATCGCAGCCGCCGGCGGCCGCATCCTCGATCGTTACCTTGTGCCGCCAAATCCCGTCGCCGCCGCGCTCGCCGCCGCGCAGCACTTCCTCGTCGAGCTCGACCTTGACGCGATCGGCTTTCGATCGGCCGTCGTTGAATTTTTCGCCCGTCCATTTTTTATAGGCCGGATGGGCAACCGAGCTCGGCGTCGAAAAATAGGTTTCGCGATAACGCTTTTGCGACGCCATGCCCGAGGCAACGTCGTCGAGGTTGTCGAAATCCTGGGCCCAAAAACACTCGTCATAGTAAAAGTTACCGTGCTCGCCCTGGGCGGTGCGATAATTGGCGCCGAGAAAGAACAGCGTCGGCCGCTCGAGCGGCTTGCCTTCCTCGTCGTCGCCGCGATCAATCAGGACGTGCTCGCCCTTCAATTGAACGCCCGTCACTCGAAAGACGAATTCAATGATATACTTGCGGAAAATCTCGGCCTGCCGGCGAGAGGCTGACAGAAAGATTTGATTGCGGCCCGTCTCGAGCGCGTCGATCAAGGCCTCGCGGGCGAAATACCACGTCGCACCGATTTGTCGGCTCTTCAGAATGAAGCGCGTGCGCTGATCGGCGTTCCGCCACCAAGTAAGCTGATAGGCGAAGCATTCGGCCTCGAATGAGGCGCGAAGCTGATCGGCCATTTCGCGGGTTATGAGGTTCGCCCGCTTGGCCTTTTTCGGCCCCGCGTTCCGCGCCTCGACGTTGGGGTTTAGATCGGCCTCGTTGCCCGACTGACGATAACGCCGGCACCGCTCGAGCCGCTCGACCTGGCGCCCGAGCAAATCAATCTCTTTGAAATCGCTGCCCGTCTTATTCTCTTTGGCGACGAGCTGCTGAAACCGGACAAGCACCGACTCCTCGGCCGCCCTGATCGGCGGCGCCTCGGCCCAACGCTCGCGCTGTTTCCAGCTTTCAATCGTCGATCGCGCGACGCCCTTGCCGTCGATCGTCACCCCGCGCTCGGCGAATTCCTCGGCGATTTGAGTGACGCCCCACCCGCGCCAAAAGAGCGAGCGGGCTTCCCGACGAACGTCGGCATACCAGGGCAAGAAAGACGGATGCTCGCGCATAGTCAGAGCACCTTGCCTTTGTGCCTGCCCCGCGACGCTCGCCTGCTGTTGTAACCTCGCCCTTTACAACAGGCCCGCATTGCCCCGCGCCTCGCGCTCGCGTGCTTTGGGGCTGACACAAGTCGCGGGAATTCCCGCGGGAACGAGTGAAACGGAGCCCGTTGCAATGGCGAAGAGCAAGTTTTTCCGCATCGCAGTCGAGGGGGGCACGACTGACGGCCGCGTTATCGAGCGCACTTGGCTCGAGCAAATGGCCGCCGACTACAACCCCGAGACTTACTCGGCCCGCATCAACCTCGAGCATATCCGCGGCTTCAGCCCCGAGCCGCCTTTCAACGCTTACGGCGACGTGCTCGCGCTGCAGACGGCCGACGTCGAGCTCGAGGTTGGCGGAAAGAAGGAAACCCGCCTCGCTCTACTGGCGCAAGTCGACGCCACCGATTCCCTCGTCGCGCTGCGCAAGGCGAAGCAAAAGCTCTTCAGCTCTTGCGAGATTGCGCCGGACTTCGCCGGCAAGGGCCGCGCCTATCTCGTCGGCCTCGCCTTCACCGACTCGCCGGCGAGCCTCGGCACCGAAATGCTCACCTTCGCGGCCGCCCAGGGCGACAACAGCCCGCTCGCGGGCCGCAAGCAAGACGCCGCCAACCTGTTCACCGCCGCCGATGCTGTCGAGCTCGAGCTCGAGCCCGAGGCGCCGGCGCCCTCCGGCGACGACGTTGCGATCGTTCGCGGCCTGATCGAGACGTTCGCCGGCCTCGTCGCTCGCTTCACCGGCAAGGGCACCGAGCCGGCGCCCGTCGTCGAGCCCGTCGTCGAGCCCGTCGTCGAGCCGGTTGTCGAGCCCGTCGTCGAGCCGGCCCAGGCGCCGCCGCCGGCGGCACCGGCCAATGACAACCTCTCGGGCCTCGCCGAGACGCTCGGGCAGCTCGCGGCAAGCCTCGAGCCGCTCGCCGGCCTGCCCGCCCGCGTCGACGAGCTCGCCGCCCAAATCGACTCCACGCCCGAAGGCTTCACCCGTCGCCCGCTCGCGACCGGCGCGAGCAATCGCGTGCGCACCGACTGTTAACGCCAGCCCCGCCCCGCCCCTCGCCACAAGGAATCGACTCCAATGCGTAACGAAACCCGCCTTCTCTTCTCGACCTACCTCGGCACGATCGCCGAGCTGAACGGCGTCGACGCCTCTCTCGTCGAGGGCGGCAAGAAATTCACCGCCGCGCCGAGCGTGCAGCAGACGCTCGAGACTAAGGTGCAGGAATCGAGCGCCTTCCTCTCGACGATCAACATGGTTCCGGTCGACGAAATGATCGGCGAAAAGCTCGGCCTGGGCGTTTCCGGCCTGATCGCGAGCCGCACCGACACCTCGGGCAACGGCACTCGTCAGACCGTCGACCCGACCTCGATCGACAACACCGGCTATGCCTGCAAGCAGACGAATTTCGACACGCATTTGAGCTACGGCAAGCTCGATATGTGGGCCAAGTTCCCCGACTTCGAGACGCGCATTCGCGACGCGATTGTGCAGGCCCAGGCGCTCGACAAGATTCGCGTCGGCTTCAACGGCACCTCGGCCGCCGCGACGACTGATCGCGCGGCTCACCCGCTCGGCCAAGACGTCAATATCGGTTGGCTGCAGCATATCCGCACCGACAAGCCGAGCCACGTTTTCGACGAGGGCGCGAAGGTTGCCGGCAAGGTGACTTACGGCGCCGCCGGCGACTACGCGAACCTCGACGCCCTGATTTTCGACGCGATCAATTCGTTCCTGCCTTCCTGGGCAGCGGGCGACACCGGCCTCGTCGCCTACATGGGCCGCGACCTCATGCACGATAAGTATTTTCCGATCGTGCAGGCCGCTGGCGACAAGGCGACCGAGCAGGTTGCTCGGGACGTCATTATGTCGACCAAGCGGATTGGCGGCCTTCCTGGGGCGACCGTTCCGTTCGTTCCTGCCGGCGCAATTCTTATCACGCGGCCCGACAACCTCTCGATTTACTATCAGGCCGCCAAGCGCCGCCGCGCGATCATCGACCGCGCCGAGCGCGATCGCGTCGAGAATTTCGAGTCGTCGAACGACGCCTACGTTGTCGAGGATTACGACTTCTCCCTGCTGATCGAGAATATCGAGCGCAAGGACGCCTAAGCCTCTCTCGGCCGAGCCGCCTAACCCGCGGCTCGGCCTTCCTCTCGAGCAACAGGGAAACCCAAAAATGGCAACGCCGGCGCAAGCCTGTCACAACCGCAAGAGCGCGGCGATCGCCAAGGCGGCCGCTAAGGCCGCTGCAAAGCCTGCGGCGGCCAAAGCGCCCGCCAAGGCCGGCAGCGCGCCCAAGGCCCGCCGCAGGGGCGCCCAGGGCGCATAATGACCATTAGCCCCGCCCGAGCTTGCCACCTGCGCAAATCCGCGGCCGTTACGGCCGCCAACGCCTCGAGCGCCGACGAGCGGCTCGACGCAACGCCCTATGAGCTGCTGCGCCAAGTGCTCGGCAATTGCCTGCTCGAGCTGAAGGGCATTCAGTCGATCGAGGAAAAGATTGCGCGCAAGCGCATTATGCTGCCCGACTTTATGCCCTGGGTTGACGGCGTGCTCGCCGCCGCCGCCGCGGCTGAAGCTGCCGGCGAAAAATTCGAGGCGAGCAGCGACGACATTGTTTCGCAGGTGCTCATTTGGGCCCTCGACACCGAAGATTTTGCGAAGGCGCTCGAGCTCGGCGCTCACGTCTTACGCTACGGACTCGCCTTGCCCGAAAGGTTCAAGCGCACCGCCGCGACCATGATCGCAGAGGAAATAGCGGAAGCGGCCTTGAAAGCCCTCGGGCAAGGCGGGACTTTCCCGCGCGACGTGCTGCAGTCGGCCGACGAGCTCACCGCTCGCGAGGATATGCCCGACGAGGTTCGCGCCAAGCTGAAAAAGGCGATCGGCCTGCTGCTCGCGATCGAGGCGGCCGCGCTGCACGATACCAACGCCGACGGCCCTGCAGCCGGCAAGCGCGCCGCGATCGCCGCGGCGCTCGAGCACCTGCGCCGTGCGCTCGCGCTCAATCCGCGCGTCGGCGTGAAGAAAGACATTGAAAAGCTCGAGCGCGAGGCAAAGCGCCTCGCCGAGCTGCAGAGCTAGGGCCGGCAATGAGCCGGCTTCTCGAGCTCGCCCCGCGGCGTCGAGGGGGCGGAAAAGCGGCGGCGGTTAGGGTTTCCCCCTGTGCCCTATACCAAAGCCGACTTTCCTCACCCCCTCACTTCGCGGGGCGGGCCCTCGGGGGCGCGCAATGACCGGCTTCGTTTCATCGCCGGCAACCGTGCCCGCGCCCGCCGACGAGCCGGTGCTCGCGCATGACGGCGCCTTTTTCCCAGGCATCAAGGCCTCGGCCGTTCGCGCCCTGGCGCAAATGCCGGCGACCGTCACCGAATTTCGACTGATCGAGGCCGCCTATTCGGCCATGTTGACGGTTAGCGTCGCGCTCGAGGATTGGGCCGCGCTGCAGATTGCCGCCGGCTTCGCCACAATTGCGGCCGTCAGCCCCGCGACGATCGGCGGGCAACCGCGGCTAGTGCGGCTTTACGAGCGCGCGATCGCGAGCTTCGCCGCGGCCGAGCTCGTCGACACGCATAGCGACATTTCGGCGACGGCCGACGGCCAAAAGAAAAACGAGGATAGGGCCCTCACCGCCGACGAGCACCGGCGCAACGGGACTCACGCAATCCGCGACATTCTCGGCGTCACGCGCACGGCCGTCGAGCTGATATGACGCGCGCCCGCTTCCTCGAGCTCGCCGGCATGGCGATCGCCCTGCTGCAGATTGCCGTCGGGCTCGCGCTCACGCTGCCGCTCGCGCTGTTGTCGGCCGTCTTTGCCGCCGTCGACGCCGCGGCCGACGACGTGCGCGACTCCCATAAGCTTATTCGAGCCGCGATCGAGATTCGTTGGCGCCGACGCGCAGGCCGGCCATGACGGCGCAGACGTTCCCCGTCGCCGCTCACGCCGGCGAGACGGTCGACGCGCTCGTTTGGCGCACGATCGGCGCCGGTTTCGGTGCCGTCGAGGGCGTGCTCGAGGCCAATCGCGGACTTTCCGAGCTCGGCCCTAATCTGCCCGAGGGCACGATCGTCGACATTCCCCTTCCCGCGGCGCCGGCACCTGCCGAGCCGCTTGTGCAGCTTTGGAGCTGAAGCCAATGAACCTCGAGCACCTGCCCGCCGAAATTTGGGACGTCGTTAAGACTGTCGCCGGTGCCCTTATGCCGGCGGCGATCGGCTCGGCCGTCGCCCAGGCCTGGGAGGAAGGGCTGTCGCTGCGCGATCGGTTCATTCAATGGGCCGTCGGCATTTGCGTCAGCTACTACGTCACGCTCGGCATTTCGGCCTTTTTCGGCCTCGGCCAATTCGCCTCGAATGCCGTCGGCTTCGTTATCGCCATGATCGCCTTTAAGTCGACGCCGCGCTTTATCACCGGCGCGAGCGGCGCCCTCGAGGCTTTGCCTGGGCAGCTCAAAGATCGGCTGCTCGGCCTGATCGGCACAAAGAAATGAGCTCGAGCTCGAGCACGCCAAACGCCGGCGTCGATCGGCCGAAAGGCACGCGCCTCACAAAGCTCGTCGGCATTGTCGGCGCCGGCTGCGCCGCCTTGCTTTGCGTTGCGGTGCCGCGCGAGGAAAGCGGCCGCACCGTCGAGGCTCGAATCGAGACGCCGATCGCCGCCCAGGCGCCGGCGGCCGTCGTCGTCACACACAAGGCCGGCCCGCAATATCTGAAGGCCTATCGCGACTCCGTAGGGATTTGGACGGCCTGCGACGGCATTGCCTACGTCAAGGCCGGCTCGACCTACACGCCGGCACAATGCGACGCCATGCTCGAGGCCGCGCTCGCCAAGCACGCCGAGGGCGTGCTCGCCTGCACGCCGGCACTCGCGGCCGCGGGCCGAGACTATCAGCGCGCCGCGGCGATCACGCTCGCATATAACATCGGCGTCGGCGCCTTTTGCGCGACGGCTCGGCCGCCCTGCACGGCCGCACGAAAGACGAATTGCAGCTCGACGGGCATTGCCCGCAAGTTCAACGCCGGCGAGCTCGTCGCCGCGTGCGAGGCTTTCATTGCCTTCAGGAAGGCCGGCGGCCGAGTCCTGACGGGACTCGAGCACCGCCGGCACCGCGAGATTGAAACGTGCGAAACGGGCCTGCTGTTCGGCAAGACGCCGGCGAACCTGCCCGATCGCCTCAAAAGGTGGAGCTAATGAAAAAGCTGTTCGGCTCGCTACTCGGCCATTTCGTGCCGATTTTCGGACAAATCAAAGCCGCTCGCGATTGGCTGACCCTGCTCGCCGTCGCGGCGGCCGCGGCGTTCCTCTACTATCAATTTTCAATGGTGAAGCGCGATCGCGACAATCTGCTCGCCTTCGCGAACGTCACCTGCGCCGCCGCCGGCGCCGAATTCGACGCCTCGATCGAGCAGGTGCCCGTCGGGAAGGGCAAGGCGAAGGCCGTGAAGCATAAGCGCGGCGAGCTCTGCAAAACCCGCGTGCTGCACCTCTCGGCTTTCGAGCGCGACGCGACCAAGGCCTCGAATGAGGCACTCGCCGGCGCCCTGGGCGAGCATAACCGAAAGAGCGAGGCCGACGCCGCGGCCGCCGCCCGAGACTTTGCTGCGGCCGCCTCGGCCGCGCGCAGGATGGAGCAAGCGAACAATGACATTCCCGAGAATGATCGCGTCGGCCGCGATTGGTTTGACGCTCTTAACGGCCTTGCAGGGCTGCAGCCGGCCCGACGTTAACGCGAGGCCGGCGACGCCGACGGCAATCGCTGTCGACACTCACATTGCGCCGCCCGCCGAGCTGCTGCGCTGCCCCGATCGGCCCGAGGGCTTCCCGCCCGATCAATGGGCCGTCATTCCCGAGGCGGTGCGCTCGGCGATCATCCGGCTCGCCCAGGCCTTTGCCGGCAATGCGGCTCGGCAAGAGCGCCTGATCGAATTCGAGCGCGGGAAGCCGTGCATTGCCGCCACGCCGCCGAGCTCGAGCTCGCCGGCGCCGTAGGATGCTGAAGCCCGATAGCCTTCGCCAAGCCCTCACCGCCGCGATCGTCGACGACGCCGGCGTGAAGGTGCTCGAGCGCGAGCCCGAAAAGCTCGCAATCTTTATCGACAAGGGCCGAATCGCCGCCCGCGCCGGCGGGAACAAGGGCTTTGAATGGCGCTATCGGCTGACGGCAATTCTCACCGACTTCGCCGGCAACGTCGACACCGTTGCGCTCGCCGTCATTCTTTGGATTGCGACCTATCAGCCGGAGCTGCTCGAGAATCACGACACCGGCAACGAGGCCGTGAAATTCGACGCCGACATTCTCGACGCCGGCACGATCGACCTTAGCCTCGAGCTCGAGCTGAATGAGGCCGTCGACGCCGTGCCGCGCGCCGGCGGCGGTTTCGACGTCGTTCACCGGCCCGAGCCTGTCGCCGCGCCGCCTTTCGACGACGTGCCCGAGGAAACGCCGCTGCTGCAATTCTACCTGCACGACGAGCTCATTCTCGACTTTACCCCGCCGGCCCCATAATGGCCGCCGCCGGCGTCGGCCTCGACGAGCTCGAGCACCGTCTCGAGGCGCTGCTCGCCAACGTCAGCCCGCCCGAGCGCGTGCGCCTCGCTCACCAACTCGGCCGCGAGCTGCGCCGATCGCAGAGCCGTCGAATCCGCGACAACCTCAATCCTGACGGCTCGGCATTCGAGGCGCGCAAGGAACGGCCGCCGCTGCGATCGAAAAAGGGCCGGATAAAGAATCGCAAGCGCGGCGCCATGTTTCGCAAAATGGGCCGGCCCGACGCGCTCAATTGGCAGGCCTCGGCCGACGGCGTTTCAGTCGGCTTTGCCGACACCGGCCTGCAGCGGATTGCTCGAGTCCATCAGCTCGGCTTGCCCGATCGCGTCGGCAACTCGCCGAGCGCGCCCGTTGCCCTTTATCCCTCGAGGCGCCTGCTCGGCCTCACCGCCGACGATCGCCGGCGAATTCTCGACCTTGTGCTCGCCAAGCTCGGGGCGTGACGGCGCCGCTTATTCGATTGTGAATTCGGTGACGACGAGCTTCACCTGCCCGCCGCGCGCCTCGATACCGTGCCCGACGGCCTGACTGCCGCCGCCGAGCACAAAGCCGACGCGGCACGCCTGGGCGATCGCCGCGTCGAATGCCGCCGGCGCCGAGCTCGACGTGCTCGTTAGGATTGCGCCCCACGGCTCGCTAAAGCGCGCCTCGAGCTCGAATTCGCCGAGCTCGATCGGATAAAGGCGGCTCGACGCATACCAGCGGAAGGTTTCAAAGCGGCCGCTCGCGCTCCAATCGTCGCCGCACCGCTGGAAATAGGGCGTCAGCATGGCGCGAAACTGCGGCTCGCCATAAGGCACGACGCTCGAGCCCTCGGGCCCTTCAAAGCGGCCGCGAATGCGAATGACGCTCTTGCCGACGAGCTCGCCCGCGGCCGCCGCTCGAGTGATATAGCCGGCCTTCCCAGGCGCCGGCGGAATGACGATCGACCAGCCTTGCGCCTCGAGGCACGGATTCGGCGCCGTCGCCGGCGACGAGTCATGGCCGTCGATCACAAGTTTCGTGCTCCAATGGGAGTCGACGGCGCACGTCGGCGCCGGCGAGCTCGAGCTCGAGCTAGATCCTTTGTCGTCGTCGCAACTCGCCAAAGCGAGCGCCGCGGTGCAGGCCAAGAGGGCAAATGAGCGGTGCATAGGCTCGAGGCTGAAGGCCGCGCCCGAGCGGTGAAAAGCCCGCCCTGTTGTAACCTCGGGCGTTACAACAGCGGGCGAGCGCGGCCGCGGCGCGGGCGAGTCATTGTCGCTCGTCATGCCGCTAGACCTCAACCTTAGCACCGGCTCGAGTTCGGTCGACCTCTCGAGGCTTCCCGCGCCGACCGTCGTCGAGCAGCTTTCATTCGAGACAATTCTCGCCGAAATGATCGCCGACATTCAGGCGCGAATGCCCGAATTCGACGCGACGGTTGAAAGCGACCCTGCCGTTAAGATTCTGCAGGTTGCCGCATATCGCGAGCTTCTCAATCGGCAGCGGTTCAACGACCGCGCCCGCGGCGTCATGCTCGCTTATGCGACCGGCAGCGACCTCGACCAGCTCGCCGCCCTCGTCGGCGTCACTCGGCTCGTCATTCAGGAAGAAAACGCGGTGCTCGGCTTGCCGCAAATTCTCGAGCCCGACGACGCCTTGCGGCAGCGCGTCGTTCTCGCGCCCGAATCCTTCAGCGTCGCGGGCCCCGAGCTCGCTTATGTCTTTCACGCGCGTTCCGCGCACGCCGACGTTCTCGACGCGAGCGCAATCAGCCCCGTTCCAGGCGAGGTTATTGTCACGGTGCTTTCGCGCACCGGCGACGGCACGGCCTCGGCCGAG
>Ga0066671_10000642_pt1 | contig 11030 bp, 8 predicted proteins | sample GraSoiAngelo_120_FD_62294 | JGI IMG/M metagenome (GOLD analysis project Ga0066671, IMG submission 62294) | Grasslands soil microbial communities from the Angelo Coastal Reserve, California, USA - 14_0919_09_20cm | ecosystem: Environmental > Terrestrial > Soil > Grasslands | place: USA...
TTGAACATGTTCGTATGCCCGACGATCCAGTTGGTCATATAACCGCCGTAGCTGCCGCCGGTCACGCCGAGTCTATCGCGATCAAGCCACGAATATTTATTGAGCGCCGTCTCGACGCCGTTCATGATGTCCGTGTAATCCTTGCGGCCCCATTCACCTTCGATGCCGCGCTCGAAACGTTGCCCGTAACCGGTCGAGCCGCGCGGGTTCGTGTAGAGCACGGCCCAACCGCGCGCCGCATAGACTTGAAACTCATGAAACCAATCAACGCCGTATTGCCCGGCCGGCCCGCCATGCACGCTCAAGATCAACGGATACTTCTTACCCGCTTGCCAGCCGACGGGCTTGACGAGAAAGCCGTCTATGTCCCAACCGTCCGCGCCCTTGTAGGTGAAGCGTTCGACATCTTGCAGTTGCAGTTGGTGCCAGAGTCTTTCGTTGAGGTGCGTCAACTGCCGCTCGTGCTGACCGTTGAGATCAGCGACATAGAGATCGTCTAGGTGTTTGAAGTCATTGACGGTGTAAACCATGCGACCCGTCTGATCGTTGATGTCTGCGCCGCGCACGGCCCGCGCGCCGTGTGTGACTTGCTGGATGGTCTTTGCGCCAACGTCTATGCGAAAGATGTGATACTCGCCTTTAACGCCCGTGCCGAAATAGAGCGCGCGCCCGTGTTCGACCCAAGCGAGAGCGCTTGGGATCAGATCGAGGTCTTTCGCTGCTAATGTCGAAGGCGCGCCGCCCATGCTTGGCGCGAGCCAGATTTTCGGATGGTCGCGTTCGTGCACCGCACCGATGAACGCAATCGTCCGGCCGTCGGGTGACCAACGCGGGTTGTTGTCTTCCTCTTCGTGATCGGAAATCTTTGTGAGCGCGCCGCCCGCTGCGCTGATGACCCACACGTCCGAATTGCGGCTCTCGTCGAAAGCCTTGCCGGTGCGATCAGAGACGAAGGCGATCCGCGTGCCGTCGGGTGACCATTGCGGGTCTGTGTCGTTCCAATCTTCGCCCGAAGTGATCCGCTTCGATGCGCCGGTCTTTACGTCAACGACGAAGATGTGGCTGCGTTTGTCGTCGAACCAACCCGTGTCGTTGAACTTGTACGAAGGATGAAAGTAATGGCGCACGTCGCTGCGCGATGGATGTTCATCGCTCGGGCCTGTGCGACTGAGCAAGACGATGCGCGTGCCATCGGGCGACCACTGCACGTTGCTCGCGCCGTTTTTGAGATTGGTCAAGCGGCGCGGCTCGCCGCCCTGCATCGGCAGCAGATAGACCTGCGTGCGCGGCGTCTCGGCGGCGCTCGTCGTGCTCAAGGCACTTGAAACGCCGGGCGTGCTTGGCGTGGTCGGCGTCGGCTCAGGTGTGGGCGCTTGCATCGGGCTTGATGCGGGCGTAGGACTCGCGTTGGGCTGTGGGTTTGTCTGTGGGTTTGTCTGTGCCGTGTTGCTCTCTGCGCCTGCGGGGCGCGACGAGAGGAAGGCGAGGTATTGTCCATCGGGCGACCAGCGCGGCGAATTGGACGACTGCGGGCTGTTGGTCAACTGGCGCGGCGGTTGGCTGCCGTCTGTTGCGACGAGCCAGATATTCGACTGGCGTCGGTTCTGTCTCTGATCAATCGTGGTCACGACATAAACGACCCATTTGCCGTCGGGCGAAAGATTCGGATCGCTTAAGAACTCGAACGCAAAATAATCTTCCGGCGTAATGCCGCGCTTCGTCTCCGGCCTTTGCGCCCAAGTCGTGACGAACAGCAACGCGACAAAGAGTGTCGTGCCCGACAAGCAGACGATCTTTTTCATCAGCTTTCTCTCCGCGAAGAGGAGACTACCGAATCGGAATAGAAGTTCATCCGATCTGATTGGCGCAACTTAATCTCTGTAAATCTCAATCACAGCTTTTCCGTCCGGCCCGATAAAGCCGCGATACATGCCGGCGGTGTTGAAGGACATGGCGACATGGCCCTCATGATCAAGCACGATGACGCCGCCCGTGCCGCCCAACTGTTTGACCTTATCGAGCACCGCATCGGCCGCGTCCTTGACCGACATGCCTTTGTAACCGACCAGCGCCGAGATGTCATGCGCCACGACCGAACGGATGAAGAACTCGCCGTCGCCGGTGGCAGAGACGGCGCAGGTCTGATTGTTGGCATACGTGCCCGCGCCGATGATGGGCGAGTCGCCGATGCGCCCGAACTTCTTGTTGGTGATGCCGCCCGTCGAAGTGCCGGCCGCGAGGTTGCCCGCTTTGTCGAGCGCGACCGCGCCGACTGTGCCATGTTGGTCTTCGTCAGCCATTAAAGGAGCAACTAAGCGGCTCGTCTTCTTCGGCGGCTTGCTGCGTTCCTCTTCAACCTTAGCGCGCCACTCTTTCCAACGCCGCTCGGTGTAAAAATAACTCTGCGGCACAAGCGCGACGCCCTGTTGTTTGGCGAAAGTCTCCGCGCCATCGCCGGCCATCATCACGTGTGGCGATTTTTCCATCACCATGCGCGCGAGGCTGATCGGGTTCTTGATGTGTTTGAGGCCGGCGACCGAGCCGGCCATGAGCGTGCGCCCGTCCATGATCGAAGCGTCGAGTTCATTCGTGCCTGCGCTCGTGAAGACCGCGCCCTTACCCGCGTTAAAGAGCGGTGAGTCTTCCATGATGCGGAGCGCCGCTTCGACCGCGTCGAGCGCGCTGCCGTTGTTATTAAGGATGCGATAGCCAGCTTCGAGCGCTTCGGTGAGTTTGGCGCGATACTCTTTCTCTAGTGCCGGCGTCATCTTGCTGCGCTCAATCGCGCCCGCGCCGCCGTGTATGGCGAACATGAATTGCGGCCGTGCGGCCGGCCCAGTCCGCGCCGACGCGCCCTCTTCGGCAGTTCGATTCGAGTTTCTATTTTGCGCGTCAACCGGCAGCATGTTCAGCCAGCATACCTGCAAGCAGAGAAAGAAGACGAGGCTATAGTTTCTTTTTCGCATCTGAAGTCTCCGGGCACTGAAGGATGTGGAGAGATATTAACCGCTCTTGCCCGCGCGCGCTAGAGGGCGCAATAGACGACCAGAGAGATGGAGAGGAAGAAAAGCCGTGACAGGTGACAGGACAGAACGTTTTTCTTGGCACCTGTCACTTGGCACCTGTCACGGCAGTTAATGGCACAACTTGGACGTTCGCGTCACGCACCTCTGATAGAAAACGGTTGATGACTGAGCCGTGCAGGAGTATGTCCAAGCGCGAGCGGGACGATTGCCCGAAGACGATGTGCGTGATCCCTTCACGGCGCGCAAACTCAATCAGCGCGTCGGCGACATGGCGCGACTTGAGCCGCACAACCTTCGCACCGAGTTCTTCCGCGAAGCGTATATTCTCCTGCAAAGCGGCGTAGTCTTCAGGCTTGATCCGCCCCGGTTCTTCGCGCGGCGTCTCGACATAGACGGCATACCAATCGGACGCGAGTCGGCCGGCGATGCGCGAACCTGTGCGCAGCAACTTCTTCGCACTGCCGCGCGAAGCCATCGCGACCATCACTTTCTCAGGGATGACTGCCTGCTCCAAACCTTCGCGCGTGCGATAGTCGTGCGCCTTCACCGCTTGATCTTCCGCCGCTTGCCGGAGCGCGAGTTCTCTGAGCGCGGAGAGGTTGCCTTTGCGAAAGAAGTTGTTGAGCGACTGCTCGATCTTCTCGACGCCGTAAATCTTGCCTTGGCGCAAGCGCGTGCGCAGCGTGTCAACCGACACGTCCACGTTGACCACTTCATCCGCGCGCCGCAAAAAATGGTCGGGCACGGTCGCGCGCACGCGCACACCCGTCGTGCGTGCAACCGCATCGTTCAGCGATTCGAGGTGCTGAATGTTGACGGCCGTGATGACCGAGATGCCCGCGTTCAAAAGCTCAAGCACATCCTCATAACGCTTGCGATGCTTCGCGCCGGGCACGTTCGTGTGCGCTAGTTCGTCAACGACGACGATAGTCGGCCTGCGTTCAAGCACAGCATCAACATCCATCTCTTCGAGCGTCACGCCGCGATATTCGATCCGGCGCAACGGCACGCGCTCAAGCTCGCCGATGAGTGCAGACGTCTCCGCGCGCCCATGCGCTTCGATGACGCCGATCACGATGTCCACGCCTTGCCGCTTGAGCGCGTGCGCGTCTTCGAGCATCTGATACGTCTTGCCGACGCCCGGCGCTGCGCCGATATAGACACGCAGACGCACCCGCTCGCCCTCCGTCAGTTTGGCGAGCAGCGTCTCCGGCGTCGGACGATGATTACCATCGCTCATCGTTTACGGTTTGGGCATCGGCTTGCGCTCATCGAGCGCTAGATTAAGTAGCAGGACATTGACGCGCGGTTCGCCCAACAGACCAAACGTGCGCCCGCTCGTGTGCGCGGCCGCGATGCGCCGCACCTCGTCTTCACTCAAGCCGCGCTCGCCCGCCACGCGCGCCACTTGAAACTCGGCCGCCGCAGGCGTGCTGTCTGGATCAAGGCCTGAAGCCGAAGTCGTCACCAGATCAACCGGCACAAGCCGGCCCGGATTATCAACCTGCGCTTGCGCCACGTCGGCTTTGATCCGTTCGATCAACTTCTTGTTAGTCGGCCCGTAGTTCGAGCCGGACGACGCGCTCGCGTCGTAGCCGGTCGTGCCCGCCGCCGACGGGCGCGAGTGAAAATAACCGGGCGACGAGAACGGCTGACCGATAATGCGCGACCCCGTGATCGTGCCGTCAGCGCGCCGGATCAGTTGCCCGTTGGCCTTGTCGCGGAAGATGACTTGCGCGAGGCCAGTCACGGCGAGCGGATAGACCAGCCCCAACAGGATCGTCGTAACGATGGTCATCAAAACGGCTGTGATTAGATTCTTCATAAAAGTTTTCATGCTAACCCAATAGTATGAATGAGCACGTCAATGAGCTTGATGCCGATGAACGGCACGATGATCCCGCCCAAACCGTAGAGCAAAAGATTTCGGCGCAAGAGCGACGCCGCGCTCATCGGGCGATACTTCACGCCTTTCAAAGCAAGCGGGATGAGCGCGATGATGACGAGCGCGTTGAAGATGACGGCCGAGAGAATGGCCGACTGCGGCGTGCGCAGGCCCATGATGTTCAAAGCGTTCAGCACCGGAAAAGCGGCGGCGAACATCGCCGGGATGATGGCGAAATATTTCGCCACGTCGTTGGCAATCGAGAACGTAGTGAGCGAGCCGCGCGTCATCAAGAGTTGCTTGCCGATCTCCACGACTTCGATCAGCTTCGTCGGGTTCGAGTCGAGGTCAACCATGTTGCCGGCCTCTTTCGCGGCCTGCGTGCCGGTGTTCATCGCCACGCCCACATCTGCTTGCGCCAGCGCGGGCGCGTCGTTCGTGCCATCGCCGGTCATGGCGACGAGTTTGCCTTCCGCCTGCTCGCGTTTGATGAGCGCCATCTTGTCTTCGGGCTTGGCTTCGGCGAGGAAATCGTCCACGCCCGCTTCGCGCGCGATGGTTGCGGCGGTCAAGGGATTGTCGCCCGTGATCATCACGGTCTTGATGCCCATCTGGCGTAGTTGATTGAACCGCTCACGCATGCCGCCCTTGACGATGTCTTTCAGATAGATGACGCCGAGCGGGCGTCGGCCTTCAGCGACGACGAGCGGCGTGCCGCCCTCGCGCGCGATGCGTTCGACGATGCCGCGCAATTCCGGCACGGTGCTCCCACCGCTCGCAACGATGTAGCGTTCGACAGCATCAACCGCCCCTTTGCGTATCTCGCGCCCGTCGTAGTTGACGCCGGACATGCGCGTCTGCGCGGTGAAGGGAATAAAGTGCGCTTCGTGCGGCGCAAGCTCGCGCCCGCGCAAGTTGTAACGCGCTTTCGCCAGCACGATGATCGAACGACCTTCGGGCGTCTCGTCTGCGAACGAAGAGAGTTGCGCGGCATCGGCCAACTCTGTCTCTTCAATGCCATTGAGCGGAATGAACTCGGTCGCTTGCCGATTGCCGAGCGTGATCGTGCCGGTCTTGTCCAAGAGCAGAGTGTTGACATCGCCCGCCGCCTCAACCGCGCGCCCCGACATCGCCAGCACGTTATGCTGCACGAGCCGGTCCATGCCAGCGATGCCGATGGCTGAGAGCAGCCCGCCGATGGTTGTCGGGATCAGACAGACGAGCAGAGAGACGAGCACGAAGATCGTCTGTGGCGCGCTCGAATAGATGGCGAAGGGTTGCAGCGTGACGACCGCGAGCAGAAAGATGATCGTGAGGCCCGCGAGCAGGATCGCCAAGGCGATCTCGTTTGGCGTCTTCTGCCGTTCTGCGCCTTCGACGAGCGCGATCATGCGATCAAGAAAAGTCTCGCCGGGGTTCGACGTAATGCGAATCTTGATCTGATCCGAGAGCACGCGCGTGCCGCCTGTGACGGCCGAGCGGTCGCCGCCCGCTTCGCGTATGACGGGTGCGCTCTCGCCCGTGATCGCAGACTCGTCAACTGATGCGACGCCTTCGATGATCTCGCCGTCGCCGGGGATGAACTCGCCGGCCACGACGATGACAACGTCGTCTTTGCGCAGTTGCGGCGCGTTGACCATCTCCGTCTTACCATTAGGCAGTAGCCGCCGCGCAGTCGTCTCCGTCCGCGCTTTGCGCAGGTTGTCGGCCTGCGCTTTGCCGCGCCCTTCGGCCATCGCCTCGGCGAAGTTCGCAAAGAGCACTGTGAACCAGAGCCAGAGCGTGATCTGCAACTCGAAGAGCGTGTTGGTCACGCCCGCGACAGGCGCGATGAGACCGCGCACGAGTTCGAGCGTGGTCAAGACGCTGCCGACCTCGACGACGAACATCACGGGGTTGCGCAGCATCGTGCGCGGGTTCAGCTTGATAAACGCATCAATCGTCGCCCGCTTGATGATCTTCGCGTCCCAGATCGAAATCTGCTTTGACTTTTCAGCCATCTATTCAACCTCAGAAAGTTTGGCACGCACGCATCAGCAGGTGCTCAACTACAGGCCCGAGACTCAAGGCCGGGAAGAATGTCAACGCGCCAACGATCACGATGACGCTCACCAAAAGCGTCGTAAACAGTGGCGACGTGACCGGGAATGTGCCCAAGGATGGCGGCACAGTCTTCTTGCGCGCGAGATTGCCGGCCAGCGCCAGCATCGGGATGATCATGAAGAAGCGCCCGAAGAGCATGTCGAGACCCGTGGTCGTGTTGTACCAGTATGTGTTCGCGGAGATGCCGGCGAAGGCCGAGCCGTTGTTGCCCGCGCCCGACGTGAAGGCGTAGAGAATCTCCGAGAGTCCGTGCGGCCCGGCATTATTGAGTTGCGACGTGCCGAAGCTGGGCGCGACCGACGAGATGGCCGCCAAGACCAGAATCAAGAGGGGGAAGATGAGCACGTTGAGCATGGCCATCTTCACGTCGTAAGCCTCAATCTTCTTGCCTAAGTATTCGGGCGTGCGCCCGACCATCAGCCCGGCGATGAAGACCGAGAGCACGACGTAGATCAAGACGCCGTACAACCCACTGCCCACGCCGCCGAAGACCACTTCGCTGAGCATGATGTTTGTGAGCGGCACGAGGCCGCCGAGCGGCGTGAAGCTGTCGTGCATCGAGTTGACCGCGCCGCAGGATGTGTCGGTCGTGACGGTGGCCCAGAGCGCGGAGTTGGCGACGCCGAAGCGCACCTCTTTGCCCTCCATGTTGCCGCCCGGTTGCAGTGCGCTCGCGGTCTGATCTGTGCCAGCGAGCAGAGGATTGCCCCGCGCTTCAGCCCAGTATGAGACGGCGATGCCGACGAAGAAGAGCACGGTCATCGCCGCGAACACGGCCCAGCCGTGCCGTTGCGATCCGGTCATACGCCCCAACGTGTAAGTCAGCCCGGCCGAGATGGCGAAGATGCAGAGCAGCTCAAAGAAGTTCGAGAAGGGCGTCGGATTCTCAAAGGGGTGCGCCGAGTTGGCGTTGAAGAAGCCGCCGCCATTCGTGCCGAATTCTTTGATGATCTCCTGCGAGGCGACCGGCCCCTGCGCGATTGTCTGCTCGGTGACGGTCTGCCGCTCCTTCTGCGTCGTGCCGTCCGCGTTGGTGATGACGTTGCCCGCCGCGTCCTTCTTGTCCACTTCGACGGTCTGCGGGTCAACCAGCTTCGCCGTGTCGTAGGGGCGGAAGTTCTGCACGACGCCCTGCGAGACGAGCACGAGCGCGCCGACCAAGCAGATGGGCAGCAGCACGTAGAGATTGCAGCGCACGAAGTCCACCCAGAAGTTGCCGATGGTCGCGGACTCGCGCCGTGCGATGCCGCGAATGAAGGCGATGGCGAGCGCGATGCCGACGGCGGCCGAGGTGAAGTTGTGATAAGCGAGGCCCGCCATCTGCGTCAGATAGCTCATCGTCGTCTCGGGCACGTAGGATTGCCAGTTCGTGTTCGTCGTAAATGAGACGGCCGTGTTGAAGGCCGAAGCGGCGAACCCTGTGCTCGAACTTGCCGCGTCCACGCCCGGCAGCTTCTGCGGGTTGAGCGGCAGCACGCCTTGCAAGCGTTGGATCAGATAGAGCAAGAGCAGCGAGACGAGGCTGAACAGGAGCATCGCTGTGGCGTATTCTGTCCAACGCATCTCGCGCGTCTCGTCCACGCCCGTCAGGCGATAGAGCAGACGCTCGACGGGCCGCAGGACCGGATGAAGAAACGTGCGCTCGCCGCCAAAGACGCGGGTCATGAAGACGCCGAGCGGCTTCGTGAGCGCAAAGGTGATCGCGAAGAAGAGTAGAATTTGCAGCCAGCCGTTTGCAGTCATGTCAGAACTTCTCCGGGCGCAGCAGTGCGTATGCCAGATAGACGAGCAGCAGCGCCGAGACCGCCAAGCCTAAAATTGATTCGAGATTCATCACGCGCTCCTCATTGCAACTTCTCGCAGCCGCGCACATAGGCGAGCGCGAGCAGAAAGAAGCTGATTGTGATCGCAACATAGATCAGATCGAGCATCTCCGGTCTCCAGTCTCAGTTGAAGTTGTAGCCCAACTCGAAATAGAAGAAGTGATTCCCGTGGCGCACCTGACTGTTGCCGAGCGAGTAGGCGGCCACGCCGGTCAACTTCGGCGTCAGCTTGTAGGCCGCGCCCGTCGTCAAATAGCCGCTTGCTATCCGACCAGTGAACCAGTCCGCGTTGAGGTTCAACTTCTTCGTCACCGGCTGCTCAAAGGTGAACTGCCCGCCAGCGCGATTAGCGTTCGGCGCAACCACGTTCTTGCTGAAGAAATAACTACCGAAGCCCAAGCGCGTGCCCGGCTTGAAACTCTTCTGCACCATCGTGTAGGCGTATGTGCCTGCGTTGTAAGTCTTGTTGCGGACGGGAAGCAGCAGATTGTCGCCCACGACGATGGCCCAACCGTTAGCGCCGCCATCGTAAACTTGCCACTTGACGGCAGGCGCAAGCGTCGTCATGTCCGGCCCCGGTTGCACATTGCCAAGCAGGTTCAAGCCGACTTCGACGCGATGACCAGCGCCGACAACGAGGCGCGGCACAAACGACGAGAAGTGGCCGAGCGCATCCGTATCGTTCGGCTTCACGCTCAGGTCCAACTCGAAATAGACCTTGCCGCGCGTGAGCACGTCTGTCGTCGGCACGTTGAAGACGGTTTGCTGTGCGTGAGCCGTCGGTGCGCTACCACACAGACACAGGAGCATCGGGAAGAACAGCCGCATGTAACTAACTCTGCTCATGCTTGCCAACTAGCAGCCGTGAATCACGCGCTCGACGGGTGTCAGTCCGCGCTGATCAAAAGAAGGCGGGACGAGGCTATCTTCGACTTTCGCCGCGCCGCCCCCGTGCTGCCTGCGCGCGGCGTTGATAGAGGTCATGTCTGTGAATGCCAGCCCGCACAGCGTGCCGCTCAGAAAGATCGCCGCATAAAGGATCGAGCTTGAGAGTGGGGCACGCAGATAGATCAAATCCGGCGCGAGCGTGCGCGGCGCGAAGGTGGCGAGCAGATATAGAATTAGAATCGCGATGATGCTCTGGAGGTAGAAGCCCTTGCCAATGGTCTGCCGTCTCGCTTCAGGCCAAGCGGTTGTGTCTGCCACGCACATCATCGGCTGGCGCTGCCAGCATCTCGCTAACTCAAGCTCATGCAGACAGACCTCTTGCAACACGAGCCTTGCGTCGGGCGGGCACGCATCCTGCGTCCACAGATATGCGGCGAGCGCGCGTTCAGCACATGCGAGCCAATATGAACAGTCTGGCGCGAGCCTGCGTCGGCTGCTGCGTGCGATCTGCGCTCGCGCGGCCGGCGCAAACTCAACGACGACCTCATGCTCGCGTCCGAACGGATCGCGCACGATAAAGCGATGCACACCCGGCACGCTTGTCGGCGCAGACGCAAGCTCGCAGGCCCGGATAATGTGAAATCTATTCTCCGTCACTAGCTCGATGAGGGCGCGCTTGCGGCCATCAGACTGCGACGCAGACGCGGCCTTATTCGTCGCCATTGTCGCCCTCTGCCTCTTCCTTGCGGCTGCGCGCTACCAACAAGGCGCGCAGCCGCGCGAGCATCTCTGTGCGCCCGGCCCCGCGCATCTCTGCGGCGAGTCGGGCCAGCGCGACCGTAACAATCTCTCTGTGATGAAAGTCCTCCATGCCGTGCTCGTGCGTCACTTCGAGCCACAACTTGTGTATGAGATCGACATCCTCATCGGTCAGACGCGGGGCGTGCGCGCCGAGATAAAACTCTTGCACCGTGCCGTCGGGCGCGACGACGTGAAAAGCAACTTGTCGTTTGGGTTTGTTGGCGAGCCGCTCCCAAGCCTCGCCCATGCGTTTGGCTTGCTCCTCCGGCTGCATCACGGAGGAGCGCCCGGCCCAGATGTCGGCTGCGTCCAAATGCGCCGCCGTCTGCGCGATGACATCGAAGATGTGCGCGCCGGGCACGACGAGCAGATCAACATGCTTGCCAGCCTTTTCGGCGAGCGCCGTGACGCGACTGAAGAGTAGCTGCTCGTAGTTGGTGAAGAGATGTTGCTCGCCGATGTGCTCGTAGCCTGTGTCGGGCCCCTTCATCACCTGCACGGTCA
>Ga0066671_10000643_pt1 | contig 11015 bp, 11 predicted proteins | sample GraSoiAngelo_120_FD_62294 | JGI IMG/M metagenome (GOLD analysis project Ga0066671, IMG submission 62294) | Grasslands soil microbial communities from the Angelo Coastal Reserve, California, USA - 14_0919_09_20cm | ecosystem: Environmental > Terrestrial > Soil > Grasslands | place: USA...
TGGCGCCCCAGGCGTCAGCGACTTGCACACGCGGCCGTCCCCGCCCGTCCCGGCCATGATTCCAGACGTAAGACACGGCTGGCCGCTCTGGGGTTCAAAAGTTCTAAGATCGTCACCTAGGGCCCACCATTCGTTTCAGTAGGTTACCGGGTGTTGTCTCACAAATCGCAACAGTCCAGCCCACACTTCACTGCACCATTTGCGTACCCACTCCTAACGCCGTCAGGGATCTGGCAAAAAGGCGTCCCGGTCTATGCGTGCGGGTTCCGGAGCAAAGAAGGCGGCTCTGCGCTCGTTCGTGCGCACATGGACGGCAGAGTTCGCCGGCAAAGGAATCCGCGCGAACATGATCAGTCCCGGGCGCCACAGAGACGCCGATTCTTGAAAGTCAATTTGGAGCGAACACGGGCGCGATGAAGGAACGGTTCAAGGCTACGATTCCGATGGGGCGCATGGGAAAGCCTGAAGAGATTGCAGCGGCAGCGGTGTTCCTGGCCTTCGAGGAGAGCAGCTTGATCACTGGAATCGATTTGCCGGTCGATGGCGGCCTTGTGGCCGTATGAGCGATTCTTCTGCCGCTGCGCCTCAACACGACTGCCGCGCGACGCTATTGCGCTGCACGAGTCGGATGCCGAATGACCCGCACAAGCAACCAAGGAGTTCCTTAACAGGTGGTTTTATGAGTAGATCGAACACAACTTCAAAAATCGGTGCAGTTTCTACATGATCTGGGCCTGCTTGCATCCTCTGGCCGCGTATTCGGTGTACGGGCTTGGTCGGTCATTGGATTCGTCAGTGGTGCAAGGACGGCTATTCCAAGATGCATGGAACCTCCTGTTCTTTTCCGTCATTGGCATTTCCGTCGCTGCGAGGTTGAACTGGAGGAACAGCGTCTGGGGTTATTGGATCAACTTCGTTACTGTCGGCCTCGCGGGCACCGGCTTTATCTTCTTCGTCCTTGTTCCCGGCTACACGCCCGTCTGGCCTAGCATTCTGGGCCCGGTATTTTGAGTGCTGGCGACGATTTTCTCGACAATCGCTCTACTGACGCGAACCAAAGGCGCGACACGGAGCTTTACGGGCGGCAATACCGAACTTAAGCACCCGCAATAGTTGCGGTTCGTTATCGGGTCGACCCAGAACGACAGCTGCTGCAAATACAGCAGGCCCGCGATCAGGCGCGTCACAGTGTCGCCGTAGTTGGCGAAAAATCTCGATTGCACTCACAACTCCCAAAGTTTGTGGGTGGATGGCCGGTTATGCCCGTGATTCGGGAACAATTGCCAAGCAGCCAAATCGGAAATTCAGTTCGACCTTCCGCAAGCTCGGGCCTGTGAAGAATTGCGCGTTGGGACTGCGGAAAGCCCCGTTTATACCCATTCACCGTTCGGTAACATTGCCTCGGATTATTCCGAGCATGGCGCAAAGATTTGAGATACTTCGCTGAGAGGGTTCTCGAGACGAGTCTTCGTCGCTTGGACCTGGCTGGAGTGCAGCAGGCCTTTCAACAAAGTTCCCAATTCGGAACCGTGCTCTGCAACCCACATAGTCTTAGAGGAGGAGAAGATGCCTGCTCCAGGGGTCCGAGAAGGAATCATCCTCGTTGCTGAAGACAATGAGGCCAACCGCGACCTGCTCGTCGCTCTGCTGAGCGCAGAGGGTTACCACGTCTTTTGTGCCGCGGGCGGCCAGCAAGCACAAGCGCGGCTGAATAGTGACTCGGTTGATCTCGCCTTGCTGGATGTGGTGATGCCCGGCCCAACCGGCTTCGAGCTTTGTCAGGCAATGAAGTCCAAACCAGAAACCCGCTTGATTCCCGTGATATTGCTGACCAGTTTGAATAGTGACGAGGACCGCATCCACGGAATCATGTGCGGCGCTGACGATTTTCTTATCAAGCCCGTGAATAAGCACGAGCTGCTGGCTCGCGTGCATTCCCTGATACGCCTAAAGCAATTCACGGACGAGCTGGACAACGCCGAGACCGTATTGTTCAGCCTCGCACTGAGTATCGAAGCGAAGGACCCTTATACCGAAGGGCATTGCGACCGCCTTTCCAAATATTCCGTAGCCGTGGCGGAGAAGTTGGGCTTGCCGGAATACCTGCGCGTCGCCCTGCGCCGAGGAGGCCTTGTGCATGATATCGGCAAGCTGAGCGTGCCAGAGAGCATCCTGCTGAAACCCGGACCACTGACTCCGGAAGAACGAAAAATCATGGAGCAACACACGATGGCGGGAGAGCGAATTTGCGCTCCGCTCCGATCCTTCCGCCACGTGCTGCCCATCATTCGCCACCACCATGAAAAGTGGGACGGCTCCGGGTATCCCGACGGACTGAAGGGTGAACAAATCCCCTTTACCGCACGGATTCTGCAAATCACAGACATTTATGACGCGCTGACGACGGATCGACCGTACCGCAAGGCTCTTCCGGTAGAAAAAGCTTTCGCCATCATAAGAGAAGAAGTAGGGCGCGGCTGGTGGGACGGCTCGGTCCTGAATGAGTTTGAGGCGGTCGTCCATGGCTATGAGCCCGTGCACCCCGCAGGGTCCGCTGGCTAATGCCTGCTTCGCGAATTTGTGGATAGACTGTGGAGGCACGCACAACCGCGTGGGACGGCGCCACTCGCCGGTTTGCCCCAAGTTTAGAAGGCCTGCCCGTGACGATTACGTCTCCTCAAAGGGCCAAGTTTCATTGCCAGGCTACGACCAATAATTGGTGAATAATCTCTCTCGGAAAGTCGCCATGAAAAACTCCTCCCCATCCTCCCCAACGCCTGACTTCCAGGCCTTATTCCAATCGGCGCCCGGTTTATATCTTGTCCTTACACCCGATTTGAACATTGTCGCAGTCAGTGACGCTTATCTGCGCGCAACTATGACCAAACGAGAGGAAATTCTGGGCCGCGGGATCTTCGATGTCTTCCCCGATAATCCGGATGATCCCTCAGCCACAGGGGTCCGCAACCTGCGAACCTCCCTGCAACGTGTGCTTCAAGACAAGACCCCGGACACGATGGCAGTCCAGAAGTACGACATCCGGAAGCCGGAATCAGAAGGAGGCGGCTTCGAAGAAAGGTTCTGGAGTCCCGTCAACTCACCCGTCCTGGGGTCGGATAAAGAGGTGGCCCACATTATCCATCGCGTCGAGGACGTGACGGAATTTGTTCGGCTCAAGCAGCAAACACTGGAGCAGGAAAACCTGGCGGAAAAGCTGCGCACACGGGCGGGGCAGATGGAAGCCGAAGTTTATCAGCGCGCGGCGGAGGTACAAGAGGCAAACCGGCGCCTGGAGGCTGCGAACCAGGCACTGCTCCGCGAACTGTCCGAACGCAAACGGGCTCAAGAAGCTCTGGCCAGAAGTGAAAAGTGGTCCTCTACTACTCTCGCCTCTGTCGGTGACGCGGTAATCGCGACGGACATGAACGGCACCGTAAACTTTATGAACCCCGTCGCCGAGTCGCTCACCGGGTGGACGCAGGCAGAGGCAGCCGGCAACTCCATGGATCTAGTCTTTAACATTGTGAACAAGGAGACACGCCTCCCCGTCGAGAACCCCGTCAAGAAAGTTTTCCGTCAGGGGAAGGTTGTTGGTCTCGCCGACCACACGCTTTTGCTTTCCAAGAGCGGCAAAGAATATGACATCGAAGACAGCGCGGCACCCATTCTCACCGATACAGGGGAAGGATTCGGCAGCTACTTACCCGACGCCGTGACCCTGTATCCACCGAACGAACTGCCCTTGGTGCGGGCAATGCGAGGCGAGAGTTTTGACGCAGTTGAGCTCTTCATCCGCAACGCGAATGTGCCGGATGGCCGTTTACTCAGTATTACGGGCGGACCTCTCCGAGGTGAGGATGGCACGCTGCGGGGTGGTGTTGTCGTTCTCCGCGATATTACCGAGCGTAAGCGAGCGGAGGAAGCACTTCGTCAATCCGAGGAGCGCTACCATTTGCTATTCGACAGTAATCCCCATCCCGTGTGGGTTTATGACTTGCAAACCCTTGGCATCCTGGATGTGAATCATTCTGCCGTCGAAAACTACGGCTACTCGCGCGAAGAATTTCTCTCTCTAACAATCAAGGACATTCGCCCACCGGAAGACGTCCCCGCGCTGCTCGAGAGCACCCTGAAGGCGCCGCCGGATGTCGAAGCCGCGGGCTTCTGGAAACATTACAAGAAAGACGGGACTCTGATCGATGTGGAAATTACATCGCACCCCCTCGTTTATCGCGGCAAACACGCGCGTGTGGTCGTTGCAACGGACATCACCGCCCGTAAGAAGGCGGAGGAGGCGCTGCGGCAAAGCGAAGAGCGGTTCCGTCTGCTGGTTTCGGAGGTGACCGATTACGCCATTCTGATGCTGGACCCGGAAGGACGCATTGCCAGTTGGAATGCCGGGGCCGAACGTATCAAGGGCTACAAAGCTGACGAAATCATTGGCCAACACTTTTCCCGCTTCTACCCGACGGAGGATGTGGAAGCAGGCAAGCCTGCGTACGAACTGAAAGTTGCCAGGGAGCGAGGCCGATGCGAAGAAGAAAGCTGGCGGATACGCAAGGACGGATCGCGGTTCTGGGCCAACGTAGTGACTACCGCTCTGCGCGACGGGACCGGGCGGCTGCGCGGATTCGCGAAGGTCACGCGTGACATCACCGAGCACAAGCGCGGCCAAGAGCTCATTATGCATGCAAAGGAAAGGGCGGAACGTACAAGCAAGTTCAAGGATCAATTCCTCTCAACGATGAGTCACGAACTGCGCACGCCGTTGAACGCAGTCCTGGGTTTTTCCGACCTCCTTGCCGATGAGCGTTACGGCCCGCTGAACGATCGCCAGCGACGGTACATCGACCACATCCATACCGGCGGCAAGCACCTTCTCAAATTAATCAGCGATATTCTTGATCTTTCCAAAATCGAAGCGGGCCGAATGGAGCTTGCCCGCGAGGATGTGGCGGTCGCGTCTGCCTTTACCGAAGTGATCAGCGCCCTTTACCCGTTGGCGGAAAAGAAATCGCAGGCATTGCTCCAACAGGTAGAACCCAATCTGCAAGTTCACGCCGACGCCATGCGGTTTAAGCAAGTGCTCACGAATCTCGTCGGCAATGCGATCAAGTTCACACCAGAAGGTGGGCGCATCGAGCTGGTCGCGCATCAAGTGCATAACCAAGTCAAGATCGAAGTGCGCGACAATGGCCCGGGAATTCCACCCGAACAACAACAGCGCATCTTCGAAGCGTTCGTTCGCCTGACACAAACGGGTAGCGCCACGGAAGGCACAGGCTTGGGGCTGGCCATTACTGCACGCCTTGTCGAGCTGCATGGCAGCACACTGGGGATCGAAAGCCAGGCCGGCGAAGGTGCCTGCTTCTATTTTTTTCTTCCGCTCATCGCAATCCCTCAAGATCAATCCACTCAGACCTCCACGCCGGTGCCAAGAGCACGCAAAGCTCCGCGGATTCTTGTCATTGAGGACAATCCCGCGACGGGGCAACTCATCCAATCGCAACTCGCTTCTTCCGGCTATGAAACCCTGAGATGCGACCGGCCGGAACGTGCTACGGAAGTGGCGGCTGAACTTCAGCCCGATGCCATCACTTTGGACCTGCTTATGAAACCGGTGCACGGGTTCGAGGTGCTGCTGCAACTCAAAAATAATCCGCAAACGTCAAAGATACCGGTTATCGTGGTGACCATCGTGGATCAGCCTGGAGTCGGAACTGCTCTCGGGGCCGACGAGTATTTGGTCAAGCCGGTGGACAAGGCAACGTTGCTCGCTGCCGTGGAGCGCTGCCTGAGGTCTCGCGGAGGGGCGGCGCCGGCAAGGACGATTTTGGTGGTGGAAGACGATCTAGCCACCCGGGAGATGATTGTCGAGTTGCTCAGCGGGTACGGCTATGCCGTGACTACCGCGGAGGATGGCGAGCAGGCTCGTGCCAGCGTAGCGCAATCCCTGCCAGAGATTGTCATTCTTGACTTAATGCTGCCGAGGATCAGCGGTTTTGAATTACTCGCGGAATGGCGTTCCAACCCTCGCACAGCAGAGCTTTCCGTCTTCGTGCTGACGAGCAAAGATTTAACCAAAGAGGAGGAAAAGTACATCCACGCGCATGCCGAATCGCTTTTCCTGAAGCAGAATTCCTGGCGGGAACCATTGATCAAGCAATTAGAGCGTGTGGTGACCTCTCTGTCTTTGGAGGACGCTTGAAACATTGCATCCTCATCGTCGAAGACAATCGGCTCAACCGCGAACTGCTTCGAGACTGGCTCGATGCGGAAGGCTACGAAGTTTGGTCCGCGACGGACCTGCAGACCAGTTACGAGGCTTTCGCAAAGCAGATTCCCGATGCCGTCTTACTCGATATTAATCTCGGCAAAGATGACGGCCTCGACCTCATCGCATGGATGCGCGAGAAACCGGAGACACGCGGGGTTCCCGTGATTGCCGTGACTGCACACGCTCTAGTAGCGGAGCAGGAGCGGATCCTGAAGGCGGGTTGCAGAGCGTGCCTGTCGAAACCGATAGACTTTCAGCTGCTTCGAGCAGAGTTGGACCGCTGGCTCGAAAACACTAAGGCGCTAACGCCGAATCGCTAGACTTGTTAGCATCCGTCGAACCTGCGATGCTTCTCGTTTCCGGAGGAATCAGAGGTGCCTGCACAGGTCCTCGTTGGGGACGATCATGCACCTTCGTCTGAACTCATCTCTGAGATCTTGCGGTCCTCTGGCTTCGAAGCTATCTCACGGACGAGCAGAGTCGAAGCCGCAGAGCTCCTGACCAAAGAAAAGTTCCACGCTGTCTTTCTAGAGATGCGCATGCCGCCGCCAGATGGCCTCGAACTCGCCCGCCAGGTCCGCGCTTCTCGCGTCAACGCATCGGCGGTCATCATCATGATCACAGCGAAAAACCGCTTCAGTGAAAGATTTGGGCGGAACAAACGCACGTCGATTTGTTTTATATCTTTTTCCTCCACGACTTCGCGTGGCCGCGACCCAGGCGCTCCAAACGACTTTTGTTTTTGAGTTGATCAAGCACGCGGCAGATCATCCCATGACTCACGCCCGGACACGCTCGCTCCAGTTCTGTAACTCTGAACTCAGCCGGGAGATAGTCAATGGCGGTCTCCACCAAAATCGTCATCGCCCCGCGAGGGGACATGGCTTCGCGCACGCGTCGCTCGAATTCCCCGTAGGCTCGCTGCAACATGCCGAGGAAATAGCTTAGCCATGGGCGCACGTCATGCTTGCTTTCGCTCCAACCTTCGCAACTCTTGCGCAGAGCGTTGTAATAATCTTCGCGGGACTCCTCGATGAGATGCTCCAAGCTAATACACCGGCCAATTTCGAACCGATGTTGATAAAGGCATAGAAGCCCAAGCAAACGAGATATCCGCCCATTGCCTTTACAAAAGGGGTGCAGACATAGAAGGTCAAAAACAAAGGCGCCGATAATGAGTAAGGGGTGCAGCTCTTGACGGCTCAGGGCCGCATTGTAGGACTCGCACAGCTCATCTACGGCCTGCGGAATTTCTCCAAAAGGAACGGACCGGAACTCTGTCCCACGCGGTTCGTTCCCAGCAAACTCGATAATCTGTGTTTCTTCCACTCTCCATCGGCCAGCTTCAGCCGCACCTTCGAGAATCACGGAGTGCAACGTGAGAAGGAAATCAGCGGTCAGCCGAAAATGCGGAGCATCGGCAGAAATCAGTCTTAGCGCTTGCGCATAACCTCGAATCTCGTTCTCTGCCTGATTCTCTGCATTGGCATGACCTAACACTATTGGAAGCAAACGTTCCGGCGCAACCGTTACACCATCCAGCCGATTCGAGCACTCAACACTTTGATGAAACGCAGCGGTTCGTAGAGCTCTTAACAATCGTGAGGCTTGCCTCTCGAATAGCTGTTGATGCCCCTTGGATTCGGCAATCTCGATCATAAGGCGAATCAGCCGGGCGGGCAGCACTAGCTCTTCTAACCGTCCTCCTCGAAACGTCATCATCTCGCGCTGTTCCCAAACCGAAGCATCGTCTTCAAAACTCCGCTTGCCAATGCGGCTTCACGCAAACGCATCCTCCGGCTGCCCCTGGCGCATCGTGACATGCTCTCTGCTTCACGGATGATACGGCGATGGGTGACGATCCAGGTCAGGCGAGAATTCACTGCTCTGCGGCTCCGAGCTTCGAACAGTTCGGCTTTGAGCACGAAATAGGAATGATCCTGGGCCAACCTGTGCAACACCATTTTCAGTCCTGGGTGCACCGGCGCGGACTTTCGGCCGCACCGATCTCGGGGAAAGGAGCCGTGTGGAATGCTGGTTGCTGTTTCTCGCTGTCTACTCGCCCCCGCCTGTTGCCAACGGCTAGGGCTCGCCGAGGGTCGGCCCGTAATTGCCCGGCCTGGACTAAGGCAGGTAATAGCGGAAAGAGGTGAAGACCATGTTATCCACGGCCTTAGCGTTCACCCCGGGGGCGGTCGGCGTGTTGTTATTGCCCGACCAGGTATTTTTGAAAATGTATGAGTATTGCATGCCCCACCGGAGGCCGCCCTTCGGTCCTTGATAGAACTTGTGCCAGAACCCGAGGGTACCTTCCTGGATGTTGCGGATGTCGCCGGTGCAACCGGCCGCCGAACTGGGGTTGAAGCCAGCCGGAATGTTGGTGTTCCCAAAAGCGCCACTGCCAGCCGGTAACGGTGGTAGAGCCTCGCAGCCAGACTCGTTGAAAAGTGGTGATCCATACCCGACAGCAACAGTAGCCGGAGCCGCGGCCGTTGTCAGATACGTGTACGCAGTGCGATAGGCATACTCGACGCCGTAGTTGAGATAGACGTCGAGCTTCGGGTTCGGATGAAATTCGAGAGTGCCGAGCGCACCGCCACCTCGTATCAAGGCAAGTGAGCCATCAGGGCGAGCCGTCACGTCAGGCAACTGGGCAGAACTGTAGCGTCCAACGCCATCGCCAAACAGGGCATGGACGCCGAAATCCAACTTATTGGCCACGATTGGCGCGCGGGCGTTGACGCCGACGCCCCCACCAGTAGAGCTCTTGTTAAAGGCATTGTTGGCTGAAGGGGTCGTGCCCGGGCAGCTTGCCGGCAGCGCAACCTGAGTTGTCGCAGCACCGCAGGGAAAAATGCGATCGCGGAAATTGCTGATTATGCCGAATATCTCATAGTGGCCCCAGCCCGGTTCAAAAGCAGCCTTAACGATGAAATCGGGGAGTTTATTGTTGGAATAGCCGGTGGTATCAGCGAAGTTCAGCAATCCGCCTCCTGAGCCGACACCGCCAACGAGGAAGGGCGTTGGGGAATTGTGGTTGGTGAGAGTAATTTGCGGCTCCTCAATTGCGAATCCGAACCAGGTCTTATCGCCAAAGTTCTTCGTCACGCGGAAGCCATACTGGCGCTGCCAGCTGAAGCCGACCTGGTATTGCGCGTCAATGGTCATTGGCAGGGCCTCGGCGCGGTTGTCCATGCCTTTGCGGGTTTCGGTCACCAAGCTCCACTGCTGCCCGCCCGTGAAGGTCCAGCCATTGGACAGAGCTGCCTGGCCCCAGAGTTGTCGTTGACGCATGCAATAGCTGTTGCTTTGGCGGCTGTTGGATGTCACGCAAGCGCCCAACCAGTCCATTTCGTAATAACCTGAGGCTTTGACTTTGTCGCCCTTGCCCTCAGCGAGGAAGCTCAAACGGGACTGACGACCCGAGACGTTCAATTCTGAAATCCTGCTAAGGTCATTGCCCGGAAACGGAATGCCTGTCAAAGGAGTATTCACGTCTGCCTGAGCTGCCCGCGTGCGAAGAACACTTTCAGCAACCAGGAAGCCGCCCGGAGAAAAGGTAATACCCTTGAATCTGATCGAGTAGGCGTTCTCCTGATTATTGTTTTGCTGAGCCTTCGCGCTGGCCGCGGTAGCGACCGTCGTCTTAAGTGTTTCGTTGCTGGTGCTGAGGTCGGCGACCTTGGTGTTGAGCGTTTCCGCGGCGCTCTTCACTTCCGCGGAGGAGTTTGCGGCTTCGACGGCCTTGGTGCTTGCTTCGGAGGCCCTGGCATTGGCAGCAGCCGCGGCCTCCCGAGCTTCGTCGATCTGGCGGTCGCGTTTGGCGAGTTCCTCCTTTAAGAGTTGGAGTTGCTCTTGCTGTGATTGGATGGCCTGGCGGAGCTCTTCGATCTCGGCGGCGACGGCTGAGTCAGATTTCGCCGCCTCCTTGGCCGCCTTGGGTTTAGCGGTCTCGGCCGTTTTAGCTGGCTTCGGGTCGGCATCCTTAGGTGTATCAGCAAGGGCTATTCCCGTAGCGAAGAACAGGGAAAGCGTAAATACGACTAATTTTTTCATTTCGTCTCTCTTTGAAGTGAAGTGGTTCGAACGGGTTCGAAAAACAATACGTTCCGGCCCGCGACTGACGGTAAGGACCGTTTCTTACAGGTCGGTCAACGCACTGTGAATATCGTGTAACACGGATGAAGAAGGGTACCGCAAGGCGGACCTAAACCCTGCAATTTCGTCTAACAGCCGATGAATTGAGAAGTCTAACCGCCCTGTCTCGTGTCGCTTACGCGAAATTTGGAGCCATTCCTACCTCCTCAGTTACACCCGGTCCTGCACTCAGAGAAACCGGAGTTTCGCTGCCGCCCATTGGTGTTCGATCCTCCGGCAGCCACCTAAGACGTTCCTGCTGACACACCCGAGTATTGCTAGACCGCCGTCGCAGGGCTAAGACACATGAAGAACTCGTGGCGCTCGCCAAACGCGGAGAACGCAGCTATTTCGAGTTCGACTTGGCCAGTACTGCGCCAGCGTGTGGAGCGTGTCGTCGCTGCGGCGGACGCGGCGACGCCGGGTACTTACACGGGGAAGTCGAAATACCTGAACGGTGAGCATAAATTCTTCGCGCGGGACGCATGACCGCAATTCTGATAAGGGCGAGGTCGGTGGTTCAAGTCGTTCAAGCCGACCCAGGCCGCTCAGATTATTTTCGTGATAGGGATGGAATGGGCGATCCGGGCAACTAATGGGA
>Ga0066671_10000644_pt1 | contig 11002 bp, 7 predicted proteins | sample GraSoiAngelo_120_FD_62294 | JGI IMG/M metagenome (GOLD analysis project Ga0066671, IMG submission 62294) | Grasslands soil microbial communities from the Angelo Coastal Reserve, California, USA - 14_0919_09_20cm | ecosystem: Environmental > Terrestrial > Soil > Grasslands | place: USA...
GCTCCACGGCGACATCCTCACCGTCGCCGGCGAAGGCCTCGCCGATTACGCCAGGGAGCCGGCGCTCGACTCCGACCGCCTCGTCCACCGCGACGCGCCCGTCGAGCCGCTCGACGACACCATGCTCCGCCCCGCCTCCAACCCCTTCCAGCCCGACGGCGGAATGCGCCTCGTCTCGGGCAATCTCGGCCGGGCCACCTTCAAGACCAGTGCCGTCGAGCCCTCCCGCCGCACCGTCGAGGCGCCGGCCCGCATCTTCTCCGATCAGGACGAGGTGCTCGCCGCCTTCCGCGACGGCGAGCTCGCCCGCGACATGATCGTCGTCGTCCGCTTCCAGGGCCCGCGCGCCAACGGCATGCCCGAGCTCCACAAGCTCACCCCGACCCTGGGCGTGCTCCAGGACCGCGGCTTCAAGGTCGCCCTCGTCACCGACGGCCGCATGTCGGGCGCCTCCGGCAAGGTCCCGGCCGCAATCCACCTCAGCCCCGAGGCGCTCGGCGGCGGCCCCCTCTCCAAGCTTCGCGACGGCGACATCGTCCGCCTCTCCGCCGACACCGGCGAGCTCTCGGCCCTTGTCGACGAGGCCGAATGGGCCGCGCGCGAGCCCGCCGCTCCGCCGCCGCCGCCGCGCGGCACCGGGCGCGAGCTGTTCGCCCTCATGCGCCACGGCGCCGACACGGCCGAGCGCGGCGCCTCGGCGATGCTGCATCATATGGAGGAGGTCGCTTGACCGAGATCGTCGCGGTCGACATCGGCGGCACCCACGCCCGCTTCGCAATCGCCGAGGTGGCGGGCGGACGCGTCGTCTCCTTGGGCGAGGAGTGCACGCTCAAGACCGCCGAACATGCGAGCCTGCAGACCGCCTGGGAGGATTTCGGCGCCCGTCTCGGCCGCCCACTCCCCCCCGCCGCGGGGATCGCCGTCGCCGGGCCGATCCAGGGCGAGGTGCTGAAGCTCACCAACAATCCCTGGGTGATTCGCCCCGCCTGGATCCCGAAGAAGCTCGGCGCGGCACGTTACTCGCTGGTCAACGATTTCGGCGCCGTCGCCCATGCCGTCGCGCAGCTCGGCGACGAGCATTTCACCCACCTCTGCGGCCCCGAGCGCGGGCTTCCCAGCGAAGGGGTGATCACCATCGTCGGCCCCGGCACAGGCCTGGGGGTTGCCCAGTTGCTGCGCCGCGGCGGCCATTATCATGTCATCGAGACCGAGGGCGGCCATGTCGATTTCGCGCCGGTCGACAGCCTCGAGGACCGGATCCTCGCCGAGCTCCGCAAGCGCTACCGCCGCGTATCGGTCGAGCGCGTCGCCTCCGGAATGGGCCTCGGCAACATCTACGAGGCTTTGGCGGCGATCGAGGACCGTCCGGTGACCTTCCGCGACGAAAAGAAGCTGTGGGCGGCTGCGATGTCCGGCGAGGACAGCCTCGCCGCCGCCGCCTTCGACCGCTTCTGCCTGGCTCTGGGCGCAGTCGCCGGCGACATCGCCTTGGCCCAGGGCGCCGAAGCGGTGGTGATCGCCGGCGGCCTCGGCCAGCGGCTCGCCGAATATCTTCCCAAGTCGGGCTTCCGCGACCGCTTCATCGCCAAGGGCCGGTTCGAGCGGCGGATGGACGAGATGCCGGTCAAGCTCATCACCTTCCCCCAACCCGGCCTGTTCGGCGCCGCCGCGGCCTTTGCAGCGGAATATGGCGAATGAACATCGGTGAGATCATGCGCCTCGCTCCGGTCATCCCGGTGCTGGTCGTCGAGGACGCGCCGAAAGCCCGCGGGATCGCGGAGGCACTGGTCGGCGCCGGCCTGCGCACCCTCGAAGTGACCCTTCGCACCCCCGCCGCCCTCGACGCGATCCGCGAGATGAAGAAGGTCGAAGGCGCCGTGGTCGGTGCCGGCACCGTCCTCAACGAACGCGACCTCCAGCGCGCCATCGACGCCGGATCGGAGTTCATCGTCTCCCCCGGCCTCACCGAGCCGCTCGGCCGCGCCGCGATCGAATCAGGCGTGCCCTTCCTCCCCGGGATCGCCACGCCGGGAGACCTGATGCGCGGGCTCGACCTCGGCCTCAGCCACTTCAAATTCTTCCCCGCCGCGACCTCCGGCGGGATCGAGGCGCTGAAAGCGCTGACCGGGCCCTTCGCCGAGGCGCGCTTCTGCCCGACCGGCGGAGTGACCCCGCAAAGCGCCGCCGACTGGCTTGCCATCCCCGCCGTGCTCTGCGTCGGCGGCAGCTGGCTGAACCTCAAAAACGAGGATTATGAGGGCCTCGGGCAAGCCGCGCGCGCCGCCGCGGCGACCGCCCGCGCCTAAAGATTTTTCCAATTCATGCGATTGAAGCGGGCGGGCGGCAGGCCTAAGCACGTGCCGTCGAGGGAGCCGCAATGCACATCGCGATCGTCAGCATCGGAACCGTCCTGATGGTCGGAATCCCGACCGTGGTCGGCATCTGGTACTCGCGCACCCACCACGAAAAGCGCCGCCGCAAGGTCTCGAAATCGAGTCGCTCGAGCGATACCGCCATCACCCTCTTCTCCGGCACCGCCCGCGAACCCCGCCGGGGCCACCGCTCCCGCCGCTCCAGCCGCCGCCCGCACGCGCAGGTCAATTTGTTCAGCCAGACCGAGCGCCCGCCGGAGGAGTGAGGGAGGGCGGTCAGAAAGCGCCGGCCGCCATCCACAATGCCATGGCGATCATCATCAGATTCTCGGTCAGCGAGACGAAGCCCAAGGGCACGTTGCTCGATCCGCCGACGCAGGCGCATTTGAGCTCCCGCCTGTCGACATAGACGGCCTTGAACACCGACACCGCACCGACCGTGCCGATGAACAGGGCGGTCGGTACCGACAGCCAATTGAGGACGTGCCCGACCATCAGCACGCCTGCAGCCCCTTCCGCGAACGGATAGATGTAGCCGTACGGCACCCATCGCCGGGCGAGCAGGTCGTAATTGAGGAACATGGTCGCGAAGCTCTCCATATTCTGGAGCTTGAGCAGCGCCAGCACGACCATCGAAAAGCCGATGAACCATTCGGCGGCCAGCATCGTGAACGCGCTTCCGGCGACGTGATGGCTCGCCGCCAGCGCCGTCAGTGCGGTCATCGCGAACAGGGCCGCCACCGGCCGGTAGCTCGGAGCCTTGGGGTCCGTCACGCTCTTGCCGAGGAAGCGGCGGAGGTCGTCATGGCCGCCGATCCGCCGCCCGCCGATGAAGATCTGGGGCGTCGTCGCGACTCCATGCTGCGTCTTGAACGCGTCCGTCTCCTCCCGAGTCTCGAGATGATGATCCTCGACCTCGTAACCCGCGCGCTTCAGCAGGTGCACCGCCTTCAGCCCGTAGGGACAGACATGCTTCGGCATCACCATGCGGTAGATGGCGGCCTTCCTCGAGTCCGCCGGATGCCTGCTCATGTCCGACATTCGTCTCTCCTTGCGATCCTGTCGGAGCCAATATAGCGTCTGTACCATGGTACAGAGTCAAGGGCCCGCATCGCTGACCATCGGTCGGCTAGCAGCCGAAGGCGGAGTGGGCGTCGAAACCGTCCGCTTCTATCAGCGCCGCAGCCTCCTCGGCACGCCAACGCGCGACGCCGGGATCCGCCGCTACGGCGCCGAGGACCTCCGCCGCCTCCGCTTCATCCGCAAGGCCCAGGCCGCCGGCTTCACCCTGGAGGAGATCAGGGAGCTGCTCGATCTGGACTCCGGCGAAGACCGAAGCCGCGCCCGCGAACTCGCCGCCCGCCGCATCGAAGCCCTCGACGCCCGCATCGCCGACCTCCAGCGCGCCCGCGAATCCCTGAAGCGCCTCGCCGCCGAGTGCGGCAAAGGCGGCCAGGGCCCCTGCCCGATTCTAGCCTCGTTCGAGCTTTGAAGGAGAGGGCGGCGCCCTCAGCTTGCGGGAATCAGCCAGTAGTAGGTGGTCACATAATCCGCCGCGACGTTCCGCCCCGCTGCGTCCACCGCCGGAATATAGTGCGCACGCTCCATGGTCAGGGCGCAGCTCTTCTGGTCGATCACTTCGTTCCCGCTCGTCGCCACCACCGCGCAGGTGATGGGCTTTCCCGTTTCGTCGATCCGGATCCGCATGGTCGGAGATCCGGTCACGTTCTGACGCAGAAGCTCCATGGGGTAGTCGTCGGTCTTGAGGATCGGAGGCGCGTTCTCGGGCAGCCGCGGCCGCGATCGCAGCGCCGCGAGGGCGGCCACGTCCACGCCCCAGGCGGCGAGCGCGTCCTCCTCGCAGCTTCGAAACGCCTCCATCGCCTTGGCCATTGCCGGAAGCTTCGTCCGCGCCACCTCGCGTCCGCCGGCCAGCACCGACAGCGATGTCGCGGCGGCGAGACGGGCCGGTAGCGCGCTGTCGGGGCTCGTGAAAAGGACGTGCGCACGGTCGAGCGGAGACGAATAGACGCTGTCGGGTATGAAGTAGGTCTTGCCCGCCAGCGGCGGCCGCCCTGCATCGAGGGCGAAGGCGATTTCTTCGCCAGGCGCGGCCGGCGACTTGCTCCAGCCGGGCTCGACGAAGCGGATCGTGAGGGTCTCCGTGCCGGGCGTTCGGCCGATCGCGAAGATCGCGCCGCTCGGCATCTCGGCGCCGCGGAGCAGCCAGCACTTGTCGCTGGCCCAGTGCGCAACCCATTTCCCCCCAGATGCTGCTGGCGCGGCCGCCGCAGGTTGCGGCGCCGCGGCCGCGGCCGGAGCGGCGAGCAGGGCGGCTGCAACGATCAGTTCGAACATGTAAATCCCCCTCTTTCCCACAACATGGCCCATCCGCCACCGCCCTGGCAACAGGCGCGGACCCCATCCTTCCCTCGGGTCTGCGCATTGCTGGACAGCTCGATGTGACCTATCTCAAACCAATGTCAGCGGATCGAAGCCAGCCACTCAAAACGGTCGGACTTGGTGGAGACGGCGACGAGGTGGACGCCATCGAAGCGGTGGAGCGCCACTTCGGAGTCGCCCTGGATTATAGGGACGCTCCCGGCTGGCGAACGGCCGGAGAGGTTTTCCGGTCGCTGCTTGCGGCGCTCCCGCCTGACCAGCGCGATCTAAAGGACCTCTGGCCGATCTTTGCCGCGATCATGTGCGCTGAAACGGGGGCAGACCCATCGCGAGTGGGTCCCGAGACGCTCCTGCTGGCGTGATCGCTTTGCGCTATGGAGGGGGAATGGTGCCGCTTAGGTGACTCGAACACCTGACCCCATCATTACGAATGATGTGCTCTACCGGCTGAGCTAAAGCGGCTTATCCCGGGAAGGGCCGCGCTTATCAGCGGCTTCGGGCGATGACAAGGCTCCGGCGTCGCCGGCGACAACCCTTAACGGTTTCTCAACCACGCTCGGTGCATTCCGCAAGGTGAAGCGGAATGCTGTGAGGACGGCCGGGTAATGGACAGTTTGCGGGCCTTTGACGACGATACGAGCTACGGCCCGGCTTCCGAGGAGGATGCCGCGCTCGAAAGGCCGCCCGAAATCGGCGTCGATGAGCGCCGTATGCACGTCCGCGCGTATAATTATTGGGTGTCGCTGCTCGACGGCCGGCCCTATCCCTCGATCAAGGACCTCGATCCTCACAGCATCGACGATTTCGGCCCGAACTCGGTCCTCCTCGATTTCTCCGAAGGGCCGGACGATCCCCGGGTTTCCTTCCTCGGCCGGGGCCTGCGCACCGAATGCGAGCTTATCGGCGAAATCCGGCGGATCAGCGACGTCCCCGCCCGCTCGCTCCTCTCCCGCCTCACCGACCACTACATGCAGATCATCGCCAACCGCGCGCCGATCGGCTTCGAGGCGGAGTTCATGGGCCAGCGCGGGCTCAACACCATGTACCGCGGAATCCTGATGCCGTTCACCTCCAACGGCGAGCGGATCGATTTCATCTACGGCGTGATCAACTGGAAGGAGCTGGTCGACCGAGTCACGGAGGCCGAGATCGGCCGCGAGGTCGACCACGCCCTCGCCGCCTCCCCCCAGGTCGCCGCAAGCCCCATTTGGGCGGACGGCCCCAATTCCGAGCCGCCGGTGCCGGAGCTTGCCGCCCGCACCTATTCCGCCGACCAGCCCGAGCTCGACCTTCCCGAGCCCGAGCTCGGCCCGGACGCCGGCCTGGCCGACCGCCTCGCCGCGGCCCGCGACAGCGCCGACGCCGCGCGCTCGTCGGACGTTCGCAGCCGCGCCGCCCTCTACCGCGCATTGGGCCATGCCTACGATTTCGCCCTCGCCGCCGATGCCGAGCCCGAAGATTATGCCGAAATCCTCTCCGACTCCGGGCTGAAGCCCCAGGCGCGGGCGCCGATGACCCCGGTCGCCAAGCTCGTCTTCGGCGTGGATTACGACCGCACCCGCCTCACCGAATTCGCCGCCGCCCTCTCCTGGGCGAAGCGCGAGAGCCTCCCCTTCGGCGGCCTCGGCGAGGCGCTGAAGAGCTTCGACGGCGGCCTCAAAGGCATCGTCCAGGCCGAACGCCGCGCCCGCCGCCCGGCCGCGCGCCCGGACTCGGGGGAAGAGCTCCGCGCCGCGATCCGCGCTCTCCCCGCCGTCGCCCGCGTCGGCATCCGCCCCTCCGGCGACAGCGAGTTCGTCCTTCTCCTCGCCCGGCGCGAGGGCGACGAGGTCGCCATCCTCCACGCCATCGCCGACGACAAGCCGCTGATCGAGCGGGCGCTGCGCAAGGCGGCAGCCTGACCTCTCCGACCGGCTGACTGCCCGATACGGTATCCGCCGCGGGGTTGCCCCTCCCGCGCGACGGGAGCATATGGCCCGCGACTGACCGGCGGCGCCCCCTGCCGCACCCCTTCGGGAGCCAGATATGAACGCGGACAGCATGGGAGCGGCCAAACCCGCCGACGTGCAGCTTCTCGACGCCTTCGCCGCCGCTTTGGTCGATGGCGCCCTCCCCGACGAGCTCGTCGGCTTCTCCGAGCAGCAGCGGCAGGAAGCCGCCAAATTCCTCGCCGGCTGCGCCCAGCAGCGCGAGCGCGGCGATGCACTGGTCCGGATCGAGTCCCTCGGCGGAGCGCTCGGCCACCGCCGGATGCGGATCGGAATCGTCAACGACGACATGCCCTTCCTCGTGGACTCCGTCGCGAACGCGCTCGCCGCACGCGGCCTCATTGTCCACCGCCTGCTCCACCCGATCCTCTGCGTCACCCGCGACGAAGGCGGCAACCTCCAGGCGATCGAGCCGCTGTGCGACGAGCCGCAGCGGCGGGAATCGATGATGTATCTCGAGGTCGACCGTGCCGGCGGCCGCGACCGCCGGGAGATCCTCGGCGAGATCAACCGGGTGCTCACCGACGTCCGCGCTTCGGTCACCGACTGGCCGGCCATGCAGGCGCGGATGCGCTCCGACGCCGAGCTGATGGACGCCGACAATCCCGAGGGCGCCGCGCTGCTGCGCTGGTTCGCCGACGGGGCGATGACCCTCCTTGCCTACCATGTCGAGCGGCCGACCGGGCAGCCGGCCGAAGCGCTCGGCCTGTTCCGGATCCCGGGCGAGCCGACCGACGAAGGCGGCGCCCTCGGCGCGATGCGCTGGCTCGAGCGCAACCCCGGGCCGCTGGTCGCCAAGGCCGACCGCCGCTCGACCGTCCACCGCCGGGTGCCGCTCGACCTCGTCGTCGTTCCGATCCGCGAGGGCGGCGAAGTGACCGGTATCGGAGTCCATGCGGGCCTCTGGACCAGCGAGGCGCTGACCGCGCCGGTCGAGGAGGTCCCGGTCCTGCGCCGCACGCTGGAGCAGCTCGAGGAGGAGTTCCGTTTCGATCCGCGCGGCCATAGCGGCAAGGCGCTCCGCCACGCCGTCACCGCCCTCCCCCGCGACCTGCTCGTCAATCTCTCCGCCGACTGCATCCGCGAATTGGTGGTCACGGCAATGTCGCTCGCCGACCGGCCGCGCCCGACTTTGATCCTGGTGCGAAGCCTCCTCAAAGGGCACCTGTTCGCCTTCGTCTGGCTGCCCCGCGACGAGCTCACCACCCGCCGGCGGATCGCCATCGGCAAGATGATCGAGGAGGCTTCCTCGGGCCGGATCACCAATTGGTCGGTGGAATTGGGCGACGGCGACCTGGCGCTGATCCGCTACACCCTCGCGGTCAAATCCGACACCGAGACCCCGGACGCGGCAGCGCTCGACCGCCGCCTCGACGAGATGGTCCGCGGCTGGGAGCCGGCGGTCGAGGAAGCGCTGGGCGAGCAGGTCGGCGCCCAGCGCGCCACCCGCCTGACGCTGAGCTTCGTCGACGACTTCCCCGAAGCCTATCGCCTGCGCACCGCGCCCGCCGAAGCGGCGCTCGACATCCTGCGCGTCTGCGACCTCCAGGGCATCGCCCGCCGCGACGCCCGCCTCTACCGGCGCGAGGAAGACGGCGCCCGCCGCCTCCGCCTCAAGACCTATCGGCTGGGCGAGCTCATCCCGCTTTCCGAAGCGGTGCCGGTGTTCGAGAATTTCGGCTTCCGCGTATTGGAAGAGGTGCCGACCCCGCTCGACGAGGGCCGGCTCGGCTACATCCACGATTTCGAACTCGAGACCCAGGGCGGCAGCCGCGCCGAGGACGTGCTCGCCCGCTCCGCCGTGGTCGAGCAGGCGATCGGCGCGGTGCTCGAAGGCCGCTCGGAAAACGACGTGTTCAACCAGCTCCTGGTCGGCGCGGGGCTCGAGCAGCGCGACGTGGTCCTGTTCCGCGCCTGGTTCCGCTACCTTCGCCAGGCCGGCGTTTCCTATTCGATGCTGACCGTGGTCGAGGCGCTGAGGAAGGCGCCTGCCGTCGCCCGCGCCCTGATCGGCCTGTTCAACGCGATGCACGATCCGAAGCTCGGCGGCGACCGCAAGGCCGCGGTCAAGGCGGCCGAGAGTGCCATCGACGAGGGCCTGGCCGACGTCGCAGCGATCGACGACGACCGCATCCTGCGCCTGCTCCGCTCGGTCGTCGCCGCAACCCTCCGCACCAACGCCTTCGCCGAGGCGAGCCGCGAGGCGCTCGCCTTCAAGCTCGACAGTGCCCGGGTCCCCGGCCTTCCGGCGCCGGTGCCGTGGCGCGAGATCTGGGTCTACAGCCCGCGCGTCGAGGGCATTCACCTGCGCGGGGGCCCGGTCGCCCGCGGCGGCCTTCGCTGGTCCGACCGGCGCGACGATTTCCGCACCGAGATCCTCGGCCTGATGAAGGCGCAGCTGGTCAAGAACGCAGTCATTGTTCCGACCGGCGCCAAGGGCGGCTTCTATCCCAAGCATCTGCCGCCGATCTCCGACCGCGACGCCTGGCTCGCGGAAGGCACCGAGAGCTACCGGATCTTCATCCGCTCGCTTCTCTCGGTCACCGACAATCTGGTCGAGGGCAAGGTCGTCCACCCGGCCGACGTCACCGTCCTCGACGGCGACGATCCCTATTTCGTCGTCGCCGCCGACAAGGGCACCGCCACTTTCTCGGACATCGCCAACGAGATCGCGGTGTCGCGCGGCTTCTGGCTGGGCGACGCCTTCGCCTCGGGCGGGAGCTACGGCTACGACCATAAGGCGATGGGCATCACCGCCCGCGGCGCCTGGGTCTCCGTCCAGCGCCACTTCCGCGAGGTGGGCGTCGACGTCCAGACCCAGCCGATCACCGTCGCCGGAGTCGGCGACATGTCGGGCGACGTGTTCGGCAACGGCATGCTCCTGTCGAAATCGCTGAAGCTGGTCGCGGCCTTCGACCACCGCCACATCTTTATCGATCCCAATCCCGATCCGGCCGCGAGCTGGGAGGAACGCAACCGCCTGTTCGCCCTCCCCCGCTCGAGCTGGGACGATTACGACAAGGCGCTGATCTCGCCCGGCGGCGGAGTCTTCCCGCGCAGCCAGAAGACGATCCCCGTCTCGGACCAGATGGCGGCCCTGCTCGGCCTCCAGGTTGAGGAGACCGACCCCGCCTCATTGATGACCGCGATCCTCAAAGCGCAAGTCGACCTGCTGTGGTTCGGCGGCATCGGCACCTACATCAAGGGCAGGAGCGAGACCAACGCCGAGGTCGGCGACCCGGCCAACGACCCCATCCGCGTCAACGGCTCGGACCTTCGCGCCAAGGCGCTCGGCGAAGGTGCCAACCTCGCCATCACCCAGGCCGGCCGGATCGAGTTCGCGGAAGCCGGCGGCCGGATCAACACCGACTTCATCGACAATTCGGCCGGCGTCGACTGCTCGGACAATGAGGTCAACATCAAGATCCCGCTCAACCGGGAAATGAGCGAGGGGAGGCTCGGCTTCGAGGAGCGCAACGCCCTGCTCGAAGAGATGACCGACGACGTCGCCGCCATCGTGCTGGAGGACAATCGCCTCCAGACGCTCGCCCTCTCCATCGCCGAGCGCGGCGGCGCCGAGTCGCTGCCGCAGCTCGTCCGGGTGATCGAGGTGCTGGAGGAGAGCGGCCGCCTCAACCGCGCGGTCGAGGGGCTGGAGAGCAATGAAGAGCTGCTCCGCCGCGCCCAGGAAAATCGCGGCCTGACCCGGCCCGAGCTCGCAGTCCTCCTCTCCACCTCCAAGCTCGCCCTTCAGGACGCGCTGGAGACGGGGAAGATCACAGACGACCCGACCCTGACGCCCGAGCTGATGGCCGCCTTCCCCAAGGTGATGCAGGAGCGGCACGGCGACTCGATCCGCCAGCACCGCCTGCGCAAGCAGATCATCGCCACCAAGATCGCCAATCGCTTGGTCAACCGCTTGGGCATGGTCGCGCCCTTCGCGGTCACCGAGGAGGAGGGCGCCTCGGTCGGCCAGGTCGCCGCCGCCTTCGTCGCCGCCGAGCGCCTGTTCGGAATGGACGAATTGTGGCGGACGCTCGATACGATCGACATTCCCGAGCAGGTCCGGCTCGACCTGTTCGACCGCACCTCGCGCGCGCTCCAGATCCACATCGCCGACATCCTTAGGAACACCGATTCCGCGACCAAGCTGACCGAGATGGTCGACGACCTCGCGCCCGGCCTCAACAAGCTGAGCGCAGTCGTCGACACGCTTCTGCGCAAGGAGGTGTCGAGCGA
>Ga0066671_10000646_pt1 | contig 10990 bp, 7 predicted proteins | sample GraSoiAngelo_120_FD_62294 | JGI IMG/M metagenome (GOLD analysis project Ga0066671, IMG submission 62294) | Grasslands soil microbial communities from the Angelo Coastal Reserve, California, USA - 14_0919_09_20cm | ecosystem: Environmental > Terrestrial > Soil > Grasslands | place: USA...
GCCCCTCCACCAGGCTTCGCCTGGTCCCCCTCCCCATCGCTGCGCGACGGGGAGGAATATTTAGCCCTCCATCTGCTCCAGTTCCTTGCCCTTGGTCTCGTGGATGAACTTGCTCACGAGGAAGAAGCTGATCACCGCACACACCCCGTAGAAGGTGTAGCTGGTGGCGAGGCCGAGATTCTTGGCCATGCCGGGGAAGGTGAAGGAGACGAGGAAGTTCGCGAACCACTGGAAGAAGCCGGCGACAGCCAGCGCAGAGCCGCGGATCTGGTTGGGGAACATCTCGCCCAGCATGACCCACATCACCGGCCCCCAGGAGACGTTGAAGAAGATCACGTAGAGGTTGGCGGCGACGACTGCGATCATGCCGAGGTCCTTCGACAGGACGAGCTTGCCCTCGGGGTCGAGCGAGCCGTGGCTGAAGGCGTAGACCATCACGAACAGGGTCACCGCCATGCCCGCCGAGCCGATCAGGAGCAAAGGCTTGCGGCCGATCTTGTCGATGACGGCGATGGTGATGAAGCAGGCCGCGATCGAGACGGCGCCCGACACGATGTTGATCAGCAGGGAGTCGCTCTCGCTGAAGCCCGCCAGCTGCCAGAGCGTCGCGCCGTAATAGAAGATGACGTTGATTCCGACGAGCTGCTGGAACACCGCCAGCATGATTCCGACCCAGACGATGGGGCGGAGGCCGAGCAAGCTCCGCCCCCCCGCCGGTGCCATCACGTCGCTCAGCCGGGGGCGGTGGTCCTCGCTGAAGGTCGCGCGGATCTCGCCGAGCTTCGCGTCCGCGACCTCGCTTCCGAACAGCCTGGTGAGGACGGCGAGGGCGGCGGTGTTACGGCCCTTGGAGACCAGATAGCGGGGGCTCTCGGGAATGAGGAAGAGGGCGATCAGGAAGATCGCCGCCGGGAGCGCCTGCATCAGGTACATCCAGCGCCAGGCTTCGATTCCGCCCCAGAAGGTGGCGGTCGACTCGCCCGCGGACGCGGCCAGGAAGTAGTTGACGAGGAAGGCCGCGGTCAGACCGGTGATGATCATGATCTGCTGGACGGTCGTCATCCGGCCGCGGATGCTGGCCGGCGCGACTTCCGAGATATAGGCCGGCGACAGCACGCTCGCCGCGCCGACGGCCATTCCCCCCATGATCCGGGCGGCCACGAACAGCAAGTGGCTGTGGGCGACGCCCTGAAGGATGGCTCCGATCAGGAAGAGGAGGGCGGCCAGCATCATCGTGTTGCGCCGGCCCATCAGGTCGGCGAGGCGGCCGGCGAAGAAGGCGCCGATGAAGCAGCCGATGAGAAGCGAGGCGACGGTGAAGCCGAGCCCGTTGCTGGGCGAGAAGCTGCCGGGGACGAGATTGAATGCGGCGGCGAGCCCGTCCTGGGTGCCGTTCACCGCACCGCTGTCATAGCCGAACAGGAAGCCGCCGATCGTCGCGACCGCAACGATCGCGCCGATAAAGCCCATGTTCGCGCGTCCCGCGCTCGCTTCGGTCATTGCACTCTCCCCTTTGGTGCCCCGATTCGGGCGTTCTTATGAAGCGATGTTAGCGTTAACTTCGGCCGCGCCGCCAGTAGGCAATTTGCGCGGCGCCTATTGGCTGTGGCGCAGGCGTAGGGTGGCGGCGGATTGGCTGGGGCGCTGCACCTTCAAGGTCTCGCCGGGCGCGGCCGAGGATTCGCGAACGATGAGGTCGTGCTCCAGCACCCGCTCCGCGGCGCGGCGCTGCGATCCGGAGCGGCGGGCGCGAAGATCGGTGAGGAGCAGGTCCATCGCAGCTTCGGCCATCGCCGCGATCGGCTGCTTCACCGTGGTGAGTTCGGGCCAGATGGTGGTGGCGAGCGAGGTGTCGTCGAAGCCGACGACGCTCAGATCGCCCGGCACGCTGAGGCCGCGGCGGTGGGCGACGCTGACGGCGGCGGCGGCCATGTCGTCATTGCTCGCGAAGATCGCGGTCGGCGGGTTGGGCCGGGCGAGAAGGCGCTCGGTCGCGACGAGGCCGGAGCGGTAGGTGAAATAGCCCTGCTCGACATAGGCCGTAGCGGGGTCGAGGCCGGCTTCTGACAAAGCAGCGGCGAAGCCGCGGGCGCGGTCGTGGCTTGCGACATGGTTGGGGTGGCCCTTGATCAGGGCGATGTTGCTATGGCCGAGTGCGATCAAATGCCGCGTCATCTCCGCGGCGGCGGCGAAGTCGTCGATCCGGACGTTGAGGCTGTCCTCCTCCGGCTGGCCCATGGCGACTGTGACGACGGGGATTCCGATCGCGGCGAGCTCGCGCAGGATCGGGAGCGATTCCGACAAAGGCGGGGGCAGGATGACGCCTTCGACGTCGCTGGTCGCGAAGCGGCGGGTGACCTCGGCCTGCTCGCCGCCATCCTCCGATTCGCAGCTCTCGATAACCAAGTGGCAGCCGGCGCGGCGGGCGGCGTGGAGGGCGCCGATCAGGAACTGGCTGAGATAAGCGGCGGAGGGGTTGGCGTAGAGGAGGCCGATATGGGTTGCTTCGCCGGCGGCAAGGCTTCGCGCGGCGGTGTTGGGCGAGTAATTGAGCTTGGCGACGGCTTCGAGGACTGCGTTGCGGGTGGTCTCGCGGACGTTCTTGCCGCCGTTGATGACGCGCGACACAGTCATCGCCGAGACTCCGGCGGCGCGTGCGACATCCTCGATCGTGATCGTTCCGCGGCTGCGCCGGCTGGGCCTGCTCATTTCGTCCCCTTTGCCCATAAAGCCTATGTTGAGCCGGGGCCGGATGCAAATGGTCTCGGCGCCCGACTCGCGTTGACGCTTCGTCGGGGCGGCGACTATGGTAGCGCTACCAAAGACTCCGGCGGCACGACCGGAAGGGCAGGGAGAGCGATGATGATCGGCAGCGGCGCGCGCGTACGCAGGGGCTTCAATGCGTGGATGCTTCTGGCGGGGGTCGCGTCGGCGGCGGGGCTGATGGCGGTCTCCTCCGCGTCCCCGGCCAAGGCGGTGCGGGCGGCCGCGGCGCAGCAGCCGCTCTACAAGGACGCGACCCAGCCGGTGGAGCGGCGGGTCGAGGATCTGCTCCAGCGGATGACGCTGGAGGAGAAGGTCGCGCAGCTCGTCACGCTCTGGGAGCATAAGGACAAGGTTCAGACACCGGCCGGGGCCTTCGACGCGGCCAAGGCGAGCGTCGCTTTCCCCAATGGCCTGGGCCAGATCGCGCGGCCTTCCGACAAAAGGGGCGTGACGGTGGTGAATGCCGGCGCGGCGGGGGCCGCGGCGGGCGTGGCCAATCGCGAGGCGCGGGACACTGCCGAGTACGTCAACGCGGCGCAGCGCTGGGCGGTCGAGCATACGCGGCTCGGAATCCCGATCCTGATGCACGAGGAGGCGCTTCACGGCTATGTCGCCCGCGGCGCGACCAGCTTTCCGCAGGCGATCGGCCTTGCCAGCACTTGGGACCCGGAGCTGCTGACGCGGGTCTTCTCGGTGGCGGCGCGGGAGATGCGGGCGCGGGGCGCGACGCTGGCTCTGGCGCCGGTGGTCGACGTCGCCCGCGATCCGCGCTGGGGCCGGATCGAGGAGACTTATGGCGAGGACCCGTATCTCGTCAGCGAGATGGGCCTTGCCGCGATCCGGGGGTTCCAGGGCGAGACCCTGCCGCTGAAGCCCAACAAGGTGTTCGTGACTTTGAAGCACCTGACCGGCCACGGCCAGCCGGAGAGCGGCACCAATGTCGGCCCGGCCAATCTCGGCGAGCGCGAGCTTCGCACCAACTTCTTCCCGCCGTTCGAGCGGGCGGTGAAGGAGCTTCCGGTGCGCTCGGTGATGGCGTCGTACAACGAGATCGACGGCATTCCCTCGCACGCCAATCGCTGGCTTCTGACCGAGGTGCTGCGGGGCGAATGGGGGTTCAAGGGCGCGGTGGTCAGCGACTATTTCGCGATCAAGGAGCTTGCCGGGCGGCATCATATGTTCGCCAATCTGGACGACGCCGCCGTGCGCGCGCTGGACGCGGGCGTCGATTCCGAGACTCCGGACGGGGAGGCTTATGCCAATCTTCCCGCGCTCGTCCGCTCCGGGCGGGTGCCGATGGCGGCGGTCGACACCGCGGTGCGCCGGATGCTGGAGATGAAGTTCGAGGCGGGGCTGTTCGAGAACCCTTATGCCGACGCCAAGGCCGCCGAGAAGAAGACTGCCACCCCGGACGCGATCGCTCTGGCCCGCGAGGCGGCGCGGGAGGCGATGGTGCTCCTGAAGAACGACCAGGGCGTGCTGCCGCTCGACGCGGGCAAGATCAAGCGGCTGGCGGTGCTCGGCACCCATGCCCGCGATACGCCGATCGGCGGCTATAGCGACGAGCCGCGCCACGTGGTGAGCGTGCTCGAAGGCCTTCAGAACGAGGCGAAGGGCCGCTTCGCGGTCGACTATGCCGAAGGCGTGCGGATCACCGAGAAGAGGGTGTGGGCCGCCGACGAAGTGAAATTGGTGCCGGAGGAGGTCAACCGGCGGCTGATCGCCGAAGCGGTGGAGACGGCGAAGAAGGCGGACGTGGTCGTGATGGTGCTCGGCGACAATGAGCAGACCAGCCGCGAAGCCTGGGCCGACACCCATCTCGGCGACCGCTCCTCGCTCGATCTGATCGGCCAGCAGGAAGATCTCGCACGCGCCGTGCTGGCGCTCGGCAAGCCGACGGTGGTGATCCTGCTCAACGGCCGGCCTTTGTCGGTGAACTATCTCGCCGGGAATGCGCCGGCTCTGATCGAGGGTTGGTATCTCGGGCAGGAGACCGGGAATGCGGTCGCGGACGTGCTGTTCGGTCGCTCCAATCCGGGCGGCAAGCTGCCCGTCTCGATCGCGCGCAATGTCGGGCAACTGCCCATCTTCTACAACAGGAAGCCGACCGCCCGGCGCGGCTATCTGTTCGACACGACGGCGCCGCTTTATCCGTTCGGCTACGGCCTCAGCTATACCAGCTTCGAGGTCGGGGCGCCGAAGCTTGCCCGGGACTCGATCGCAGTCGGCGAGAGCGTCAAGGTCAGCGTCGATGTCGCCAACACCGGCCGCCGAGCGGGCGACGAGGTGGTGCAGCTCTATGTGCGGGACGAGCAGGCTTCGGTGACCCGGCCGGTGATCGAATTGAAGCGCTTCCGGCGGGTGACTCTGCAGCCGGGCGAGCGGCGGACGGTGACGTTCGAGCTGAAGCCGGACGACCTCGCTTTGTGGAACGTCGACATGAAGCGGGTGGTGGAGCCGGGCGATTTCACCATCTCCGCCGGGCCGAATTCCGTCGACCTCAAGGCGGCGAAGCTGACCGTTACCGGGTGACGAGCGCGAAGCGGGTGGCGTTGCCGGGCTCGTCCTGCAAATCCTCCTGGAGAATGTTGAGGCCGTAGATCTTGGCCGCCGCCTCCGAGGCGAGCGCCGCCTTGTGGGATGCGATCAGGTCGCGGGCGGCGATGGCGGTGTTCGGCGCCTCCTCGGTGTCGAGGCCGAGCCGGGACAGGCTCCAGGCGCATTGCTTGAGCGCCATGATGTGGCTGACCGCGATCGTCAGGTCTTCCAGGCTGGAGCCGGGAAGGGCGAGCAAATGGAGCCGGATCGGGAGGCTGTGCTCCTCCGCGACCCGGAGGCCGGAGGCGGCAAGCGCTGCCATCGCTTCCTCGACCGGCCCGGCGATACTGTTTTCGACGGGGAGGATGGCGGCGTCGGCGGTCCGGGAGGAGACCATGTCGAGCGCCGCGGCGAAGGTCGGGCAGGCAACGGGCTCGGGGCTCGGGGCGAAGCGCCAAGCGGCCTCATGGCCGAAGGCGCCCGGCGCCCCTTGATAGGCGATCCTCACGCGGCGAGCGCGCGTCCCGCAAGCCGGCCGGCGACTTCGGCGGCGAGCTCCAGCGCCTGGCTCCGGTTCAGCCGCGGGTCGCAATGGCTGCGGTAGCGCGTGCCGAGATCGGCTTCACCCACCGTGCCGCCGACGCATTCGGTGACGTCGCCGCCGGTCAGCTCGAGGTGGATTCCGCCGGCATGGACGCGCTCGGCTTGCGCGATGTCGAGGAAGGCGCGGGTTTCGGCGATGATGTCGGTCAGGTGGCGCGTCTTGGTGCCGCCGGAGCTGCGGCCGTTGCCGTGCATCGGATCGATCGCCCAGACCACGTTCCGCCCCCGCACCGCCCGCATCAGGCGCGGGAGGTGGCGGCCGATCGCGCCTGCGCCGAAGCGGCCGATGAGGAGAAGGCGGCCGGCCTCGTCGTGCGGGTCGAGCCGGTCGCAGAGGCGGCGGAGCTCGTCGGCGCTCATCGTCGGCCCGCATTTTAGGCCGATCGGATTGGCGATGCCGCGCGCATATTCGACATGGGCGCCGTCCAGTTGCCGGGTGCGGTCGCCGATCCAGAGCAGGTGCCCGGAGCCCGCCCACCAGCGGCGGGTGGCGGCGTCGAAGCGGGTCAGCGCCTGCTCGTTGTTGAGCAGCAGCGCTTCGTGGCTGGTCCAGGTCGGTCCGGCATCCGCCACTGCATCCAGGCCGCCGAGCAGGGCCGCGGTTGCGCGGGACTGGCGGTGGGCGCGGAGCAGGCGCTCGGGCTCGGGGGTGCGGGCGGCGTGGGTGAAGTCGGCGCCGTTAACCGCGTCGCCGCGATAGGCGGGGAGGGTGAGGCCGTCCCGTGTCTCGAGCAGCTCGGAGCGCGGCTTCGCGAACTGGCCGGCGATGCGGGCGAGGCGGATCACGTCCTTACCCGACGCGTGGGCGATCGTCGCCGCCATGTCGAGCAGCAGGGAATGGGTGCCGACGACCTTTTCGCTGCCGAATTCGGCGAAGCTCTCGGCGCAGTCGCCGCCCTGGATCAGGAAGCTGCGGCCCGCCGCAACGTCGGCGAGGGCGGATTTGAGCGGGAGGGTGGAGGGGAGGGTGACGACCGGCTCCGCTTGGGCGAGTTCCTCCTCGACCCGGGCGAGAGAGCCGGCGTCGGGCCAGGCGGGCATCTGTGCCGCCTTGTGCTGCCGCCAGGAAGCGGGGGTCCAGGCGGGGGCCAAAGCGGGCGGCTTCAGCCAGTCCGCCGCGGCGACACGCCCGGCGCACCAGGCGAGCGGGGTTCCGTTCGCGGCGTCGATGCGGTCGAACAGGGTGAGAGCGCCGCACTCGATCGGCGCGGGGAGGATTGCGATCGCCTCGCTGGTGCGGGCGGCATCCAGCGCGTCGGCGAGGGTTGCGGCTTGGGAGAGCTGCATGGCCGAGCCGTAGAGGCGGCGCAGCGGGGCTTCAAGCCGGAGCGGATCGAGGCCGGGGGCGAGGATGATCTCCGTCCGGCGCTGGGCCTGGAGACTGTGCGCCATCAGCTCGCGCCAGATGTCGGCGACAGCCTCGGGAGAAGCGTGCACCGCGCGGCCCTGGAGGCGGGCGACGATCTCGGCCTGGCGGCGCGGGCGAAGCGCCAGAGTGCCGCCGCCCTCGTCGGCCTTGGCTTCGGCGATTGCGGCGGTCGCGGCGAGGCGGCAGTCGATCAAAGCGAGGATCGCGTCGTCGAGTGAATCGAGCTCGGCGCGCAGTGCGGCGAGCGGCATGTGTCTGGTCATGGGACCCTTCTCTTCGCCGCCCGCGCCCGCAAAGGAGCAGCCGGAAACGGCGCTTTCAGCTCAGAATTTGAAGAAGTTCAGCGACGGATTTCCCGGCACGCCCTCAGGCGTACCGGCCGCTAAACGAGCTGATAAAGAAGGTGCGGGCCGAGGAGCGGGCGGTAGTCTGTCCGTTCGTCATGGCGTCGTCCCCGATCGGCCGAAGCTGGCCGCCACTGGAAGCTGCCTGCCGGTCTCCTATCTGTCAAGCCGTTGAATTTATCGGAGACGGAGCTTGGCGCAACCGGGCAACGGCCGCGGACGGAGCGTGGGATGTCGTAGTGCCCATTCATCATGCCGACGGAGGGACCCATCATGGTAGTACTTTGATGGGAACCCCGATCCGGCATCCATGAACACGGATCGGGACAAGTTCTCGCTGACCTGTGTTCATGGATCCCGGGTCGAGCCCGGGATGACGGGGTCTCGTTAGCTGATGCTGATGTCCGTCACGTAGAATTGCGGGATTTCGGCGTCGCTGGCGTTCTGGAACCAGAGGCCGTCGAGCTGGATGTTGCCGGCGCCCAGCTGGGAGAGCGGGGTCTCGACCTGGGTCCAGCCGTCGGCCTTCAGGGTCAGGAGCTTGCCTTCGCCGACGATCTTGCCGCCGGAGATGGCGAAGATGCGCACCTTCTGCCCGCCGGGAGCGCCGCCCTGGATGAGGAAGCTCAGCTTTTTATACGGCGCGGTCGCGATGGGGTCGTGGTGGAGGTAGAGCGCCTGCCAGGGGCCGGCATCGACCCGGATCGGGCGGCGCTGGCTTCCGTTCAGCTCCAGGCTGAGCTCGGTCCGCCCCCAGCTCCAATTCTGCCAGCCGTCGCCCAATGCCTTGTCGTAGACAACGAGCGCGCCCGGCTTCGGTGCGTCCGCGGCCATTGCCGGCGCGGCCAGCAGGGCCGCAGCCAATAGGATTCCTCTGAACATCCATCCCTCCGACGCAGAAACACCGTTAACGCTAACACATCGGTCCAAGCTGTAAATCCCCTCAGCGGCCTTGCAGCATCCGCACGAGGAACTGGCGGATCACCTTTCGCAGCTGCGGCGTGGACTGGCCGTGAATGCCCTGGCGCGCTGGCGGCAGGTGAGCAGCAGGATCGTCGCCGCGCTTGAACACCCAATGGTCGAACAAAGCCCGCCAAGCCTCGCGCTGCGGCTCCGGGAGATGGGCGATGGTGAGGATGCCGTGGCCGAGCGCGTGGAGCGGCGAGCCCGCGTCGGGCGGCGCATCGCTCCACCAATAATTGACCAGCAGGTTGAAATCGCCCTCGGACTGGACGTGGTGCCACCACAGGCTCGGGATGAAGATCGCGTCGCCCGGCTCGAGGTCGGCGAAGCGCGCGTTGGCGAGGGCGTCGCGGAAGCGGGGATATTTGTCGAAATCGGGGTTCGCCAAGTCGACCATGGAGGTCGGCTGGCCGGCCACCGTATTGTCGATCGGGCCGGGGTAGAGGTTCACCACCTGGGAGGGCGGGAAGAGCGTGAAGCGGCGCTTGCCGCGGACGACTGCGGCGACATTGTCGGCCTCGTCATAATGGGCGGCGATGCGCGTCTTGCCGCCGATCCAGATTTTGGGTTCGGCGAGCTTGTCGCGGAGCAATGGGAGGGCGTTCTCGCGCTCGAAGCCGGGGAGGGTTCGGGCGATAGGGAGGGAGCCGGCGTAGATGGCGAGCTTCTGCGGCCGGCCGGAATTGGCGATGAGCTCGGTGGCCAGCGCGGTGACTCGGGTCTCGACCCGGCCGAAGTTGAAGCCGCTCATGTCGTCGGTGAAGAAGAAGCGGCCGTCGACTTCGGGCGGGGCGACCATTGCCTTGACCGGAACCCCGCTGTCGAAGCGGGCGAGATAGTCGCGGGTGCGCTCGGGCGGCTCACCGGCGAGGGCGACGGCGGGCCAGTCTGCGACGAGGCCGCGCAGGATCGCCGGCTCGTAGCGCGTGGCGATTTCGGTGCGGAAGATTTCCGCATCGACGTTGTGCCATTCGCGGATGGGGGTGGCGGCGGGGAGGTTTGAAGACATCGCCGACGGCATTGCCGCGCCTTGCGGCGATTGCCAAGCGCTCAGCGCTCGCAGGGCTCGGGTGCCGCGTCCTTCCAGTCGCTCGTGAAGTCGGGATTGCAGAGCTGGATGCCGCCCCGGGTGCCGGTGGCGGTGACATGTGCGAAGGAGGCGCTTCCGGCGCTTCGGACCTGGAGCGCTGCACCGCCTGCGCCGTCGATGCTGACGCCGTCGAAGGAGACTGCGCTGATCGGCTTGCCGAGGAACTGGATTGCCGGAAGGGTGGAGTCGACTAGGTCCAGCCGCTCGACCTCGATCTTGGCGTCCATCGGTGCGTCGAGGGCGTAGAACCAGAGGGCGCCGACGCCGAAGCGCCAGTTAGGATCGAAGCCGCCGGCGCGGAGGACGAGATTGTCGGCGATGCGGATTCGGCCGGAGAGCGGCACTGCGTCGAAGCGGTTGCCGAGGTGGATGCCGCCGCCCTCGGTGAGCGTGTCGGCGATGACGTTGCGTTCGATCAAGATGTCGTGGCCGCCATAGATGGCGATGCCGTTGGCCAGCGTCGGGGCGACGATGCTGTTGTTGCGGAAGACGATGTTCGAATTCGCGATCCGGTGGGACCAGGAGGCGAGGCCGTCGTCGCCGGAATTGCGCACGAAGCTGTTCTCGACCGTCGCGTTGGTCACCCCGCCGCGGAAGTTGAGGCCGTCCGCCATCATGTCGAGGATGCGCAGGTTGCGGATGACGATGCCGTCCATCGGGCCGTCGAACCAGAGGCCGACCTTGTGGTGCTGGAGCCAGAGATTCTCGATGCGCGAGCCGCCGCCCATCGCGCCGCCGATGCCGGCGAGTTGGGCTTTGTCGACCCGTTCCTTTACTTCGCCGAGGATGGCGAAATCGCGGAGGACGACGGCGGTGGATTTCCTGCCGTAAAAGCCGGCGCCGTTGCCGCGGAGGACCGAGTGCCAGGGGCCGGCGCCCAGGATCGTCACTTTGTCGACGATGACGTGATTTTCGAGGCGGAAGGTGCCGGGCGGGATCCAGACCGGGACGCCGCGATGGCGTGCGGCGGCGATCGCGCGGCGGATCGCGCCGGACGATTCGCGCTTGCCTGAGGGGTCGGCGCCGAACGTGGCGATCGACAGCGCGCCCGCGGGCGGTTCCGCGGGGGGTGGGACGATCTCGAAATCCGCGAGGTCGATCGCGCACCAGGGAACCGAGGAATCGACCTGCAGGCGGACCTTGGTACCGGCCGGGAGCGTGCGGCCGAGCAGCAGCCGCGCCTCGTCGTAGAAATGATGGGCGCCGCCCGCCGCCGGATCGTTGCCGAACGGATAGCGTCCGTAGAGCCAGCTGTAGCGCGAGGTGATCGGGATCGAACCGATTCGGAGGCTTCCCGCGGCCACCGCAAGCGTCGAA
>Ga0066671_10000649_pt1 | contig 10984 bp, 10 predicted proteins | sample GraSoiAngelo_120_FD_62294 | JGI IMG/M metagenome (GOLD analysis project Ga0066671, IMG submission 62294) | Grasslands soil microbial communities from the Angelo Coastal Reserve, California, USA - 14_0919_09_20cm | ecosystem: Environmental > Terrestrial > Soil > Grasslands | place: USA...
GTCGCGACATCCGTCACGGCCGCGGATTATCGAAGTGCACCGACTGTAGCTCGGCCCAAACTGTGCCAACGAAAATTTGCGCTTCGATGCGAAGCAGAAGCCGATCCGCATCATCCGACACCCAGATTGTAGCACGATGAAATTTCCGGTGCGGTTCCAATTCCAAGTGCTTACCGACGCGCTTTAGCTGCAAGTCAAGTTTGATCGCGTTGTAAGCGCCGGCGTGCACGGAGATTTTTTCGCGCCCGACTACCGTGATCGTGGCTAGATAAGCATTCGTAGCCGGGTAAACCACAATGCGATAAACACTGTGATCTCGAAGCGGCTGACTGCGCAAATAAAGCGCCGAAGAATGCAGATCGAACAGGTCTGGAAAACTAAACTGTCGGGTCTTTGTTTCGGCAGTATTACCTTGGGCTTCTGTTCTCGTCCGAGTTACTCCGCTACTTGTGAAGACAAGATGGGTAACGATTTTTTTCCATCGATAACTTTCTGTCTGCTGAGTTTCGATCGGGTGCGACGTTTCCGTATTGGCGGTTTCGCGATAGTTCACATCCAGTCTCCACAGCACCCGAACCAAGCCAATGGTTCGGCCCGTTCCTTCGAACTGAAACTTATCTCTGGACGGCTTTGTAAAATGGACCTCACCAGTGGCGGCAGTAAGCCCAGACCACCCGAAACGATACGACGCACCCAGAGGACGCAGTTCGGGAAAATTCCCGGCTGGATCCTTGGTGACGGTCGCCTGCCAATTCGCCGCCAGCGAGCTGGTGCAAAACGCGAACAATAACGTGCTGAAGCATCGCGTTGGAAATTTGTTTGGACTGAACATCTTCGCAGCCCGCTGTTCACAAATCGTTGTTGTGTGCGCGCCTGGTTCTCCTGTACGCAAAAATACACGCGAGTTTACCTCGCGTGCATTTCCAAATAGTCGAACGTAATTAGGGTTTCGCTGCTCTTGCTGGCGTGGCAGAGGGATTGGCGGAAGTTTTTCTAGTCGTAGGTGCTGCAGCGCGGCCGGGTTTGTTTAGCGTGTCAATGATCTCGTTGGTAAAATCAACATTGTCCGGCGCGTACATCACGACAGGAACTCCATTGATGCTCATGCCCGACTTATCGAGGACAAAATCCAGACTCTTAGTTTTGACTTTCTCGATCACGACGTCGGTGATTTCCTTTACTATTCCCTCCCGGACGCGCATCAATTGTTGTTGCAATTGTTGTTCCCGGGTTTGACGGAAATCGGTGATCTCTCGTTCCATGTTCTTGATGTTGGCAATCTTGTCATCGCGTTCCTTTGCCATTTGCGTTTTTTTATCCGCGCTCAGGGCCGACGACTCCAGTTGCTTGTTCAAATTGTTGATTTCATCCAATGCTTTTTTGTAAGCTTCCGCCCGATCGTCATATTCTTTCTTGGCGGCATTCTTAGCCTCGTTGATCTTTGCTTCGGCTTCCTTGGTCTTGTTGTAATCCTTAAATGCGCGCTGCATATCGACCGTTCCGATTTTCAGCGTGCCCTGTGCAAAAGCCGCAATGGGAAGAGCAAGCGTCAGCGCAAAGACTATGGACAGAGACTTTTTCATAAAACAGGGGATACGGTGGCCGGAATCGCGTTAGACTGCAACCACATATATTCGTTCAAAATTGATAACCAACACTGAAATTGAAGTGACCACCGCCATGGTATCCGGCGCGTTCAATCGGATATCCATAGTCAAGGCGCATTGGACCGATGGGCAAATTGATGCGAATCCCGGCGCCGATATCGGAAGCAAGGTGGCTGAAGTCAAACTTCCAGGGGTCAGCATTGACAAATCCGCTGTCGTAAAAGAGCGCGCCCCGCGCTTTTTCGATAATAGGGAAAGTCCATTCGACTGTCAGCCGAGCCATTGATTGTCCGCCGATCGGTTCGCCGTTCTGCTGCGGGCCAACTTCGCGGAAAGGAAATCCCCGCAGGTTATTTGCGCCACCGAGATAAAGACGCTCAAAGATTGGGACAAACGCACCATTGCCCCAAGTATCAACACTGGCAATCTCGCCGTTGAAAAGCAGGATGGTGTCCCATTTAAGAGGAAAATATTGGGACCCCTCCACATCCCACCCGTAGATTTGGGTATCGCCTCCCAGAAAACCGCCCGCAATATAAGGCGAATAGGTGATGCGCTGTCCAGCTCGCGTGAGCAACGGATTGTCGCGCCGGTCAAAGACCAGGCTGCCATAGATCTTGCTCTCAGTAAATGTACCCTGCTGTAACTGAATATCTGGGGGAGCACTGGAGGATACGTTATAAATGTCCACATTCTGTAACTGGTATCCCAGGCTCGCGTACATAAGAGAAGTAAGCGGTTTCCGGAACTCGAATGAAAATCCGTAATTGCGTTGGTTGTAGTCGACGCTCAAATAATCCGCCTCTGAGTAAAAAAGCGAACCGCTCAGCGACAATCGCCGGTCGAGGAAGTACGGTTCGACTATGTTAAGAAGAAAGTTTTTCGACACGCTGCCGTACGAAAGGCGCAACCGGAATTTCTGACCCCCGCCAGTAAAAGAGGGCCAGTTGAACAAATCGAAATTGCCTTGGGTCAATTCCGCGGTCCCCACTAATTGCTCTACAGTGCTAAAGCCCCCTCCAAGACTGAGAGAGCCGGTCCGCTTCTCCTGTACCAAAATGGTGAGGTCTTTGCGACCAGGTACACCTGTATCTTCCGGGTAGGTCTCGACCTTGGAGAAATAACCGAGATTCTCCAAACGTTTCTTCGTCGTGTCTACCCGAACCGTGTTGAAGACGTCTCCGGGCGCAACGAGAACTTCCCGGCGGATAACCTTATCCTTCGTGCGCGTGTTCCCCTCAATATCGACCCGATTCAAATATGAGCGCTCCCCTTCCTCAATCTTGTAATGCACATCAACCAGCCCGGGACCGGCCGGCGTGCTTTCCGGCGTGATCACCAGATCGACGTATCCGCTGCTGCCATAAGCGTCGGCCACCGCCTTGGCGTCGTCGTGCAACTCCTTCGGGGAATACACGCTGCCCGCCTTCATTTTTAGCAGGACGAGGAGAGCTTCTTCCTTCGCCACTTTCTCGCCTGAAATGGTGAGGTTGCGTACGTGATACTGTGGACCTTCCGCAATCACGATCGTGATGATGAGCTTGCCTTTTGCATTCCGCTCACGGCGCACATCCTTGATCTCCACGTCAATGAAGCCGTGGTTTTGATACCACTCACGGAGGCTGTCCATGTCCTGTTGCAGTTGCGCCTCGTCCAGCCGCCCTGATTTATCTAAAAAGGCGACGATGGTTTGGCGCTTCGTTTTCATTTCCTTGCGCAGCCGCCAGGTGCTGACGTGCGCGTTGCCCTCGAAATTGATCTGGGCCACCGCGCCTTTCGCTCCTTCGTTCACGGTGTAAACTACCCGCGCCGTCCCGTGTGTAGGATCAATTGGATCCACGCGGAATTGCACGCTGACATCCGTGAAGCCGTGCGACTGATAAACTTCGATGATTTTTTCCCGCGCTTCTTCTAAATCCTCCTCCCTGATGGGTTGGTTGAGTTTCAATTTGATTTCTTTGCGCAGTTTCTGCGCTTTGATCCGCTCGGATCCCTCGATTACGATTTCCCGAGCGATCAAACGTGTCTGCACTTGGACGATTACCTTGACGCCATCGCCTTGCGGCTCACCGAAGATGTGAACGTTTTGGACACCGCCGCCCTTGTAAAGTGCCTCGACATCTTGCTCCAGGATTGCGTCGTTAAATGGCTGGCCCACCTTTGTCCGCATTTGCGCCAGAATCCGTTCCTTGCTCACCGTGGCTGGCCCAGTGTACTCGACATCGATTGCCCGGACGATGGGACGAGGCGGAGCCTGCTGTGGAGCTTGCGGCGGCGCTTGCGACCAGACCGATGGCACCCCAAGCAGCGCGCAAATGAACGCGACCCGGGCTGCTGATAGTAGGGGGCGCATCCATCCAGAAAAGTGTCTCATAGGTTAAGAAGCGCGGCCCCGCGCAAACACACCCACGCGGAACAGGCGGCTATATCGGGAAGAAGATGGTGATCGTCAAGGCGAGATTTTCTGCGGTCCCGCTGGCGTGCGTCCACCGAGTTCACGGAAAAGAGTTTAATTTAAAAGTTCGTACCAATTATTCCGCCGCCGCGGTTCGTAGCCGGCAGCATGAATGAGCGATTCGATCTGCTCGGCGTTCAATCGGAATGTTGTCCCGGCGCTGCTCACCACATTTTCTTCCATCATCACCGAGCCAAAATCATTTGCGCCGTATCTGAGGGCGATCTGCCCGATCTCCGGGCCTTGCGTCACCCAGGAACTTTGCACGTTGTCGATATTGTCCAGGAAAATCCGGGCCAGTGCCTGTGTCCGCAAATATTCAGCCACCCCGGTAGGGTGCTTCACCTTTAGAATCGTGTGCTGGGGCTGAAACGTCCAGCAAATGAACGCCGTGAACCCGCCACTCCGGTCCTGCTGTTCGCGAATGCGCCCCAAGTGCTCGATTCGATCTTCGATCGTCTCCACGTGCCCGAACATCATGGTCGCGCTCGATTTCAATCCCAGCTCGTGCGCGACTTGCATCACTTCCAGCCATTCGTCGCTGTTGATTTTCAGCGGCGAAATTTTCTGTCGCACGCGATCCACCAGAATTTCACCGCCGCCACCCGGGATCGAACCAAGTCCCGCGTTTTTGAATTCGGAAATCACGTCCCGCAAAGGCATCCCGAAAGTTTCCGCGAAATGCTGGAACTCAGGCGGACTGAACCCGTGAATATTGATGTGCGGAAACTTTTCCCGGATGTGATGCAGAAGATCGATATACCATTGGAACGGCAACTTCGGATGATGCCCGCCCTGCATCAGAATCTGAACTCCGCCCGCGGCAGAAAGTTCGTCGAGCTTTTGATCGATCTGCTCAAAGCTCAGAACATAATGATCTTCATCGCGCTCCGTCCGATAAAACGCGCAGAATTTGCAGTAAACGTTGCAGACGTTCGTGTAGTTGATGTTGCGATCGACGATGTAGGTCACGATCTCGCGTCCACGTCCGCCGTAACTTTTCGCCTTAGCTAAATCGCGTTTGGCGCTAGCAAGCACACCAAGTTCTTCCAGCGGCCAGCCGTATAATTCCAGCGCGTCGTCCGTCGAAATCCGTTCGCCCACGAGGATTCGTTCCGTGAGCGCATCTCGATTTACCGAAACCATCGTGGCGCAATTTTACACGCACCTCGCGAATTTCGCACGCATGGAAATTGTAGGGCGACCGCTTCGGTTGCCGTTTTTTGTTTGGCAGGCGGTGCGCCTGCCCTAAAACGTTCTGTCATGCCTCAATCTGTCGCAATCATTGGCGCGGGGGTGTCAGGCTTGACATGCGGCGTCGTTTTTGCGGAGCAGGGGTACCGCACCGCGATTTTCGCGAAAGAAACCGGACAGCAAACAACGTCCAGCGTGGCCGCGGCGGTTTGGTTTCCCTACGACGCCGAGCCTCTGGGGAGGGTCATTCCCTGGGCGCTCCGAACCTTTGATGTACTTGCCGATCTGGCTCGTGTTCCCGTAACCGGCGTTTCGATGATTGAATTGCGCCAATTTTCCCGGAGCAAAGAAATTCAAATCCCGAATTGGGCCATTGCCCTCGGCGCTTCCACTTTGGCGACCGGCCTGTGGCCGGTATTCAAAAGCGGTTTCTCGCTGCGCGTTCCGCTGATGGATACAACGATCTACCTCGACTACCTCGCGAATCGTTTCGCGGCCGCTGGCGGATCAATCGTGACAAATGTGTGGTTCGAAAAACTCGAAGACGTCGATCGGAAATTCGATCTTGTAATCAACTGCGCGGGAATTGGCGCACGCGACCTTGTGCAGGACGCCGATCTCGAACCGCACCGCGGCCAGGTCGCCATTGTGCCGAAGATGGAGAACCTTTCCTGCGCCATCGTCTGCGATGATGCGCCGCTCATGTACGCGATCCCGCGCACGAACGATTGCGTCTTCGGCGGGACAAACGACGTTAGCGACGACCTCGCCATCGATCGTGCAACAACACGGCAAATTATTCAGGAATGCAGCCGTGTGCTGAAGATTGAGAAACCGAATGTTCTCGCCGAGCGCGTCGGCCTGCGCCCATTTCGCAAATCAGGCGTGCGCGTTGAGCGCGAGCGCTTGCGCGATGGCCACACCGTCATTCACAACTACGGGCACGGCGGCGCCGGCTTCACCCTCTCCTGGGGCTGCGCGCGTGAAGTTGTCGATCTCGCGACGTTGTAGCGGCGCTCGTGTCAAGCGCCGACATTCAAGCGTCATCCTCTGCAGACTCGTTAATCGTGACGTAGTATCCGTCCGGCTCCCGGAGTGAAAATTCCCGCGTTTGGGTGTTCGGGTTCACGTGGGACTCCTCTTCGAACCGGGCGAGGAGAGCGCGTGCCCTCTTGAGTGCTATCTCGAAATCGTCCACGTGCGTTTCATCGCAGTTCCGCTGTCGGTCTAGATGGCCGCTTTAGGAGAGCTGAGGCTTTTACTATAGAACCCAGACCGATCGAAGCAGCAAACACGTCGCTTCCCGGCAGCGAGCATCGCGCAGGCATTTTTGATCCGACGCGCGCGAGTCTCTGGCTGCTTGGCGGACACGATCCAGTGGATCCAATCTCTGCGCGCAATGAGTGTGATGTCCGACCACAAGGCCCGCGCTTTCGGGGCGGCCGCGAGAGCGTTCCGCAGATCTGCCGGCACCTTGGGTTCCACTTCCTCTCTCGCCGGTGCGATCTCCAGGGTGACGACGTCGCCTGCGTCTGCGCCCGCAGCTTCGCGAATCGTCCGGTTCACTTTGAGCCAGTGGCTTTTTTGGCCGTCTGGCTCGAGCGTGGCTCGAAAGTGGAAGCCATTGAGCGTGCCTTCGACCGTCGTCATCCCCCGCGACGGGAGCTTCGCACTGGCGTTTTTTGGCAGGGTAAGAAAGGTCCAGGAGCCGGCCTTCGCGGTTGCCGCCGGCCGGAAGAGTTTCGCACTGAAACGGATCTTAGAAGCGGTTCTGGTCATTGTTGCTTGGTAGCACTGACAGGAACTTGCAAGTGCGCCTAACGAGAATTAGGCGAAAAAGTTTCGTCTAATCCGGATCGCGCCTTACGTCAGCGCGACGCACTGAAACGAGCTGACGACATCGTCCGGCCCTTTTTCGGCGAAGAAGCTTTCGTAATAGCCGGGGCCAAGGTCCCACGACGGCCCCTTGTAGTATTCGTCCCGATAAAATCGCCAGACACCGCTTTCGACAATCACGCAGCTCATCCGGTCGTTCCAGTAATCGCCGAGGTAATGAAAGCTTAGATTCGTCCGGGCGTAGGACCCTTTAAAGCCGATGTGGTCGTAAAGAACCAACTCAGGCAGTCGAACGATTTCCTTGTTCGGTTCTACTATGACCTTCCCGGCGGCAGAAGCGTGATAGCTCAATGGTCCCAGGTTCCATTTCATGTCGATGACGCACCCGTTATCGGGCGATAATTCAATTTTGGATATTCGTGGCATAAGCGTGTAGGCGGATGGTTTTCGCTAAGTTGACCAGATGAGAAGCGCCCTGTCGAGCAAAGAGATTAACGTTCCGAGTTCCGCGTTCACGCGGCAAGCACTCGCACCCGCACACCAGCCGCCTGAAGGCGGAACTCCGAACCGTCACTGGCTTTTTGCTCGGCCGATGACGCCACACGCAATGCGCGCACCTGAGTCGCCCGCCGGTTGCGACTTCAGATCGTCCGCTTTTGCATGCACGACCACGGAGCGCCCGATCACCGAGCTCTGATCATTGGTCAGCGAGATTTGATGGTCCAGATACTCCAACTTCGCCTTCCCGGAAGCGTCTGCTTCCACATTTCCCATGTCGCCTACGTGTCGCTCGGTGTCATCCGGCCCGGCATGCGGTTTGTTGGTTGGATTAAAATGGCCGCCGGCAGAACTCAGGTCGGTTGCGCTGCAATCGCCGAATTCATGAACATGAAAACCATGATTGCCGGGTGTCAGGCCGGTGATCTCTGCTTGCACCTGTACGCCATCGGCGACTTCGGTAAATGTGACCGTGCCGCTCACCTTGTTGCTGCCGGTGGGATGAAGCACCGCAATTGCTTTTAACGGCGCTGACGACTTTTCCTCCGGCTGCGCCTGAGCGGTGAAAGCTCCGAACGACAAAAGCATCAGTCCAATTAACGAAGCTCGAAATAGTTTCATGTTAGCATCTCTATTTCGCAATCGCGCCTAAGTCCAGCCGCATCAACCATAATTGAGTGCGCTTAAATGCGGTTTGTCAATTGTCCTTCGCCGGCTGAGAGCGCGCAGTGGACACAGCAGAAAATTTGTCCGTCCGCTTTGAAGCGTGTCCGACAATTTTCGTGGGATATCTCCCCGCCCTCGCTCAGCTACGGCGTGGCAGGCGACTTCGCTCGACATGACACGCTTACTTATGAGATACTTTCTCAGCGGAGGCGGTTATGGAAATACCAAAAGGACTCATCGATTGTTTAAATGAAAACAACGTGACCTATGAGATTTTGCATCATCCCGCAGCGGTCACGGCGCAGCGCAGCGCTCAGGCGGAGCACATCAAAGGCCGGCATCACGCCAAAGTGGTCATGATCAAGTCGGGAGGGCAGCATTTGATGATGGTGCTGCCGGCAGATCACCAAATCGATCTGGAAAAAGTAGAGAAAACAATCGGCAAAGCTGTCTCGCTTGATAAGGAGGAGGAATTCAAGTCGCTCTTCGCCGACTGCGCGATCGGCGCGATGCCGCCGCTTGGAAATCTCTATGGCCTGCCGACCTATGTTGACAGGCATCTGGCCGAGCAGGATTACATCGTGTTCGAAGCAGGCACGCACACCGACGCGATCAAAATGAGCTACCGAGATTACGAGAGAATCGTGAAGCCGAAGGTGGAAGACCTGGCTGTTAAACTTCAACCGATGAAAGGAGCGTAGGAGTTGCGGACCGCGGCACAATGCGCCGCCACCGCCTGAAGGCTCCGGGAAGGTTAATGAAATTCTCCAACGCCCAACACTCGACGCTCAACGCTCAACGCTCAATTCAGGACGTTGGACGTTGGACGTTGGGCGCTGGACGTTGGACGTTTGCCTTTTTATGGCTTGTTTGCGCTGCTGCAGCTTTCGCAGCGGAGAAAGTTTCGCTTATCAACATCGACGGCGCGATTGGGCCGGCGACGGCTACTTACGTCGCGCGCAGCATTGAAGAGGCGCGCACACAAAATGCCCAATGTCTGATCATTCAACTCAACACTCCGGGCGGTCTGCTCGATTCGACGCAAAAGATTGTGCAAAGCTTCCTTGGTTCTTCGGTTCCTGTCGTCGTTTACGTCGCTCCAACGGGTGCGACCGCGACCAGCGCAGGTTGTTTCATCACCGTTGCCGCAAGTGTCGCCGCGATGGCACCCGCAACCACCATCGGCGCGGCGCATCCGGTTTCAATAGGCGGTTTACCGATGGGAGGCGAACAGAAGCAAGACGAAACGATGAAGCAGAAGCTGGAGAATTTTTCTGTTAGCTACATCGAAACCATTGCTGGCAAGCGCCAACGCAATATCGAATGGGCCAAGTCAGCCGTGAAGGAAAGCGCGTCGATCACCGCGGACAAGGCGTTGCAGTTGAAGGTTGTCGATCTTATTGCAAACGACATGCCTGACTTGTTAAGGCAACTGAACGGGCGCGTCGTCGACGGCAAGCCACTCAAGACAGCCGGGGCAGAAGTGGCAGAAATCGCGATGTCGCCATCCGAGCACGTGCTGCAAACGTTTTCGCATCCAGAGGTGATGCTGATCCTGATGCTGATCGCGTTCTACGGAATCATTGCTGAAGTCACTACGCCGGGCGCGATCCTGCCAGGCGTCGCCGGTGCGATCGCGCTGGTGCTCGCGCTTTATATGATGTCAATCCTCCCTGTGAATGTGACGGGGCTTGTCCTCATCGCACTCGCGTTGGCGCTGTTCGTTTTCGACATCTATGCCCCGACGCACGGCGTGCTCACTGTCGGCGGGATCATCTCGTTCTTTCTCGGCCTGCTCCTGTTCTTCAACAGCGGTGATCCGTTGTTTCGCCTCTCGCTTCATTACATTGTTCCGGCGACGCTGGTCACGGCAGCGTTTTTCATTTTTGTGATCGGCAAAGGAATTCGCGCACAATTTTTGGCGGTGAAGGTGGGCAAGGAAACGCTCATTGGAAAAACGGTGACCGCACTGGGTCGAATCGATTCACGCAGTGGCCGAATATTCGTCGAAGGCGAATATTGGAACGCGGTCAGCGACACGCCGGTGGAAAAAGACCAGCGTGTCGAGATCGCGGGCGTGCAAGGATTGACGTTGAAAGTAAAACCAAAATGAAATTCGAAATTCGAACATTCGGGCTCGTTTAGGATTTCGAAATTCGGATTTCGAATTTAGAAAGAAGACAACCATGGAATTAATTGAAGCATTGCCACGATTGATCAGTTGGGCCATCCCCGTCATCATCCTCGCGGTCATCATTCTGCCGCAAGCCATCCGCATCCTGCGCGAATACGAGCGCGGCGTGATTTTCCGCCTCGGAAAATTACTTGGGGCTAAAGGGCCGGGCCTGATTTTTCTCATCCCGATCGTCGATCGAATGGTGCGGATGGATTTGCGCGTCGTCACCATCAGCGTCGAGAAGCAGGAGGTGATGACGCGTGACAACGTGCCGGTGACGGTCGATGCGGTTGTTTATTTCCGCGTGGTCGATCCGCAAGCCGCAGTCGTGAAAGTAGAGAACTTTCTCAAAGCCACCTCACTGATGTCGCAGACGACGCTACGCAGCGTCCTCGGCCAGGCCCCGTTGGACGACCTGCTCTCGCAGCGCGAGTCGATCAACCAGAAGTTGCAGGAGATCATCGACCGGCAAACCGAACCGTGGGGCGTCAAAGTCACGGCGGTCGAGGTAAAGGACGTTGCGCTGCCCGACACCATGAAGCGGGCGATGGC
>Ga0066671_10000654_pt1 | contig 10951 bp, 13 predicted proteins | sample GraSoiAngelo_120_FD_62294 | JGI IMG/M metagenome (GOLD analysis project Ga0066671, IMG submission 62294) | Grasslands soil microbial communities from the Angelo Coastal Reserve, California, USA - 14_0919_09_20cm | ecosystem: Environmental > Terrestrial > Soil > Grasslands | place: USA...
ACCGTGTTCGAGCGGCCGTGGCTGAAGCTCTGCTTCACCTTGCCGACTTCGACGGTCCGCTTCAGGCCGAGGGGGGCGCGGGCGCCAAGCTTCGGCTTATCTGTCGTCTCGCTCATTCTATTCCTTCGTCCAAATCCTGTTGCCGTCCGGCGCCCTCAGGCGCGTCCGGCGTCGCCGCCGTAACGGCGCTTAGCCCCACCTCAGCTCCGATAAAAGCGCACCACCGGCCGAGCGCATGGCGCACGCGCTGGGCGGCAGCGCGATCGATCATGGCGATATGTACCACATTCTGGCGGCCCAGCGCCAATGACAATATGGCTCTTTGCTCTGGAAAAACCAGCCCTTGCTCCTCCGCTCCGCCGACCCGCATCGCCTGATCGAGCCGGCGGTTGCCGTCCTCGCCGGCATCGGCGGCGTGGAGGAGGAGGCGGACCTCGCCCTTGCGGGCGGCGGTTTCGATCTTCTCGCCGCCAGAGACCAGAGTGCCCGCCCGAGCTTCGAGGCCGAGCCTGTCGAGCACGGACTGGCGAAGCGCTGAGGCGATCCGCTCGCCGAGATCGTCTGGAATCCTGATGTCGTTCGTCTTGAAAGCCCGGGCGAGGGCGCCCCTGAGCTTGCCCGATGCGAGCGCCTTGTCGAGCGCCGCCCGGTCCACCCCGATCCACGCCCCCCGCCCGGGCGCCTTGGCACGGACATCGGGCAGGATCTCGCCGTCCGGAGACAGAGCGAGCCGGATCAACGCCTCGCGCGGTGCCGCCTCACGGGTGAGGATGCAGCTCCGCTCGGGCGTGTGCGAGCCCCTCCCCTCCCTTGGCATAGAGGGGGAGCGGGGCTCCGGCTTCGTTACCCTTTCACGGGTCTCATTGGGAGGATTCCGCAACCGCGTCCTCCCCGGCCTTGGGCTCTTCGTCCTCGAACCAATGGGCGCGCGCCGCCATGATGATCTCATTGCCCTGTTCGTCGCTGAGGCCGTACTCGGCGAGCACGCCGCCCTTGTCCTCGCTGCGGTTGGGCTCGCGCTGGCGGCGCTGCTCGGGCCGCTTCTTCTGCACGAGCTCGTCGGTGGCGAGATCGGCGAGGTCGTCGAGGGTCTTGATGCCCGCCTTGCCCAGGGTCACCAGCATCTGCTCGGTGAGATAGGGAAGCTCGGCCAGCGAATCCTCGACGCCCAGCGCACGGCGCTCCTCGCGGGAGGCTTCCTCGCGGCGCTCCAGCGCCTCGGTGGCGCGGCTCTGGAGCTCGGTCGCGAGATCGTCGTCGAAGCCCTCGATCGAGGCCAGCTCGTCGAGCTCGACATAAGCGACCTCTTCCAGCGCCCCGAAGCCTTCGGCGACGAGCAGCTGGGCGAGAGTCTCGTCGACGTCCAATTCCTCCTGGAACATGGTCGAGCGCTCGACGAATTCGCGCTGGCGCTTCTCGGACGCGTCCGCCTCGGTCATGATGTCGATCGCCGAGCCGGTCAGCTGAGAGGCCAGGCGGACATTCTGGCCGCGGCGGCCGATGGCGAGGCTGAGCTGGTCGTCGGGCACGACCACTTCGATCCGGCTCTCTTCCTCGTCAATCACCACGCGGCTGACCGTGGCCGGCTGAAGCGCGTTGACCACGAAGGTGGCGAGATCGGGCGACCAGGGGATGATGTCGATCTTCTCGCCCTGCATTTCCTGGACGACGGCCTGGACCCGCGAGCCCTTCATGCCGACGCAGGCGCCGACCGGGTCGATCGAGCTGTCGTGGCTGATCACGCCGATCTTGGCGCGGCTGCCCGGATCGCGGGCGGCGGCCTTGATCTCGATGATGCCGTCGTAAATCTCGGGGACTTCCTGCGCGAACAGCTTCTTCATGAAGTCCGGATGGGCGCGGGAGAGGAAGATCTGCGGACCCCTATTCTCGCGGGCGACGCGCAGGATCAGCGAGCGGACCCGGTCGCCGACGCGGACGACTTCGCGCGGGATCTGCTGGTCGCGGCGGATGACGCCCTCGGCCCGGCCAAGGTCGACGACGACATGGCCGAACTCGACGCGCTTGACGACGCCGGTGATGATCTCGCCGACGCGGTCCTTGAACTCTTCGTACTGCCGCTCGCGCTCGGCGTCGCGGACCTTCTGGAAGATCACCTGCTTGGCGGCTTGCGCCGCGATTCGGCCGAACTCGATCGGGGGGAGCGGATCGACAATGTAGTCGCCGACGACGGCGCCCGGCTGCAGCTTCTGCGAATCCTCGAGGCTGACCTGCTTGAAGTAATCGTCGACCTGTTCGGTGACCTCGACGACCCTCCACAGCCGAAGATCGCCGGAAACCGGATCGAGCTTGGCGCGGATGTCGTTCTCGGCGCCGTAGCGGGCGCGGGCGGCGCGCTGGATCGCGTCCTCCATCGCCTCGATGACGATGGCGCGGTCGATCAGTTTCTCGCGCGCGACGGCGTCGGCGATGGCGAGAAGCTCGGCCTTGTTGGCGGAAACGGCGCCCTGGGCGGCGCTGGCGGTGGTAGCCATGTTCAGTCTTCCTCTACTTCTTCAATCTGTTCGATCTCTTCGATCTCGTCGGCGCCCTCCACTGCGAGGGGCGCGGTCGCCTTGATCAGCCGGTCGGTCAGGACGAGCTTGGCCGACTGGATGGCGGAGAAGGGGAGCGCGATCGGCCCTTGCCCCGGCACCTCGACCATCACGCCGTCACCCTCGGTGCCGATCAAATCGCCCGAGAATTGCTTGCGGCCGTTCAATTTCTCGACGAGCACGATCCGCGCCTCATGGCCCTTCCAGTCGTCGAAATCGGCGGGCCGGGTCAGCGGCCGGTCGATGCCGGGCGAGCTGACCTCAAGCCGATAGGCATGTTCGATCGGGTCGCGCCCCTCGGCCTCGAGCGCATCGAAGGCGGCGGAGATTCGCCGCGACAGGCGCTCGCAATCCTCGAGCGTCAGCTGCCGGGTGGCGGGATCCTCGGCCATCACCTGGAGGGTCGGGTCGGACGTCCCGCCGATCATCTTGACGCGCACGAGGGCGAGCCCCTCGGCTTTCGCCTCCGGCTCGATCAGTTCCTGCAATAAGGCGAGATCCGCCAAGCGCAGCTCCACAAACAAAACCCCTCCGCGCCGGCCCCGACCCCGGGACCAGCCTCAGCCATCTAGCGATGTCGAGGAGGTGAAGCGCATATAGGCGCGGTGCCGGACTGGGGCAAGCGGGGATTGGAGCCCGCCGATCGGCCTGGTTCTAGCGCCGGCTCGCCGCTGCGACCGCCCGGTCCGCCGCCTCATGCGCGGCGGCGACGGCCTTGGCGGCCGCCTGCTGGGCGGCGGCCATCGCCTGCCGAGCCTCTTCATGAGCGGCGGCGACGGCCTTCATCGCCTCCTCGCGCGCCGCTAACGCGGCCGATGCGCCGGCGGCTGGCTTCGGCCCGGTTCCGGCAGCGGCTTTCTTGGGAGCCGCCTTGGCCCCGGCCTTATCGGGCTGCTTGGGTGTCGCCATCTCCGTCTCCTTGTTCGCGCCGTCGATGAACGGCCGCTCCGCCGTCAGCCGGAGGGGAATTCCTGGACGATTTTACTGGCCGCCTCACCGACGGCGCCGAGGTGCGAGACCGCTTCGGAGACCATAGCCTGCGCTTGACCGAGCGCTTCCAGATAACGCGGATCGCCGCTGGCCAGGAACTGGGTGAGGGCGATTCCCGACGCGGTCGTCGCGATTGCGGTGCTGTGGCGCAACGCATCGACGGCGTCCTGGATGGCCAACGCCGCCGAAGCCGCGACCGCGTGAATGGCCTGGCCGTCGGCGCCCGTCAGAACGACCTGCGGGGCCATGGTCGCCTTTTGGGTCTGGTTGATCGCGTCGACCATGGCCGGATCGACATAGTCCGTCATGCCGCGCCGCCGCTTTTGCCGGCCTTGCCCGCCGAGGGGGCGGCCGCGGCAGCGATTCGCCCGAGCGCGGCCTGCGCGGCATCGCCGCCTTCCCCGTCCGCCTGGCTCTTCAGCAGCATGATCGCGGCCTGCGCCTGCGCTTCGGCACCGGCGACGAACTGGTCCGCGTTCGCCGCCGTCGCCGCGCCTTCCGGCAGGCGAGTCCCCGCGAGCCGGGCGCAGACGGAGGCAAGCGCCGCCGAGGCGATCGTCGAATCCGCCTGCTGCCGCGCGACCGCGTTCAGCATGGCGAGCGCGATGCTGTCCGCGCCCATCAGGCCGAGCATGGCGGCCGAAGTGGAGGGCCCGAGCCCCGCGGTGAGCGTGTTGAGCGCGGCGATCGAATCGGTGACCTGGCTGTTGATCGTGCTGCCGCCGTTCCCGGCGTCGGCAGCTTCGTCGGCTTCGGGCGCTGGCGCGCCGGTGCTGGTTTCGTCCGCCACGGTCTTAGAGGAGACTCTTGACGCCGGCGCCCGACCGGCCTTCTCGCGCGATCGCAGCCGAAGCGGCGGCATAGATTTGAGCGACCCCCGCGGTCGTCGCGGCCTGCGCCGTGATATACATCTGCTGCTGAGCGGCGGTCGCGTTATGCGCGGCATTGGCGAGCGCCTGGGCGACCGCCTGATAGAGATTGCCCATCGCCACGGCCGGCGAAACGCCGAGCACCTCGACATTCGCCTGAGTGATGGAATCGGTGATCTGGCTGTTGACGTGCGTCGGATACGCCATGCGGCGGTCCTTTCATGAAAAATATGGGAAGAAGGCCTGCCGGACTAGGGTTTATCCGAGCGCAATCCGACCTTAGCTGAGACCCTTGGCCGGGCTATTGAGGATGTCTTCGGTCGCGATGCCGACGGAGGCGGTATCGAGCGAATAAAGGGTGGCGACACCCATGGTCGTCGCGGCCTGAGATGTGACGTAGCTCTGCTGCTGCGCATTGGTCGCATTATGGGCGGCATTCGCAAGCGCCTGGGCGACTGCCTGGTAGAGATTGCCCATTGCGATCGCTGGAGCATCGCCAAGCACATGCGTATTCGCCTGCGTGATCGAATCGGTGATCTGATCGTTTACAGCGGTTGGAAATGCCATTTAAGCCCCCTCTTCTTGGCGTCTATTCTCAGCAACTGAGCTACTCTGCCGGCTAAAGCTGCACGGCGTCAGTCAAACGGTCAAGTACTTTCGCTCGTCACGAGATCGACCCACTCCCAGGAGGTGCCGGAGCTCCGGGATCGGAGAAAGCCGGGGTTCTCTCACCAGCCTTCGCCTCGCGCCTAAGTTTCAAAAAACTCAGGATTTTTTCCGCCCTGAGGAAACCAACATAGATCAGCCTCGTTGTTGGTGCGTCGCCGAGCTGTTTCAAAGGCCCTTGGCGACGGGAGGCCCCGACTCCGGCCTTTCCGCCACAACAGATTTCATAGACCCGAGATGGTGATGCGCGCTCTGATCATCGAGCCACAGATATTTACGTCCTTCATGATCGAGGATGCCCTGCGCGATGCGGGCTTCACCTCGATCGCGCTCGCGACGACCGAAGAGGAAGCGGTGGCTTCGGCCGAGGCCGAGCCGCCGGACCTGGTGACGTCCGCCGTCCAGCTCCGCTGCGGCAGCGGGATCGAGGCCGTGCGCAAGATCCGCCTGCGCCAGGACGTGCCGGTGCTGTTCATCACCCAGCAGGTCGAAGAGGTGGAGGTCGAGGAGCCTGACGCCCTGGTGGTGAAGAAGCCCTTCCTCGCCGCCCACCTGCCCCCGGCGATCGCCGAAGCGCAGGAGCGCAGCCACTAGGAAACCTTCCCCTCTCTCCGCTGTTGCCTCGCCGTGCCGCCGCGCTAGTGCGCGGGGACATTCTCACGGAGACGAATATGCGACGCCTCGCCCTCACCCTGCTGCTCCTCACCGCGTGCAATAGCGGCGGGGCGGAGGTAGCCAGCAACAGCGAAGCGCCGGCCGGCGGCGGGCGTCCGTTCCAGGTCCAGGCGCTCGGCACCTTCGACGAGCCCTGGGCGATGACCTTCCTACCCGGGACCCGCCAGGCGCTGATTACCGAGAAGCCCGGCCGGCTGCTGCTGTGGAGCGAGGGCGCGCAGCCGATCGTCGTGCAGGGCGTGCCCCCGGTCGACTATGGCGGCCAGCTCGGGCTCGGCGACATCGTCCTCCACCCCGGCTTCCAGCGCAACCGCCTCGTCTATCTGAGCTGGTCCGAGCCCGGCCCGAACGACACGCGCGGCCCTGTCGTCGGTCGCGCGCGGTTGGTAGTCGAGGGCAGGAGCGCGCATCTCGCCGGCCTACAGGTCGTCTGGCGGGCGCAGAAGGTGGACGGGCGCTACCACCACAGCCACCGAATCGCTTTCTCCCCGGACGGGCATTTGTTCATCACCAGCGGCGAGCGGATGAAGTTCACCCCCGCCCAGGATCTCGGCACCGATCTCGGCAAGGTCATCCGCCTGAACGACGACGGATCGGTGCCGAAGGACAATCCCTTCGCGTCGCGCGGCGGGGTCGGCGCGACGATCTGGTCCTACGGCCACCGCAACCTCCTCGGCCTCGCCTTCGACGGTGAGGGGCGGCTGTGGGAGAATGAGATGGGGCCCAAGGGCGGCGACGAGGTGAACCTCATCGAGCGCGGCCGCAATTACGGCTGGCCGGTCGTCTCCAACGGCGACAATTACGATGGCTCGCCCATCCCGGACCATCCGACCCGCCCCGAATTCGTCCAGCCCAAGGTGTGGTGGAACCCGTCCATCTCGCCGTCGAGCATGATCGTCTACTCAGGATCGATGTTCCCCGCGTGGCGGGGCAGCGCCTTCATCGGCGCCCTCTCCGGCAAGGCCCTGATCCGCGTGGCCCTGAACGGCACCGAAGCCCGCAAGGCCGACCAATGGGACATGGGCCAACGCATTCGCGAAGTCGAACAAGGCCCCGACGGCGCGATCTACCTCCTCGAAGACGGCAAGAACGCCCGCCTGCTGAGGCTTACGCCGGCGGGGAGATAGACCGCTTGACGCGGATCAGTCGAAGCGCGACTTCGCATATTCGGTGATGGTCGCTCCTTGGAGTTCTGCAGTGGAATTACCGGCGCGGACGAAGAAACGCTGTACCTGACCGTCCTTGACGAAGGCGGGCTTCGGACCTTTCTCACAGCGGACAAGGAGCACCCTGCCACCCTCCCCGTCTTCGAATTCGGGATGGATGTAGGGAAGGAACAGCGGGCCGAGGCGATCCCTGATCAGGCTGACGAGGTGTAGCGACATCTTGTCTTCGCTGGCGAAGCCGTCGGCGGCGATGCCGACCACATTGCCATCGTCGGACACGCCGATAAGCAGCGTCCCGCCTCCCGCATTGAGGAATCCAGCGATCGTCTTGAGCGCCGAGAGCTGGATTTTCTCGTCAGCCTGACCGGTATGAAGATTGGTGCGCAACGTCGACTTGAACTCGATCCCGACGGTTTCCCCGCTGGAGATGAGCTCGGCCACGCTCGGCTGCGCCGCCGCGCTCGGCGGTTCGCCGTCGCAAAGCACCTCCCAGGCGGAACGCACCACCTTCGCAATCCGCGATCGCCGGGCCTTGAGGAACTCGTCGTAATTCAGATTCCACCATTCGGCGGGTAGCCCATGCCAGAAGCGCATCTTGTCGCGCTCCTCGGAAGACATGCTCGCCTCCAGCTGCGGCACATATTGCGCGGGCGGCTGCGCGCCGATGGCGATGTTCTCCGGCCATTCGACCGGGGCGAAATTGGCAATCTGATTGATCTGCTTCTGGTCGTCGATGCCGAGACTGAGCAGATAGGCCCTGGGGAAAAGGTGGTGCTGCTCAAACGCCGCCTTGGAGCCTTGGACGGCGGGATCGGCCATCTCCGCGACCCTCATCGGGCCGTACAGCGTACGAGCGCCCAGCTTGATCAAGGCAGCCTGATAAGCGAAGCGGGATGGGCTGATGAAGCCTGACGTCGCAAGCTGCTCCGGCAGCCGGATGTTCCAATAATCCTCGGTGAGAACGCTGCCGCTGATGGCGCGCAGCCTGGCGACATAATCGTCCGCGTCCGCCGCGTTGCGCAGCAGGTTGAGGTCTGCATCGAAGCGCGTCTCGCTCGAGTTGGTGTAGCGCCCGGTGAGTGCCGCCATGAAGAAGAATTCCGCGATCGCCTGACGCATGGCCTGCTTGGACGCGCCGAGATCGCAAATCCCGATAAGGTAGAGCGCATAAGCGTAAACGATCGCCGTTTCGGAGCTGATCATCTTACCGGACCGGTAGCCGGCCAGCGTCAAAGCGCCGAGGAAGTGGTGCCAGTTAGCGAGATTCAGAACTCGTGCCTGCGCAGCCTTGAGGCGCGCAAACTGCTCTTCCCGCTTCGTCGGATCGTCGAGGCCGGTCACCGCGTCCTTGCCCCTGAGCAGCCGGTAGACATTCTCCAGCTTGGCGCGCTTGAGACCCACCGCGACCGCGGCACGAAGCAGTTGATCAGGCGAGGGGCGGATGAAGTGATTGTAGGGGGACTGTGCTCCTTCCCCTGGCTTAGCGGCATTCCGGGCAAAGGATTCGAGTTCGCTGCGGCCCTCGTCCCAGAAAACGGACATCAGGGTCAGGATGAAGTCGCTTTGGTTGAGCTTTTTGCCCTGACCGTTCACCCGCACGAAGATGTCCGCGACGATCTCCGCGGTGGCCGTGGAATTGATCGTGAGGGCATTGAAACTATAGGTCGAGAGGGCTGACAATTTACCGATTGAGGTTTGGATCCTCGCCGTCTCCTCCGGCGCAAGCTCCCTGACGGAGCCCAGCTTAGCCAGAAAATCCATCGCAAAGGCGACAGCGTTGACGGGGGGCTTCCAGAGCTCCGCCACGTCCGCGATGAACGCTTTATCCTTTGCAGTCGCGGCATTGGCCACTTCGAACCGCTCGGCGAGCGGATCGAAGGCGATCCTGATAACCTCCCGTTTGAAGTCTGCGCGGATCACTTCTGTCCCCGTCATTACCGCGAAGAGTGAGGTCAGGCGCTGCTGCCCGTCGACGATCGCCAAGGAGGGCGTGACCTGCTTGGAATCGGTGCCGATGCTTCTGAGGCCGGCGGCGCCAGTCTCCCATAAGAGTAAAAAGCCGACTGGATAGCCCTTGTACAGAGAGTCGAAAAGATCACGAACATTGGCCTTTGGCCATACAAACGGGCGCTGAAGTTCCGGAAGACCGATCTTGCCTAAAGAAATATCTGTGACGAGCGAACTGAGTGGCCAAGCCGTCGTTGTATAAAGCATGTTTTGGAAAGCCTCGAATTGCCGTGACGACTTGTCACCGGCAAACAGGCCAAGGTCAAGCCGACCTTGCTACACCGACAGCCTATCCAATCCTGTCAGTCTGCAATGACCCGCCGGTACCGGAAGTACCAGACTTCGTGGCCTTTGCGCCGGGCCTTCGCCTCGTATCGCGTTTCGGGCCAGCCGCCGGGGCGGGTCAGGAAGTCTTTCGCGCTTTCGGCGAGCCATTCGAAGTCGGTGCGCTGGTTCATGATCATCATCGACCAGCGGCAATAGGTCGGGTCGTCGGTGCCGAGGCGGAATTCGCCGCCGGGCTTGAGCTTGGCGGCGATGAGGTCGAGCGGGCCGTGGTTGAGCATCCGCCGCTTGGCATGGCGGGCCTTGGGCCAGGGGTCCGGGTGGAGCAGGTAGACCATCGTGAGGGCCCCGTCCGGCACCCGCTCGAGCACGTCGAGGGCGTCGCCCATGTGGAGGCGGACGTTGGCGAGGTGGCCGTCGCGGACGTGGCCGAGCGCGCCGACGACGCCGTTGAGGAAAGGCTCGGCGCCGATGAAGCCGTGGTCGGGGAGCAGGTCGGCGCGGTAGGCGAGATGCTCGCCCGAGCCGAAGCCGATCTCGAAGTGGAGCGGGCGGTCGTGGCCGAACAGGCGCTCGGCCGTCACAGGGCCCTCCTCGGGCACCGAGATGGCGGGGAGCAGCCGCTCGAGCAAAGCCGCCTGGCCTTCGCGGAGCTTGTGGCCGGAGCGGCGGCCGTAGAGGCGGCGGATGGTGGTGGGATCGTTCACGCCGGGGCGCTTAGAGCCCGGCGCCGAAACAGTGAAGCCCCCGCCGCCGCTAGCTTCGATGCTTCGGCGCGTCGGAAGGTGCGGTCTCGTCGGAGAGCAGGCCGATGCTGCCATGCTCGACGATCCATATCCGTTTGTCGTCGACGGTCGCCACGTACAGCGGCACGCCCGCGGCATAAGCGGAGAAGACGTGGATCTCGTTGGGCGTCGGGTCGAGCAGGTGCGTCGTCCCGATCCCCGCCGAACGTACCCCGTCCGTCGTCAAAGGCATTTCCATGCAGGTGTTGGAGAAGCGATGGGGCGCGGAGGCCTTCCCGTCCGCCCCGACCTCGACGACATAATGGCCGCCGAGGGGAATGGCGTCGTTCTCGGTCTGCGGGGTCAGGAAATAGACGAGGGTGGGAGCGCCGGGCGATTCCGGCGGAAGCACCACCGTGTTGAACGGCGAGTTCTTGCACATGGCGGCGCCGTCCATCTGCCTGCCGGCGGCGCGGCGCGCGGCGATCATCGCCTTGCGCGGGGCGGAGAGGCTGCGGTCCTCCCCTTCGGCGAGCACATGCCCGCGGAGCAGCTTCGTCCCTTCGAAATCGGCGACGTAGATAGCGTGAGGATCGGCCTGATCGCGGTCGAAGAAGACGAGCTGCGGCTTGTCGCCCGGTCCGTCGACGATCCAGCCGCCGATCTTCGTCGCGAAATCCGGCATCAGCCGCTGCAGATCGTCGGTGCCGTGCCACGCCGCCTGATCGTAGGCGTAGAGGAGATTGCCGCGCAGGATCGCCCGCTTCACCGCGACCATCTCCTGCTCGGACATCTGAGGCGATTCAGGCGGAGCGGCGGCGGCCATCATGAGAAGCGCCGACAGAGCGATCAGTATCAGGCGCATTCGGCCTCCCCCCTCCCCCCGCGCATGATGGCGCCGGAGGAAGGGGAGGATGATCGAAAAACCCGGGCGGTTCAATCGCCTGGGAAGCGGGAGCTCAGGCGAGCGCCGACTTCAGCTTCTCGACCAGGTCGGTCTTCTCCCAGGGGAAGAA
>Ga0066671_10000655_pt1 | contig 10917 bp, 10 predicted proteins | sample GraSoiAngelo_120_FD_62294 | JGI IMG/M metagenome (GOLD analysis project Ga0066671, IMG submission 62294) | Grasslands soil microbial communities from the Angelo Coastal Reserve, California, USA - 14_0919_09_20cm | ecosystem: Environmental > Terrestrial > Soil > Grasslands | place: USA...
AGCCGCATCAATTGCTCGTGTGTTCCTTGCTCAACGAGCTGCCCGTGCTCCAGGAACAGGATCCGATCGGCCCGCCGGACGGTTGAGAAGCGGTGCGAGATGTACACCGCGGTCTTCCCGCGGGTCAGGGTGCGAAGGCGCTCAAAGAGGTCGTACTCGGCCTGGGCATCGAGCGCTGAGGTCGGCTCGTCGAGCAGCAGGATCCGCGCGTCCCGCATGAAGGCACGCGCGAGGGCGACCTTCTGCCATTCGCCGCCCGAGAGGTTGACGCCGGCGTCGAACCATTTCCCAAGCGCCGTGTCATAGCCGGCCGGCAGGCCGGCAATCAGCGAGTCAGCTCCTGCCTGTTGACCGGCGCGCGCGACTGCCTCGCGATCGGCGAGATGGCTGAGGTTGCCGAGGCCGATGTTCTCGGCCGCCGTCGCCTGATAGGCGACGTAGTCCTGGAACATGCCGCCAATCTGGGCGCGGAGTTGATCGGGCTCGTAATCCCGGATATCGACGCCGTCGACGAGGATCCGACCCTCGACCGGATCGTAGAGCCGGCAGATCAGCTTGAAGAGGGTCGTCTTCCCGGCGCCGTTGCGGCCGACGATCGCGACGGTCTCGCCGGGGGCGATGGTAAAGCTCAAGTCGTCAAGCGCGTTTTCCTTGGCGTCCGGGTAGGCGAAGGTGACGTGCTCGAACCGCAACTCTCCTCGGAGCGGCACGGGTACCGGGACCGGGTGGCTGGGGACAGGGAGCTTGGTCTCGGTCGCCATGAGCTCGAACAGGTTGCTGAGGTAGAGGTTGTGCTCGTACATGCTGGAAAAGCCGCTCAGGATTCCCTGGATCGAGTTCTGGACGGATTGGGCTGCGGTCGTGTAGAGCGTCAGGTCGCCAAGCGTCAGCCGGCCGGCGATCGCCTGGAGCGCCACATATAAATAGGTCACCGACGTGGCGACGGTGCTGAGGTTGCCCCAGAGAAAGCCGACCGAGTAGCGGCGCGCGACCTGGCGGCGCTGGCTGCCGTAGAAAGCGTTGCCGATCAGGCGGTAGCGGTCGATGAAATAGCCTCCGAGGCCGAACAGCTTGACTTCCTTCGCGTACGTATCGGTGGTCAGCAAGGTGACGAGATAGGTCATGCGTCGAAGCAGGCGCGAGCCCCACCGCGCAATGTTGTAACCGCGCCATCCATACCGGGTGTCGGCGATGAACGCCGGGATGGGGGAGATGAGCGCGATCAGGGCCAGCAGCGGGCTGACCCCAATCAGCAGGGCGATCATGCTGATAAAGGTCAGGCCGGTCTGCAGGAGGCCGAACGCCGACGAGATCATCATCACCGGCCGGTTGATCGAGTCGGTCTGGGCGCGGCGAAGCAGGTCGTAGGAGGCGGGATCTTCATAGAAGGCCAGGTCCAGAGAGGCCGCTTTTTCCATCACCATGAGCTGGATCCGCATCGAGACCGAGTTCTGCAGCAGCTGCTGGGTGATATTCCTCACGGTGCTCAAGAAGGCGATCAAGGCAAAGATCGCCAGCTGCAGGACGGCGAGAAAGATGACGGCATTGAGCGTGTTGAAGCCGGGATGCAACGGCCCGAGGTCGACGCGAACGTGGTCCGCGAGCCGACCATCTTTATGGATCAGGATGCCCTGGACGACCGCGTTGATCAGCAGCTTCGAGGTATAGGCGGAGGCCGCGGGGATGAAGCCGGCAATGACGGTGACGATGAATAATGAGGCGGTGACTCGCGGGCTCGCCTGCCAGACGAGCTCGATGACGCGCGGCAGCGCGGCGGTCGTCCCGGTGATGGACTGCTTGAGATTGCGCCAGCGGCTACGAAGATCGCGTGGACCCTGCTGCTCGGGCGGCTCCTCGATGGGCGGCTCGCCGGATAGACCGCTGTTCGGCGGGCCGGTGTCCGGCTTCGTGAACCGGCGCCGACCCCACATCCAGAAGCTCGGGCCGCCGTCGTGCCCCATCATGCCCACCGCGCTACCGTACCGCAGGTTGCCGAGTTAAGGTGTTCTTAGATTCCACTTAAGGATCGCTCAGCGGCAGTTCATCTCGACCGGCTTCAATCAAAAACACCGTCACTGCAGGGAGGGAATCATGATCAACCGTCCGCTTTCATCCCGGCCGGAGAGCTCGAGCTCCACGGATACCGCCAAACAGCTAGCCGCGAAGGTGCCTGCGCCGATCGAGCAGATGCTGTTCGAGGTCAAGCGCCTGATCGTCGGGCAGGACCGTCTTTTGGAGCGGCTGCTGATCGCCCTGCTCTCGGGTGGCCATGTATTGCTCGAGGGTGTTCCCGGACTGGCGAAGACGGTGACCGTGAAAGCCTTCGCCCAGGTCATCGGCGGCAACGCCGGGCGCATTCAGTTCACCCCCGATCTCGTCCCAGCCGACCTGATCGGCACCCGGATCTACAATCCCGGCCGCAGCCAGTTCACCACCGAGCTCGGGCCGGTCTTTTGCAACCTGCTCCTGGCGGACGAGATCAACCGCGCCCCAGCCAAGGTGCAATCGGCGCTGCTCGAGGCGATGCAGGAGCGCCAGGTCACCATCGGCAAGGAGACGCATCCGCTCCCCGACCCGTTCGTCGTCCTGGCGACCGAAAACCCGATCGAAACGGACGGAACCTACCCGCTGCCTGAAGCGCAGCTCGACCGCTTCATGCTCAAGGTTCTGGTCGACTATCCCTCCTTCCAGGAAGAGGTCGTGGTGGTGGAGCGCATCACCGGCCCGGATATCGAGTTGCGGCAGGTCGTAACCATCGATCAGCTTCGCGAAATGCAGAGCTCGGTGAAAGACGTTTACGTCGACCCCGCCGTCCGAACCTATGCAGCGACCCTCTCCTACGGCAGCCGGCCGGGCAAGGTCAAGGGGCTCGAGGACCTGGCCTCGGCGATTGCCTATGGTGCCAGCCCCCGCGCCTCGATCAACATGGTGGCGGCTGCCCGGGCGCTCGCATTCATGCGCGGTCGCACCTACGTCCTGCCGCATGACGTCAGCGAAATCGCGCCCGAGGTGCTGCGCCACCGGCTCGTCCTCACCTATGAGGGGATCGCCGCCGGCGTAACGGCCGAGACGGTCGTGCGCCGTGTGCTCGATCGATTCCCACCGCCCCGCATCGACCTCGGAGACCGGGTTGCCTCCTGACGACACACCCTCCCCGACCCTCCCGCAAAGGGGGAGGGTGGGATCCGCAGCGGTCCGCGTCGATGAACTGATGCGGCGCGGCCGCTGGCCCGTCCTGCGCCGCCTCGGCTTTCATCCCGGCGGCGATGAGCGTTCGAGCCTCCGCGGCACCGGCATCGAGTACAGCGACGTTCGCGAGTACCAGGCGGGCGACGATCCCCGCTCGATCGAATGGAACATCACGGCGCGGTCGGACCGGCCGTATGTCAGGGAGTCCTTGCCGGATCGCGGGCTGGACGCCTGGCTGCTCGTCGACGTGACCCGCTCGCTGGACTGGGGCACCGCTCGCTGCCTGAAACGAGACCTCGGCGTCGAATTTTTAGCGGTGGTCGGACAGCTGCTGATCGGTCGCGGCAACCGCGTGGGCGCCCTGCTCTTCGACGAGAAGGTACGGGACATCATCCCGCCATCGTCCGGACGCAACGCTCTGCTGCAACTCATCGCCCGGGTTGAACGGCGAGCGCAGACATCCAGCGACGGAGCGACCGACCTGGCACAGGCGCTGAAGGAAGCCGGGCATCTGATCCGGCGACCCTCCCTGGTGATCGTGCTCAGCGACTTCATGACGCCCGATGGCTGGCAGCAACCGATGCGCACGCTGGGCATTCGCCATGAGGTCGTTGCGGTCTGGGTCGTCGACCCGCGGGAACGCGAGATTCCGGACATTGGCGTCGTGACCTTCGAGGATCCTGAAACCGGCCGGCAGCTGCTGGTGGATACGACGGACGCCCGCCTGCGCTCGCGCTTCCAGGCGGCAGCTGAGGCGCAGCGGGAAACGCTGCGTGCCGAGCTTCGGCGTTGCCGCGTCGCGGTGGCCGAGGTGACGACCGCCTCGGAGCTCGTCCCCCAGCTCGTTGGCTTTATGAAGCAGCGCGAAACGCTGCATCGACATCCGACGGCGGTGGCTCCGCGATGACGTTCCAGTCGCCCCTGCTCCTGCTCGGGCTGCTCGCCGTGCCCCTGCTTATCGGGCTCTACCTTGCCAGTCAGAAACGGCGGCAAGCCTACACCGTTCGCTTCACCAACCTGGCCCTGCTCGGCCAGGTCATGGGAAAAGGACCCGGCTTCCGCCGGCATCTTCCCGCGATCCTGTTCATCGCCGGGCTCGCCGGCCTTTTAGTCTCAATGGCAAGGCCGCAGGCGACGATCCGGATCCCGAAGGGACAGACCAGCGTGCTGCTCGCGGTCGATGTGTCGGGGTCGATGGCGGCAACCGATGTTCAGCCCACCCGGATCGATGCGGCAATCAACGCCGGACGGACGTTGATCGACAAGCTGCCCGGCAATGCCCAGGTCGGTCTCGTCATTTTCAACTCGCAGGCGCAAGTGGTCGCGCCGCTGACCTCCGACAAGGGATCGGTCAAGGACGCCCTCGGCACGCTCGCGCCTGGTGGCGGGACGGCGATTGGAGATGCGATCCAGGTGTCCGTCGCCCAGCTCGCCAACGTCGTCGACCCCAACGGGCCCAAGTCTCAGAACTATGCCCGGGTCATCCTCCTGACCGATGGGTCATCGAACACCGGCGTCGAGAACGCGACCGCCGCTGCGCAAGCCGCCAAGGCGCGGATTCCGGTTGACACGATCGGCATCGGTTCACGAAACCAGACGGTCCTCGTGCAGGGGATTGCCGTTGACGGCGTCGATGAGCAGGCGCTGCAGTCGATTGCCAGTAGCACCGGCGGGCACTACTATTTCGCGGCCGACGAGGGACAGCTAAACAAGATCTACAGCGACCTGGGCAGCCACATCGGCTGGGTCACGAGCAAGGTCGACCTCACGATTCCGGTGCTCGGCCTTGGCACCCTGATTCTCGTGGTCGGCGGGCTCTTCAGCCTGCGCTGGTTCCGGCTACTGCCCTAACACCCGGAAGATGCCGCTCCGCCGGGCCCGTATAGATCTGACGCGGGCGGGCGATCTTCTGCTCCGGATCGAGTAAGCCTTCCTGCCACTGCGCCAGCCAGCCCGGGGTACGGCCGATCGCGAAGAGCACCGGGAACATCTCGACCGGGAAACCGATGGCGAGGTAGATGATCCCTGAGTAGAAATCGACGTTGGGATAGAGCCGGTGCTTGATGAAGTAGTCGTCTTGCAGCGCAACGCGCTCGAGCTCGGTGGCGATGTCCAGCAACGGACTCTTACCCGTCACCTCGAGAACCTGGTCGGCGACCTGCTTGATGATCTTGGCGCGGGGGTCGAAATTCTTGTAGACGCGGTGACCGAAGCCCATCAGCTTCATCTCGCCAGAGCGGACGCGCTTGACGTACTCGGGCACGCGGCTGACGGAGCCGACCTCCCGAAGCATCCGTAGGACGTGCTCATTGGCGCCGCCGTGCAGCGGACCGTATAAGGCGGCGGCGGCGGCCGCGGTGGCGCTGAACGGATCCGAGTGGGCACTGCCGACGGCGCGCATGACGTTGGCCGAGCAGTTCTGCTCATGGTCAGCGTGGAGGATGAGCAGCACGTCGAGCGCATGCTCCAACACCGCGTTCGGCCTGTACTTGAGCTCGGTCGCTTTCCACATCATGTTCAGGAAGTTGCCAGCGTACGTGAGATCGTTGTCCGGGTACGCGTAGGGCATGCCGATCGCATGGCGATACGCGAAGGCGGCGATCGTCGGCATCTTGGCAATCAGCCGCAAGATCTGCAGCCGGCGGCTGTCGGCCTTGCCGATCTCCTTGGCGTCCGGATAGAAGGTCGAGAGCGCGCCGACGACCCCAATCAGCACGCCCATCGGATGCGCATCGTGATGGAAGCCGTCGATCAGCTTCTTGATGTTCTCGTGCAGCAACGTGTGATGCGTGATCTTGTCGACCCATTCGTCCCGTTGGGTGGCATCCGGTAGCTCGCCCTGGATCAGGAGATACGCGACGTCGAGAAAGGTCGAGTGTTGGGCGAGCTCCTCGATGGGATAGCCCCGGTACCGGAGGATGCCGCGTTCACCGTCGATGTACGTGATGGCGCTTCGACAGCTGGCGGTGTTGAGGAAGGCTGGGTCGTAGCTCATCAGGCCGGCGGCCGGGCCGTCGGTCGTGATCTTTTGGAGGTCCGCGGCGCCGATGGCGCCGTCGCGAATCGGAATCTCGTAGCGACGCCCAGTCCGATTGTCAATAACAGAGATGGTTTCGTCTGGCATCAGCGTGAACTGAGTTTAGCCGTCCGTGGTTGTCGCTCAGGGGCCGGCGAGCGCCTCATTCCATTCGCGAATGACGTAGCGCTTCACCACCCCATGCAGGATGAAGGGATCGCTCTCGACGAACTCTTCAGCCGCCTCGCGGGTGGTGAAGATCGCCATCGAGCCTTCATCCTGCGGATTGGCGAAGGTGCCGATCATCAACAGTGTTCCCCGATCGGCAAATTCTTTCCACCGCGCTCGATGCGCCGCAAAGTGGACAGGCGCCTTGGCGCGGACATCGTCGGCAGACTCGTAGAAGACGACGTACTTTGGCATTGCCGCCGAAAGCGTAATCCAACCGAAAGAAACCCGGGCGCATGCTGCCTCCATCAACGATTCGAGGAGGTGACAACCATGAATGGAATGCGAAGGGTGCTTCTGAGCGTGGCGCTCGGCGGCTCACTGTTGACCGGTGGCGTCATTGGCGCCACGATCGCCGGACCGGTGCTGGCAAGCGCGGCCAGCAGCTCAACCGCGGCGAGCACGTCGGCGTCGCCCAGCACGAGTTCGGGCAAATTCGTCCCGAATGAAGACGCCACCCATGAGGCCGGTGAGAGTGCGGCTCGGGAGGCGCAGGAGGATGCGGGCCAGTTCCCGACCGTCCCGTAGGTCCGAATGGCGCGAAGGAGGGGTCGGAATCGTCCGGCCCCTCGCGTCATGAATTCGAAAGGAACGGTCTGGCAGCATAGAGAACGGGTGAAAGGACAGTGAGCGTCGCACGGGTCGATCTCGTCGGTTCGGGGGCGCGCCGGGTGGCCCTGGCGGCGACCGGGATCGTGGCGGCCGCCTACCTCCTGATCGCGATTGCCGTGGTCCTGATCGTGACCCATAACCTGACCTCGAACATCGACAGCACGCTCTCGCAATCCCTGGCCTCTATGGCTGCCCAGCGCGCCTCCGTCGGGCCGTTTGCGGGCCCTCGCGGCGGGAATCCTCTGGAGGCCCCTGTGATTTGGTGGATGTACCATCCCGACGGGAATTTCGACGACAGCAGCGCGGCCGCCAAGGCTAACGGTCTCGTCTTGCCCGTCTCGCCAACGAGCATCCAGGGGCCGCAGCAAGTGGTCGTGTCCGGCACCGATTTTCGTGTTGAAGGCGGTCGAGTGGGTGACGACTGGGCGGTCGTCGGGCAGTCGATGAGCTCCGTTGACCAGGCCCGTTCCAACCTGATCCAGGCCGAGCTGCTGATCGGTCCCGTGCTGCTGCTCGTCGTCTTCCTCGGCGCATTCGCGATCGGCCGTCGTGTCGCTCAGCCGGTCGAGGCGGCGCGGCGGCGGCAGATGGACTTCACCGCCAACGCATCGCACGAGCTGCGCACGCCACTGGCCGTCATCCAGGCACAGAGCTCACTGGCCCTCGCGCAGCCGCGCGACACTGACTGGTACCAGCGAGCCTTCCAGCACGTCAATCGCGAAAGCCTGCGGATGCGCCAGCTCGTCGACGACCTGCTCTGGCTGGCACGCTTCGAAGCGATGCCGGCGTCGACGAAAGCTGAACCGGTGGACGTCGGCGTCATCGCGCAGAATGGGGTCGACCGCTTTGGGGCGGTTGCCGAGGCGCGGCACCAACACTTGAAGCTCCAGCTATCCGCTGACTCCGCCGTCATCGCGGCGTCGCCGGAATGGCTCGATCACCTGGTCGGCGTGCTGATCGACAACGCGAGCAAGTACACGCCGGAAGCCGGCACGATCGATGTCGCGGTGAGCAGCGAAGCCCACAGCGTCAGGCTCGTGGTCGACGATTCCGGTCCAGGAATCCCTGAAGCCGAGCGCGGGCGGATCTTCGACCGCTTCCAGCGAGCAAGCGATCAACCGGGTGGTGCCGGATTGGGCCTCGCCATCGCGGATGCGGTGGTGAAGGCGACGAATGGAAAGTGGGAGGTCGGAACCTCCTCCGCGGGGGGCACAAGCATGGCGGTGACCTGGCCTCGTGTCCTGGCCCGACCGGCGCCGCGGCGTGCAACCACGCCCGATGCGCCGCCGCTCGCATCGCTCGACGCCTAAGAAAGCCTCAGCGACTTCTTAGGGAGGCATCACGGAACTGCAAGGTGTGGTCCTGCACCATGGGCAAATGAACTCAATTACTCCGACTCAACGGGACCGAGGCCTGCAACGGTTGCGCCGGCTGACCGTCGGTGCCACTACCGGAGCGACGATGGCACTCCTCGGAATCAGCTACGTCGCGGCGGCATCGTATGCCGGCAAGTCTTCATCTTCGACCGCCCTGAACTCATCCAGCTCGACCACCTCAGCTGCTGCGACATCGAGCAGCGCCAGCACGACCGCAAGCGCCACCAGCAGCCCTTCGACGGAGTCATCTGCCTCCTCTGCCAGTACTGGGAGTAGCGGCAGTGGCACCGTGACGACCGGAGGGTCGTGATGGTTGCCGTTAAGAGCTGGAAGGCGCTTGGGACTTCGGTCAATGTGCTGACCACCGACTCCGATGCGCTGCCCCAGGCCGAAATGGCCGTTCGCGAAACTCTCGAGGACGTCGACGTGGCCTACAGCCGGTTTCGCGCCGACAGCGAGCTCAGCCGCTTGAACGCCGGCGCCGGCCGCACGATGCGGGTCAGCCCGCTACTCGGGCGCGCGATCGAGGTTGCGCTAAACGCAGCACGCGTCACCAACGGCGCGGTCGACCCGACGATCGGCGCCGCGATCCGCGTCGCCGGATATGACGATGACTTTGCCAGGGTGACGGCGGATCGAGGTCCGCTGCAGCTTCGAGCGGTGAAGATTCCCGGCTGGCAGGTTGTCCGCTTCGATCGCGTGTCGCGTTCGGTCGTCATGCCTGAGGGCGTCGAACTCGACCTCGGGTCGACCGGCAAGGCGCTGGCAGCCGATCTGGCCGCGTCCGCAGCTCAGGTCGCGATCAACGGCGGTGGCGTGCTCGTCAGCCTTGGCGGCGACATCGCAACAGCCGGAACCGCACCCCAGGGCGGGTGGCGGGTCCTGGTGGCCGAAGACAGCAGTCTTCCGCCAGACAGCGACGGCCAGGTCATCTGCGTCCAGGCGGGGGGCATCGCCACCTCGAGCACGACCGTGCGACGGTGGCGCCGCGGCCAGGCCCTGCTTCATCACATCATCGATCCACAATCCGGCATGCCGACCAGCGGCCCCTGGCGCACCGTCACTGTCCTTGCCCACAGCTGCGTTGATGCCAACGTTGCGGCAACCGCGGCGATCGTGCAGGGCGAGGGCGCCGTCGACTGGCTGAAGGCCCGCCGCTTGCCCGCGCGCCTGGTCGAGAACGATGGAACGATCCACTACCTCGGCCCCTGGCCGGATCCGAATCGGGCCGCCGCGTGAGCGACACGATCCTCTGGTACGCAACCCGGGGTGCCGGCGTCGTCTCGCTGGTCTTGCTCACCGTCGTCGTGGTCCTGGGCATCACGTCGGCAATGCGCTGGAAGACGCCAGCCTGGCCGCGCTTCTTGACCGCCGGCTTTCATCGCAATCTCGCGCTCATCACCTTGGTCTTCCTCGCGATCCACATCGTGACCGCGGTCGTCGATCCGTTCACGGCGCTGGGCTTGAACGCGGCGCTGATTCCTTTCTCATCGTCCTATCGGACATTCTGGTTAGGTCTCGGCGTCATCGCGCTGTACCTGTTGATCGCGATCGTCATCACCAGTCTGCTGCGGCCGTTCCTCGACTACGCCAGCTGGCGACTTATCCACTGGTTCGCCTACGCGATGTGGCCGATCGCCCTCGTCCATGGCTTTGGCACCGGAACCGATCGGTCATTTTCCTGGATGCTTGGCATCGACGGACTCTGTGTGATTGTCGTCGTGCTGGCGGTTCTGTGGCGCACCAGCCGGCCATCGCCGACCAGCTGGCGCGCTCTGCCGGCGAGCGAGAGCATGAACCGGAGCGTCAGCCGATGAGCATGCTCAGCGGCGGCCCCCACCCTGCCCTCCCCCAAAGGGGGAGGGAAATTGATGGCGGCCTCCGCGGCGACGCCCTGGTCCGTGAGCTGGAGCGCGCCAACCTGCTGGGTCGCGGCGGCGCCGGGTTTCCGGTCGCCCGAAAGTGGCGGACCGTCAAGGCGAACGGAAACGGCCGGGCCGTGGTGCTTGCCAACGGCGCGGAAGGCGAACCACTGAGCCGCAAGGACCGCACGCTGATGGTCGAGCGCCCGCATCTGGTCATCGATGGCGCACTGCTCGCCGCCGACGCGGTCCGGGCCAGCGACATCATCTTTTATGTGGGCAACGAGCACCGCGCCGCGGTAAGCGCCATGCGTCGCGCTCTTGCCGAGCGGCACGAGCGCGCGGCACAGCGCGCCCGCCTGGTCGAGGCGCCAGCCGGCTACATCAGCGGCGAGGAGTCGGCGGCCGTGCATTACATCAACGCTGGCGATGCCAGACCGACGGTCACACCGCCGCGGCCGTTCGAGCGCGGCATCGACGGACGCCCCACCCTGGTGCAGAACGTCGAGAGCCTGGCGGCGGCAGCACTGCATGCGTCAGGCGCGTTAAACGGAACAGCGCTCTTCACGACGAGCGGGGCGGTGCGGCGCAGTGGCGTCTATGAGCTTCCGCCTGACGTGGCGCCGGAAGCCGT
>Ga0066671_10000659_pt1 | contig 10891 bp, 11 predicted proteins | sample GraSoiAngelo_120_FD_62294 | JGI IMG/M metagenome (GOLD analysis project Ga0066671, IMG submission 62294) | Grasslands soil microbial communities from the Angelo Coastal Reserve, California, USA - 14_0919_09_20cm | ecosystem: Environmental > Terrestrial > Soil > Grasslands | place: USA...
GGACGGAAGGCGTCGCAGGCGCTCGCCGCCTACCGCGGCATCGCCGAAGTTGGTGTCGCCGAGGTGAACGAGGTCGCCGAGATGGTGCTGGCCCACCGGGTCAAGGCTGGCGGTCGACGGGAGCTTGGAACGCTAACCCAGCCGGTTCCGAGCGCGTCACGGGCCTCGCGAAGCTAATCCATAGCCAAGAACTTGATATCGCGGCACTCATCTGATAGGGTATGACTACGCTAACATGCGACCAGGGAGGTACGCAGATGGTCAACGATCCCACCCTCGAGCGCGAAAACATCGGTGGCAACGAACAAATGGGTGACCCGGCTGAGACCGACCCGACGACCCGCGAAGGCGGCGATTATGGCGTCGAGCGCGAAGATGGCGACGTGGAAGCCTTGCCGGACGAGACCACGACCGAAGGTACCCCGCGCGAGCGGACGCTTCCATAGAACGTACCGGACCAAAGGCCAGCCCGCGGGCTGGCCTTTTTTGATGCCCGGATAAACTCGGCGGGTGTTCACGCCGACCAGGCTGATTCGCGCCATCTCCGTCATTGCGCACGTTGACCATGGCAAGACGACGCTCTCCGACCGCCTGCTCGAATACACCGGAACGGTTGCCCAGCGCGACATGGTCGAGCAGGTGCTCGACCAACTGGACCTGGAGCGCGAGCGCGGCATCACGATCAAGGCGCAGGCGGTACGGATGCTGTACAAGGCTGACGACGGCAACACGTACCAGATCAACCTGATCGACACCCCTGGGCATGTCGACTTTTCGTATGAGGTGTCGCGGGCGCTGGCGGCCTGCGATGGAGCCGTCCTGGTGGTCGACGCGTCGCAGGGGATCGAGGCGCAGACCATCGCGAACGTCCATCAGGCGCTGGACCACAAACTGAAAATCGTCCCGGTCGTCAATAAGATCGATCTGCCCCAGGCCAATCCGGAGCTCGTGCGCGAGGAGATCGAGAAGGTCATTGGGCTCCCCGCCGAATCGGTGATCTTTGCCAGCGCGCGACAGGGCATCGGGACCAAGGAGATCCTGGAGGCGGTTGTCAGGGAGGTGCCACCACCGACCGGCGATCGGGAGGCGCCGTTACGGGCGCTGATCTTCGACGCGAAGTTCGATGCCTACCGCGGTGTCGTCACCTACGTCCGTGTCCTCGAGGGCACCCTGCGCAAGGGCGTCAGAATTTTGATGATGCAAACCGGCAAGAGCTTCGAAGTTGACGAGGTCGGGATTTTCCGCCCGGAGCGGACCGTGATCGAGGATCTTTCCGCCGGCGAGGTCGGCTACCTGATCGCCAATATTCGCAACGTCCGCGACTCGCGGGTGGGCGACACCGTCACCGATGCCGCACGTCCAGCGGCGACGCCGCTGCCCGGGTACCGCCACGTCACGCCGATGGTTTTCGCGGGTCTTTTTCCGACCGACACCGAACAGTACCAGCAACTGAAAGAAGCGCTCGAGAAACTCCAGCTCAACGACGCCGCGCTGGTTTATGAGCCGGAGACGTCTGCCGCGCTTGGATTCGGCTTTCGCTGCGGGTTTCTCGGTTTGCTCCACATGGAGATCGTCCAGGAGCGCCTGGAGCGCGAGTTCAACCTCACCCTGCTCGGCACCGCGCCCACCGTGGAATACCGTGTCAAGCTGCGTAATGGCGAAGAGGTCCCGGTTGACAACCCGGACCATCTCCCGGATCCCGCCGAGATCGAGAGCATCAGCGAGCCGATGGTGACCGCCACCATCGTGGTGCCCAGCGCGTATGTCGGCAACATGATGGAGCTCAGCCAGGAGCGGCGGGGCCAGTTCCTCAACATGGAGTACGAGCCGGGCGACCGCGTGTTGATCACCTACCGGATGCCGCTGGCCGAGATCATCCACGACTATTACGACCAGCTGAAATCGCGCAGCAAGGGTTATGCCTCGCTCGACTACGAGCTGGTCGGATTCGAGGAGGCCAGTCTGGTCAAGCTCGATGTGCTGGTCGGCGGTTCCCCTGTCGACGCGCTTTCGATGATTGTCGAGCGTAGTAAGGCCCAGCAGCAGGGCCGCCGGTTGACGGAGAAGCTGAAGACGCTGATTCCGCGCCAGCTCTTTGAGGTGCCGATCCAAGCCGCGATCGGCGGCAAGATCGTCGCGCGCGAGACGGTGCCGGCGATGCGCAAGGATGTCACCGCCAAGTGCTACGGCGGCGATGTCACCCGCAAGCGGAAGCTGCTGGAGAAGCAGAAGGAAGGGAAGAAGCGCCTGAAGCGAGTCGGCAATGTCGAGATCCCGCAGGAGGCCTTCATGGCGGTGTTGAGCCTGGATTGATGGAACGCATTTCCAGCCTCTATCTGCATGTGCCGTTTTGCACCTGGCTGTGCAAATACTGCGACTTCAACGCGTACGCCGTGCTGGAAGGCCTCATTCCCCAATATGTCGAGGCGCTCGCTGGTGAGATCGAGGCTCAGAAGGCCAGGCTTCCTGTAGGTCCGCTGGAGACCGTGTTCATCGGCGGCGGCACGCCCAGCCTGTTAACGAGAGAGCAGCTGCGGCTTCTCCTTGATCGCGTTCGGGCGATTGGCTTGCGTCAGGACGCCGAGGTCACCCTGGAGGCGAACCCGAGCAACGTCACGGCCGAGCGCGTCGAGGGCTGGTTGGAGCTCGGGATCAACCGGCTGAGCATTGGCGTGCAGAGCCTTCAGCCTGGAGCGCTGCGTTTTCTCGAGCGCCTGCATTCGGGGGTGGAGGCCATCGAGGCGATCCGCACGGCGCGCGCCGCCGGGTTCCGCAACATCAACGGCGACCTCCTCTACGGCGTTCCCGGCGTGGACCTTTCTGGTTGGATGGAAACCCTCGAAACCGTCATCGACGAGGGCATCGACCATCTGTCCGCTTACGAGCTCACCGTCGAGCAGGGAACACGTCTCGGCCAGGAGGTTCGGACCGGGCTGGTCCGCATGCCCGACGCCGACTCGCAGCTGGAGCAATACTGGGCGGCCGTCGACCGTCTCGAGGCCGCCGGCTTTGTCCACTATGAGATCTCGAACTGGGCCCGACCGGGGCGGACATGTCGCCACAACCTTGCGAACTGGCACTATCGACCGTATCTCGGCTGCGGCGCTGGGGCGCATTCAATGTTCAGGCTGGACGAAGGCACCACCGAGCGGCGCTGGAATGTCAAAGGGCCTCACGCTTACATCAAGCGAATCGCCCAGGGACAGGATGCAGCCGACGATCGCGAGCAGCTGTCACATGATCGGGCGCTGGGCGAAGCAGCGATGATCGGCGTTCGGCTGATGGGGGGAACGCCGACCACGGGTAACTTTCTTGATGTACGGCGTCAGCTTGTCGAGTCCGGCTTGTTGATCGAGGACAACGGACGGGTGCGGCTCACGCGTCGCGGGGTGGAGCTGGCAAACCAGGTCGGCGCAGCTTTCCTCGTTTAGATATCAAGACGAAGGGCTCGCTTTTTTGGGCACCCCCAGCTTGCCCATGACGCGTTCGAAGACGTCGTACGGCTGGGCGCCCATCACCAGGTATCGGTCGGCGATCACATGCGCGGGGATGCCGTCGATCATCAGCTCCTGGGCCTCCTGCCGGCGAGCATCGAGGTAATCGCCGAAGCGGTCAGACGTCACCGCAGTCTCCATGCCGGCAGCATCAACGCCGGTCCGTTGCGCGACCTCGCGCAACACGGACATCTCCGAGACATCTCGACCCTCCTGCCAGTAGACACGAAAGAGTTCCTCGTGCATGGCCTCGAACCGTCCCTGCTCCCGGGCGAATTCCGCAGCCTGCAGGGTGGGCCGCGAGTTGATCAGCCGCTCATGCCTGGCGAGCGTCAGGCCCGCCTCGGTGGCCATCCGGCTGAGGCCTTCCTCGACGCGGGCACGGTATTGGGCAGGGAGGACCTCATCGCGCGGCCGGCCCTCGGGTGGGATCTCGGGGTGCAGCTCGAAAGGGGCCCACTCGATGGCGACGTCGTATTCGCGCCTCAGCCGTTCGACTCCGACCGAGTCGATATAGCAGAAGGGTCAGACGTAGTCCGAATAGATGCGCACCGAGGTGGGCATGGCGCCACGATACCGGGTAGAATCCGGTTTAGCACTCGCGATCGGAGACTGCCAACATGCTAGAACCCACCCCGCTCGACGAGCGTAAGCAGCACATTCTCAAGGCTGTCGTCTCGGACTACACCTTGACCGGGGTGCCGGTCGGCTCCCAGGTGCTGGCGGCCAAGTACTTGATTGCGCTTTCCTCGGCGACGATTCGCAATGAGCTGGCCGATCTGGTCGGTACCGGCTACCTGCAGCAGCCGCATACATCGGCCGGCCGAATCCCGACCGATCGTGGCTATCGGTATTTCGTCGACTTCCTGATGGAGCCGGAGGCGGCCTCGGGTGCGGTGCGACGCGCCGTCCGGCAGGAGTTCGACGGTGCGCCGCACAGCGTCGAAGGCATCCTGGAGAAGGCGGCCATGGTCCTGGCCCAGGTCACCGAGAACGTGTCGCTGGTGACGGCTCCGGAAACCAGTGACTTTCGCATCAAGCACATCGATCTGGTCTCCCTCGAGCCGCGTTCGGTGCTGATCATCCTGGTGCTCGAGGGCAACCTGATCAAACAGCAGGTTGTCGCGCTCGAACGGGACACTTCACAGGAAGACCTGAGCCGGATGGCGGCCATGCTCAATCGCAAGGTCAACGGGCAGACCGCTGAGGATCTCGACGCGCGGCTCAAGGTGCTGGGTCCGGACCGTGGCGAACAGCGGCAGATCCTGGAGCGTGTGATCGAGTCGATCAGCGCCCAGCAAGCACAGCGGCACACCGTCGTCCTGCACGACGGGGTCCGCAACCTGCTGCGCCACCCGGAATTCGTCGAGCTCAGCCGGCTCGAAGAGCTGCTCGAGTTACTGGAGCAGGGCGCTCAGCTGGCCGGCATCCTGCAACAGGTCGCCTTCGAGAAAGAGGTGGAGATCATCATCGGTCGGGAGAACACCAGTAGTGGGCTGCGCGAGTGCAGCCTGGTGCTGACCACCTATAAGATGGCCGAACGGGTGCGGGGCACGATCGGCGTGATCGGCCCGACGCGAATGCCCTACGGGCAGGTGGTCGCTCGCTTGCGGCTCGTCAGCCAGGCGACCTCGGACGTGCTGGCCCGCCTCGCCAACTGATTCGCGATCAAGGGGCATGGGTAAGAAAAAACAGATGTCAACCAAGCATGAGAAGGCCACCAGGCCAGAGCCTGAGCGACCAGGCTCGACCGTCGTGGACCGCCGCTCGAGCTCAACCAACGATCCGACGAGCGGCGATCCAGTCGAGGAGGGCAGTCAGCGGGGGGCCGATCCGTCCGGCCAGGCAACCGACCCCGAACTGCAGGCCGTTCGTGGCGAGGCGCAGGAGACCTTCGCCCGCTACCAGCGGCTGGCGGCCGACTTCGAAAACTACAAGCGCCGAACCCGCCAGGAATTGGCCGACCGAACCCAGTACGCGAACGAGGAACTGGTTCGCAAACTGCTGCCGATCCTGGACAACTTTCGCCGCGCGCTCGAACACGCGCCCGAAGGCATCGATCGGAACTGGTTCAACGGCATCAAGCTGGTCGCCCGCCAGTTCGAAGACACGCTGCAAGCGCAGGGTGTTTCGCAGATCCCCTCGGTGGGCGAGAAGTTCGACCCGGCACAGCATGAGGCGATCGCCAGCGAAGAAACCGATGAGCACGAAGAAGGCACGGTGGTGGAAGAGCTGCAGCCCGGCTACCGGCTGCATGACCGCGTTCTCCGGCCCACGTTGGTCAAGGTTGCGCATCCGCGCGCGTTAAAGTCCTAGAAGTCCTCCATGGCGATCAAGCGGGACTACTACGAGGTGCTCGGCGTCAGCCGCAGTGCCAGCGCCGAGGAACTCAAGCGCGCGTACCGCAAACTGGCGCTGCAGTTTCATCCCGATCGCAATCCGGGTGACCCACAGGCGGAAGCGCGCTTCAAAGAGGTCAATGAAGCGTACGAGGTTCTGAGCGACCAATCGAAGCGCCAGCGCTACGACACCTTCGGCCATGCCGGCACGCAGGGCATGCCGGGGTTCGATTTCGGTGGCGCAGGCTTCGGTGGAATCAACGACATCTTCGACATGTTCTTCGGCGGCACGGCGGCGGGGCGCGCCGGGACCCGTGTCCGCCGTGGCTCTGACCTCCGGTTGGACCTGCGCCTGACCTTCGAAGAGGCGGTGTTTGGTGTCGAGCGAGAGCTGACCATTCCGCGCGCCGAGGCGTGCGAGCAATGCCATGGTTCAGGCGCCGCCTCGGGCACCTCGCCGCAGACATGCCCGCAGTGCCGGGGGAGCGGCCAGGTCCGCCGCGCCACCCAGTCGATCTTCGGCCAGATCGTGAATGTGACCAGCTGCCCACGTTGCAATGGTGACGGCAAAGTGATCGAGCGGCCCTGTCGCCATTGCGGCGGGACGGGCCATGTTCCCGGCGAGAAGAAAGTGCGGGTCAACATTCCGGCCGGCGTCGACAGCGGCTCGCAGATCCGCCTTTCCGGCGAAGGCGAGGCGGGTCCGCGTGGGGCGCCCGCGGGCGACCTCTACATCGCCATCTCGGTCAAACCGCATCCAGTGCTCAAACGAAACGGGACGGACATCGTCTATGAGCTGCCCCTCAGCGTCGCCCAGGCGGCATTGGGCGACTCGATCGAGATCCCAACCGTCGACGGCCCGGAAAAACTCGAGATCCCGGCGGGCACGCAATACGGCAAGATCCTCCGCATTCATGGCCACGGCGTGCCGCACCTGCGCTCGGGGCGGCGCGGTGACCAGATCATCCTCATCCGGGTCGTCATTCCGACCAACCTCACCGAAGAGCAGAGGCAGGCCTTACGCGTCCTCGGCGGGGTGAGCGGAAAGCCCCAACACGTCGAGAAGGGCTTCTTCGATAAGTTCAAGCACGCCATCGGCCTGGAATAGTGTCGACGGCGTTTCGCATCCTGGTGGCGCTGGGCGGCGCCGCGATTGCGCTGGCGTTCCTGCTCGGGCCAGCCTGGCGAGGGAGCTTCTATCGCAGCTGGTTGCGCCCCCGGCTCATTATCTTTGGCATCGCCGTCGTGCTGATCGCCGTCGGTGAGTACGTCTATCGCGTGATCAACGCCGTCAAGAACCACTGATGCCGAAAACCCATCGCGTCACCTTCCTCAGGAGCGGGAAGACCGTGGAGGTTGGTGAGAACGAAGGCGTGCTGGGCGCCGGGCTCCAAGCCGGATTGAGCCTCGCCTACGACTGTCGAAAGGGCCGTTGCAAGACCTGCATGGTCAAAGTCGATGGCATCATCGACCAGGCGGATGCCTGGCTGATCTCCAATGAAGAGCTCGCTGAAGGGTACGCGCTGATCTGCGTTGGAAAGCCACGCAGCGACCTGCGGGTGCACGCCTGATGCGCTTCACCCTGATCGACCTCTTCATCGTGATCGCGATCATCTTCGCCGTCAGTAGCGGCTACCGGCGTGGTTTCTGGCTCTCGCTGGCCCAGTATGCGGGCCTGGTAGCCGGCGTCGTCGTCGGCGCGTCGCTGGCGCCGGTGGCGATGAACGCGCTGAACTTGAATGACCCGACGATCCGGTCGCTGGTCGCCATCATGATCCTGATCGTCCTCGGGACGATCGGGAGCAGCTTCGGTTTCTGGGTTGGCGAGCCCATCCGCCTGCGCCTGCTGGCTCGCCCACGAAGCGGGCGGGCCGACAGTCTTGGTGGGGCCATCTTTTCGGCGATCGCGGTGCTTTCGGTTTCCTGGTTCCTCGGGCTCAGCCTGGCACGGGTTCCCAGCCCAGCCCTGTCCACCGCGATCCAGCGGTCGGCCATCCTGCGATCGCTCGATGCGCTCGCGCCCCGGCCGCCGGCATTCCTGGCGCAGGTACAGGGGATCATCGCCGGCGTCAACTTTCCTTCGGCCTTCTCCGGACTGGAGCCGACGCCGTCGGCGCTGCCCCTCCCCGCGTCAGTCGATACGCCGGGAATCCGCAACGCACAGGCGGAGACGCTGCGCGTCCAGGGATTCGGTTGCGGCGGCATTGTCTTTGGCAGTGGCTTCCCGGTGGCGCCGGGCCTGGTCCTAACCAACGCCCATGTCGTCGCGGGCACCCACGGCACGACCGTGGATAGCACCGGTGGGGCGAGCTTTGGTGCCCGGGTGGTCCTCTTCGATCCCGAGCGCGACGTGGCGATTCTCTCGGTCCCACGACTGGCGGCGCCTGCACTACCTCAGGCAACCGCCGACTCGGGGACGCAAGGCGCGGCGATCGGATATCCGGGGGGTGGAAACGAAAAGGTGTCGGCGGCGGTCGTCGATGGGCAGGTCCGCGCCGAGGGCCGGGATATCTACGGCCAGAACCTCGTCGTGCGCAGCATCTGGATTGCGGAAGCTGACGTCCAGCCTGGTAATTCCGGCGGTCCGCTGGTTAACCTGAATGGCGATGTCGTCGGCGTGATCTTCGCCTCCTCGACAAGCAACCAGGGGCGGGCCTTCGCCCTCACCGATGCGGAGGTTCAGCCCGACATCGATGCCGCCCAGGGCCAGACCCAGCCGGTTCCCGTCGGCCCCTGCGCGATGTAAGCTCGCGGCTTCGGCTCGCCGAGCCGTGTCTGGCAGACTGACCCCATGCCGGAGCCACACGAGGGCGGGTACGCGGCCAGAGTCTGGCGGCATTTCGAGCAGCCGGTTCGGATCCTCGTTTTCCTGCTGATCGCGCTCTCCGTGGTGATGCTGTATCACCAGAGCGAGTACCTGGTCGTCCACCTGTTCAACGTGCTGCTGCTCTTCATTTTTGCCGCCATCATCGCGTTGCTGCTCACCCCGGTGGTTGACCGGATGCAAGAGTTGAGCCTGCTCAAAGGCCGCCGGATCGTCGCCGTCTTGCTCGTGTACATCGTCATCCTCGGCCTGATTGCCGTCGTGATCGCGCTCGTCATGCCGGTGCTGATCGGGCAGGCCAAGCAATTGCCGGCGTTGGAGTCACGGGCGATCGCCCTGGCCAAGGCGCTGCAGAGTGCGATCGACAATGCCGGGATCCCGCTCAAGCTGAGCCTGCCAACCAGCACGAGCGGCATCGCCACCGCTGTTCTCGGATCGCTATTCGGCATCCTGACTGGCACATTGGGAACGCTGATCAGTCTGCTGCTGGTCATCGTCATCTCGATCTACCTGCTGGCCGAAGGACGGCAGTTGATTGCCAGCATGCGCAAGTTGTTCCCCGGCCACGAGGAGGTGTATGACTTCACGCTGGTCGCCGTCGGCACGACCTTCGGCCAGTACGCGCGCGGGCAGTTGATCATGTCGCTCGTGATGGGCACCTACACGGCGGTAGCGATGACGCTGATCGGCGTCCCCTATGCGGTCGTCCTTGGGATTCTGACGTTCTTCCTCGAGTTCCTCCCACTGATCGGCGCACCCGTCGGCATGGGCCTCGCCGTCCTCATTGCGTTGATCTTCAAGGGGCCGCTCGTGGCCTTGCTGGCACTCGGCATCGCGCTCGGCGGGCACGCGATCGAGGCCTACATCCTTGGCCCACGCGTCACCGGGTCTGCGACCCGCATTCATCCACTCGTCGCCATGGCGGCGCTGCTGATCGGCGCCGAGCTAGGAGGCATTCTCGGCGCACTCTTTGGCGTCCCGATCGCTGCGCTGCTCAACGTTTTCCTGGGCGCGATGTACCGCGCCCAGCGCGGTCACGAAGCGCCGCTCTCCGCCAGTCCCTCCGGTGAGGTGCATGCCGAGGCCTTGCCTCGGCTATCGGAGGAGATCAGCGAGTCTGCCGAGGAGGGTCCGATCGAAGACGAGCCGGTCCCTCACACAGCCGGCGAACGCTAGCCCGCTCGCCCGTGCCGGTGCGCGGGCTAAAAGCCTGCCGTGCCGTTCGGCGTCCCGAGCCCGGTCGGACCGTCGTAGCCGGCTCCGGCGGTACAGAGGTAGCTCCCCGCACAGCTTCCGTTGCTCCCCGAGATCACGTCGAAGAGCGAACCGCTATGGCTGTAGGGATACGCGCCGTTGTTGATGGTGGCGCCGTTCCCGGCAAGCGCGTACACGGACGCCACGATGGGCGAGGCGACGCTGGTCCCGCCGAAGACGAGCCAACCGCTGGCGCCGAGGTAGGCATAGCTGTCATACACGGCCACGCCGGTGTTCGGATCGGCGACGGCCGACACATCGGCGATGGTCCGACGGCTACAACCGCTGTCGGTTTGCCATGAGGGCTTGGCGATGTAGGCGCTGCAGCCGCTCCCTGCGCCCGACCAGGCGGACTCGCTCCAGCCTCGGCTGTTCGCGGCTTGTGTCAGGCTGGTCCCGCCGACCGCGGTGACGTACTGCGAGGCGGCGGGGAACTGGACGCCGTAGCCATTGTCGCCCGAGCTGACGGTGATCGGTACACCCGGATGGTTGAAATAGCTCTGGTAGAGCGGCTCGGACGAGAACTCGCCGCCGCCGTAGCTGTTCGAGACCTCGGTCGCGCCCAGTGACACCGCCGTGTTGACCGAGGTGCCGAGGTCGGTGAAGGCGTTGCTGCTGGCCTCGACCAGCAGGATGTGGCAGTTGGGGCAGATCGCCGAGACCATGTCGAGGTCGAGCGAGATCTCCTGCGACCAGCTGGCGTTTGCGGCCGGATAGGACCCGGCCTGTCCGCTCTGGTTTACCTTCCGGAAGCAGCCGTTGGCGATGGTGCACGGGCTCAGCCCGAACTGCGACCGATATGTCCCAAGATCGGCTTCCGCATTGGGGTCGTCATAGGCGTCCACAATGGCCACCGTTTGGCCCCCGCCATTGGTGGTCGAGGGAAGTGCGTAGGCGATCTGCAAACTGCAGGGCTGGTAGCCGCTGATGCCGGCGACCGGGGTGCACGCCGCCGGGGTCGGGGTTGGTGTGGGCGTAGG
>Ga0066671_10000664_pt1 | contig 10864 bp, 10 predicted proteins | sample GraSoiAngelo_120_FD_62294 | JGI IMG/M metagenome (GOLD analysis project Ga0066671, IMG submission 62294) | Grasslands soil microbial communities from the Angelo Coastal Reserve, California, USA - 14_0919_09_20cm | ecosystem: Environmental > Terrestrial > Soil > Grasslands | place: USA...
TCGGTCAACGACAGGAAGCTCACGTAATCCGGCAGGCCCCTACGCGTCTTCGAGGAGTTGCCGGTAGGAGGCGGCGTCGAGGAGAGACTCGGCCTCAGCCGGGTCCGAGAGCCGAATCCGCACGAGCCAGCCCTCGCCGTAGGGGTCCTCGTTCACGGTCTCCGGAGCGTCGACCACCTTCTGGTTGATCTCGATCACCTCGCCGGAGAGGGGCGTGATCAGGTCGGACACGGCCTTGACGGACTCGACTTCGCCGTAAGCGGCGTCCTTCGCGATTGTCGCCCCCGCGTCAGGAGGCTCGAAGTGAACGAGTTCCCCGAGTGAGTCCTGGGCGAACCAGGTGATGCCGAGCGTCGCCTCGTCGCCCTCGATCCGAGCCCAGTCGTGCTCTGAGTGGTAGCGGAGCTCGTCGGGGTAGATCTCAGTCGCCGCCACTCGGGTCAGCCTCCCTCTTGTAGATCGGCTTCTTGACGACACGCGCCCGCCTGGGCTTGCCGCGAACATCGATCGTCAGCTCCGATTGCGGCGCGGCACGTCCGGCCGGCACGTAACCCATGCCGATGCCGCGATCGAGCATCGGCGAGTGAGTGCCGGATGTGACCTCACCCCCGCCCTCGATCGGCATTCCCTGCCGCGGGATCGCGCGCTCCTCCATCACGAACGCCGCGAGCCGTTGCTGTGGGCCGTTTTCCTTGACGAGCCGGAGCTCCTCGACACCTGTGAACTCCTTGTCGAGTGCGCAGACCCAGCTGAGGCCGGCCGAGATCGCATCGGTCTCGGGCCCGATGTCGTTCCCGTGCAACGGGTAGCAGACCTCGAGCCGGAGCGTGTCGCGCGCACCCAGCCCCGCAGGCGTGACGCCGCGCTCCACGACTCGGTCCCAGAGCTGGGGGGCATCCTCGGCGGGCACCATTAGCTCCACGCCCTGCTCGCCCGTGTAGCCGGTGCGGTTGATCATGCACGCGATGCCGTCGATCTCGCCCTCGGAGAACGTGAACGCCATTGCCTCCGGGAGACCGAGGCGCTCGAGGGACCGAGGGCCCTGCACAGCCAGCAATGCGTACTCCTCGGAGAGATCGCGCACGTCGGAGCCGGCGATCTCGCGCTCCCTGAGCCACTTGAAATCGGCCTCGCGGTTCGCCGCGTTGACGATCAGCAGAAAGCGAAACGGACTCAGCCGGTACACGATCAGGTCGTCGACGATTCCGCCCGACTCGTTCGTCAGCAGCGTGTACTGAGCGCCACCGTCCGCGACCCGGCCGAGGTCGTTCGAGAGCGTCGACTGCAGGAGCTCGAACGCACGCGGCCCCTCGACCTCGAGCTCGCCCATGTGCGAGACGTCGAAGACGCCGGAATCCGTCCGCACGGCCATGTGCTCCGGAATCACGCCCTCGTACTGCACCGGCATCTCCCACCCCGCAAACGGGACCATTCGTGCGCCGAGCGCAAGATGGCGATCGAAGAGCGGCGTCCGCAGAAGCGTCTGCATTTGGCGGCTGATGGTAAAGGAAGCCGCCCCGGTCCCCCCATCAATCGGAGGGGCCGGGACGGCCGGACCGGGTCATCGCGGGCTGCTGCTTAGCAGTAGCCCGAGAGGGCAAGCGCGAACATTCCGCAAGAGCCGCGGCACTAAACCTGTCGCGTTACGAGTCGCGCAGAAACGAAGGAACTTCGAGGACGTCGTCCGGGACGTCGAAGCCTTCGCGTCTGGCGGGCTGCGGCTCTTCGCTGGGAAGCTGTTCGGACTCCGCGGCCTGCGTCGGGCGTCGCCTGCGCTTCCGGTGAGGGCCGAACCCAGTTGCGATCACGGTGACGCGGACCTCGTCCTCGAGCGATTCGTCGATGACGGCGCCGAAGATGACGTTCGCATTCTGGTCGGCCGCCCCGGTTACCACCTCGGCTGCTTCGTTCACCTCGAACAGTCCGATCTCGCTGCCGCCGGTCACATTGAGCAGGATCCCGGTCGCGCCTTCGATCGACGCTTCGAGCAGCGGCGAAGATACAGCTGCCTGTGCCGCCTCGGTGGCACGGTTCTCGCCGGAGGCCGCGCCGATGCCCATCAGCGCCGAGCCTGCGCCGCGCATGATCGTGCGCACGTCCGCGAAGTCGAGGTTGACGAGGCCGGGAATCGTGATCAGGTCGGTGATGCCCTGGACGCCCTGCCTGAGGACGTCGTCGGCGAGCTTGAACGCATCGACGATCGATGTCCGTTTCTCGACCACCTGGAGCAGGCGGTCGTTCTCGATCACGATCAGCGTGTCGACCGTGTCGCGCAGATCTTCGATCCCGCGCTCGGCCTGCTGCGCCCGCTTGCGCCCTTCGAACGAGAAGGGCCTCGTGACGACACCCACGGTGAGGGCGCCGAGCTCCTCGCCGGCGAGCTCGCCCAAGATCGGGGCCCCGCCCGTGCCGGTGCCGCCACCCTCACCGGCCGTGACGAAGATCATGTCAGCGCCCTTCAGCGCCTCTTTCAGCTCGTCCCGGCTTTCCTGTGCTGCGGCCTTTCCGACCGCCGGATCGGCACCGGCTCCGAGGCCACGCGTCGCCTGCGAGCCGATGTGGATCTTCACGTCGGCATCGCACATCAACAGCGCCTGGGCATCGGTATTCACCGCGATGAACTCGACGCCGGTCAGCCCTGCATCGACCATGCGGTTGACCGCATTCGTGCCACCGCCGCCCACTCCGACGACTTTGATCACGGCAAGGAAATTTCCGGTTTGATCTCTGACGCTCAAGGGTGCTCGACCTGAAGCTTTAGTGGAGCCTCTGCTTGTTCGCCCCATTCGTCGCAGGAGAGTACGCGGCTTCTACAGCCCTGTCAACGCCGAAGCACAGCCGAACGGCTTAACCTCGACCTGAGACTTTAGGGTTACCGCCCGCGATCGGACGGGCCGGAACCGTCACGTCGACATAGCCGCTCGTCCTTGCGACGAGCGGAAGCATGCGGCTCGCAACCGCCAGTTTCAGACTCAGCGACGTGGCGTCGCCGAACCGAAGCTCTGGCCCCTGGTCGAGCACGAGGGTCAGTTCCCCGTCGGCGGCCCGAACGGCCGCGATCCGTCTCGCGAACCCGGCACGTCGCACGAGCGCGAGTGCCCGAACGGCTCGCGCTGCGTCGGGATCGGCAACGGACGTGCCGACATCGATGCTTGCGCTCCGCGGAACCCAGATCCGTGGCAGCTTGGGTGCTGCGAAGAGGCCCGCCGATCGAATCACTCGCCCGTCGCTCGAGACGATCCAGGCTGACATGCCACGGCGGAGGACGGCGATCGAGTGAGCCGGTGTCACGACCAACCGCAGCGTGTGGGGAAAGTCGCGATCGAACGAAACGGAGGCGACGTCCGGAAGCAAGGCGAGCCGCCGTTCGATCTCGCCCCCGTTCAGCGCGAGCAGGCTGCGGCCGCGCAGCGGCGCGAGCGCCTGCTCGACGTGTGCGGCCACACGCGGCGGCGCGCCGGTGATCTGGACCGTTCGCAACGCGAAGAGAGAGGTCTCACGCGCGCCGATGTACGCGAGCGCTCCGGCGCCGAGGAGAGCGAAACCGAGCAGAAGCGCCCGGCCCGACGGCAAGCTTTGCGTGAGCGTGAAACCGCGAAGTTGGCCGGAGCCCGGGAGGGGCAGTACCGCCGCGCGTGCGCGGCGCGATCTCGGGACCGCAGCCATCGGCAGTCCCTTCGCCGCCTCGTGACCGCCTCCTACCGCCCGGCCGGAGGGCGCGCGGCGCCGCTCAACTGCCGACCGCTACGAGGTACACGTACGCGTACCCCCGCCCTCATATTGGGAGGGGCTCCTTCCCACCTCCCTCTGCAGGCGAGCCTAGCTCGCAAATGCGCACAGGTCCGTGACCGGGATGCGCCGAGTGTGTGCCAATCAGGAAGCGAGCGGGGGCAGCACCAGCGGGCCTACGAACTGCACCTCGTGCTCGAGCTCGACGCCGTACTCCTCGTGCGCCCGGCGCCGTGCCTCGGTCATCAGCGCAATCGCGTCGGCGGCGCGCGCTCCGTCGGCATTCTCGATGAAGTTCGCGTGCCGAGGAGAGATCTGTGCGCCGCCGATTCGGTAGCCCTTCAAGCCGCACGCCTCGAGCATCAGCCCGGCCGTCAGCTCGTGGTCGGGGTTCTTGAAGACGCTTCCGAAAGTCCGCTTGTTCGTCGGCTGCGCGGCCTTGCGCCGCGCTTGGAGCTCGGCGACCTTCGCCTTGATCTCGTCGGGATCGCGCCGCTCGAGCCGGAACTCGACCCGCACGACGACATGCCCCTGCCCGAGTTTCGATTGGCGGTATGAGAGGCCGAGCTCGTCCGGCGTCAGCCAGCGAGAGCCCTGCTCGTCGACGACGAGCGCCCGCATGAGGATCTCGGACCAGTCGCTTCCATAGGCGCCGGCGTTCATACGGACGCCTCCGCCGGCCGTACCCGGGATCGCGCAGGCGAACTCGAACGCGCCCAGGCCGGCCGCGCGTGCCCGGTGCAGGCAGACGGCATTCGGCGCCCCGCCTCCGGCGGCCAGCAGGTCACCGCGAATTTCGGCCGAGGCGAGCTCTCCGCTCAGCTTGAGAACGAGCGCCTCGACACCCTCGTCCGCGACGAGCAAGTTGGAGCCAAGCCCGATCGTGACGATCGGAAGCTCTCGCTCGCGCGCCCAAGCCAGCGCTTCATCCACCTCCGCCAGGGTCGACGGCATTGCGAACGCGCGGGCCTCGCCGCCCGCGCCAAGCGTCGTGTAGCGACCGAGCCGTACGGCCTGCTCGAACTTCAAGCGAGCGCCTCGAGAATCAGCGCGGCCCCCCGGTCGACGTCGCCCGCACCGAGCGTCAGCACACGGTCGCCGGAGCGCGCCCGGCGCGCGAGAAAACGAGCGCCGTCCTCAACGGCCGGCGTCCAACCGATCTCCATCCCGGGCCGCGTCTCGGCGACCGCGTCGACGACCAGTTTCCCGGTCACGCCCTCTACGGGCTGCTCACGGGCGCGATAGACGTCCGTGACGGCAACGACGTCGGCCGACGCGAGCGCGACGCCGAACTCGCGGGCGAGGTGGCGCGTACGCGAGTACAGGTGGGGCTGGAAGAGGACGAGGATGCGGCCCCCGTCGCGCGCTGCCGCGATGTCGGCGGCGAGCTCCCGGGGGTGATGCGCGTAACTGTCGACGACGTCGACGCCGCCGGCCCGGCCGCGCGTCTCGAGCCTCCGGCTGGCGCCGCGAAACCCACTCAGCTCGCGGGCGGCCTCGTCGCGCGAGTGGCCGGCGAGCTCGACCGCGGCCAGGGCGACTGCGGCGTTCTGCCGGTTGTGCTCCCCTGGTACAGCCAGCTCGATCTGCACGGGCTCGAGCTCGTCTCCGCGCACGGCTTTCGGAGCGGCCGCCAACCAGTCCGCGAACAGCGACGCGACCTCGGCCCGCGAAGCGAATTCCGCGTGGTGGTCGAGATCGACATTTGTGACGACCGCGATCTCAGCTCGAAGGGCGGCGATGGTGCGATCCGACTCGTCTCCCTCGACGACGAGCCAGCCGTCGCCCGCGCGCGCGTTGCCGCCGAGCTGCGGGATCTCGCCGCCGATCAAGAAGGCCGGGTCGTCCCCGAGCCGGTCGAGGCAGAACGCGATCATGGCCGCGGTCGTCGTCTTCCCGTGCGCGCCCGCGACGACGATCGAGCGTTGCAACGAGACGAGCTCGGCGAGGAACTCCGCGCGCGGCCTGCCCTCGACCTGGTCGCGATAGGCGGTCGAAACCACGACTTCGTCCCAGCCCTCGGGAACGACCGGCTCGGACGCGAGCTCGACGGGGACGCCGCCGAGCGCCGCGAGGTAGGGCGTCTCGACCCGGTCCCAGCCCCCCACCTCGGCGCCCCAGGCGCGCGCGAGGAGCGCATATCCGGACAGCCCGGCCCCGCCGATGCCGACGAACCAGATGCGGCGGCCGTCAAGCGGAGGCAAGGGCAACCAGCTCGTCTGCGATCTCGGCGGCTGCGTCGGGACGAGCGACCTCGAGCATCGCGCGTCGCATGCGCTCCCGGCGCGGTGCGTCGCTCAAAAGCTCGTCGACCAGCGGTGGAACCCGATCGAGCTCGACCTCGGGGACGACGACTGCGCCGCCAGCAGCCTCGAGGCGCCGTGCGTTTTTGGTCTGGTGATCTGCGGTCGCGTGCGGATACGGGACAAGCACCGCCGGCAACCCCGCCGCTGCGAGCTCCCAAACCGAGCCGCCCGCGCGAGCGAGGGCCAGGTCGGCCGCACCGTAGGCCGCGCCGATCTCGTCCGTGAAGGGAAGCAGGCGGTAGTCGGCTCGGGAGACGCGGTCGCGAAGCGCCTCGTAGTCCCGCTCGCCGCAGAGATGCAGGACAACAGGCCCCGCCGCGCCCCAACACTCGACCGCGAGCTCGTTCAGCCGCAGGGCGCCCTGGCTCCCTCCGAGCACAAGGAGCACCGCCCCCGCTCCCGGGAGCTCGAAGACGCGCCGCGCCTCGGCGGTGGGCACGACCTGCGATCGCACCGGGACCGGTCGTCCGGTAACGCGGAACTTCACGCCGTCATCGCCGTCGACCGGCACCGCGAGAAAGACGCGCCTCGCGAACGGAACCGCGAGCCTGTTCGCGAGACCGAGATGCGCGTCAGCCTCGAGCAGCGCGGTCGGCGTCCGCCGCAGCGCGGCCGCGAGCACCATCGGGCCGGAAACGTAACCGCCGGCTCCAAGCACGACGTCCGGCCGGCGCCGTCGCAGGATCCTCAGGCACGCGGCTGGAGCGCCCGCCGCGGTCGCCAGGGCGCGCACCAGCGCGACACCGGCTTGACGTGGCAGCCCTGCGCTGCGGAACGCGTCGAACTCGAAGCCGGCCTCAGGAACGAGCCGAGCCTCGACGCGATCCTGCGACCCGGCGAAGCTCACCCGGACGCCGCGCCTTTGCAGCTCCTCGGCGACGGCGAGCGCCGGCAGCACGTGTCCCGCCGTGCCCCCGGCTGCGATCACGCACTTGAGCTCTCGCTTCTCCGCCATGCCCGACCGCGATGTTAAGGAGGATGCCGACCCCGGCGAGAGCGACGATCAGGCTCGAGCCGCCGTAGGAGACGAACGGCAGCGGAATTCCGGTCAGTGGCGCCAGCCCCATTACCGCAGCGATGTTGATCGCCGCTTGGCCGCAGACGAGCATCGTGACGCCGGTCGCGAGCGCCTTGCCGAACGGATCGCGGCAGCGCAGCGCGATCCGGAGACCGACGTAGGCGAAGGTCGCGTAGGCGGCGATCAACGCCGTTGCGCCGACGAGCCCGAGCTCCTCGCCGATGATCGCGAAGATCATGTCCGTGTGGGCCTCCGGTAGAAAGTTCGCCTTCTCGATGCTCTGGCCCAGCCCGCGGCCGAAGATACCGCCGGAGCCGAGGCCGATCATCGCCTGGACGATCTGGAAGCCCGCACCCTGGGCGTCGTGCCACGGGTTCACGAAGCTGAAGATGCGCGCCCGCCGGTAGGGCTCGAACCAGATCGCCGCCACCCCCAGCGCGGTCGCGATCGAGAGGCCGGCCCCGAGCACGCGCACCGGCGTCCCGGCGACGAGCAGCATCCCGGCGAGCATGACGAAGATCGCGATCGTCGTTCCCAGGTCAGGCTCGAGCATCAGCAGGCCAGCGAAGACGCAGGCGAGCGCGCCGACCGGGCGCCAGAGCTCCTTCAGCGTCGCGGGCGGCCGGCGGCGGGCCAGGTAGGCCGCTGCCCAGACCGCGAGCGCCAGCTTCGCCAGCTCGGAGGGCTGGAAGACCGCGGGGCCGAAGGTGAGCCAACGGCGGGCGCCGTTGACCGTCGAGCCGAGCACGAGCACCGCCGCGAGCAGCCCAAGGCTGGTCGTCACGAGGACCGGAGCGAGCCTGCGGAGCGCCTGGAATCGGAAGCGCGCGAATACGAACATCAGCGCCAGCCCCAGCACGGCATAGATCGCCTGGCGCTTGACGTAATAGGCCGGGTCCCCGTTCTCGAGCGCCGCGGACGCCGAGGTCGCGCTGTAGACCATCACCAGGCCGAACGCGACCAGCCCAAAGCTGACCAGCAGCAGGAGCCTGGCCTCGAACTGCCCTTTCGTCACATGGGCAGGTTCGCCACCAGCCGCTTGAACTCCTCGCCTCGCTCCTCGAAGTCGCGGAACTGGTCGTAGCTCGCGCAGGCGGGTGAGAGCAGCACGACCTCGCCGGGCTGGGCTGCCGCCGCCGCCCGCTCGAGGGCGGTCGCAAGGTCGCCGGCGGCGATTGTGTCCGGGATCGCGCGGGCCAGCTCGTCCGCGGTCTCGCCGATCACGTAGACGGCGCGGACGTTCGGACCGACCGCCGCCGCGAGCGGCGCGAAATCCTCGCCCTTCCGGGAGCCGCCGAGGATCAGGCGCACCGGCTCGTCCTCGTAGGCCGCGAGCGCCCGCAGCGTCGCCGCGACGTTCGTCGCCTTCGAGTCGTTCACGTAGGTCACATCGTCTCGCTCGGCAACGAGCTCGAGCCGGTGCGGCACGCCTCTGAAGTCGCGCAGGCCGCGCGCGATCTGCTCCTCGGTCGCACCCGCCGCACGCGCGGCCGCAGTGGCTGCAGCCGCGTTTTCCCGGTTGTGCACGCCGCGGAGCGCGGGCTCGGCCGGCAGCGGGTCGTCGGACGCGAACTCGACCCGCTGCGCCCGAACCTCGTGATCCAGGCCACGCGGAACAACCGCGGTGTCGGCCTCGGTCTGGTTTTCGAAGATCCGCAGCTTCGCGCCGCGGTAGGCCTCGAAGGAGCCGTGCCGGTCGAGGTGGTCGGGCTCGAGGTTGAGCAGCACCGCGATCCGCGGCCGGAACTGATCGATGTCCTCGAGCTGAAAGGAGGACAACTCGACGACGACGAGCTGCTTCGGCGGGACCTCGCCGTCGAGCTCTGACAGCGCCCGGCCTACGTTTCCGGCCACAGGCGCGCCGAGCAAGAAGCCCAGCCACTCGGCCGTCGTGGTCTTCCCGTTCGTGCCGGTGACTCCGAGGATCGGATTCGGAAGCAGACGGGAGGCGAGCTCGATCTCGCTCCAGACGGGCACGCCGCGCTCCCGGGCCGCGACGACGAGCGGCGCCTCGGCCGGAACTCCAGGGCTCTTGACGAGCAGACCGACGCCGGCGAGCAGCGAGATGTCCTTGTCGTTGCCGAGCTCCCGGTCGGCGCGCACGACCTCCACGCTCCACCGCTCGAGCGCCGCCGCCGCCGCGAGCCCTGAGCGCGCGAGCCCGAGCACGAGCACGCGTTGAACCAGCCCGCTCAGCGGAACCCGCGGAAGTAGCGGTAGTACAGCGCGAAGGCGGCCGCGCACAGAAGGCCCGTGACGATCCAGAAGCGGACCATGATCTTCGTCTCCGACCAGGCCTTCATCTCAAAGTGGTGGTGGATCGGCGTCATCAGGAAGATCCGCCGGCCCCAGTAGCGGAACGAGAAGACCTGCAGGATCACGGAAAGCGCCTCGATCGCGAAGATGCCGCCGACGAGGAGCAGCAAGAAGATCGTCTTCGTCATGATCGCGAAGGCCGCAAGCGCACCGCCGATCGCCATCGATCCAGTGTCGCCCATGAAGACCTCGGCCGGGAACGCGTTGTACCAGAGGAATCCGATCAGCCCTCCGATCAGCGCGGCCCCGATGATCGCGAGGTCGAGCTTCGTCTCGAAGCGGTGGCCGGGCGGCCCGGATCGGATCCAGGCGATCACGTTGATCGCGCTGTAGGTGAAGAGCGCGATGATTCCGGTGCCGGCCGCGAGCCCGTCGAGACCGTCGGTGAGATTGACGCCGTTCGCCGCGCCGGCGATGACGAGGAAGAGCAGGCCATACCAGGCCCACGAGAGCTCGAGGTGCCCGACCCCCGGGACGTAGACGTTCGTCGGCAGATGCTGGTGCCGCGCGGCGATGCCGACACCGACCGTGATCGCTCCCAGCAGGAGCAGCTTCCAGCGGGCGTTGAGGCCGAGGGAGCGGCGGTGGGTCAGCTTGATGAAGTCGTCGATGAACCCGATTGCGCCACAGGCGAGGGTCACGAAGAGCACCGTCAGCGCCGGCACCGTGTAGCGCGCGACCGCGAGGTACGCGGCCGTTGCGGCGCCCAGCATAAGCAGGCCGCCCATGATCGGCGTGCCCTGCTTGGTCACGTGGTGCTCCGGACCCTCCTCGCGGATCGTCTGCCCGTACTCCTTGCGGCGCAGGAAGGCAATGAAGCGCGGCCCGGCGAGGATCGAGATCAGCATCGCGGCCAGTCCCGCGATCAGGACCCGGACCACGGTTAGGCGTTCACCGCAGCCAGCGCTTCCGCCACCGCTTCCAGCCCCATCGCCCGCGAGCCTTTCACGAGCACGGCATCGCCGGGCCGGACGAGCTCGTCGAGCTGCCGCAGAGCCTCGTGGACGTTCGGCGTCCAGCGCGAGGAAACGCCCACGGCTCCGTCGACGTAGCCGCGCGCGAGCTCTCCCACAGCGAGGAGCTCGTCGACCTCCAGCTCCGCCGCAGCCTCGCCAACCTCCAAGTGGTACGCCGGCGCCGTCCGGCCGAGCTCGGCCATGTCGCCGAGAATCGCTATGCGGCGACGGTTTCCCGCACGCGCGGCCAGGTAGCCCAGGGCCGCTCGCATCGAAACCGGATTCGCGTTGTAGGCGTCGTTGATCAGCAGGCCGCCTCCGTGAAGCTCCCGCTCCTCGCCGCGCCAGCGGGAGAAGTCGACGTCGACGCGTTCTGGACGCGGCAGCCCGAGCGCGTCCAGCGCCGCCAGCGCGGCTGCCGCGTTGGCCGCCTGGTGCTCGGCGACGAAGTTGAAGCTGACGCCGCCGACCGACGTTCGACCGTCGCTCACCTCTGCGGCCGGCTCGCCCAGCCTGATCACGCGGATGTCTTCGCGCTC
>Ga0066671_10000668_pt1 | contig 10852 bp, 9 predicted proteins | sample GraSoiAngelo_120_FD_62294 | JGI IMG/M metagenome (GOLD analysis project Ga0066671, IMG submission 62294) | Grasslands soil microbial communities from the Angelo Coastal Reserve, California, USA - 14_0919_09_20cm | ecosystem: Environmental > Terrestrial > Soil > Grasslands | place: USA...
GAACTCGCCCAGTTCCTCGAAATCTGAAGTGATACGATCGCCCACTCTGCCCACCACGGGCACTGCGATCATCATCCGGAACGGCGAAACGCGGCTGGTTCGGCAAGCGAATCTGCCCGGCTTACCCTTTGAATCGAACCAATTCGCAATCGTGTACTGACCGTCGACGGTGATGTTCGCAGCCGGCTGGGTCAGAAATTCCTTGACGGACAACGGCGCGATCCTTTCCGCTAAACTCGCACCCAGTTTGCTATGCGCGCCGGCGTTTGTGAGACCTTAATGCGAGCGCCGCTCACGCTTCACGGTTATCAAGTGCTTCGGAGTTGTCCTTAATCCGTGACGAATTGGTTTGACGAAGTCCGGAAAGCGAACTGACAACCAGCTGCCAGCCTCCTTGAGGGTATGTTGTCCTCCGATCGGATGACTCATCGCCCGCGCCACTAAAATGCGTCAAAATCCCCCGGCGCTGAAACGGAGCGGCTGTACCACGTCGTAGGCGGCTTTGGTCAGCGGCACCGCGTAGTCCACCGTCAGGTTGCCGAACGGCGAGGCCCAGGTCAGGCCGGCGCCGACCGAGGAACGCACGACATTATTGTTGGCGAGCTGCAGCGTCTGCGCGGAGCCCGGAAATGCCGTCGGCCCGCTGTAACGAAACACGCTGCCGGCATCGACGAAAGCGGTCGCCTTCAGCCCGTACTCCTGGGGAACGCCAGGGATGTTGCTCTGTAATTGCGCCGTGGTCGCCCAGTACATGCTGCCGCCGATATTATCCATGGTGGTGCCGGGCGTGAGGTCGCGCGGACCGAATCCGTTGGGCGCAAATCCGCGCACCATGGTAGGGCCTCCGAAGAAGCTGTTGATCAGCGGCACCTGCTTGCCACCCCAACCAGTGACGTAACCGCCTTGCGCGCGCACCAGGCTGACCACGTCATCGTTGATGGGATGGTAGTAGCGGACATCTTCGGTGGTACGCAGGAATCTCACGTCGCCACCCAGCCCGGCGAGATCCTGCCTCAATTGCGAATTGACGCCGCTGGTCGGAGTCTTGGTGTTGTCGAGCGTGTTGTAGTTTACGGTGCTTCCCACGGCGGAAACCCATTGCGGGCCGGCCAGCGCGGCCTGCTGGATCGGCAGCGACGGCGCGGCGGCCAGCGACGTCGGATTGAGAGTGACGTTCTGGTTATAGATCGAATAACGGTACTGCACTCCAATCTGCTCGGTGATCGGCGTGCCTAACTGCATAGTCGCGCCATAGATATCGCTGCCGTACGACTGGTAGGGACTTGCTGAATTCTGCCTGCCGTAAAGCTCGATGCCCGCCGAAACGCGGGTCCCGAGAAAATATGGCTCGGAGGCCGCCAGGTCGATTCCGCGCGCGTACTGCCCGTAGGTCAGCGACGCGTTGGCGGTCATGCCGCTGCCCAATACATTCCGATCGCCCACCTTGACCTCGCCGAGCAGCCCATCGGTGGTTGAAAAGCCGCCGGAAATCGAGAAATCGCCGGTCGATTGCTCCTCCACCTCGACATCAAGCACGACGCGGTCTGGCGCCGAGCCGGTCCGGCGCGAAATCTTGACGGTTTTGAAATAGTTCAGATTCTTCAGCCGCCGCTCGGCCCGATCGATCAGACTCTTGTTGTAAGCGTCGCCTTCCGCGAAATCGAATTCCCGCCGGATCACGTAGCCTCGGGTCCGCGTATTGCCATGGATGTCGATGCGTTCGACATAGCTTCGCGGTCCCTGTTCGATCGTGAATATAACATCGATGCGCTTGCCCACCGCATCGCGGGTTATCCGCGGGTTGGCCTGAGCAAAGGGAAAACCGAGTTTTGCCAGTTCTATTGCGAGAACGTCGGAAGTCTTGTCCAGCGCGCCGCCGTCGAACACCGCGCCCGGCCGCGCCACCAGCAGACCGCGAAGTTTTTCGCAGTTGATTCCGGGCACGTTACACGTCGCGCCAATGTCGCCGAAACGATAAAGCGGGCCTTCATCGATCGTAAACGTCAGCGCAAATCCGTGCAGCGCGGGATCATATTCGGCCCTTGCCGAAGTCACGCTAGCGTCCGCATAGCCTTTGCTACGATAGTAGAGCCGCAGCTGCTCGCGATCCGCCGAGATACGGTCTTGATCGTAGGCATCGCCGCCGGTCAGAAAGCTTAGCATGTTGGTCGCTGAGGTCTTGATCACGGCAGCGAGCTGCCGTTTTCCAAAAACATTATTGCCGACGAAATTGATCTGCCGCACCGTCGTCTTCTGGCCCTCAGTCACCTCGTACACGAGGTCGACGCGCCCGTTGCCACGGTCGATAATTTTGGGCACCACCCCGACATTGTTGCGCCCGGCATGCCGGTAGGCTTCCATGATGCGGCCGACATCGGCCTGCACCACGGCGCGCTGCAGCGGACCACGCGACTTGGATTCAATTACCGCGCTAAGCTCTTTGTCCTTGATCTTCTTGTTGCCCTCGAAAGCGACGCGATCGAGTACCGGGGTTTCGGTGAGATGCACAATCAGCCGCTCCCCGGCGGCACGTTCGATTGTCACGTTCTCGAACACGCCGGTGCCCAAGAGCGATTTGAGCGCTGCATCGCGCGCGGGCTCGTCGAACCTGCCATCGGCCGCCGCGTGGAAATACGAACGCACCGTCTCGGCATCGATGCGGCGATTGCCCTGCACCTCGATGGTCTCGGCCGCAAGCGCCCGGCCAGACAAAAGCCCCAGCCCGGCAAGGACCAGGCAACCCGTGGCGATCGAGCGCTGGCCTCGCCCGAGCGGCGGCCTGTCATCCCTCATCGTCCGGCCTGCTTTCCCATTTGACGCGATGCGATCGAAGTGCCCGCGCGGGGCAAAAGGATGTCTGGGGTATGGTGAGTTGCGGGCTTAAGCGTTGGCGGCTTGCCATAATTTAGACGCAGCGGCGAACCGCACTTCCGCGAAAATGTCGCATAGCCGCTTCAAATGCTTTCTAGCGATGGAGCCAAACAATTCGCGCTTGCGAGGGGTGGCTCGCATGGCGCGGAAGGCGCTTTCTGGGAGCATCACATGCGCTACGCTGCTTTTGTCATCTCGTTGCTTCTGCTGATGGCGCCGGCGGATGCTGCGGTCACGCCGGAGATCGATCCGCGCGCCTCGCTCGAGGTGGTTCAGCGCTGGATTTACAATTACCGGGCCAAGCCTGACTACGCGCATGTCCCCGCCGCGGTGCGGGTACTGTTTCATTCGCAAAGCTTCAAGGAGCCGGAGAATGCCGGGATCTATCTCGGATTCATTGCCGGTGCGATCGGATCCAACCCAGCCAAGGCCGAGCAGCTCGTCACCAGCTTCTTTCCTATCGCGCCGGAAGACGAATGGGTGATCGTGCGCGCTATCGCTTATTCGGGGTTGCCTGATTGGCGCTATCTTTTACGCAAGCTGGCGCCGCGAATGCCCGGACGCAAGGTAATGATCGACAGTTATCTCGCGAACACGCTGCCGACCCTTGCCAATATCCCGTTGGAAGAAACGAAAATCGGCATGTTTGACAAGATGCGCGGCGTGTTTACGAAAAATCCTTTTGCAAAGGAGGAGAAGAAGCTGAAGCTCGTGCAGACCTTCGCCAGCAACCAGGACCTGCTGGATACGCTCTGGGGATATTATTTCGCCACAGGCTCGCATCTTCCGGTGTTGCGCATCATGCAGATGCTTCCCTGGACCAAAAGCCGCGATACCCTGGACAAACTGACAATCGGCAGCATGGCCCGCTATACGCTTGCGAGCTATGCGGTCCGCGATGCCGGTTTGCGGGAGTTCCTCCGTGGCGAGTTAGCGACCCAGCCGGAAGCCGTCAAGGCTCCATTGGCTGAGGTGATGGAGGCCGCTGATACAGTACAGCTCGGCGCGGTACGCAAGGATGCGCTTGCCGCGGTGGACGAGCTGAAGACGAAGGGCTCCGATGCAAGACGAAATCTCGATTTCTGGGGCCAGGTCGGGGTTGGCGCGGTCGCGATCGGCTGCGTTTCCGCCGCGGCGCTCGGTCAGGTCGCGATCGGGATTCCTTGCGTCATCGGCGGCTCGGCCTCGCAGGGCCTGTTGTCCTTCTGGGAAAAACAGCAGTGAGCGGAGATGGCGGAATTACGGGGCCCGATTAGTTTTCCCGCGGGTTCGGGACGCTGGTTTGCGGTACAGCGCCCGCGAACGGAATCAGAAAAAGTCCGAGCAGTGCAGCGCAGGCAAGCACAGACCAAGCTTCGTTGCTGCTGATGGCAAATGCCGCCTTCTCGACCAGGGGACGGACATAGGCTTCGACTGTGGCGTCCGAAACATTCGCGGGGCGGTGCAGGAATAATTCGAGGTCAAGTCCGATCGCTTGCGCTGCGGTGACATCACCGGCGATCAGCCGATCGCGTAGTGCTTCAGCGTGTCCCCCGGTGCGTCCATATAGAACAGTATCGATCAATGCGATGCCGATTGCCCCGCCGAGGTTTCGCATCAGATTGAACAGGCCACTCGCGCTGGGCACTTCTGCCTCGCTCAGCGCCCCCAACGCCAGCCGCACCGGCGGCAGCAGGCAGAACATGATTGCGATACCGCGTAGGACCTGCGGCCAGAACATCTCGTCGAAATCGGCGACGCGGCTTTGCCACGCACTCCAACCCAAGCCGAGCGCGAACAGAGCGAATCCAGTAGCTGACAACCAGCGTGGATCGAGCCTGCTTTCGAGCCTGCCGACAATCGGCGCGGTCACTAGTTGTGCGAGACCGGTGACGAGCATGATGGTCCCGATTTCAAAGGCGTCGTGGCGTCTGACGTAGGCGAGGAATACCGGCATCAAGTACACCGAGCCGAACAATCCGATCCCGAGGCAGAAGCTCAGGGCGCAGCCGATCGCAAACGAGCGCTTTCGCAACGTCGAAAGTTCGACCATGGGGTGGAGCACCTTGAGCGTTCTGACTGCGAAGACGGTTGCCGCCGCAGCACTTACCACGAAGAGAACGGAGCACACCGGAGAAAGCCAGCCGCCATGCGGCGCTTCTTTCAAGCCGATCTCCAGGCTCGCAAGCGCGATCACCATCATTGCCAGAGAAAGGACGTCGAGCGTGGCGAGATCGGCGAAACGAGGCTGCGTGCGCGGCAGCAGGAACGGCGTGAGGGCCGCGGCCATAACCGCCGGCGCGACGTTGATCAGAAACAGCCACTGCCACGACCAGGTCTCGCTGATCCAGCCGCCAACCGCAGGACCGATCGTAGGCGCCAGCACCGCCATCACGCCGGCGATCGTCGTCGCAACCGAATGCAAACGAGGCGGAAATAACAGGAAGACGGCCGAAAACACCGCTGGGATCAGCATGCCGCCGGCAAAACCCTGAAGCACGCGGAAGCTGATCAGTACCGCGAAATTGCCGCTATAGGCGCAACCAATGGAAGCGGCAGTAAACAGCCCGATCGCAGCCACGAACAGCCAGCGCAGTGTCAGCACCCGCGTAAGCCAGCCGCTCAGCGGGATCGCGATGATCTCTGCGATCAGATACGCGGTTTGGATCCAGCTCATCGCATCCTGCGATATCGCCAGCGCGTCCTGGATTGTCGGCAGTGACGTCGCAACCACCTGAATGTCGAGGATGGCCATGAACATGCCGAGGCACATCAGGACAAATCCCGACCACGTGCCGCTGCTGGCCACAATTGGCTGGGCTATCTGCTCACTCATCAGGCGAGCGCACGGTTTTCAGCACGGATGCGGATGGCGAGAACGGCAGCGTTGAGCACAGTGAAGATCGCAGCCAGCCAGGTGAGTCCGAGAACCAGCGGAAGTAGCGCGATCTCGGCGGCAACAACGGCATAGTTAGGGTGCGACAGAAAGCGGTAGGGTCCAGCAGAGACGAGAGATTGGCTGGGCAGAACGATGATCCGAGTCGTCCAACGCGAGCCGAGCGTCCGCATCACCCAGAAACGAAAGCCCTGCAACGCGACATAGAAAAGAAGGATGACAAGGTTCACCGCTTGATCGCGTCCAAATATCCATAGCGCTGTTAGCCACGCCGCGTGCATCGCGACTATCATCGGATAGTGTCGTGGCGCCACCTCGACGCCGCCGCGGGCCAGGAGCTTGCGGGTGTTGTGGTTGGCAATGACAAGTTCAGCGCCACGCTGCAGCGTGACCAGAGCAAGGAGGATTTCGGCTGCGCTCACGCGACGTGCCTCAACGCGACGCAGCTTGCGGAGAAGCCGGGTCCGAGTGCCGTCAACAATGAGCGCGCCGGCAGCCCCTTGGCAAGTGCTTGTTGCAGCACGAACAGAATAGTGGGCGAAGACATGTTGCCGTAATCAGCGATCACCTGGCGTTCGCAGTCGAGCGTGCCCTGATCGAGAGCCAGCGCGGTCTCCAGCGCGTTGATGACCTTGGCGCCGCCTGGATGACAGATGAACCGGTCGACGTCCGCCAGAGTTAGCTGCATAGCGGTGAGAATCTGCACCATGGCGGGGTTGAGATGCGCGAGGACAAAATTGGGAATGGTGCGGCGGAAGATGACCCCGAACCCTTGGGGATCGACGCTCCACCCCATAATGCCAAGCGTATCCGGCCAAAGGTATTCGCCGGCATTCTCGATCTGCGTCGCACCGCCATCGCCCGCACGCAAGACCACCGCGGCGGCACCGTCGCCAAACAGGCTGACCGCGACGATGTTGGCCTTGGTAAGTTCGTCGTGGCGCAGAGCCAGCGAGCAGAGTTCTATTGCCACCAGCAGCACGTTTGTGCCGGGTCGCGCCTGTGCAAGGCGCGCCGCAATCGACAGGCCCGAACTCCCACCAGCGCAGCCAAGGCCGAACACCGGCACACGCATGACGTCGGATCGAAAACCCATTCGGCCTGCAACACGCGCCTCCAGGCTTGGCGTGGCAATTCCGGTTGAGGAGACGGTCACGATAGTATCTATGTCGGCGCCGGTGAGGTGCGCATCGGCCAGCGCTTTGCCAGCCGCATCGGCAAACAGCGCCTCGGCGCCCGCCAGAAAAGCTGCCGTGCGCTCGGGCCAGCCCCGCGGTTCGAGGTACCAGTCAAAGGGCTTCACCGCGTGCCGCTTGATGATTCCGGTATTCGAAAAAATGCTGGAGAACCGTTCGAACTCAGGAAAGCGGGTTCTGAACACGTCCCATGCCGCGGCGAGAACATCCTTTTGCAAGAACACGTGTGGAGGCACCGATGTTGCCAGCGAGACCAGGGCAGCGTTGGGCATCGAGAGAACTCTCCTGAGGTTTGCGTTAAGAATGGGAACATCGCGGAGGACGGTTTATTTCGCCTTGACAAACAATGATTTGGCAGAACGGCTCAGCAGAACAACAAACGCTCGGTTGGTTAGTCGGCAAAGCAGCGTCGTAGAAAAGCGGGCAGGAACATGGCTGCCGGGATTGCGTTGGATACACAACGTTTGCATGCACTCAAAAGGCGTTCGGGTGCAACACAGAGCATGATCAAATGCCCAAAGAGAACGATCTGGAAGGTGTGCAGGACCAAGGCGGTAAGCACGGCGGTCAGAAGGGTATGCCGAAACCTGAGTCCAAACCGCCGCACGGTCCTGATCAGGGCGTGATGCGCGATAACAAAGGACAGCCGCCGCCGCAAGATAAAGCCCGCGCACGGCAACGGACCGACAGAAAGTAGCGGTTTTCGATCGGGGCGGTGTCGCCGAGCCCGCGACGTTTCCGCTCGGCATCTAGACAGCACCAGGCGCGGCTGGCTGGTCAGTCAGGCTTGCCGATCGGGTTGTTCCTTGGCATAATTTCAACCTGCGGCCCCATCAATTTCCAGGCATGCCTTTCAAATAATTGCCGTCGTCCGACCACGCTCATCTATCGCAGGAGTATTTACCCGGCTCGAACTGACCTAGCTCCCAGTTACCTACAATGCCATTTCCGTTCCATTCATAGGTGCGAGATGAAAAATCCGACGCTACTTTCAGAACTGCACAAACGAGTCGGATCTCCCTCGAGCGAAACTGTTCAAAGCCTGCGACTGTTGAAAGCTTTCGTCAGGTTAGGACCGAGGCAGCGGTTCGAGGTGATCGAGCTGGTCGAACGCCTCGCCAACCACGAACTGCCTTCTTCCGACCAACCGCTGTCCTGAAGGCCCGCCGTTTTCGAGTAAAGCCGGAGAGCAGCGGGCAGGCGGGTATTGCCGCGCGTGCGGCAAAAAAATTGGGGATCGCATCATGGCCCCGCGGGCTATACGGGGCCTCGACCCCGCACCGCCAAAAATCAATAACAAACTCTAATGAACTGGGAGCTATTGCTGCACAGACGCGGTTGCTTAACTGTGGTAATTCTGGGTGCAAACCGGAGGACAACGACATGACTGAACCGAAACTGGAAGTGCCGGCCGAATTGCGCGACTTGGCCGAAAAAACCATCGAGCAGGCGGAAAAAGCGTTCGGAATGTTTTTCGACGCGGCGAACCGATCGATCAGCTCGATGCCGAGCCCGGGAACGGAGATGTCGAGGCAGGCTCTGTCGCTTACCGAGCTGAACATCAAGGCGGCGTTCGAACATGCCAGGAAACTCGTTCACGCGACCGATCTTCAGGAAGCCATGCGCATTCAATCGGAGTTCTTGAAAAGCCAGTTCACTAACGCCGGCGAGCATATGCGTCAGATCACCGGCGGCATGATGTCTGCCGCAAAGGATTCGACGAAAGACAAATTCTGATCGGCGCGCCTCGCTGCGCTGGAACATATGCATGCGCATGCGGCTCGCCGACCGCCAGACGAAATGGAACGAAGTACCCGGCATGCCGTTGACCTTCCAGCAAGGGGGTATCGCCATGCAACGCGTCAAACATCCGCCCATTCGCAACAAAATTGATATGACCGATCCGGCACAGGTTCGCGCTTGGACGAAGCGGCTCCGCATCGGGGCGGATGATCTGAAAGCTCTCATCGAGAAGGTGGGCAACTCGGTTTCGGCTGTGACCAAGGAAGTGGAACTGGGGCGAATGTCTCAGCAGGCTTCGGGGCCTCAAAGCGAACCGATCCCAAGCGACGCAGCCGAACCCAAGCTGGCGCCGATCTGACGGCCTCGCCCGAAATTTCTCGAAACAAGGACACCCAAGTTTCCTAGATGCGCCGACATCGTACAATCCGGCCCCGCTTCGGCGGGGCCGTTTTCGTTTTCCACTTGCCGCTCTCGCTGCGCAGACACCGCTCGCGGTCCGTCGCACATTAATTCGTACACGTTTATCAATTCGTACACGTTTATCTCTCGGAAAAGTCCGCTTGCACGCTGCAGTGAGCGGTCGATTGAAATAATCGTTTGTGTCTCGTGCGCGAGAACGTTAGTCGCGAGCGCGGGCATCAGGTTCAAAGGATCGCGCAAAAAATTTTCATTCGCGTATTTATTTCGCGACAGTTCGCTCATGGCCGAGCGATTGTCGCTTTCGTCCAAGCGTCATTGCGTCCTCGAGCGTACGCGTGTGACCGGGCCAATACATTACGTCGATGGCCCCGCGTCTCACGCACCAGGTCAGAGAAAAGCGCGATGACCATATTGTCGGTGAAGTCTGTTTCGAACCGACTCAACTTTTGGGAACGATTTCTGAGAGCTGCCCACGGATGGCTGTCCGGACGTTCCGGGTGCGGGTTGTTGCGAGCCATGCAGGAGTCCCGCGCGCGCGCCGCGGAAAAGCTGTTCCGAGAATATGCCCATTTGATCGCCGAGGGCGGGAACGACAGCGAAGATCGATCCGCACTGCGGCAGTGACATCGGAGACGAGCCCAATGTTCATCATTCCCTGGCAGGAAGCCATTGCGGCAAATCCAGCAAGCCGGCTTCAAATACGGCGCGCAACCGAGCGCGACCTTGACGGACTCGTGGAGTACTTCAGGACCCTGTCGCGTTCCTCGCGATACAATCGTTTCATGGAACCGGACAGCAATTTTGCGAACTTCGCCTTTCAACGTGTAGTGCAGAGCCGGGGCGCGCATCGCTTCATCTTGATCGCCGAAGCGCAGCAGCAAGGACGAGGCGCGATCATCGGCGAGGCCAGTTACGCCGGTGAAAGCGAAACCGGGCGGGGCGAGTTCGCTCTTTCCGTAGGTCACGCCTGGCATGGCCGGGGAGTTGGCTCGGCGCTGCTCTCCGCTTTGCAATCCCGCGCCATTCGTTTGGGATGCTTCGCGCTGTTCGGCGAGACATTAAAGACAAACGAGCCGATGAAGGCGCTTGCGCAAAAAGCCGGCTTCGCATTCGCCAGGTCGAACGACTGGCGCGCGATCAGATTTGAGAAGCAGTTGCTCCAACAGCCGTGCGCGTTGCAGCGCCAAGACGAAACGGCGCGATCGATCTGATCGGCGAGTAATCGCGGCGGAGCTAACGGTGAGCCCGGTCGGGGGCTCGGATCACCGCGAGCCCTTGCTCGCCCGGGCTGTTTCGGGCTCGACCAAAGTGCCCGCTTAACTATTAGGTAACTATCTCGCCGAACGCGCCGAGTTTCCCCCTGGAAGCTCTATTGGGGCCGGCCTTCGCACACCGAGGCAACAGCTCGGTCGGCGCGCGGGGAATTGCGGAACTTGCAATAAGCGCCTGTCGAGGCATCGGTCCCACCCGGAGATCAGGATTTGTCCTCTGATCGGGGGACGCAACACAATACGGACCGGGCTAGTTTCAATCATTGGCGAAATAAGCTGCGTCCCTCGACGGTGCTTTCAATTTCCGAGTATTCCTCATGACAAATCTTGCAAGCATCTTTGAGCTGTCAACCGATTGCCTGCCGCACAACGAGCGAATCGCTTATTGGCGCGAGCAATACGGACATGTGCTGCTTCGCGTCGATCTTGAGCCCGCCAGAGACGTTGCGTTTCGGGCGTGCATGAAATCTCTGTCG
>Ga0066671_10000672_pt1 | contig 10831 bp, 11 predicted proteins | sample GraSoiAngelo_120_FD_62294 | JGI IMG/M metagenome (GOLD analysis project Ga0066671, IMG submission 62294) | Grasslands soil microbial communities from the Angelo Coastal Reserve, California, USA - 14_0919_09_20cm | ecosystem: Environmental > Terrestrial > Soil > Grasslands | place: USA...
TTGCGATCCCGGCCTCGAAGCGCACCCGCACGCGCCCCGCGCGCGGAGTCGTGAGCCGCACCCAGCCGTCGCCCATCGCATCGATGTCGACCGCATAGAGATCGCCCCCCAGCGTTTCCGGCTCCCCGGTCGTAGGCGCCGTCTCGAAGCCCGCGATTGCCCTCACCGGCCCCGCGCCGAGCCTGGTCCAGGCTGAAGCCGCCGGAATCACATCCTCGAAATCGCGGCGGATCAACACTTGGCCGGTGAACTGCTCGCACAGCTCCGCCGCGCTTCCCACCAGCCGCCCGATCAGCGGGTCCTCGCCGGTGCCTTCGACCCGCAAATAGGCCTTCGCCTCCGCCAGCGCCTCAGGCCCCGCCTCCAGGGGCGCCGAGCTCAGCATGGCAGCACCCGTCCGCCGCGCCGGCCTTGGCCGCGCGTTCCTTCGCCTTCCATGTCCCGTCTCCCGCTAGAGTGTCACGCCCCGCCATCGTCACCCCGCCCGGCGGCGCCGCCCCCAGGCTTCCGCTGGTGAAGGCGGCGAGATTGGCCGGTGGAGGGTAGGCCGGGCCAAAGTACCACTTTGGCCCGATCCTTTTAGACGTTGAACTTCATCAGCTTGATCGCTTCCGAATTTACCACCTGGCCGCCGATCCGCTTGGTCGCGTAGAAGTGGACGAAGGGCTTGTGGGTGAACGGGTCGCGCAGGATCTGCGTCTCCGTCCGCTCGGCGATGAGGTAACCCGCCTTGAAGTTGCCGAAGGCGATCGACAGGCTGTCCGCCGCCACGTCCGGCATGTCCTCCGCCTCGACAACCGGATAGCCGAGCAGCATGTTCGGCTGCCCCGCGCTGAGCGAAGGCTGCCACAGGAACGCCCCGTCGGCGGTCTTCAGCTTCCGGATCTGGGCCGCGGTCGCGCTGTTCATCACGAACGCCGCCCCCTGTCGGTAAGGCGGCCGAAGCGCCTGGACGAGGTCGACCAGCCGGTCCTGCGGGTTGGAGGCCGCGAAGCCGCCCGCCGCGCCCGACATCACGATCTGCAACGTCCCGAACGCCCGCACATTGTCGAACGACAGCGAAGTCGGCGCGGCCAAAAAGCCCTTCGGCCGATTGACTCCCGATCCCGAAACGAACGCAGCCCCCTCGGCCCGGGCGAACTCGGTCGCGATCTCCTGCGCCAGCCACGCTTCGACGTCGAAGGCCGCGTCGTCGAGCATCGCCTGGCTCGCCGCCGGATTGGCGTAGAGCTCGCCGAACGGCGGCGCGATCTCGACGAAGCTCGGCGTGTTGGTCTCCGGCCGCGCCGCATCCTCGGCCACCCAGCCGGCGGGCGTGCCGCCGGTGGTGACCAGCTTGCGGTAGCCGGCCGATCCGACCTTCACCACATTGGCGATCGCCCTGATCGGCGAGATCGCCGTCAGCGTCCGGTCGATCGCCGCGTCGATCTCCTCCGGCACCGCATAGCCGCCGGCCGCATCGCTGGTCCCGACGACGGCTTTCAGCTCGACTCCGGTCTCGATCCCCTTGCGCAAATAGCTGTCGACGAAGGCCGATCCCACCGCCTTGGCCCCGCTCAGCGCCGGCCGGGCCGCGGCAAGCGCCGCCTCGTCCATCCGCGCCTTCAGCGCCGCCATCTCGGCCTTCAGCGCCGTCACATCCTCATCCTGCCGCTCCAGCGCCTCGAACGACGCCTCCAGCGGATCCGCTTTCACTTCCAACATGGCTCTTCTCCTCTCGCCCAAAAAAAAAAGCGCCCCGGACCAGCCGCGGCGCATGACACTCCAGTCCTCCCCATCGGCACGATGGGGAGGGGGACCCCGTGCAACGGGGTGGAGGGGTAACTGACTCTGATTCAGCGGTTCTGGCGCGAGACGGCAGAGGCCTAGCCTTCTACCCCCTCCACCACATTACATGTGGTCCTCTCGCCGCCCCTTCGCGGCAGGAAGGACAACATCTGGTTGGTGGGATTTGCGCGAAACGATCTCGCCTAGATCCCCTCCACCGCATGGACCCGTGCCTTGGGCTGCATCGGGCGAGTCACCAGGCTGACCTCGACCAGCTCGACCTCCGTCAGCTCCCGCGGCGCCTCACCTTTGGCTTGGCGCACCCGGTAGCCGAAACTGAGCCCGGCGATCGCCCCGTCCTTGAGCAGGGCCGCCGCCTCGCGCCCCGCCGCCGCGCCTGCCGAAAGCCGGGCGATCACCCGAAGCCCGCGTTTGTCCTCCTTCAGATATTCGATCCGCCCGATCGGCCGCGCCGGGTCGTGCTGCCAAAGCAAAGGCACCGAACCCCCGCCCGCGAGACTCCTCGCAAATGCCCCTGCCCGCACCACATCGCCGCCCTGGTCGACCCGGTCGAACACCGCCGCATAGCCCGCGAACCTCATGCGAACACCTTGAGCTTCACCGCCATGCCGAGCACCAGCAGCGCCAGCAGGATCCGGACCGCCCAGGTCACCACCGCCGCCCAGGCGCTCTTCTTCGCGTCCCGCCACGCCTGCAGAAGCTCGCGGAGCTCGTCCATGTCGCGCCGCGCCCGCTCGTCCCGAAGACCGAGCGCGCCAAGCGCCCGTTCCGCGCCCAGCGCGCTCGCCTCCTCGACCAGCCCGCGGAGCGTCGACAAATCCGCGCCCTGTGCCTCCGCCTGCGCGACCAGCAGCGCGAGCATCGAGCTTTCCCGATCGCCCATCGTCACTCTCCCTTGCTCCCGAAGCCAAGCATCTCCCTCTTCTCCTCGTCGGAGAGGAAGCTCGCGCCGCTGACCTGCGCCCACAGACGCTCACGATCCTCGGACAGCGCCGTCACCTGATCCGTATCGGTTCGAAGCTGCAGCCCCGGCCACCAGGCCTGGAGGGCACCCGCCACCGCCGCGAGGATCTTTTCGCCGAGCGGGAGCACGGTCAGCCGCCAAAGCGCCCGGTTCGCCTCGCGATAATTGGCGTAGGTCGCGTCGCCCGGCAGTCCGAGCAGCATCGGCGGCACCCCGAAGGCCAATGCGATCTCCCGCGCCGCCGCCGCTTTTAACCCGACGAAATCCATCTCCGCCGGAGTCAGGCTCATCGCTTCCCAGCGCAGGCCGCCGTCGAGCAGCATCGGCTTGCCGGCATTGCGCGCGCCCGAAAATTCCTCCTCGATCTGCGTCCGGAGCCGCTCGAACTGCGTGTCCGACAGCGCCTCGTCGCCATCCTTCGGCGCGTAGACCAGGGCCCCGGAAGGCCGCGCCGCATTGTCGAGCAGCGCCTTGTTCCACTTCGCCGCCGCATTGTGGACCGCCACCGCACCCGCCGCCGCCCCCAGGCAGCCGAGCCCATAATGATCGTCCAGCGGATGCATCGACTTGACGTGGACCAGCGCCGGCCGGCCGATCCCGTCCCGCGCCGCGATCCGCCGCTTCGTCTCCCCGGCCTTGTAGATCCAAGCCGCCGGCCAGCCGCCCGCGTCCGCCTCCACCGTCACCCGCTCGGGCCGAAGCGCGAACAGCTCGGCCGGCGCGCCGTCCGCATCGGCAAGGATCTGCAGGAAGGCGTTGCCGTGGAGCAGGATCTGCGCTGCGGCCGTCTCGAGCAGCTGCGGGGGCACCAGCCTCAGCGCCCGCGCCGAAGCCTCCGCTCCACCCGCCCCGTCCACCGCATAGACCGGCGCCCAGGCGACGCTTTCCGCCACCAGCCGAACCGCCCGCTGCGCCACCGCATTGCCGAGATAGGCCTCCCGAACCTGCGCCTCATAGCTCCGCGGCCAATCCCCCACCGGCGGCGCCCCCTGCCACGCACGAACCAGAAAAGGCCGCGCGGAATCCCGCGCGGCCTTGCGACCGAACCACCTCATCTGAATCTCCCCGGACCGCTTCCCGTTCGCAGCGGCTCAACCGGCCAGCTACAATTCGGAAGCGTGAGGAGAATGTGCCATAGCAGCGTGACGCTGTCAAGCGCTTTGTACCGGTTTGGAAGCTCCAACAACTTTGGGCGCTAGCCCGCGGCAGAGGCCGCACAGCGCGAAAAGTCGTTGGACTTCAGTCGGGACGAACCAGCACGAAAAGAATATTTTCGAGGTACGAAAACAGCCCCTAAGACGCTCTTACGGAAGCGCGGGCGCGAATCGCTCGCGCCGCAGCGGTTAAAACACCCGCTCTCCCTCGACGTTACCGGCGTGGCGATACCGGCAGACGAGGATGTCATATTCCTCGCCGGTCCGGACCGCGCAGCCGACCGAGCCGGTGTCGCGCCACATCAGCTGGGTGTAATGGCCGACATCCTCATAATTGCCCGTCCTGCTCACCGCGGGGAAGGCGCCGGGGCGGAAATCCTTCTTCTCCTCGATCCACATGCCGACCATCGCCTCGGGCGGGTAATAGGCCTTGGTGCCGAGCCACAGATTCTCGCCCTGAGGATCGTCGTCATCGTCGTCGCTATGCTCGAACTGGTTGGTCTCGACCAAAGTCTCGGCCCACCCAGCAGCGTCGGCGGCAAGCTGATCGTCCCACTGAAGCGGCGGAACCCCCGCCGCCGAGCGCTCGCGATTATGGGCGGCGAGCAGCCGTGCATCCAGATTGGTCGAAAGCCCGGTCGTCCCGACGATGAACGGCGCCGCCAGCGCCAGCGCAACAACCCTTATCGCCCAGACGTTCGCCACCGGCCTCTCCCAACCCGAAGCCGCCACCATCGCCCGGGCTACCTTTCCGGACCTTCTCCGTAAAAGGTGAGCGGCGCGTAAACCCTTGGCACCGCTTGCCTCCCGGCGCGTTGGGCGCATCGATGAACAAGATCCTCTCCGCCCTGCTCTCCGCCGCCGCCCTCGCCGGCTGCTCGGCCCACGCCGCCCCCGCACCTCAGCCGCAGCCCGATCCGGCCCAGGTCCGCAGCCTCGTCGCCAGCTTCGACAAGGCGCCGGTCCGCCCCACGACCCCAGCGTCGAGCGAAACGGTCCAGCAGGTCGACCGAATGGTCCCCACCCTCGCCAAGGTCGAACCCGCCCGGATCGACCCCAAGATCGCGATGAGCCTCCTCGACTGAACCCCAACAGAATATTTCCCTTTCCCCTGAGCCATTTGCCGCCCGCCGCGTTCCTCGCTCAGGCCGGGTAGCGTCAGGGCCTTCGACAAACGGGGTATAAGCTTGACGCTCGACCAGGGGCTCGCCTTTGCCGTCCTCGCCGGCATGATGCTGCTCTTCATCTGGGACAGGATCCGCTACGACATGGTCGCGGTCCTGGCCCTGCTCGTCTCGGTGCTGATCGGAATCGTCCCCGCCAAGCGCGCCTTTTCGGGCTTCTCCGACGACATCGTCATCATCGTCGGCTCGGCGCTGATCGTCTCCGCCGCCGTCGCCCGCTCCGGCCTGATCGAGGCTTTGATCGCCCGCATCTCCGCCCGCCTCTCGTCGATGGGCTCGCAGCTCCTGCTGATCACCGCGTCCGTCACCTATCTCTCCGCTCTGGTGAAGAATATCGGCGCGCTCGCCATGCTGATGCCCGCCGCCTTCCAGATGGCGAAGCGCTCCAACGCCTCCCCTTCCTGCTTCCTGATGCCGATGTCCTTCGGCTCGCTTCTGGGCGGCCTCATCACCCTCGTCGGCACCTCGCCCAACATCATCGTCTCCCGCGTCCGCGAGGAGATGACGGGGAGGCCGTTCGAGATGTTTGATTACGCCCCCGTCGGCCTCGGCCTCTCGGTCGCCGGCCTCCTGTTCCTGCGCTTCGGCTATCGCCTCCTCCCGGCCAGCCGCCGGGCCGCGCCGACGCTGGGCGAGGCGCTCGACATCACCGATTACGTCACCGAAGCCCGGATCCCGGAAAATTCCCCAGCGCAAGGCCTCACCGTCGCCGAATTCCGCCGAAGCATCGAGGAGGATGTCGAGATCGCCGGAGTCCACCGTACCGGCGAACGCTACGCAATCCCCCTCCCCGACGCGCGCCTCAACGCCGGCGACGTCCTCCTCCTGGAAGGCGAACCGGAAGCGCTGGAACGCGCCATCGCCGCCGCCGGCCTTCAGCTCGAGGGCCAGCACCGAAGCGCCGCCGCCGACGGATCAGCGACGAACATCGGCGTGATCGAAGCAGTGGTCGGCGCCCAGTCCCTCCTGGTCGGCTCGGCCGCGGGCCGCATGGCCCTCCACGACCGCCACGGGGTCAACCTCCTCGCCGTCTCGCGCCAGGGCAAGCGCCTCGTCCAGCGCCTCCGCGACATCGTCCTCTGCCCCGGCGACGTCATCGTCCTGCAAGGACCGCTCTCGACCCTGCCCGAGCGCCTCCGCGACCTAGGCTGCCTGCCGCTCGCGGAGCGCACGCTCCGCCTCGGCAACCGCGGCAGCAGCTTCCTGCCGCTCCTCATCCTCGGCGGAGCGATGCTGCTCACCGCGCTCGGCCTCGTCCCCGTCGCCATCGCCTTCTTCGCCGCCGCTGCCCTCATCGTCCTCACCGGCGGCCTCCCGGCCCGCGAAGTCTACCGCTCGATCGACTGGCCGATCCTGATCATGATCGGCGCCCTCATCCCCGTCTCCGACGCGATCCGCACCACCGGCGGCACCGAGCTCATCGCCCACTTCCTCTCCTCGACCGCCGCCATCCTCCCGCCCTGGGGCGCGGTCGCCCTGATCCTGGTCGCCGCGATGGCGGTCACCCCGTTCCTCAACAATGCGGCGACGGTGCTGGTCATGGCGCCGATCGCCACTGTCTTCGCCACCCAGCTCGGCTATCGCCCCGAGGCGTTCCTGATGGCGGTCGCGGTCGGCGCCGGCTCGGATTTCCTCACCCCCATCGGCCACCAGTGCAACACGCTGGTGATGGGCCCCGGCGGCTACCGCTTCAGCGACTATGCCCGCCTCGGCGCCCCGCTCTCGCTGATCGTCGTCCTGGTCGGAGTCCCCCTGATCATCGCCACCTGGCCGCTGCGCTGAACGGGGGGATCAGGCCGCCTTCTGCAGGAACGCCCGCTCCCGTTCGACCCAGGGCGCAAAGCTCGGCCGCGCCAGGATCGCGTCGACATAGGCCCGGACCCGCGGATAACGCTCCCCGCAGACCAGCACGTCCATATGCCCCAGATTGGCGAACGGGCTCGCCACCGCGATGTCGGCCAAAGTCAGCCGGTCCTCGACCAGGAAGCCGCTCTCGGGCACCTGCTTCTCCAGCCAGTCAAGCAGTGGCGGCAGCTCCTCGGCCTCGGCTTTGTCCGCCACCTCCAGATCCCCCGGCCGCCCGAGGAAGCGCGGCGCAACCACCCGGTTGAAGAACATCTTCGCGCCGCACGCCATCAGGATCGTGTCGGCGAATTCCTCGTACCAGATCGTCCGCGCCCGCGCCCTTGCCTCCGCCGGGATCAGCGCCGGCTCCGGCTTCACCGCCTCCAGATAATGGACGATCGCCGAGGAATCGCAGATCGCGAAATCCCCGTCGCGAAAGCCCGGAATCTTGCGGAACGGGCTCGCCTCCACAAACTCCGGATCGTTCGACCCGAGCCCGAGCGGGCGGCTCTCCAGCTCGATCCCCTTCTCCGCTCCGAAAGCCAGCACCTTGCGCACGAACGGCGACATCGAAGAGCCGTAGACGATCATCTTTCCACTCCCGCTTTTGCCTCTGAAGCAGACGCAATTGCCGCCCCCCAGTCAAGCTGATACCGCCTCGTCCCAAGGGGGCGCTGAGCATGGAGGAGCAGGGTTACACCGGCACGTCGCGGTGCCTCCGCCTCGCGATCCTCGCCGCCATCCTCCTCGTCCTGCTCGGCCTCCCGACCGCCCTGACGCTCTGGCTGACCAGCGTCCCCGGCCGCTCCTTCGCCGGCCCGCTCCCGCCCCTCAGCAAAGCCGAGACCGCCCTGGCGTCCCAGCTCCGCCACGACGTCGCCGCGCTCGCCTCCGAGCCCCACAATGTCGCCCATCCCGAAGCGCTCGATCGCGCCGCCCGAACCATCGAGGCACGGCTCGCCTCCCTCGGCTATCCCATCCTCACCCAGAACTTCGACCAGGCCGGCGGCGCCCCCGTCCGCAACATCGAAATCGTCGTCGAACCCGCCGTGCCCGCCGCCGCGACCCTCGTCGTCGGCGCCCATTACGACAGCGCCTCCCTAGCCCCGGGAGCCAACGACAATGCCAGCGGCGTCGCCGCCCTCCTGGAGCTCGCCCGCGGCCTCGCGCCCCTGCGCCACCGCTCGGCGCTCCGCCTCCGCTTCGTCTTCTTCGTCAACGAGGAGCCGCCCTTCTTCGCCACCGACCGGATGGGCAGCGCCGTGCACGCCCGCCGCCTCGCCGCCTCCGGCGAAAATGTCGAAGGCATGATCTCGCTCGAGACGCTCGGCTATTTCAACGACGCCGAAGGCAGCCAGCACTACCCGCCGCCGCTCGGCCTCCTCTACCCGTCGCGCGGCGACTTCATCGCCTTCGTCGCCACCCCCGGCTCCCGCTCCTTCCTGCGCAAGACGATCGCCGACTTCCGCGCCCACGCCGCCTTCCCGAGCGCCGGCGGCACCGCCCCCGGCTTCCTCTCCGGAATCGACTGGTCCGATCACCGCTCCTTCGCCGCGCAAGGCATTCCAGCGCTGATGGTCACCGACACGGCCCCGTTCCGCTACCCATATTACCACACGGTCCAGGACACGCCCGAAAAGCTCGATTACGACCGCCTCGCCCGCGTCACCCTAGCCTTGGAGCGCCTTCTCCTCGACTGGGCCGAGCCGCGCTGAGCAACTCGCCTCAGGTTGATTCAACCGTCATTGCGAGCGAAGCGAAGCAATCCAGTGCTGACTCGGAGGCCGCACTGGATTGCCGCGTCGCTTCGCTCCTCGCAATGACGACCAGTGAAAGGCGATCCCGCTCCAGACAATTCAAACCGCGCAAAGTCCCCCTCACCTCAGCCGGTAATGGTCCGCCAGCCGATCCAGCGCCATCAGCAGCACCAGCCGCCCCGCCCGCGCCGGCCAGCCCAAAGCGGTCTCCGCATCGCGCATGCCTTCGCCGGCGCACACGGTCCGCCAGACGATGTCGCCCAGCCCCGGCCCGACGGCAGCAAGCGCAGTATCGAACCGCCGCTTGGCCAGCACCGATCCCGGCCCGGGCCGCGCGTCTAAATGCCGCACCCCCTTCTCCGGCGGCGCCGCGTCCCAACGCATCGTCACCGAAGGTCCCATCCCCGCTTTCTCCCAGTCGCTCCGGATCTGCTCCCCGGCGGCGAACTGGCGGTCGCTAACCAGCCCCCGCGCCCGAAGCCAGCCGAGCGGCGACTCGCCGAGGTTCACCGTCACCGATCGCGCCGGAATCGCCCCCCGCACGCCGCTCGAATGGCCCCGTTCCCGCCCGTCCCGCGGCAGCGGCCGCTCCGCCAGCAGCCGATTGTCCTTCTTCCTCATCGCCTTGCGCACCGCCATCGCCCGTCTCCCGAATCGCGAACAAGCATCTTGCCATTCGGGCGAGGGTGTAGGAAAGTGAAATAACCGCTGGGGTTCGAGGAGGCTGCCATGATCACGCGGATCAGAGAGGTGCGCCGGGCGCGCAAGATGACTCTTCAGGACGTCGCCGACCGCTGCGTGCCTCCGACCACGCCGCAGACCATCGGCCGGCTCGAGACCGGCACCCGCACCGTCTCGGTCGGCTGGCTGAACCGCATCGCCAAGGCCCTGAACGTGGAAGCCTCGGACCTCGTCCAGCTTCCCGAGCGCGAGGACATCCCGGTCGCGGCCCTGCTCGACAATGACGGCGCCCACGCCCCCCGCCGCGAAGGGGTGGCGCTGCCGCCGCAGCCGGAGGCAGGCACGGTAGCGATCAGTGTCGTCGGCGGAATCGGCGACTATCGCGCCGGCGACGACGTCTGGCTGAGGCGCCTTGCTCCGTCCGATTTCGGCCAGGCGATGAACCGCGACGTCCTCCTCCCCCGCCCCGCCGGCCGCTACCTGTTCGGCCGGCTGATCAACCGCGAGGAAGGCAAGCTCCACGTCCTCCCCCTGGGCACCGGCCAGCGCCAGCTCGTCCTCGCCGATCCGCCCTGGCTGGGCATGGCGGTCCGCTTGATCAGGCCCCTCTAGCAGCAGGCTTGATCTGGACCCGTAACGAAGGCAAATTGTGCTTTAGTAAGCTTTCCGTCTCGACTCGGCTTTGGGGGAGAAGTCCAGTGATAGATGTGGAATCGATTCAGCGCGCTCTCGCCGCCAAGGGCGTCTATACTGACAAGATCGACGGCGATTACGGCAAGAATTCGAAGGACGCCGCCCGCAAGGTCATCGCCACCGCGGCGCCAACCTACAAGCCGGAATGGAGCGACGACCGCGTCCGCCTGGCCTTCGAACAGCTGATGATGCGCGACGCGGGCATCGACGTCGGCGGCGTCGACGGGGTCGAAGGCGTGATGACCCAGTTCGGCTGGGAGCAGTTCCAGAACAAGATGCGCAAGGGGCCCGCCCGCGGAGGCTTGACGCCCGGAGCGCCCGCTTTCTGCCGCCAGTCCGACGCCGCCGCATATTACGGCCCGCCCGGCACCGGCCAGGTCCGCATCACCCCGCCTTACACCCTCTATTATGGCGACACCCCGGTCCGCTCGCTGCTCATCCACGGCAAATGCGCCGAAAGCGCCGGCCGCGCGATGCAGCGCATCCTCGATCATTATGGCGCCGCCCAGATCCACGCCCTCGGCATCGACCGCTACGGCGGCTGTTTCAACGACCGACCGATGCGCGGCGGCACCAAGAAGTCGATGCACGCCTATTCCTGCGCGATCGACTGGGACCCGGCCCGCAACCCCTTGCGTGCCGACCACCGCACCGCCCAATTCGCCAAGCCCGAATACGCCGCCTTCCTCGACGCCTGGGAAGCCGAAGGCTGGACCTCCCTCGGCCGCGCCCGCGACTTCGACTGGATGCACGTCCAGGCGGCGA
>Ga0066671_10000675_pt1 | contig 10817 bp, 10 predicted proteins | sample GraSoiAngelo_120_FD_62294 | JGI IMG/M metagenome (GOLD analysis project Ga0066671, IMG submission 62294) | Grasslands soil microbial communities from the Angelo Coastal Reserve, California, USA - 14_0919_09_20cm | ecosystem: Environmental > Terrestrial > Soil > Grasslands | place: USA...
CGCTGCTTCAGCTCCGCGGCGCGGTAGACGAGCAGCCGCGCTGCGTCGATCTCGGTCGCCATGTCGGCGAGCTTCCACTGGATCGCCTGGAAGTCAGCGATCCGCTTGCCGAACTGACGCCGCTCGAGTGCGTAGGCCCGTGCCGCGTCGTAGGCGGCCTGCGCAATCCCGAGCGCCTGCGCGGCGATACCGATCCGGCCGCCGTCGAGGGTCGTCATCGCCACCCGGAAGCCCTTGCCCTCCTCGTGCAGGAGCCGGTCGCGCCCGATGGTCGCGCCCTCGACGACGATGTCGTTTGTGATCGACGAGTTGAGCCCGAGCTTTTCTTCATCGCGAGTGACGCGGATGTGGTCGCCGTCGAGGATGAACGCGCTGACCCCGCCAGCCCCCGGTGCGTCCAGGTCGGTGCGTGCGAAGAGGAGGACGGTGCCTGCGAAGCGCGCATTCGTGATCCACTGCTTCGCGCCCGTGATGCGCCAGCCTTCGCTGTCCGGCTCGGCACGGGTCCGGAGCGCGCCGGCGTCGGAGCCGGCCTCGGCCTCGGTCAGCGCGAACGACCCCAAATGCTCGCCGCGCGCAAGCGGCGGGACGAAACGCGAGCGCTGCTCGTCGGTGCCGAACGTGAGGATCGGCAGGGTGACGGCGCTCGTATGGACCGCGACCGTGACGCCGACACCGGCGTCTGCCCGCGACAGCTCCTCGAGGACGAGGATGTAGGAGAGGAAGTCGGCTCCCGCGCCGCCATATTCCTCGGGCACGCAAACCCCCATCAACCCGAGCTCGGCCAGCTCGCCGAAAAGCTCGCGCGGGAAGCGGTGGTGGCGATCCCACTCGGCGGCGTTGGGCTCGATCTTCTCCGTGCCGAAATCGCGCGCCAGCGCCTGGACCTCGCTCTGCTCCGGAGTCAGCTCGAAGTCCAGCCTACGGCTCCTGGGATCTCACGGAGATTCTCAGCGTCACGAGCGTGATATTAGTCGGGCCTCGGATGCGGCCTCAGCTCGCGCTTGCACTCTTTTTCGCGGTCGTCCTCGCGGGCTGCGGCTCGACGCCGCCGTCGCCCGAGAGCGTCGTCCGGGCGTGGAGCCAAGAGCTCAACACGGGCGACAACGAGGACGCCGCCAAGCTCTTCGCCCCGGGCGCCGAGATCGTCCAGGCGGGAACCAAGCTACGCCTCGACACCCAAGCTGAAGCGGTTGCCTGGAACGCGGCCCTCCCCTGCTCGGGGCGAATCGTCTCGATCACGACGAGCGGCGACACCACCCGTGCGACCTTCATCCTCGGCGACCGGCCGAAGAGCAAGTGCGACGGGCCGGGACAGAAGGCGACGGCGATCGTCCGCGTGCGGAAAGGGAAGATCGTGCTCTGGCACCAGACCGGTACTGCGCCCCCTCCGGTCGGCCCCGCGGTGTAGGTGCCGCCGGCCGCGGCCTCGAACGAACCGGGGTTAGCGGCCGCGGCGGCGAAGCCACCGCGGCCTCTCAAGCAGCGTCGCAAGCGACGCCGCAGCGGCCCGGCCGTTTGGCCCGACTACGCCGCGACGTCGGCAAACTCGCGCCGGATCGCGCGCAAGGAGCGCTCCTGCAACACGAACGACTCGACGACGTCCGGGTCGAACTGGCGCCTCGACTCGCCGAGGATCTCGCGCCGCGCGGCCGCCCAGCTCATTGCCTTGCGGTACGGGCGGTCACTCGTCATCGCGTCGAGCGCGTCCGCGACGGCGAAGATCCGCGCCCCGAGGGGAATCTCGGTGCCGCCGATCCTATCCGGGTAGCCGCCGCCGTCCCAGCGCTCGTGATGCGAGCGGACCACCCGCAGGCCCTCGCCTCGGAAGAAGGCGACGCCGCCCAGCATCTGTTCGCCCAGCACCGTGTGCGTCTCCATCCGACGCCGCTCGGCCCCGGTCAGCGGTCCCGGCTTGAGGAGGATGCCGTCGGGAATCCCGATCTTGCCGACGTCGTGGAGCAGGAATCCATACTCGGTGCTCGGGTCGTCGATCAGCTTCGGGTCGATCGCCCTCGTCAGCTCCAGGGCGTAGCGCTGCACCCGCTGCGAGTGGGCTCTCGTGCCCGTGTCCTTGGTCTCGAGCGCGGTCGCGAGCGCCGCGACCGTCTCGTGGTAGGCGCTTTCGACCAGATGGCGCTGGCCACGCTCGATCTCGAGCAGATGCCTGAGATCGCGTGCGTAGAGGAGCAGCTGCTCCTGGGGCTCTCGCTTCCTCTCCGCGCGGAAGGGGATTCCGTGCAGGCCGCCCGCAAGCCGCTCGACGATCGCGAGCAGCTCCAACGGGCTGAAGGGCTTGCGGAGGAAAGAATCGGCGCCGGCTTCAAGGGCTGCTTCGGACGTCCCGCCGTCGGAGCCGCTCAAGATCACGATCGGGATGTCTTTCGTCGAGCGGTCCCGCTTCAACTGCCGGCTGAAGGCAAGGCCGTCCATCCCGGGCAGGTTGACGTCGAGCACGATCGCGTCGGGGCGCACACGCCGGATCGCTGCGAGCGCGGACGGCGCATCCTCTACGTCCTCGACCTCGACGTCGACAGCGTCGAGCGTCGCTCGAAGCAGAGCTCTCAGTCCGGGATCGTCATCTACGAGCAAAAGACGCAAGGTTCACCTCCAACCTCGTGTCTACGGCTCTGTTCTTTTCGGCCGCGAGGGCGGTTGCCTTTAGCTAATAGATGTAGAAGCCCTCGTTGGACTTGCGTCCAAGCTTTCCCTGCTCGACGTACTGCTCGAGCAGGGCCGCGGGCGCATACTTGTCGTCGCCGAGGCCGTTTTGCAGGACTTTCATGATTGCAACACAGGTATCGAGCCCGATTAGATCCGCCAGCGCGAGCGGACCCATGGGGTGAGCGAAGCCGAGCTTGGCGATTGTGTCGATTGCCTCGACTTCGGCGACCCCGTCCTGAAGCGCATAGACCGCCTCGTTGATGTAGGGCATCAGGATCCGGTTCGAGACGAAGCCCGGAAAGTCGTTGGCGACAGCAGGCGTCTTCCCCAGGTCCCGCGCGAGCTCGGTGATCGCCTCGGACGTCTCGTCCGAGGTCTGCCGGCCGCGAACGACCTCGACGAGCTCGAGCACCGGCACCGGGTTGAAGAAGTGCATCCCAATCACTCGATCGGGGCGCTGCGTCGCTACGGCGAGCGAGGTGATCGGGATCGAGGACGTGTTCGAGGCGAGGATCGCCTCGGCGGGCAGCGTCTCGTCGGCGCGGCGGAAGACGTCCTCCTTGACCCCGGCGTCCTCGACGACGGCCTCGACCATCAGGTCGGCGGGCATTAGGTCGTCCACGGGCTTGATGCGCGCGAGCACCTCGTCGGGCGGGGCGCCGCCTTTCTGCTCCAGCCTTGCCAGGCTCTTTCGCATTGTCTCCAGCCCGCGCTCGACCGCGCCAGGAGCCGCATCGTGAAGCGAGACCCGCCGGCCCGAGGCGGCAATGACCTGCGCGATGCCGCCGCCCATCTGGCCGGCGCCGACGACGAGAACATGCTCAAAGCGCACGGCGGAGAGGCTAACGTCCAGCGCCGCGGTGGTCCGCTTCGAGCTCTCCGTCGAGATCGCCAGGCCGGTGCACGAGGTCTGGGAGTACCTGATCGACCCGGAGAACGTCCCGGAATGGCAGGCCAGCGCGCTCTCGTCACATCAGATCTCGGACGGGGAGATGTGCGTCGGCACACATCTTCAGGACGAGCGCCGGTTCCTCGGCCGGCGGGCGCGCTCCGAGGTCGAGGTGACCGAGTTCGAGCCGGAGCGGCTCTTCACGTTGCACGGGATCTCGGGCCCGGTGCGGTTCACGGTCCGACACCAGCTCGAGCGGAGCGGTGACGGGACGCACCTCCAGATCGAGGCCGAGGCGGATCCAGGCGGGATCGGCCGACTGATGCGCCCGGTGGTCGAGCACGCGGCGGCGCACGAGATCCGGAAGGACTTCGACCGGCTAAAGGAGACGCTCGAGGCAAGAACCTAGCGGTGCCTGGCCGTACAGCCGTCGACCAGCGGGTCGAACGGCCTCACGCAGCCCGAGGTCTCACACCTCAATCAGCAGCGCATCGCCCTGCCCACCGCCGGAGCAGATCGCCGCCAGGCCGAGCCCGCCGCCGTTTCGGCTCAGCTCGTTGATCATCGTAGTCACGATCCGGCCGCCCGAGGCGCCGATCGGATGGCCGAGCGCGACGGCGCCGCCGTTCACGTTCGCGCGCTCGGGATCCGCGCCGAGCAGCTTGACGGAGTTGAGCGCGACCGAGGAGAAGGCCTCATTCACCTCGACCCGCTCCACGTCGTCGATCGACTTGCCCGCCTTTGCCAGCGCCTGTTCCCCCGCGTTCGCGGGCGTGCGCGCAAGGTAGGCGAAGTCGTCGGCGACGTAGCCTTGGGCGAGGATCGTCGCCAGCGGCTCGAGTCCTCGACGCTCGGCAAACGCCTCTGAGCAAACGACGACGCAGCTGGCGCCGTCGTTGACGCCGGGAGCGTTGCCGGCGGTCGTCGTGCCGTCGGGGTCGAAAACCGGCTTCAGCCTCGCCAGCGCCTCGATCGAGGTGTCCCGGCGAGGGCCTTCGTCGGCGACAACCTCGCCGACCGGGACGATCTCGCGCTCGAAGAAGCCATGGTCCTGCGCCTTGACGGCGCGCTGATGCGAGCGCAGCGCCCACTCGTCCTGCTCCTCCCGCGAAATGCCGAGCTCGCGAGAGACGAACGAGGCCTGCTCGACCATGTGGCGGCCGTCGAAGCTCGAGGTCAGCCCGTCGTGCGTCATCAGGTCGATCAAGGTCCCGTCTCCGAGCTTGTAGCCGAAGCGCGCTTTCTTCAGTACGTACGGCGCGTTGGACATCGATTCCATGCCGCCGGTGACGACGACCTCGACGTCGCCGGCGCGGACCATCGAGTCGGCGATCTCGATCGCTCGGATCGACGAGGCGCAGACCTTGTTGACAGTGTCGGCGGGCACCTCGATCGGCAGGCCGGCCCCGATCGCGGCCTGGCGCGCGGGCGCCTGGCCCGCGCCGCCCTGAAGGACTTGGCCCATGATCACGTACTCGGCCTCGTTCGGCTCAAGCCCGATCCGCTCAAGCGCCGCCTTGATCGCGTGCGAGCCGAGCTCCGTCGCCTCGTAGTCCTTGAGCCCGCCGCCGAGCCTCCCGAAGGGCGTCCGGACGGCGGAAATGATCACCGAACGAGCCATCGGAGAAAGGCTAGCCGTCGACCACCAGCCCCTGCAGCGGCCCGAGCAGCCGCCGCGATCGCCGCGAGGCGCCGGGTAGGCGGACGAGGCGGTGGGTGAGCGGCTCCCCCCGGTTTCGGCGATCGAGCTGCGCCTCGGCGATCGGATACCAGCTTTCGTCGACGAGCTCAGCCGGCTCGCGCCCACGCACCTCGTCGAGCGGGAGCTCGAGGTGCTCGGCCCAGAGCCGCTCGCGCGTTGCTCGGGCCAGCTCGGGCTCGCAGCTCACGAGGTTGACCTCGGTGTCGTTGAAGAGCGAGTGCTCGTTCAGGTTCGCCGAGCCGATCGTCAGCCAGCGGTCGTCGACGATCCCGATCTTGGCGTGGACGTAGATCGGCTCCCGCACAGCCCCGTTCCTCGCGTAGAGCGCGCAAGCGAGGAAGCGCCCCGCGCCTGCGTCTGCGTCGGCCAGCACGCCGACCTGGCCGCGGCTGTCGTCGTTGCCGCTGTCGGGATGCGAAGGCAGCACGGCGACGATGCGAAAGTCGTCCCGCGGCGGCTCCCTCAGCTTCTCGGCGAGGATCTCGACGAGCTCGGGAGACCAGAGGAACTGGCTCTCGAGATAGACCACCCGCTCGGCGGCGCGTAAGGCGCGGACGTACGTCTCGAGAATCCGGAAGGCGCCTCGAGGGCGGGTACGGTAGACCTTCTCCGGGATCGTCTGGACGAGCTGCAGCTCGTGCTCGCCGGCCTTCGGGGGCGCTTCGGGCGCCGGCAGGTCGCGGCCCGCGACCTCGCGCCAGCGGAAGCGAAAGTGTTCGGCCACATCCGCGACGACGGGACCGCGGACTAGGGCCCCCGCGTCGTGCCAGCCGAGCGCGGGATGCCAGGGGTGGTCGCTCGAGTCGTAGCGGTCGCCGTTGAACGTCGTCAGGTCGATCCCCCCGACGCTCGCGGCGCGATCGTCGACGACGACGAGCTTCTCGTGATGGCAGTGGAGCGGACGCTCCTTCGCGTCGAGCGCCACCTGCACGCCGGCACCCCGCAGGTGCTCTGCGACATCGCGAACCTGGGCGCGAGAGGGCCTGAAGAGCGGCAGCGGCGCTCCTGCCCAGAGGAGCACGCGCACCTCGATCTTTCGCGCAAGCTCCGCCAGCAGGTCGAGCAGGACGCGGCGATCTCCCTCGCGCACGAGCGCGAACTCGGTCGAGAGGTACCAACCGGCGACGTGGACGTGCGATTCGGCGCGCTCGAGCTCCTCGGCGAGCCGCGGCAGGAAGCTCGCGCCGTCGATCAGAATCTCGACGTCGTTGCCCCTTCGCGGCGGCGGATCGCCGTCGGCCCAGAGGCGCGGCGACGGCTCGAACGCTCTCCCCCAACCCGTCCGCGCGAGCCTGCGCCTGTGATGCGCGCGGACGAGCGCCTCGATCCTGTCGCCGACCACCGCATCCGCGCGCGCGACGAGATTTGAGTCCATGCCAGCTTCGTTACCAAATCGAGACGATCGCTAATCAGAGGTTGACGAGCCTGGGGCGATCCGCGTACCCTCCGGGCGATGTCTCCTGCCACGCAGACCTGGGCCTGGACCTGGCGCAACGAGCGTGGCGGGAGCGTCGCTTGATCTGACCTAGGCTCACAACCCGTTCCGCTCGTAAGACCTTCCAGCCCGGAGGGTCTTTTGTTTTGCAGTGACATGAACGCGACCACCGTCGTCTCCACCGATCTCCTCACTCCGCTCGGGGCTTACCTGAGGCTGCGCAAGTCCGGCGTGGCCTCGTTCCTGCTCGAATCGGTCGAGCACGGCCGGCTGGGCAGGCATTCGTTCGTCGGCGCCGGTTCGCGCCTGGTCGATCTGCTCCAGGCCGAGGCCCTCGAGGCGCCCGTCGTCGGCTACCTCGGCTACGACTTCGCGGCTGTGCTGGAGCCGACGGTTCGTCTACCGGGGCCAGGTCGCGACCTGCCCGAGAGCCGCTTCGTCGTCGCCGACACACTCGTCCGCTTCGACCACGGGCTGGGGATGGCCGAGGTGCTCTGCGGCGATCCGGCCGTCGTCACAGAGCTGCTCACCGGGCCGCAGCCTGACGCGGACGGCGGAGCGCGAGGGCGGGCCGGGTCGACGCGGCGATTGCCGTCACGCCACGACTACGAGCGCAGCGTCGTCAAGGCAAAGAAACACATCCGAGCGGGGGACGCGTTCCAGATCGTGCTCTCCCAGCGCGCCGAGCGGCCGACCTCGGCGACCGCGCTCGAGCTCTATCGCTCGCTGCGGCGGGTCAATCCTTCGCCGTACCTCTTCCTGCTCGAGCTCGACGGCCTCGCGCTGATCGGCTCCTCACCGGAGACGCTCGTCAAGCTCGAAGGGCGCCGCGCGAGCCTGAACCCGATCGCGGGCACGACCACGCCCGGCGCCGGCGACGCCGAGCGTCTGCTGTCATCCGAGAAGGACCGGGCCGAGCACGTGATGCTCGTCGACCTCGGCCGCAACGATCTCTCGCGGGTCTGCGTGCCGGGAACCGTGCACGTGGAGCGCTTCCTCGAGCCGGAGCGGTTCTCGCATGTGACCCACCTCGTCTCCGAGGTCGCGGGGGAGCTGCAAGCGGGCGTCTCCGCATTCGACCTGCTCCGCGCCAGCTTCCCCGCCGGGACCGTCTCGGGCGCGCCGAAGGTTCGTGCGATGCAGATCATCTCCGAGCTCGAGGGTCACCGCCGCGGGCCCTACGCAGGCGCAGTCGGCTACTCACTGCCCGGCGGAACGCTCGACACCTGCATCGCGATCCGCACGATCGTTTTGCACGATGGCGTGGCTCTGCTGCAGGCTGGTGCCGGGATCGTGGCGGACTCCAACCCGCCGGCCGAGCACGAGGAGTGTCTCCGGAAGCTGGCGGCACTCGAGCTGGCGATCGAGCTCGCGGAGGCTCGGAGATGATTCTGCTGATCGACAACTACGACTCGTTCACGTACAACCTGGCCCATCTGTTCGGTGCGCTCGGCTGCGAGGTGAAGGTTGTGAGAAACGACGCAATCGACGCTGACACGGCCGCGAACCTGGTCCCCAGTCATGTCCTCATCTCACCTGGGCCCGGCCGGCCGCGCGACGCCGGCGTGAGCGTCGACCTCGTCAGGCGGCTGGCTCCACACGTTCCGACGCTCGGCGTCTGCCTCGGGCACCAGGCGATCATCGAGGCCTTCGGCGGCGAGGTCGGGCCTGCGAAGCGGCTTGTCCACGGCAAGGTGAGTCCCGTGCGCCACGACGGCCGCGGCATCTTCGCCGGCCTGCCGGAGGAGTTCGAGGCCGGCAGGTACCACTCGCTGGCAGCGACCTCCGTCCCCGATGAGCTAGAGATCTCGGCGACCTGTCACGAGGACGAGGTGATGGCGGTCCGCCATCGCTCGCTGCCCGTGGACGGCGTCCAATTCCATCCGGAATCGGTGTTGACGCCGGTCGGGCCTGCGCTGGCGCGAAACTTCCTGGAGGCGCACGCATGATCCAACAGGCGTTGGCGAGGCTGCTCGACGGCCACGACCTCTCCCGCGAGCAGGCGCACGACGTGATGGGCTCGATCATGAGCGGTGAGGCGTCGCCCGCCCAGATCGCGGGCTTCCTGATCGCCTTGCGGGTAAAGGGCGAGACCGCGGACGAGATCGCGGGCTGCGCGGAGGCGATGCGCGAGCACGCGCTGCCGGTGCGGCCGCAGCGCGACGATCTCGTCGACACCGCGGGCACCGGCGGCGACGGCGCCAGGACGATCAACATCTCGACTGCGGCGGCGCTCGTCGCGGCGGCGGCCGGAGCCGGTGTGGCGAAACACGGCAACCGCGCCGTCTCGTCGGCCTGCGGCTCGGCCGACGTACTCGAGGCCCTGGGCTTCAACCTCGACCTGTCGGCGGAGCGGGTGGCGCGCTCGATCGACGAGCTCGGCTTCGGCTTCCTCTTCGCGCCGACACACCACCCGGCGATGCGGCATGCCGCGCCGGTGCGGAGCGAGCTCGCCGCGCGTACCGTCTTCAACGTGCTCGGCCCGCTCACGAATCCGGCGGGCGCTCGCGCCCAGGTGGTCGGCGTCTACGCGCCGGAGCTCGTACGCACGATCGCCGAAGTGCTCGCGCAGCTCGGAGCGACGCGCGCCTTCGTCGTCCACGGGGCAGGCGGAATCGACGAGCTCTCGCCGGCCGGGCCCAACTTCGTCTGCGAGGTGCTGAACGGCGAGGTGCGCGCCCGGAACATCGACCCGCTCGAGTTCGGGCTCCCCCGCTGCGAGCCGGGCGACTTGCGCGGCGGCTCGCCCGAGGAGAACGCCGCTGCCATCCGCTCCGTCTTCGCCGGCGAGAACGGCGGGCGCCGCAGCGCGATCCTGCTCAACGCGGCCGGGGCGATCGCGGCGGGAGGGCATGCAGAAGACCTGAGCGAGGGGCTCGAGCTTGCGCGTGCGGCAGTCGACTCGGGGGCCGCGGCGGCGCGGCTCGACGAGCTGGCCGCGTTCAGCCAGAGTGAGGGCGGCGCGACGTAGCGTGGGCCGTTTGCGGGACGCGCTTCGCGTGCCCGGCCTCGGCGCGATCGCCGAGGTGAAGCGCCGCTCGCCGTCAGCCGGGGACCTCCGTCCTGACGCCGATCCAGGCGAGCTCGCGGCAGGATTCGCTGCGGCCGGGGCGGCAGCCGTCTCGATCCTCGTCGACGAGCGCTTCCGCGGCTCTGTCGACGACCTGCGCGCCGCGCGCCGGGCGACGTCTGCGCCACTGCTGGCCAAGGGCTTCTTCCGGGAGGAGGCCGAGTTGGCAGAGCTGAGGAAGGCAGGAGCCGACGCCGTGCTCCTGCTCCTGCGCGATCTCGACGACCGGCGCGCGTCGGCGCTGTTCTCGCGGGCCGCCGAGCTCGGGCTGGACGCCCTGGTCGAGGCCCACGACTCCGCCGAGTTGGCGCGGGCGGTCCAGCTCGACGCAGAGGTGATCGGCATCAACGCGCGCGACCTCGACACGTTCGAGATCGACCGTGACGCCGCGCTCGAGCTCGTCGCTTCGGCCCCGCAGGACCGGATCGTCGTCGCCGAGAGCGGCGTCACCGCGCGCGCGCACGGCGCGGCCGCCGAGCTCGCCGGCGCCGATGCAATCCTGGTCGGCTCGGCGCTGATGCGCGCGCCCGATCCGATCGCGAAGCTGCGTGAGCTACTGGCTCGGCCGCTCGTCAAGGTCTGCGGCCTGACGCGCGAACAGGACGTGACGGTAGCTGCCGAGGCGGGCGCCGACCTCGCCGGCTTCATCCTGGCGCGCGAGACCCCGCGCCGCGCTCCCGCGGTTCTCCCCGTCCCGGAGACGATGCTCTCTGTCGCCGTCTACGTCGGCGAGCGCGGCGATGCGCCCAGCGACCTCGCTCAGTTCTACGCGCGCGAGCATGGACATCGGGCGCGCGACGGCGTCCTGCTCCGCGGCGACGAACAGGTTGCGCGGGTCGTCGACCGCGCGTGGCAACACCACGATCCGGAGCACATCGAGCGCGCCCGCGCCGCCGAGGGCCGGATCGTCCTTGCGGGCGGGCTGACGCCCGAGAACGTCGGCGAGGCGATCGAGGCAGTGCGGCCGTGGGCGGTCGACGCCAGCTCGAGCCTCGAGACGGAGCCTGGGATCAAGGATCACGAGCGGGTGCGCGCGTTCGTCGCGGCCGCCCGATGA
>Ga0066671_10000676_pt1 | contig 10807 bp, 4 predicted proteins | sample GraSoiAngelo_120_FD_62294 | JGI IMG/M metagenome (GOLD analysis project Ga0066671, IMG submission 62294) | Grasslands soil microbial communities from the Angelo Coastal Reserve, California, USA - 14_0919_09_20cm | ecosystem: Environmental > Terrestrial > Soil > Grasslands | place: USA...
ATTTCTTTCTGGCACACTGGGACGTGCTCGCCGACAAGGCCAAGGTCGCGGCGATGCCGCCCGGTACGACGGGCTTGCATCCGTGGGCCGACGTGCTGGTGCGGCTGTCGCGCGCGCCGGTCGCCTCCATCGCCGAGATCCGCGGCCGGGCGCGGGGCGCGGGGAGCGAATTTGTCCTCTCTTGCGACATGCGTTTCGCCAGCCGCGAGCGAGGAATTCTCGGGCAATTCGAAGTCGGTATGGGCGCGGTACCCGGCGGAAATCCCATGGCGCGACTCGCCGGCCTGATGGGTCGAGGTCGCGGGCTGGAAGTGATCCTCGGTGCCGATGACTTTCCGGCCGATCTCGCCGAGCGCTACGGCTACGTCAACCGGGCGCTGCCAGATGAAGAGATCGAAGCGTTTGTCGATTCCTTCGCACGTCGTCTGGCCTCGTTCGAAAAGCACGCGCTGGTCGGCGCCAAAACTCTCATGAACGAAGTCACGCTACCGCCCGATACAGTCTTCCAGCATGCACTGTCAGCGTTCTTCGCCTCGACGGCTCACGAGGGCACACGGGCGCGTCGTGCGTCCCTGATCCAGCGCGGGCTCCAGCGCCGCTCCGACACGGAATTGCGGCTTGGCGAGGCGGTAGCCATCTCGTGAAACGATCCAAATGAAGCCGACCGACGAGCTAGCCGGATCTGCAGGGTCGGATCCCAAGTGTGGTGCGGAAATCGGGCAGTGAGGCTGCTCGTCGGCTTGTGACCGCGGACACGGGCCTTCGTCCGCTAACCCTTGTTCAGATTTCGTAAGGGCCGTTTGCAGCGTTTATCGGCCGCGAAACCTATTTTCCGGCCGTAGCTCAACCGATGGGTTTTGGCCCGGCAAGGTCGAAAATGCTCGATCTTTCAATCGGGGTTGGCTGACTCCCTCTCCGCCAGCAAGTCTCTGATATTACAGCCGAAAATTTCTCCGACTCAATTGTGCCGTTACTTCGGACGGTTAGCGGCCGCAGTTGCCCGAGTTGGCCACTGAGGTAGCGAATTTCCTGCGCTTTGCACGTTCAGTGTCGGTCGTTTCTCAGAACGCGACTTTGCCAGTGGCTTTCTCGACGAATGATGCTGACAACTGCAAAGGCAATCTCGCTGTTCAAGCTCGCGGTACCCCAAAGCGGACGCGCACGGGCGCCGCTGCTGCGCGACGCAAGCAGTGCGGCGACAGCGTCATGAGTGCAGCGCGACAGATGAGCAGAAGGAAATTGAACACTTTGGACGATGGAGGCGCGATGTATAAAGATTTTGCGATGATGTGAGATGGCTCACAAAAGGATGAGCCTGAACGATCTTAGCATTTGCTGCGATCGGCTTACTGCCGTGGCGCAACGACAAAGCTTCCTGAAAGCGCCGACAGTCTAGGCCCTGCCCATGCAGTCTTTGATGGGGGCCAGAAAATGAAAACAATCTTCTTCAGTTTTTGTCTAATGGTGAGCGCCGTGACGCTCGCTGGAGGAAGTCGCTCTTTGCCGACCGGAGGGACCCAGCCATCACCGTGTATAACTGATGCATCGATGCAGATATCGGAACTTCCGGCACAGGTGCCTTACGGTCAATCGACGGTCATTCATTGGTCAGTGAGCTTACCGGCAGGGTGCTCGACAGTGCACGCTAAACTAAATGGAGAGCCTGTGGGGCTAAATGGCAGCCGGCCGACAACACCATCCGCAACCTCGACCTTCTTTCTACTCATTAGCCAGACGCACTTGGGCGTATACCAAGAACGAACCGCGTCTGCCGAAGTACAAGTCGTTTTTCCACCTGACGTGGTCATCGATCCGAGCACTGCTAATCCAGTTACGGTTCTTCTCGGCGCTCTGCAGTCTTCCAACAGCGAGCAGACAGTTGAATTGTGTGATGTCGATCTCGATTTGACTGGAGTTTCCGAAATAGTGATCGGGGATAATCGCTCATTGATCGCATCGCCTAACTGCGCCCGTGGACCGCGCTCCTTTGGCCCACGCATTTTCGTGACGGACCATCGCGGGTCCAAAGCGCTATTTGTGATTCGCGGTGACAACGTCCTGTTATCGGGGTTCCGCCTTGAGGGGCCAACGAGCGGCATCGGACAGGGCGACGACATCTTGGAAAAAGGCATATCTGTTTGGCCGTTCGCCTCGCCTGACCCGATCCGTCATGTTGAGATTTCCAACATGGAAATTTTCGACTGGAGCGGTCAGGGCATCCAAGTTGGAGATAATGACGAGCAGGCCGAGCGCGGCCGTCTGTTCAACACCAACGAAGGGGCAGTGCACGTATGGAATAACTTCTTTCACCACAATCGCCACGGCGCTGGCAACGGTTATGGCGTCGAGTCGGCCGGGGGCGCCTACGTGCTGATCGAGCGAAACGTATTTGACGAGAACCGCCACGCGATTGCAGGCGGAAGCCGCAGTTCGACTTCAAACGACTATTCCGGATACACGGCGCGCGACAATTTGATTCTCTCAGGCGGGGGATTGCACTGTTCCGACAGCTGGTACTACGCGTTTTGCGCGTGGCTGTGTGATTGTTGGCATACGCATCAGATCGATATGCATGGGGACCAGAACGAGTGGTACAGCTCTAATAACTGGGAATGCGGGACGGCGGGTGAGACTATGATCATCCAGCGCAATACGGTCTTGTACACCGCGGGCCTAGCGATCAAGATTCGGGGGAATCCCGCCGACAAGGCGGTCGTCGACGGCGGTATCTTTAGTCACGCAAGTCGAGGCGACGCGATCGCTCAAAACGGCAACTGCGGTTTTGGAGACAACATCACAAATCCGATCGACGTTCGGCCGAATAACATATTCGGATCGCATCCGATGGACGAACTGGGAAGCTGTGATTTCTTCGGGGACGGCCAGGAAGACAAGTTTATGGCGACGGGCGTGACTTGGTGGGCATTGTCGCCCGTTACGCTCCAATGGCGGTTTCTCAACACCATGTCCGAGCGGCTATCGGAATTGCAACTCCGAAAGATCGACGCCGATGCGGTGTGCGATGTCGCCCCGCGCACAAGCGGGCCCCAGTTGCCTGATAAGTATTCAAAGAGTGGGACTAGTCCCTGGATACCACTGCAAGTGGCCCAACCATGATGAACGTACGCTAAAGGCCGAGGGTCAAGCATTTACTTTAACAAGTCAAACGTGAACGGAGGGATCCCGATGTCTCCGAAAAATATTCTTACAATGAGCCAGGTCCGGAAGATATTGGTGGACGGTCAGGCCGAAATCGTAACACAGGACGCAGTGATTCAGCCTGGTGCACACTCGTTCACCAATCAAGATGCGCTCAACGCCTACCTCGTTGAGACGTTCGCTGCAAGGACGCAGCTTGGGGGCATCGCCGGATCACTCTCATGTAAAGGCAAATATACACGTCGGTCGGTCGAAGGCACCCCAGCTGTGACCTTCGGCAATCCAGTCTTGGACACGATCTCATCAGCCAACGGAACGCTCGTCATCGGTGGTCGGACGATCGACCTTACGCCTTTGCACCGATCGGCAAATACGCCGGGTCGAGCGAGCGGGGCAGGTGGTGGTGCAGTGGCCTTCGACGCGCCGGACTTGAAATTTAAGGGCATCGTCCACGACGCCGAGAAGTGGGCCTTGGATGATGGATCCTACGTGGAATACCGCATTCGCAGCGGGAGGCTTGGTTTTCAAGCGTGGAGAAACGGCCCTTCCATCTCTGATTTGGGGTTTTGGGACATGGGTGTGGGGATTTCGGTATGGAACACCGCAACCAATTATGAGGCTGCCTTCATTAATGCCATCAACTACATGAGCGTCGATGCACCGTGTCAGCAGTTTTTAGCGGGCGGCACCGGCCGTACGGTGGACTTCAATGGCACCCATGTGGACCTTAGCGATTATGGATTGTTAGCACAGCAGCCCGAGCGGGTTGCGGGTGTGTGCATGGCGCAATGGCATCACAGGCAGTTTGGCGATTTGGTAACGGCGGGTAGCGGGTGCTTAGGTTACCCGAACGATTTCGGGACCATCACGTTTCCGCCTGACTGGACCCCGATTGTCACTGTGACCAATTTGAACGGCTATTGGACCGATGGCAGCCCACGAAATGCTGTCATTTCCGTATCACGTCGGTCCTTCTCGATAGATATGTCGGGCTTTGGCAGGCCTACGGCAAATGGAACGATCGACGACTCTGCTGATATAACGGCAATCTTTCCAGATGATAAAATCTATACGGGCCAGCTTGTAGGAAATGCCATTAGGTGGTCCAACGGCTCACAATGGACCAAGGTCGTTAATACTGTATTCGATCTGAATGGCAGTTGGTCAGATGGCAGTCCTTGGATCGCGGTTATTTCGGAAGGACCTGTGGCGCTAACGGTTGATATGTCCGATTTTGATCGGCCGAATGCGCAGGGGAAGATCATCGATAGTTCAACCATCACAGTGACGTTTCCGGATGATCGTGCCTACACGGGCAATTTGATAAGCCCGAGAACGATTAGGTGGTCCAACGGTTCAACTTGGACCAAGAAGGGGGTCTAATAGGCCGTCAGCTCCACACCAGGAGAAATGGGCCAGTACTAGTGCGTCACAAGTTCATCCGCCGCGGTCGCGCGGATGAGGCGAGACAGCAAGGGCATCGTGGCAAGCGCCTGACGAGAGGGTCGGTGATGCGTCGGTGCGCGCTGGCGATCGAGTTTGGGACTTGGCGTCAGGCCGCAACGGGGGATCCTCGGGATTGAAAACCTCTGCAATAGTATTGTTTGCTTAATCAAGCCCTATGAGCACTTTTCTCTGCCCTTATACGGAGGCGACGATGATTGGATTGCGGGAGCGGTACGTCATCAATGATATTGGGACACTTGGCGGGACACCCAGCCTCGGGCTTGCAATTAATGCCGGAGGAACCGTTACCGGCGTCTCATATCTTTCGTCTGGTCCGCATGGTGGAGTTCACGCGTTCCGATATGATGGCGGCGGCATCGTCGACGTTGGCGTGCTCCCGCCAGACAACTTTAGCTGGGGATATGGAATTAATGACAATGACATGATCGTTGGCGGCAGTTTTGTTGACGAAGGGGGGCCTGTGCCCCATGCATTTCGTGCTGATGCTGCACTCGCTCTTATGGATCTCGGTACCTTAGGAGGTGATTTCAGCTTTGCGTATGACATTAACAATGTGATGCTCATCACCGGCGAGGCCTCCAATCAAGCGAACGACACTCACGCATTTATCTGGTCACCGGGGAACATGCGCGACATTGGAACCTTGGCCGGTGGCAACCGCAGTGTCGGACGGTCCATCAACGAGAGAGGACAAGTCGCCGGTGAGAGCACCTTCGGTCGCCGCGATGCAACCCTGGCAATCCGGTTTACTGAAGCCGACGGGATGGTGAGTCTCGGCACGCTTGCTGGGGGATTCTCCAGCTCCGGCTACGGCATCAATAACACCGGTCAAGTCGTCGGTGAGAGTGATACGGGACCGATCCTGCAACCATTCGCTCGCGTGAGAGCTTTTCCGCTCTTTGGCACCCATGCTTTCCTCTGGACTGAGACCGACGGCATGAGAGACTTGGGTCATTTGGGTGGTGGGACGAGCCGCGCGACCGCGATTAGCGACACGGGACAGGTGGTTGGCACAAGTAGTCTGATCGACGGCACTGCCCATGCCTTTAGCTGGACTTCAAGCGGAGGAATGCTCGACCTCAATACCCTGCTTCCACTCAACAGTGGTTGGGTTCTAGTCGAGGCTCATGGTATCAACAATAAAGGCCAGATAGCAGGATATGGATTGCACAACGGCGTGGGCCACGCATTCCGATTCGGCCCGTCAGAAATCGTGGTGCAACCGTAAGATCAGGATAGAGGCTTGTTGCGCCTTGGCCCATTGACCGCCCGTTCCGCGACTTCCGCTCAGGGTCACAACTCCGGACATTCTCAGCGGTCGTCGGCATCTCTCAAAGGTGCCAAATTTCGGAAATGACAATTAGGTCCCTGGGGCACCAACTCGTTATAGGATGGTCATTTCTACAACGAGTTCGCGAACCTCAGCGATTTAACTGGGTCCGCCTTTATGACATGGAGCCATAACCGAGGCGTTATATTAGATCCGGCGCAGCGCTTCACTGAGCGCACCGATCCGCATGTCGGTTTCGGCAGCGGACGCCAAAATCAGCTTAAGTTCGTTTTCATCGGCCTCGGAAGCATCGCCCCTGCCGCGGTGTGCAAGTATTTTGCCGCGCCGGCCTACCCAGGAGGCAAAGGCGAGCGGTTCCTTCGACATGCGAAGAAGCAGCAAATCGGCTTGCCTATCGACTTCGTCCCAGTCGTCCAACAGCAAGGCTCGCTCAATAGCGAAACGGCGAAACCAGAAGTGATTGTGGCCGACAGACCCCCGTTCGAGCAGTGCCTCTGCGGCACTCAGCGCCGCCTGTTGATCCTCCCGCCGGTCTTCCAGTAAGGCGAGCAACCCGAGGACGATCGGTCCGACAAGGCCGGTTGCCTCTGAGATCTCCCGGCCTTGACGCGCAAACGCCAGGGCTTCTGCCCTGCGTCCTTTTACCAACGCGATCTCCGCGCAATTGCAAAGGATAATGGCCTCGTAGCGCCGCGCCTTCAGCATACGCGCTAACTCCAGCGCCTGGGGCTGCATATCCTCGGCCTCGGGGTAGCGTCCAGCCGCGGTTAGGCAGGAAACCATCGAGAGCGCGGCCATTATTTCGGCGTGTCGGTCGCCGATCCTTAGCGCGACTTCCATCGAAGCGCGCATATCATTCAGCGCTAGGTCAAACTCGCAGGTATAGATCTGGCATACTCCCATCATAGTTCGGTTAGGGACCGCAATGCGCGTCAAGCCATGCGCTTCGCAGAGATTAACACAGTCGGTAAAATGACGAAGCGCCGTCGCCATTCGACAGTCCATATATTGCGCGTCAGCAAGGCCACTCAGCGCACGCGCCTGCAATTCCGGCGATGCCGCGCACCGTGCGGCCTCAAGCGCTGCCTCATGCTCGTGGCGACACTCGACCAGGCGTCCACGTGAAAAATGCAGATTGCCCCTAATGTAGTGGATTTCAGCAAGAGCGTGGTTGTTACCACGCAGGCTTGCGAGAGGTTCGGCCGCGGCCAGAGCAGAAAAAGCATCGTCCACGCGATCGGTCAATCGATGAGCGGCAGCGCAACCAATCAAGGCACGGCACCGGTCAACATCCTCGCCGGATTCTGATAATGCCCGAAGATAGGCCTCCAGCGCTTCAGCACCGCGTCCCGCGTCCTGTAGGAGATCGCCCAAAAGGATGGCGAGTTCAAACGCGTCACGGCCTTGGCCCCCGAGCGCCAGTCCTCGTGCGGCGAGCGCAATCGCCGTATCGTGTCGAAACAGGCTGGCCTGCATTCTCGCCGCCGCAACATAAGCTCGTGCAGCCTCCGCATCTCCGGCTTGATCGAGATGCTCGGCCCGCAATACGGGATCGTCAGCGAAGATTGAGGCGACCGCGCGGTGCAATTTCCGCTTTCGGGCATTCGTGAGCGAGCCATAAACGCCCTCGCGGACCAGCGCATGGGCGAATTGCAGCCCGTCCTGGGTCGGGCGCAGCAGAACGTCCCGCACTAGCGTGTCGCAAACGAAATTCGGATCCTGAAGCAGCGTCCTGAGATCGGACAGGCGGAAGCGCTGGCCAAGGACTGAGGCTGCCTGAATGGCGCGTCGGTCCGTGGCGGGGAGCATGTCCGTACGAGCCAGGACGACGCTTTGAATCGAGGCCGGCAGACGTCCATCGGTGCTCGCGCCGCGCAGCAATTGCTCCAGGAACAGCGGATTGCCGCCCGCTCGCTCGACGCACTGGTCGGCGAACGCCGAGACATCGATGAAGCGCCGCGCGATCGACCGGGCTTCGTCGGGCGATAGCGGAGAGAGATCGATGGTAACCACCGGTCCCCCGCCCGCCATGCTGTGCCAGTGGGCATCGAGCCAATCACCTTCGAGCCGTGTTGTCATGACGAGCACAGTCCGGCTCAGCGCTGCGGCGCGGCTGACCGCGCCGAGAAAACTCAACGTCTCCGGATCGGCCCAGTGTATGTCTTCAACGATAATGAGAAGCGGCCGGCGATCTGCGGCAGACTGGACCAAAGTGGTGACCACGCGCTCTTTGCCGCGGGTTCGCGCCGCGGTGTCCATCGCCTCGTAGAGTTTTCGGGTCGCCTCCGAATGTGGGATCTCAAGCAAATCCCGCAGATAGAGCTCATCATCCGGTCGTAGTTGCTGCGCTTGCAGCAGATTTTCGATCGCCCCTTCAGCTGCATACTCCGTCGTGCCGGATTCTGACCCCAATAGCCTCGTGACCACGGTGCGCACGGCGCCACGTCCCCGCGCGGTTCCGAAATCGAGCACGAAGCCCGTGGTACAGGTCATGCCGGACGAAACCGCGATCGATTGCAATTCGTCCGTGAGTCGGGTCTTGCCGATTCCGGCCTCGCCGCGAATCAGTACAGCGGCGCCAGATGAACCGTTGACGCAGGCATTCAGGATGGCGCGGAGCTGGCCAAGTTCCGAGCGCCGGCCAACCAGCGCATAGGCGTCCGGCGTTGTGCATCTCAAGCCAGTCGGTCGCCAGGCCTCGACGGGATTCGCGACGCCCTTTAGCGCCAACGAACCCACGGTTTCATAGGAAACGACATGGCAGGTGGCGCGATAAACGGCATCGGAAACGAAGGTCTCGCCGCCGCCAGCCCGATCCAATAGCCGCGCTGCGACGTTCGCTGCCTCGCCCGTGACGGTGTACCCGCGATGGTATTGGCTTCCAACCGAGCTTGCGACCACTTCACCTGTCGCGATCCCGATGTGAACGGCTAAAGCCGAAGGGAGGCCTGAAGCAAGTGCCGGAACGGACGCCTGAATCTCCAGAGCGGCACGGACCGCATGCTCGGCGTCGTTGCCCCGGGCGAGCGGCGCGCCGAACAGCGCCATGGCCGCGTCGCCGATGTGCTTGTCGATCGTTCCACCGAACCGGTCGACGGTCGCATCGACCAGCGCAAAAAACTGTTGCAACAAGGCATGCACATCCTCGGGGTCTAGTAACGAGGAAAGACGAGTATAGCCGATGAGATCGCAGAACAGCACCGTGACTGGACGCCGATCTCCCTCGGGCTCGGCCGTAGGCCTGACCTCCTTGGTCGCGACGCCAATAGTTAAGAAAGGGCGGCCACACCCGCCGCAGAACCGCTCCGCCGCCTCGTTGGGAAAGCCGCAATCGACACAAAGGACTGGCAATGCGGAACCGCAAGACGCGCAGAATTTGCGCCCCTCTCGATTTTCGTGGTTGCAACCGGTACACCGCACGGCATGGGCTCCGTCCCCGTAACGATGGCGCTGGATTTCAATCCCCGCAAGAGTAAAGCCGACCTCGCTTCGCCCAAACAAGTGGTGTCCGGGACTCGCTCAAGGAATGGTTTGCCGGTGCAGGCGACGACAGGCTGAAATTGCTTAGCCAGGGCCAATATTGACAAGCCGCCTCTAGGCTGCCGGGCCCCGCAGTTAGGCCCCCGCGTGGTAGCTCGGCGCCGACGCGAGAAACAGTGCATACGCATCGGCATCCGGGGGTGAAAACCTCTCCACTAGAAGATTGCGGCGGCGTTTTTTTGCCCCGATGTCGGCCAGCAGCTCGTCGAAGTGCTTGAAGTGGTAGGGTGCCACGCATAGCCCACCATAAACACCAGCCGCCGGCCGCTCCACGCGCTTGAAGCGCAGCATCATTTCGATGTTCTTTTGCATCTCAGCCGCGGTCGGTTGATGGGTGAGCTGGCCGTCGGCATAGCGTACTAGCCAGTTCGCCGCCATGTCGGCGCACAGTACCGTGCAGAAGCTGGAGTTGAAGCCGACGAACCCCATGTCCGGCAGGTCCGGGTTGGCGATCAGACGGTAGAGCCTGTACTGGCCGTCGGGATCTACAAGGCTGTCACGAAAAGTCTGCGGCAGGAACGGTACACCGATCCTGTAACCGGTCGCGAGCACGGCCACGTCGGCGGTGATGCGCTCGCCGCCGGTCATCACAATCGTGTTGCTTTCGTAGTGATCGAAAGTGCCGCGAATGGCTTTGATTCGGCCGTCCGCCACCATTGGAAAGAAGCCTGGCGTAGCAATGGGAATCGAACAGTTGATGCCATCCTCGATCTGCTCGTCGGGGACCATGTCACATTTGTCGAGCTTGAACTGCAGCTTCAAGAGGCTTTCCAGTCCGCGCCAATTCGCCCAGACCAGCGGGTTCGCTGCCGCATGTGCAAGTCGCGAGAGCGACCCGATGCCCCAGCTGCGGAACATTTGTTCCTGGGCGCGGGTGTAGAAGATGCGCTTGAAGTTGATCAGGCCGCCGATGAAGTAGGGACACCGCCACACCGGCCTGCGATAGACCAAGGTGACGTCACTGGCGCCGGAATTGATGGCGTTAACCGCGATGTCGGTGGCCGATTTCGAGCCTCCGAGCACGACGACCTTGCGTCCCTTGGCGATGGCGGCATCGTTGTATTGGGACGAGTGCAGAATCCGCCCGCCCTCAGCCTCGAAAGTATCCTTGCCGGGGTGGCTTATGGTCTGCGGCTCGTTGAACTGGCCCGTGCAGACCGCGACGAAGTCGTAGTCCTCCTGCGCAACGTTGCCGTCAGGACCGCGGAGATCCATTCTCCAACCCGGCCTCGAGTCGGGACGGCGGTTGATTTGCAGAACTGCGGTATTGAAGCGGATCAAGCGATTGATCCCGTAATCGCGGGCGTAATCGGCGAGATAGGCGTAAACCTGCGGCCCGCTCGGCCATTC
>Ga0066671_10000680_pt1 | contig 10762 bp, 5 predicted proteins | sample GraSoiAngelo_120_FD_62294 | JGI IMG/M metagenome (GOLD analysis project Ga0066671, IMG submission 62294) | Grasslands soil microbial communities from the Angelo Coastal Reserve, California, USA - 14_0919_09_20cm | ecosystem: Environmental > Terrestrial > Soil > Grasslands | place: USA...
TCGAGCGCCGCACCAATAGCCGTGCCCACCATCGCGTCTTCGCTGATCGGCGTGTTCAGGACCCGACCGGGAAATTCCTTCGCCAATCCCTTTGTGGCCTTGAACGCGCCGCCAAAGGTTCCACCGACGTCCTGCCCGTAGATGAAGACGCGTTTGTCATCGCGCAAGAGTTTCGCCTGCGCTTCGCGGATAGCCTCGAGATAAGTGACGCTCATGGCTTCGCCACGTTAGACTGTTGAAGCGTTGCAGGGCTAACGAGGAAGAGTCGTTGTAACGTTGTAAGGTTTTTAACCATGTAGGAGTTCATTCGAGCGTCGTCAGTCAGCTGCTTCGGCATTGTCCGCGAGATTTCGTGTCGAAATTGCGCACCAATCTTCTTCTTCGCCGCTGGGGAGGGGTTCTTTTTGAGCAATGGCGAAGGCTTCGTCCACTTGGCGCGCAGCGTCTTCGCGCCAGCCCTTTAATGTGGCGGGATCAACGAGCTCGTGTTCTTTGATAAATTGTTCGGTGCGTTGCAGGCAATCACACGCGAATGGCTCGCCGTAGATTTCCTTTGGAACGTAACTAAAATCGTCGTGTTCCCCATGACCGGCCAGGCGCAGAATGGAGGCGACGACGAGCTGCGGTGGTCGGCCGGCACGGGCGCGTTTCACCGCCTTGCCAATGATGTCGAGACATTGCGCAAGATCGGTTCCATCCAGTTCGTACCCTTCGAAGCCGTAACCGCGGGCGCGATCGACCAGGTTGTCGCAGGCGAACTCACGGTCGTTGGGCGTGGAATAAGCGTAATGATTGTTTGTCGCGACCACGACCAGCGGGACATGCTCGACCGCGGCGATGTTCAATCCCTCGTGGCTCGCGCCGGTTTGCATTCCGCCTTCCCCAATTGTCGTTAGCCCGATAAAATTCTTCTCGCCCCGGCCGCGCTTCGCCATGAGCGACCCGACGAGCACGGAAACCATGGCGCCGAGATGGCTGATCATGGCCAGCTGCCCCTCCCGCGGTTTACCACGGTGAATGTTGCCATCGCGACCCCGCATCGGTCCGGTGCGAGTCCCAATATACGTGCGTGCGACATCGACCAGCGGTTCGCCGAAGGCGGAGCGTCCAGCCTGGTCGCGGATCAGCGGGGCAAAGACGTCGCCCTTTTGCAAAGAAATACCGCAGGCTACGCTGACGGCCTCCTGGCCTTTGCCGACATAAACGCCACCGGTAATGCGACCCCCGCGATACATGCTGGCGAGTTTTTCCTCAAACGTGCGGGCCAAAAGCATCCAGCGAAACGCCTCGAGGTATTTCTCGTGGACTGGCGCTTCGGTTGGGGCTTTTTCCTTCTTGGGTCGCGCCGTCTGCAGCATCGAACGATTGTAGCCAACATCAGCGCTGGTGCGCAAAAAATTTTCGCTGGCTGGCTGGCCTTGTCAGCGTCATCCCGAGCGAAGGCGAGGGATCCCGTTGCGAAAGATTCAACGTAACGTACCGGGATTCTCGACTCGCGCTCGGGATGGCGAGAATTGGCAGCGCGCGCTATCGTGCGGCGACTGACCTGACGCGTGAGTCTTCCTCTGCCATTGGGAAATGCCGTTGCGTCGGCTCATTGGCGGGCTTGCTTGCGCCGTTTGCCTCCGCCTTTCTAGGCGGGGCCAGCTTCATTCCGACCAGTTTACTCACTCCGCGCTCCTCCATTGTCACGCCGTAGAGAATATCGGCTTTCGCAATGGTGCGTTTGTTGTGAGTGATGATGATGAACTGGCTTTGCGAGACGAAACGTTCCAGCACCTTGATAAACCGGTTGATGTTGGATTCATCGAGCGGCGCATCCATCTCGTCGAGGACACAAAATGGGCTCGGCCGCACCATGTAGATCGCGAACAAAAGCGCGACGGCGGTCATGGTTCGCTCGCCGCCGCTCAATAGCGAGATGCTTTGCAATTGTTTGCCCGGCGGTTTGGCGATGATTTCGATGCCGCAATTGAGAGCATCGGCCTCGTCCATTAACTGGAGATCCGCACGGCCCCCGCCGAAAAGCTCGGCAAACATCTCCCGAAAATTCGCTCGGACTTGCGAAAACGTCTCCGCGAAAAGTTCCTTTGTGGTCGCATTGATCCGCGCGATCACATCGAGTAGCGCGCGCCGCGAATTGGTCAGATCGTTGTTCTGGCCTTCGAGAAAACGATATCGTTCTTCCAATTCGTCGTATTCCTGAACGGCCTCGAGATTGACCGGCCCCATGTTTTCCAGCTGACGCGTGAGATCAGCGATGAGATTCTCGATATCGGAGGTTGTGGCCGGTTTCGCCGGTTCTGTTTCGTCGTCTAGGCTGCGGCCAACGACGGCGGCTACAGAATCCTTTGCGAGACGTTTGAATTGAGCGTGCAGAACTTTTTCGTGAACCGGTTCGTCCGGCTGGAAGGCGCGGAGATCAACCCGATAGCGCTCCATCACGTGTTCAGCCAAATGCTCGATCTGAAGCTGCAACTGCGTTTGCCGGACCGAATGCATCCCGCGTTTCTCCTGTAGTTCGCTGAGACGGTCGCGGGTGCTGCGCAGCCTAGCTTCATCGGAATTAATCTTTTCCAACCGGCCGGTGCGCTCCGTTACCAGTTTCCCAATCTCAGCCTGGCGCCGCCTACATTCCCCGGTTTGTTGTTCGATCGCGTTTCGGGCAGACTCATCTTCTGCGGCCTGTGTGACCAGACGAGCTTCATAATTCTGAATGTCCGCGCGTCGCGTCGAGATCAGTTCCGACAGTTCAGCTTGACGGGCAAGCATCGGCGCGCGCTGCGCCAGCAGATTTTGATGTTTTTGCTCATGCGTTGCGGCGGTGATTCGCATCTCGGCCAATCGGGCGGTGGCGTCTTCCTCCTCCTGCGATGCTTTGTTTCGCTGGGCTTCTATGAGCAAGATGTCGGTTCGGGCCTCGGTGATTTTTTTTTCAAGTTGTGCTGCCTGTTCCCCGAGACTCCGAATCTGGTCGTCGGCCGCGACGATTTGGCGCTCGAGAGTTGAGTAATCGGATTTAAGGGACTCTAGTTCTCGCTCGGCCGAATACTCTTCGCGCTCTAACTCCGAAATTTTGGAGGCTGAGACGGTTTGGGCAACTTGAGCCTCCTGATGCGAGACGATTGCTTTTTCGAGGACGACAGTAGCCGCGCTAATTTGAGACTCGAGCGAGACGCGCTGTTTCTCGATGCTCGTCTGCTTTCGTCTTAATTTCGTTAGCTCGGTTGCAATTGCTTCGATCCGCGACTTGCGCTCGAGCAAAGAATCTGTCCGAACTTTCCCGCTACCTCCAAAAAGAATTCTCTCATGCGAGATGAACTCGCCGCCCAGGGTTGCAGCTGCGATTTCTGGATCTTTCCTGATGGCGATCAGCGCGTCTTCGAGATTTTTGAATAACACGACGTGGTCAAGCAAACGCCGCACAAGAGGGGTCAGAGACTCCGGCGCCTGCACCTTGTTCGTAGCCCAGTCCACTGCCGTCGGCGGCAAATCTTTCGTCGGGCGATCACGATGTTCAATTTCTTCAAGAACCAGAGCCGCCTGCCCCATCTGATGTTGATTCAGATGTGAAATGATTTCGGCCGCTCGCCCGCCGTCTCGCAGAACAAGGGCATGCAAGTTTCGTCCCAATGCAGCTTCGATCGCAGGAACCAGCTCATGCGAGACATTGAGCTGTGCCGCGAGCGCGCCGGCAAATTCAAATTCCTTATTCTTTAATAGACCCTGCGAGCCCTGCGCCAGGCCTTCGCCTTCTTCGTTGAGTTGGCGCAAGACTTCGTGACGCGATTCGTTTTCGGCAATGGTGCGATCAATCGCCGCTAGTTTTTTCTCGAGATCGGCCAGCGTGCTTCGGTTTTCACGCAAGACGTCTTCTTGCGAGCGCGCCCGCGCGAAAAGTTGCTCCACCGCTTGTCGGTCGGCTTCGGTGGTAGCGCGCGCGTTTTCAACCTGCGCGTTTAATTGTTTGTGATTGGTCTCCGCTGCCGTGATTTTGGTACGAGCCGTTTCGAAGTCGCGCTTGGTTGTGTCGCGCCGCTCGCGTAAATCACGCAAATCTTCTGTAATCGTGGACAGCCGAAGCTCGTCCTTTGACAAACTCATTTGCGTGTCGCGGAGCTTTTGATCGAACACGCGGAAAGCTTCGCGCTGTCTGGCGATGTTTTCGGTCAGTTGCTTCAGTTCTTCATTCTTTTGTTCGAGTAGTCGCGCGGTTTCCTCTACCAGGGCATTGGCAGACTCGATTTCTGCATTCTGGTCCTGCAATTTTGATTCTGCCGATTCAATCTCGCGCCGGCTTCGTTCGATCCATTGGCGCAACTCCACGCCGTGTTTTTCATTGAACTCGATCCGGTGCCGATGCGACGCGATCTCGTTTTCCAATTGCTGTAACTTGCTGCGGCTGTCTGCGATGTTTTCATCGGCTGCGTCCTGTTCGCGGCGCGCCGCGGCAAGTTTTGCTTCGCGCTCATTGATCTCGTTGCGGGTCGACTGTTCGATTTCTGAGATGCGCCCAATCTCGGCCGAGCAGTAGCCCAGTTCACCCTCCAGGCCTTGCAATTTTCGATGTGAGAAATGGGTGTCGAGCACTTGTAAATCCGCGTGCAACGCTTGATAGCGCCGCGCCTTGCCGGCCTGCCGTTGCAGCGAACCGATCTGACGCTTCACTTCTTTGATGATGTCGCCGATGCGCAACAGATTTGCTTCGGTCGCTTCGAGTTTGCGCAAGGCTTCTTTCTTGTGGGTCTTGTATTTCGTGATCCCGGCCGCTTCCTCGAAAACGCTGCGGCGATCTTCGGGTCGCGAACTGAGGATCAGGTCGATTTTGCCTTGCTCCATGATGGAATAGGCGGCGCGGCCAACTCCGGTATCGGCGAACAAACCGTGGATGTCCTTTAGGCGACACAAGGTCTTGTTCAGGAAATATTCGGAGTTGCCGTCGCGATAAATGCGTCTGGTTACACGCACGTCGTGCCAATCGACCCCGAGTTCATGAGAACACTCGGTGAAGTTGAGCGAGACTTCGGCGAATCCGAGCGGCTTGCGCAATTCGGCTCCGTTAAAAATGACGTCAGCCATCTCGCCGCCGCGCATCGACTTGGCGGATTGCTCGCCCAAGACCCAGCGGACAGCGTCGCAGACGTTGGATTTGCCGCAGCCATTGGGACCGACGATGGCGGTAACGCCTTCGTGGAAATTAAAGATCGTTTTATCGGCGAACGACTTAAAGCCGAAGAGCTCAAGCGATTGAAGATGCATTTAGACTAGTCTGCTGCCTAGGTTGCAGAGAATATAATCGCAAGAATCTGTCCGCAAGCAAATCTATACTATTCGAGGTGGTCGGCCATGGCCCAACTACCATATTTTGCGATCGCAACCTGGCTCGTCAAAGCGCGAGAGAACTGGCATGAGAACTGACGCATTCCAGGCCGCTGGCGGGTTATCGCAGCTTTTGAACGGCAGCAGCCCTTTGCCCGCTTTTCCGAGGATGTAAACCGCGGCACCAAAAAAGCGCGATCACAAGGCGCGTCCGGCCGAAGCAAATTTCGCGCGCAGGAAATAGAAAGCGGATGCGATGACGATCACAATTGCCCCGATCCGCAAACCGGTGCGCGTGTCGCTTCCGACTTGGCTGTCGCTGACAGCCGACCCGGCCAAGATCGCGATAATGGCGAGAACAGCGAGTATTGGAAAGATTTTCGCGCCGGGGAAAGAGAAGGGCGGAGCGTCTGTACGGACGTCCCGTTCCACCAAAAACCAGCAGGCGGCACAGCAGAGGAGATACATCATGAGAACGGCGACATTGGAAAGCACTGCCAGCCCTTCAAATGTGCCGGTGATGGAGAGGGCAAAGGCCAACGCGGTATAGGCCACAATAGCGACGTCGGGCGAGCGATATCGTGGATGGACGTGCGCGAACCATGCCGGCAATACGCCATCACGACCGAAGGCAAAGATCATGCGGGGTGAACTAAGAATGTCGCTCGTGGTGAAACCGAACGCTGAGATCGTCGCACCGGCAAGTAAGATGGTACGACCGAAATCGCCGAGAAACGTTGCAGCCGCTTCGGCCAGCGGCGACTTGGGATAATTAGCGAGGTTGGGCCCGAGTGTTCCTTGTGCCACTAGTTGGATGGTAATGTAGATGATCGTGGTGGTTAGGAGCGCGAAATATGCGGCGCGTGGCACAGTCCGCGCCGGATTCTTTACTTCCCCGCTCGGAATCAAGCCGACTTCGATTCCGACGAATGCGAACATCAGAAGAATGACGCTGTCGCCTAATGCCTTGCTATCGGGCCAACCGGGCCACGCGATGTTGACCGGACGAATAAAAAAAACGCCGACACAGAGGAAGACCAAGATCGGCAGCAGTTTTGCGATTGTGACGAAGGCAACGGCACTTGCTCCTTCGCGAACGCCGCGAATATTAATGGCGACGAGCGCGCCATAAACCAGGAAAATGGCGAGCACGTGCATAAATGGATTGCTTAGGAACGGGATCAAGCCAGCGATCGAATCCACACACACATTAACGACACCAGCCACAGCGGAGATCGCGGTGAGGCAATAAAGCGCACCTGCTAAAAATCCGACGTAACGTCCGAAGGCGACTTCGACGTAAGCGTAGAGTCCTCCCGTCAAAGAGACGCGACTGCCAGCGATGGCGAAGCAGGTCACGAACAGGACCATCGCGATCGCGCAAGCAACAAACGCGAGTGGCGCAGCCGGGCCCAATCCTTTGGCGACTAGAGCCGGCAAAACAAAAATTCCTGCGCCGATGGTGCTGTTGACGATGTTCGCCGCCAATCCGGGAACCCCAATGGCCCGGATGAGTTGCTCGTCGGTGTGCTTCGCCTGCTCAGTTATTGTTACCGCTTCGTCAGCCATGTCGCGAATGCTGCGCGATCACGCCAAGGGAAACAAGCGTAAGTCGCCCGGGAGGCAGGCGAGCTCTAACAAAAGTTGGGATTTGGTTTCAACCACGACGCGTCGGGTTTCAAGCCCTGAGCGCGGGCTGCATTGTAAACGCAAAGAAGTTCGTCGACCGCGGCATGAAGAACTTCGCCCTCCTTTGATTCATCCTCACATTTTGCGGCTTGCTGCGCGTTCAACCCGCTAACAGACATATCGTGGCTTCGTCGAACCACGATCTTGGCCGAATGAATCGGGCGATACAGTCGCACCGAGATTTCGGTGGGGATGTCGCGCAGAGAAAACCTAAACTCCGACAGGAAAATTAATGGCTCCCGTATCGACGGATCGGTCAGCGCTTCTTCTCTGCTCCACATATGGGTTCGATTTTAAGGGACGTAAGATAGTCGCTTCAACGACAATCCCACAACTTCTTTAAGATTTCACTCAAGCTCGTGAGACGAGAGACGTAGCTCGAAATAAAAATTATTCAGGCGTTGACTTGGCTTTCTCCAAGACTTGATGAAACTGTTTGGCACATTCGACAAACGCGCCCTTCACATCATGCAATTCTGAGGTGCGCGCATGAACTGCCTCCTCGAGAGCAGCGCGGCGAGTATCAAGCAGCTGATGAATGCGACGGGTCTCGAGCAAGTTCCGAATGCGCAGAAGCACCTCGATGTGATCGAACGGCTTGTGCAGAAAATCGGTCGCCCCGCAATGCAAGGCTCTGCGTTTGCTTTCCTCATTAACGTCGGCGGTAAGGACGATGATCGGCAGGTAGACCTCGCTTCGTTCGGCGCGGAGGGATTCGAGAACAGCGAATCCATCAACATGCGGCATACACAAATCGAGCAGGATTAAATCTGGATCGAACTCGCGGCAAAACTCCGAGACACGGCGGGAATCAGTCGTCGATTTGAGATTGATGTACCCCTGATCATTTAACATATCCTCCAAAAGGGCGACATTAGCGGGTTCGTCGTCCACGATGAGGATCCTCATTTTCACGTAGGTGGCGAGGTCGCTTTGCCATTGGGTCGTGTTCATAGGTGATGAGTCAGCTTTTTGTGTTGATTTGGTTCGCCATTCTCCGGCTCAGTTCCATCCGTCAACTGATCACGCTCGCCAACGGATCTTTGTCCGGTTTCTGAATTAAGGTTTTGAAATCGGTTGAGGGCCATGCTGATTCCTCAATCACGCGCGAAAATTTGGTAACATCCAACGGTTTGGTCAGATAATCCCGTGCACCCGCAGACATAAACTGTTGAACCTGGCGCGGAGTTGCGTCGGCGCTGATAACGATGATCGGGATGTTTCGCGTTGTTTCCGCGGCGCGCAATTGCGAAAAGACCTCCCACCCGTTCAGGTCAGGCAGATGCAGGTCAAGCAAGATCAGATCTGGTGAATGTTTGCGCGCCAAATCCAGCCCGAGCCGGCCCTGCATTGCGCTGAGAAGTTCAACTTGCGGTTGCTGGCGTAGAATTTCCTGAACGAGGTTGAGATTGGAAAGATTGTCCTCGATGTAAAGGATGGTGCGCTTGCCTTGAGCACTGTTCAGCTCCGGCACCGGTTCGGCGTTATCGGTCTCAGGCACTTTGGCCGAGGGCGGCTCAGCGCGGGGAAGATCGACCCAGAAAGTACTGCCGCGTCCCATCTGGCTACTCGCCCCGATACCGCCGCCCATCGCGTGCATGATGCGTGCAGAAAGAGCAAGGCCGAGGCCAGTTCCCTCGACCGACGATTGCTCCGCGCCCAATCGGTCAAAGGGGGTAAATAGCCGAGACAATTTTTCATTGGCGATGCCCGAACCCATGTCGGCAACAACAATCCGCATCGTGCCTTCACCGGAAGAGCGGTAGGAGATTATAACTTTACCGTTTTTCGGACTGTATTTGACTGCGTTCGAGAACAGATTCAGTAGAACCTGCTTGAATCGTTGGAAATCCGCCTGGACATATGCCGGCGGATCAACACGACCCGGCAGAATAAATTCAATGCCGCGTTCTGTTGCCAGCGGTCGGATGAGATCGAATGCTTCATCCAGCACATTGGCGAGACAGACCGGTTCGAGAGAAAGCTGCATCGCCCCGGCTTCGATCCGGCTGATATCGAGGATTTCGTTAATCAAATTGAGAAGGTGGCGGCCGGCGCCGGTGATGTGGCCGGCACGAGTTCGCATCGGCCCGGCTGGGCTTTGTCTTTCGATGAGCTGGCCAAAGCCTAGGATTGCATTTAGCGGGGTGCGCAACTCGTGACTCATTCGCGAGAGAAACTCGCTTTTCGCTCTGTTCGCCCGTTCCGCCTCTTCTTTAGCCTCGTTCAACTCGCGCTCGACTCGCTTGCGGTCAGTCGTATCACGGATCGCCGCCATCGCCAGGGTTCCCTCGTCGGTCTCAAGCGGGCTGAGACTAATCTCCAGTGGAAATTCCTTGCCATCGTTACGCCTTCCAGCCAACTCAAGCCCGGCCCCCATCGGCTTGGCGCGGGGATTCTTAAAAAAGTCGGTTCGATGCCCCGGATGCTTGCCTCGGAAGCGTTCCGGAACCAGGATCTCGATGTCTTTCCCGAGTAATTCCTCGCGCGCATAGCCGAAGATCTTCTCCGCCTGCGAATTCACCAAGATAATCGATCCGTCGCATCTTACGATGATGATGGCATCCGGCGCCGATTCCAGCAGGGCCTTGAATTTTTGATCCGCCTTGTTGCGCTCGGTGATATCCTGAGAGGTCCCGACAATCCGGACGATTTTGCCGGTGTTATCGAGCACAGTTCGACCAAGCGTATGCAAGAGTCGGGTTTCGCCGTTCGGCAGAACAATGCGCACTTCTATGCCGGTGGTTTCATTGCCGGTAGCCAGTTCCCTCAGCCACCTGCGCGCTCGCTTGCGATCCTCCTGGTGAACCGACGCCATGAAACGCTCATAACTGGGCAGAAATTCGTCCGGCCCAAATCCAAACAACCGATATTGTTCTTCCGACCAAAAGACCTGGCGAATAGCGACGTCCCATTCCCAGCTTCCGACATGAGCAACGCGTTGTGCTTCGTTCAGTCGCGATTCGCTGAACTTGAGGGCATCCTCGGCTTGCTTGCGCCGTGTGATGTCTCGCAGAATTCCGGTGTAAAATTGCCCCTGGTTGGTTTTCCAGCTCGAAAGAGTCAACTCGACCGGAAATTCCGCGCCGTCTTTTCTTCGGCCCTCGAGTTCCACCCTTTTGCCAACACCACGCGTTTCCCCGGCCGCTTTCAGGCGGGCTATCGTATCGCGGTGTAAGCGATGGTACCGCTGCGGAATAATGGTGGTGAACGGTTTGCCAAGCGCCTCAGTTTCATTGTAGCCGAAAATTGCCGCCGCGCTGGGATTCCAAAAAACGATATTGCCACTATCATCCGCCGAGACAATCGCATCCCCGATAGAGTGCGTGACCGAGCGAAGTTTCGCCTCCGAAATGCGCAGGCCGCTCTCGGCAACGCTGCGTTCAGCAATCTCGCGATGTAGCATGCCGTTGGCCGCAACCAGCTCCTGGGTTCGTTCCGCAACCAGGACTTCATCGCGCTGGCGATGTCCGGTCACGACGAGCAGGAATGCGCCGAGCAGCCCGGTGAAGAGCAACCCAACTGCGAGAACGCTCCACGACTGCCACGAGCGGTGGGCGAGGAAATATTCAGATGAGAGCGAACATTCCAGAGACCATTTGCGGCCAGCCATCTCCAAACTGGTATTTCTTTGCAACGCCGCCGGCTTTGCGCGGTCGATCGAATTCCGAAAGAGCGTCTGCCGCGTCGAGGTGGCGCTGTCATCGAGCAATCGCAATTGCAGCCCTTCTTGGTTAGCTCCGCGAAGCGATTG
>Ga0066671_10000682_pt1 | contig 10759 bp, 8 predicted proteins | sample GraSoiAngelo_120_FD_62294 | JGI IMG/M metagenome (GOLD analysis project Ga0066671, IMG submission 62294) | Grasslands soil microbial communities from the Angelo Coastal Reserve, California, USA - 14_0919_09_20cm | ecosystem: Environmental > Terrestrial > Soil > Grasslands | place: USA...
CTCCACCTCGAGATCATCCAGGAGCGCCTCACCCGCGAATATGATCTCGATCTCATCACGACAGCGCCGTCGGTGGTCTACAAGATCCACTACACCCACAAGGACCCGTCGGGCGCGACGATGACCGAGCTCCACAACCCGGCCGACATGCCCGACCCGAACCGGATCGCGTCGATCGAGGAGCCGTGGATCGAAGCGACCATCTACGTCCCCGACGAATATCTGGGGCCGATTTTGAAGCTCTGCCAGGACCGGCGCGGCATCCAGAAGAATCTGACCTATGTCGCCGGGCGGGCCCAGCTCACCTACGAGCTGCCTTTGAACGAGGTGGTGTTCGATTTCTACGACCGGCTGAAGAGCATTTCGCGCGGCTATGCGAGCTTCGACTATCACCAGATCGGCCACCGCGAGGGCGACCTCGTCAAGATGAACATCCTCGTCAACAACGAGCCGGTCGACGCCCTCAGCATGATCGTCCACCGCGCCGCCGCGGAGGCGAGGGGCCGCCACATGTGCGAGCGCCTAAAGGACCTCATCCCGAGGCACCTCTTCAAAATCCCCATCCAGGCCGCGATCGGCGGCAAGGTCATCGCAAGGGAAACCATCGCCGCCCTCCGCAAGGACGTCACCGCCAAATGCTACGGCGGCGACGCCAGCCGCAAACGCAAGCTCCTCGACAAGCAGAAAGAGGGGAAGAAGCGTATGCGCGAATACGGCTCAGTGAGCATCCCGCAGGAGGCGTTTATCGCCGCGCTGCGGATGGGCGAGGAATGATCTCGTCGCAAAGTGGTACTTTGCGCCGGGGGTGAGGGCGGTTTTCAAAAACGACGAATTCGCCTATATTGCCGGCATGAACGAGGAATCGCCGATCCTGTCTGACTTCGAAACGCCCGAGCAGGCGGCGGCTTACGACAAGTGGTTCCGCGAGAAGGTGAAGGCGTCCCTCGCCGATCCTCGCCCGAGCATCCCCCATGAGGAAGTGATGGCGGAGATGCGGGAGATCATCGAAGGCAAGGGAAAACGCGCCCAAGGATGCTGAGGCTGGTCTGGCGGCCTTGCACGGGCCGACCTCAGGCGTATCATCAGCTACATCGCCGAGCGGAATCGGCCTGCGGCGGCGGAACTGGGCCGGACGATCGAGGCCTGCGCGGAGCGGCTACCGGACCACCCCCTCCTCTATCGGCGTGGCCGTGTGCCGGGCACGCGCGAAGCCGTTGTCCATGCCAACTACATCACGATCTATCGAGTGACGGCGGAGGCGGTGGAGATCGTCAGCGTCGTCCACGCAAGGCAGCTTTATCCCGGAGCCGCCTGATCGCCTGGCTGAAGGAGCTCAGCCGTCACGCCTCACCCGCGCTTCGTGAAGTTCGCGCAAATGCCGCCTGACTTCAGCGGCGGGGATGGACGGGCGCGGGTCGTCGAGCGATTCCTGCACCTTGCGCCGGACATAGGCGTCCCACTCGGGATCGCCCTCGGGGATCGGAGGCATCATGCTGTCGAGCATCGCCTCCTCCCGCTCCAACGCCCGCAGCCCCTCGCGCACGACTTCGTCTACGGAAGGATAGTCGCCGGCCCGCACCCGCGCCTCGGCCTTTTCGGCAAGCGGCCCGAGATCGACGTTCACCATCTTGCGGGCAGGCGCGGACATGCTGCGTCTCCTTCTTCCACGCTGAAGATAGTCCGCGGCGGGAGACGGGACAAGCGAGGAGGGATCAGTGGCCGCGCATCGCGGTGGTGAGCGACTGGAACACCCCGACCAGGCTCAATCCAAGCATCTGAAACGCGATTACGCAGGCCATGGAGATGAGCGCGGCGATCAGCCCATATTCAATCGCGGTCGCGCCTTTTTCGTTCTTGAGCAGTGTGTTGCGGCGAATCATTTAGTCCTCTCCCTTGGCTCCGAGGCTAGAGGGGGAGGGGTTGAGCGGGTGTTAATGGGGGGGCGCTTGGAGATGATGAATTAGGATCACCTCCAAACAGCACCTTCTCCTAAACTTGCGGAAAGGCTGGCGGCGTCCACTGCCCGGATTTCTTTGCGAGAGAACGCGGATCATCGGCAATTAGCGCGGCTCGGAGGAGACTTGGCGATCGGGGAGCAAAGCCTTGGTTTCCGATTCGAAATCTGACACCTTATCGATTGGGCGATGTTGGGGGGCTGCCGAATGGTTGAGGAAGTAGAGAGGCGGTTTAAGTATTCATTTCACCTCGCCACGGCACCGACCGAAAAATTAGAAGACTTCCTGACTGACACGGCACGTGAGAAATCTCAGCCGATGCCGTTGCGTGTAGCCCTGCCGTATGAGTGCCAGCTCAGGTACATCTCACTGCCTCCAACCCCGCCCGGCTGGTCGACCAAACTTGATGAGTTCTTCGAAGTAGATGGGAAAATCAAGACGGCTGGCGCCGCGGGCGCCATCCTCCTGAAAGCTAAAGGCCGGGTTCTGGCATGTACATTCGGTTTCGGGCACACCCTTCTTGATGGAGACAAGCGAGAGAGCGACTTCGGTCTCCTAGTCGCGGCTAATTCACTTTCAGATAGTAACGTTAAGCTGGTTGAAAAAGCCAATCTAGGTAGTGTGATTAGAGATGCAACTCAGGCAGCTGGTATTACACGTCTGCAAGAGTTCAATGTTGACAGAGCGTTGAGCTTGGTAAGGAGGCTAAGCGGCAGGGAGAAAGATGGAAGTGGCGCGATTAGCGGGGCAAGCTCCGTTACCGTAACATCCAAGTTTGACATTGATGAGCTACACACGCTCGCCTCAACACTAGTAGAGCTATATGACGATGACTCTTATCGCGACACGGCGTTCATTATTTTGGATAAGATCCGGCCAGTCGACGCTGTTTCGGCCGGCAAGCTGGACGAAGAACTACTAGAGGACATAAATTCAGAAAAGCCCTCTTTCGAACTCGGGGCTCCTGAGATTACGACTGAGCCTGTCGGGTTCATGACGATGCCCGGCAGTGGCAAGCGAGTGCAACTGCCAGATGTCACTCTGACAATCTACAAAGAGGCATTTGGCCATTTCGGAACGATTGACGATCTATCTAAATGCCGAGTTGCCAACTACAATGTCGATGGAAAGTACAAATTAGGCGAGTGGTCTGTGTACCGAGGCCTCGTTGGCTCCCTCGAATATGAAAAAGCTCGATACGCGATTAACGAAGGTCGGTGGTATAGAATAGACAAGGCACTAGTCGAATCTGCAAATCAGGCCTTCGCTGCAGCTTCGAAAGGTTTGGACAAGGCTTTCCTGCCTTGGCCGCTTGTCACCGGCGGTAAAAAGAACCAGACGATCGTATATGAGGTTGAAGAGCTCTATAACAAGCGAGTAGTCGATAACGACAAAGAACGTTTCGTGCTAATGGACCAGATGTTTGTAGCCGTTCCGAATATGCCAGGGCCTGGTATCGAAGTGTGTGACCTGCTGGATGTGAAGGAAAAGCGGTTAATCCACGTTAAGAAGAGCGGGCGCAGGTCAAGTGTAATTAGTCATTTCCTCATGCAGGGTATGAATTCGGCTAAGCTGACGAGGCTCTATGATGCAGTACGAGACGGGTTCTTGCAGCACGTCGTAGCCGCCGTCGGCCATGAGTCCGCTGTCAAGCTATTTGCCGATTTTCCGGCCGGTTGGACGGTGGAGTTCAAGTTCGGCGATGCTCCAATTGCTAGCACCAAGGACTATACAATACCCTTCTTCTCACGAGTTACCCTCGATGACGTGAAACGCGAAGTCGAGGCCCTGGGATTCAAGGCAGTAGAAGTTTCGTTCATTAAGCTTTCGAATCCTCCTGTACCGAAACCCTGACGTTGCAATGTGATCTCCTCTGGAAGATCCTTCTTAGTGTCGTTCGCTCAAAAGGGACTGTCGCAGCAGCATTCGGATCGCCTCCGGCCTGCTCGGCCTCGGCTCCGGTTGCTCCGCGATCCACGCGTCCAGTGCCGCCTCCAGCTCCGGGTACAGGCGCAGGCCGATGTTCGGGCCGATGCCGGTCTTTGGGCGGCCGCGGCCTCTTTTTTCGGAACCGGCTATTGATCTGCCCCTGAAATATTGGTACCGGATAATCATCGGACCGGAGCGGACTACATTGCCCGGCCTACCCCCCTCACGCCTCTGCAGGAGACGGCGAAGGATGGCTGCGCTTACTCATAATCCGTCGCGGCGGGCCGTGCTAGGGGCGGCGGTGGTCGGTCCGCTGTTTGGGGCTGTTCCTCTCGATCCTGCTTCGGCGGGAGCGCTGGGCCCCCTCCACCATGCTTCGCATGGTCCCCCTCCCCGTGCCGGGGAGGAGTGTTGGCGCTCTGCTCTTGCCGCTTATCGTGCTGCCGAGGAGGCGGTGCGGGTGGTGGAGGGGCGGTCGGCGGGGGGATCGTTTGAGGCGGAAGAGGCGCTGGAGGGGGAGCATGATGCGGCGGTGGATCGGCTCTACGATACGCTGCGGGCGCTGCTGCTGGTGCCGGTGGCGGACGCGGGGGCGGTGGCGGTGAAGCTGGAGCTGGCGATCTCGCACGAGGTGGGGACGCTGGAGGGCGGGGAGGAGTGCTTCGCCGCTTTGCTTCGGGATTTGCGGGGGTTGGCTGGGTAGGCTTGGTTCGGGCCCTCACCCTCCCACGGCTTTGCCGTGGGTCCCTCCCTCTCCCCAGATGGGAGAGGGGTAGGAGGGGCAGGGCGTCACGGAACTGAATTCCGTGACGTCGTCGGACGAGTTCGTGCGGTTCGAGACCGCACGCCTCGCCGGCCGGACTGCGCCGGCTCTTCGCGCTGCTCCGGCGGCGTTGCACGCCGGCGTCGCTGTGCTCGGCGGCTTCGTCGCGCTCCGGGTCTTCAGTGAGGGGAAGGTGGAAGTTCATTGCTCCTCTCCGTCGCCCGGGTTGGGGATTGGGGGTTCGGGATTTGGATCCGTTGCGGGTTCGGCGGCAGCGCCCAGCCTCGCCATGACCTCGTCCCAGGCGTCCGGTTCCGGCGGCAGCGGCGGGGGGACGAGGCCGGCGGCGCGGCGCGCTTCGAACTCGGCGGCGGCGCTCGCCTCCCAGGCGATCTGGGCTTCGGCGTCGCGGCGATATTGCTCTTCCCAGGCGGCGCGCTCCGCACGCATCTCGGCCGCCGTGGTGCCGCGGAGGCTCTGCATCGCGCCGGTCGCGAAATCGCCATGGTCGACAAGGAGGTGGGGCGGCGTGGCAGCGGGGCGGGGCGGGGCGCCGGACTGCTCCCAATGCAGGCGGCGCAGCTTGTCGAGCAGCATCGACATCGAGGTCTGGGCGATCTGGACGATGTGGCGGGTGCCGTGGCGGAAATCGCGCAGCCAGGCGAAGGCGCGCCGATCAGTCGTCAGATCCACGAGGATTTCGACGAAGGTCAGCTGGCGCAGGTAGAAATCGGCTTCGGCGATGCGTCCTTCGAGACGGCAGCGGCGCTCGGCCTCGAGCTTGATATGGTATTTGGTAGCGACGCTGCAGAAAGCGTCCCAATGCGCGTCCTCGTCGGCCTCGAAGTCGAGCGAGGCCGACGGCTCGGCGGGGGCGGGCGCGGCCGGGCGGGCGCGGGTGGTGGCCCTCGCGTATGGCGGATCGGGCGGACGCCAGCCGGCCTGCTCCTCGGCGACGGCGCGCAGGCCCTCGGCGAGGCGGCGGCTGCGCTCGTCGGCGGCGATCTCCATCGCCTCGGCACGGGCGGCGGCGAAGCCCTCGCTGCCCGGGCAGGCGAGCAGCTGGGTCACCCCGAACTGGGCCTTGCCGACCGCTCGGGCGGCGGCGCGGTCGGAGCCGGTGAGGGACAGGGCGGCGATGAAGGCGCGCTGGACGTCCGGGGTCCAGCCGTCGGCGCGGTTGGCCTTGCGCGGGACGGGCTCGAAATCGAGCAGGGCGCCGAAGGCCTCGAACGGGTCTTCGCCGGAGACGCCGCGGGCTCGGCAGCAATCGCAGATGACGGGAATCGGGCGCTGGATCATGAACGAAAGAGGAACAGACGAAATCCTACATTGCAAGCGGTTTCCGGCGGGGAGGGGGCGTGGCCGCCCGCCGCTGGCGGGAAACGGTTGGCCGCAGGGGCGGAAACCGGGGCAGTGGCGCGGCGTTCTCCCCCCGTCTGACGGAAAGACTGACGTCCCTGGTCCCCGAGGCGCCCCGGTTCCCCCTGCCGGGGCGCCATTCGTTTGGGAGCAGCGCGTGGGTCCGATCCACCCCTTGCGATGGAGCTTCAAGATGGCGCGTGCGGCGCTGTTCGACGTGGACGGGACTCTGGTCGATACCAACGATCTTCACGCCTCGGCCTGGCGGCAGGCGTTCCTGCACTTCGGGCATGACCTGGCGCAGGACGTGATCCGCGGCCAGGTGGGGAAGGGGGGCGACAACCTCATTCCGACGCTTCTGCCGGAGCTGGACGAGGGGCGGGCGAAGGCGATCGAGGACTATCGGTCGGACCTGTTCAAGCGCGACTATCTGGCGCGGGCGGTGCCGTTTCCCGGGGTGCGGGAGCTGTTCCTGAGGATGCGCGAAAGCGGGGTGACGATCGTTCTCGCGTCCTCGGCGGGGGAGGCGGAGGTGGCTTATCATCTGGCGCTGATCGGCTGCGAGGATCTGGTGTCGGCGACGACGTCGAAGGACGAGGTCGGCGCGTCCAAGCCCTGCCCGGACATTTTCGAGGCGGCCCTTCGCAAGATCGGGCCGCTCGGGCGCGAGGATGCGGTGGTGATCGGCGACTCCCCCTGGGACGTGAAGGCGGCGGCGAAAGCGGGCCTCAGGACGATCGGATTTCGCTCGGGTGGTTTCGAGGATGCAACGTTGATCGAAGCCGGGGCGTTCGTCCTCTATGACGGACCGCGCCACCTCCTCGCAGACTATGAAAACTCGGTCTTCGCCAAAGAAGAAGAAGGGCCCCGCGCTCAAGGCGGACGAGGCGTCGGCGAAGGCGCTCGCGCCTTATGTGAGACTCCGCTGATCAAGGCGCTGAGCCCGATCGCGGCGCTCGGCGACCAGCCGCAGCTCCGGATCCTGTGCGGCGCGGTGATCGCGGTCGGCCTGTTCGGCGGCGACCGGCGGCTGGCGCGGACGGGGTGGCGGATGCTCGCCGCCCACACGTTCGCCACCTGGACCAAGGATTTCGTCAAGCACCGCGTCGACCGCGTCCGCCCCCGCGCGCTCGCCGAGAAGGGGGAGGACGCGACGCCCGAGCCGGGGAACAGCCACGCCAAGGAGCTGACCAGCTTCCCCTCCGGCCACAGCGCCGGGGCGGCGGCGGTGGCTCGCGCCTATGCCCGCGACTATCCCGAGCACCAGGGTCCGGCCTATGCGGCGGCGGCGGTGCTTGCGGCGGTGCAGGTGCCGCGCTGCGCCCATTACCCCACCGACATCGGCGCCGGCCTCGCCATCGGGGTGGCGGCGGAAGCAGCGGTGAGCCGGCTGGTCCCCGGGCTCGGGAGCGACTAAGGGCGGTGCCGACCCCCCCAACCCCCTCATCCACCCGGAGTAGTCCCCCTTGCGCAGCTTCCTCGCCGCCGCTCTCGCCCTCCTCGCCTGCGCCTGCTCGCCCAGCGTGAAGGAGCAGAAAGCGGAGGAGCAGCGCCAGGCGTCCGCGGCGCCCAAGGTGGCCCCGATCCTCAACGCGCCCGACGCGAAGGACATCCACAGCTACGCCCGCCCTGCCGAAGCGCGGGTCACCCATGTCGCGCTCGACCTTCGGACCGACTTCGAGGCGAAGCGGATCGGCGGAACGGCGACTCTGGACGTCCAGGCGGCGCCGGGGGCGAAGGAGATCGTGCTCGACACCAAGGGCCTCGAGATAGAGGAAGTGACCGACGCCGAAGGCCGCACGCTCGCCTTCCGCCTGGGCGCCTCCGATCCCATCCTCGGCGCGCCGCTGATCATCGCGCTGGGGAACAGCCGCCAGATCCACATCCGCTACCGGAGCGGCCCGGACGCGGGCGCGCTGCAATGGCTTACCCCCGAGCAGACCGCCGGCAAGAAGAAGCCCTTCCTGTTCAGCCAGGGCGAATCGATCCTCAACCGAAGCTGGATCCCGACCCAGGACAGCCCGGGAATCCGCCAGACCTGGGAGGCGCGGATCGTCGTCCCCGAGGGGCTGAAGGCGGTGATGAGCGGCGACAAGCTGACGCCCGATGGCGAGGCCGTCTCCCCGACCGAAGGCGGCGGCCGCGCCTTCCGCTTCCGAATGGACAAGCCGGTCGCGCCTTATCTGATCGCGATCGCGGTCGGCGACATCGGCTTCCAGCCGCTCGGCAAGCGCACCGGCATCTATGCCGAGCCGGCGACGCTCAAGGCCGCCGCCTGGGAGTTCGCCGACACCGAGAAGATGGTCGACGCCGCCGAGGCGCTCTACGGCCCCTATCGCTGGGGCCGCTACGACATCCTCGTCCTTCCCCCCGCCTTCCCGTTCGGCGGGATGGAGAATCCGACGCTGACCTTCGCCACGCCGACCGCGATCGCCGGCGACCGAAGCCTCGTCTCGCTGATCGCGCACGAGCTCGCCCATAGCTGGTCGGGCAATCTCGTCACCAACGCGACCTGGGCCGATTTCTGGCTGAACGAAGGCTTCACCACCTACTTCCAGAGCCGGATCATGGAGAAGCTCTATGGGACGGAAGCGACCAACCGCGAGATCGCATTGGGCTGGGACGACCTCCAGGCGGCCATCAAGGAAGCCGGCGGCCCCGGCGCTCCGGGCACCAAGCTCCACCTCGATTTGAAGGGGGGAGACCCGGACTCGGCGATGGCCGACATCGCTTATGAGAAAGGCGCCGCCTTCCTGCGCACCGTCGAGCGGACCGTCGGCCGCGAGCGGTTCGACGCTTACCTGCGCTCCTATTTCGACCGCCACGCCTTCCAGCCGATGACCGCGTCGGTCTTCCTCGCCGACATTCGCGCCAATCTGGTCAAGGGCGACAAGGCGCTGGAGCAGTCGCTTCGCCTCGACGAATGGGTCTACCAGCCCGGCATCCCCACTAACGTCGCGCCGCCGCCGGCCGAAGCCTTCGCCGCCGTCGACCGCGCCTCCGCTTCCTATGCGGGCGGGGCAGCGCCGGAGACGGTGCCTTTCGCCAAATGGTCGACCTCGGAGCGGCTGCGCTTCCTCAACCGCCTGCCGCGCCAGCTCTCCAGGGAGCGGCTCGACACCCTCGATCGCGCCTTCCGCCTCTCGCAAAGCGGCAATAGCGAAGTCCTGTTCGCCTGGCTGAAGCTCGCAATCCCCAACCATTACGACCCGGCTGTCCCGGCGGTGGAGCATTTCCTCACCACCCAGGGCCGCCGCAAGTTCGTCCTCCCTTTGTTCAAGGCGCTGTTGGCGGAAGGCGACTGGGGCCGCCCGCTGGCGCAGCGCATCTACGCTAAGGCGCGGCCGACCTATCACCCGGTGACCTCGTCCTCGGTCGACGAGGCGATGGGGGGATAAAAGGCGCAGGCCCAAATCCGCTGCCAACGCGGTGTGAGCGGTTTGGATAGGCAGGCGTTCGGCTAGGAAGCCATCAATTGCTGAGCCTTGAGTCGGTAGCCGACCGCAGGCTCATTGATGATGATTTCGGGCCGTGAGGGGTCCCGTTCCAGCTTTTGCCGCAGCGCGCGCACCGCCACCCGCAGATAGTCGATTTGGGCTTCGTGTGCAGGTCCCCACGCGGTGCGGAGCAGGTAGGCGTGACTCAGCACCCGGTCCGGATGCTTCGCCAGTTCTGCGAGCACCACGTACTCCTTGGGCGTCAAGTGGATCTCCGCTCCATCCTTCAACACCAGCCGGCGGAACAGGTCGATCGTCACTGCGCCGGCCATGACCGGTTTCTGCTCGGAAGCCGGGCTGAGGGTGAGCAAGTTGTCGATATAGAGATTGAGCTTGGCGGCCTCGCCAGCAACGGAAGAGACGAGCGCCTTGTCGCTGGAGCCGCCGCGCCTCAGGGCGCGAGCGGCAGCCATGATCGCTGCGAGCCGAGGTTTGACGTCCTGACCGATTGACGCAAGCAGGGCCAAACGGATCCGATCTCGCTCCCGAAGCGTGGCGAACTCCCGCGCCTGACGCTCGAGCCCCGCCCTCTCGAGGGCAAGGGCGAGCTGGTCGAGAAGGCTGCCGAGCAGCGGAAGCTGCAAGTCCAGATGGGGCGGCACTCCGTCGTCACGTGCCAGCCCCAAAGCGGCGATTACGCCTTCATCCGAGACGACGGGGTGGAACTGCCAGTCGGCGAGATTGGCCTGGCCAATTCCGCGGCCGGCTGCCGCGCCTGTGCCGAACGTGAGCAGCATGGCGGCACGATCGCCTGGGTTGAGCCGCATGTCCGTCGGAACGCTGGCGACGAGTTCGGGGTCGTCTCGACCGACCACCAGGACGGCATTGCACTTGAAGAGGCGGGAAAGTTCTTCGGTGGAGACCTCGGCGATATCCTTTTCGCTCCCGCAGGACAGCAAACGCCGGGCGAATCCTGCAATGGTTGCATTCCGGGCCGCATGCGTCTTGGCGAGCCGCTCCTGCTGCCGCATTGAGGCAGCGAGGTGGCTGGTGACAAGCGCGACGAGGAACAGGACCACGACCGTCACCACGTCCGCGGGGCTGTCGATCAGCAGAGTGTGATAAGGCGCGGTGAAGTAGAAATTATAGGCTGAAGCCGAGGCGACCGCAGCGAGCAGGGCCGGTCGCAGGCCCCGTAGGACCGCCGCTGCGAGCACCACCGGGATGTACAGGAGAACGACGGGCGCATTGCCCCACTGCGGCGCGATCGCGAGGCCGAGGAGCGTTGAGGCCGCGACCATCAGCACCGCCTC
>Ga0066671_10000683_pt1 | contig 10751 bp, 9 predicted proteins | sample GraSoiAngelo_120_FD_62294 | JGI IMG/M metagenome (GOLD analysis project Ga0066671, IMG submission 62294) | Grasslands soil microbial communities from the Angelo Coastal Reserve, California, USA - 14_0919_09_20cm | ecosystem: Environmental > Terrestrial > Soil > Grasslands | place: USA...
GCACGCTCGGAGTTGAAATAGCGGTCTAGGGTATTCATTGCAGCTTCCAGGACCGAGCGACAATCGGAGCAGCCTTCAAGGTGACGCTCGATCTCCCTCTCTACCGGAGACGAGAGTCGTCCCTCCAGATACCAGCAAATCAAATGAATAGTGTCTCGGCAGCTCATGCGCCTGTCCCCTGCAATTCCCCACAGCCATGGACTAGGTGAACACTGTAGTGCACTTGCAGCGCCAAAAAGGGTCAGGGCCACCGTACAAGTTGTAAATGAATGACAAATAAAGGCTTATTCAACTTGTGATCGGTTCGTTGTCGGTCAAGACGCGCGTTCTATTCTGAAAAGTTTACACCCCAGGTGGACAATTTGAGCACTGCATCGACGCATGGGGCAAGCAGTTTATCTCTGGCGCCCCGCTTATCGCTGCGGAAGGACGGTCATTTCCTTGAGCGCGGCAATGCGATCAGGAATGGCCGGATGGGTACTGAAAAGTGTCCCGAAAGAGCCGCCCCCAAAAAGCGGTTTCACGATGCACAGCGAGGCAGTCGAAGGCGAAATGGCGGTTGTGGGGATACGGTTGTTATATGTCCCGAGCTTCTGAAGAGCGCTGATCAAGCCGTAAGGGTTCCCTACCATGCGCGCGCCGGTCGCATCGGCGGAATACTCGCGCTGGCGGGACAGCCCCAGCTGCAACAGCATGGCGGCAAAAGGTGCCAGAAACAGCATCAGGATTGCGGCCATTCCCCCGCCTTTTTGGTCGTCGCGGTCCCCGCCTCCCCATCCGCCAAAAATCATGGCCCAGCGACCCATGGTCGCTAAATGCACAACGGCGCCGGCAATGGTTGCGGCGATCGAACTGATCAGAATGTCGTAGTTGCGTACGTGCGACAGTTCGTGAGCAATGACTCCCTCAAGTTCTTCATCATTCATCAGTTCGAGCAAACCCTGCGTCACGGCCACCGAGGCGTGGCGCGGATTTCTTCCCGTGGCGAAGGCGTTGGGCGCTTGCTCAGGAACGACATACAACTTCGGCATTGGCAGATTGGCTTTTGCGGCGAGTCGCTCCATCACCTGGTACAGTCGCGGCAACTGTTCGCGCGTCACCGGTTTTGCGCCGCTAGACCATAGCGCGATTTTGTCCGAAAAGAAGTAAGCGAACGCATTCATGATTACGGCGAACCCGAGGGCGATGGTCATGCCGCCGCGGCCACCGAAGCCCTGCCCGATCAGCATCAACAGAAGCGTAAGAGCTACCAGCAAGAAAGTGGTTCGAAAGATTCTCATAATTTTCCTTCTATTCTACGCACACCAACCGCGCCACAAAGTGCCCATCTCGGTCCTTTGGGACGTAACCATGTGAACCCGTGCTTCCACAAGACTTCCTTTGTATTAGATACGTGCCGCGGCGGCAGGTTGTTTCGCAGGCTTGCGCTCGAAGCGCATCGTGTCTTTCTGCCCGTCTCGGTCCACGATCACGTGATCGCCGGGCAACACCTTGCCTTCCAGGATCTGCATCGCCAGGGGGTCCTGAATCAGCCGTTGAATGGTTCGGCGGAGCGGCCGTGCGCCGTAAGCCGGGTCGTAGCCTTCGCGCAGCAGCAATTCTTGCGCCGCTGGTTTGAGCTCCAAGGTGATCTGCCGCTCGGCCAGTCGTTTCTCCACACTCTTCATGAGCAAGCCCACAATTTGTCCCAATTGCTCCTTGCCCAGCGGATTGAAAATCACAATTTCGTCGATGCGGTTGAGGAACTCCGGCCGGAACAATGCGCGCAACGCTTCCAACGCTTCCCTTCGTGCGCGCTCCAGATCCTTACCGGCCAATTCCGAAATGGCCGCCGAGCCAACGTTGCTGGTCATGACCAAAACGGTATTCCGAAAATCTACGGTGCGGCCCTTGCCGTCGGTGAGACGCCCATCCTCGAGAATCTGCAGCAGGACGTTGAACACGTCCGGATGCGCTTTTTCGATCTCGTCAAACAGGATGACGGAATACAGATGACGGCGTACCTGCTCGGTAAGCTGGCCGCCTTCTTCGTAGCCCACGTACCCCGGCGGGGCACCAATGAGCCGGGCGACGCTGTGTTTCTCCATATACTCGCTCATGTCGATGCGAATCATCAATTTCTCGTCGTCGAAGAGAAATTCCGCCAGCGCGCGCGCCAGCTCCGTTTTGCCCACGCCGGTCGGCCCCAGGAAGATGAACGAGCCGATCGGGCGCTTAGCGTCTGAAACCCCAGCGCGGCTGCGGCGCACGGCGTTCGCCACGCGCGCCAGCGCGTCCTCCTGGCCAACTACGCGCTGGCGCAAGCGCTCTTCCATGTGCACCAGCTTTTGCGCTTCGCCTTCGAGTAAACGGCCCGCGGGAATGCCGGTCCACTTGCTGACGAGTTTGGCGACGTCTTCTTCGTCAACCTCTTCTTTCAGCATAGGAGCGTCTTTTTGCACGGAAGCAAAGCGCTCCTGAGCCTGCTTCAGTTCGCGCTCCGCGGCGGCGCTTTTTCCATAACGGATTTCCGCCACCTTGGCCAGTTCGCCGGCGCGCTCGTACCGCTGCTCTTCGGCCTTAAGCTGCTCAATTTGTTCTTTTAGCTTGCGGATCTTCCCAATGGCTTCCTTTTCTGCTTGCCACCGCGCTTTCTTGCCGCTCGATTCCTCTTTCAGTTTCGCGAGTTCCTTTTCAATCTGGCTGCGGCGTTCCTTGGAGTGCGCGTCGGATTCCTTCAGCAGCGCCTGGCGTTCGATTTCGAGCTGCATGATGCGCCGCTCGATTTCATCAATCTCTACAGGCAAAGAGTCGATCTGCATACGCAGGCTGGCCGCACATTCGTCAATCAAGTCGATAGCCTTGTCCGGCAGGAACCGGTCCGAGATATAACGATTGGAGAGCGTGGCCGCCGCGATAATGGCGGAATCCTTGATGCGCACGCCGTGGTGCACTTCATAGCGTTCCTTCAGGCCGCGCAGGATAGCAATCGTATCTTCAACCGTGGGCTCGGCAACGAGCACGGGTTGGAAGCGGCGTTCAAGGGCAGGATCTTTTTCAATGTGTTTCTTGTATTCGTTGAGCGTGGTCGCGCCAATCGCCCGCAGTTCACCGCGGGCCAGCGCCGGCTTGAGCATGTTGGAGGCATCCATCGATCCTTCTGCGGCGCCGGCTCCTACCAGTGTGTGCAGCTCATCGATGAACAAAATGATCTGCCCTTCGGCTTCCGTGATTTCCTTAAGAACGGCTTTGAGACGGTCCTCAAATTCGCCGCGGAATTTTGCCCCCGCTACGAGTGCAGCAAGATCCAAAGCGACGATGCGCTTGGTCTTCAACACGTCCGGCACATCTCCCGAAACGATACGCTGGGCCAGACCTTCGACGATGGCCGTTTTGCCAACGCCGGGTTCGCCGATGAGCACGGGATTGTTCTTGGTGCGCCGCGCGAGAATCTGCATTACACGGCGAATCTCTTCATCGCGGCCGATGACAGGATCAAGCTTCTGCTTTCGCGCGAGTTCGGTCAGATCGCGCGCGTACTTTTCCAATGCCGCGTATGTCGCTTCGGGATTCTGGGAAGTCACACGCTGGCTGCCCCGTACTCCGGCGAGAGCCTGCAGAATCGCTCCATGGGAGGCGCCCTGGCGTTTCAGCAATTGACCGGCTGGATCCCGGTCGCCCCCGGCAATGGCCAGAAAGAGGTGCTCGGTAGAGACAAACTCATCCTTAAACCTATCCGCCTCTTTGAATGCCTCCTCAAGGACATCGTTGAGCGCCCGTCCCATATGCTGCTGCGCAAAGCCTTGCACTTTGGGGAGCCGGCCAATCTCCCGCTCGATTTCCTGGTTTAAGGCTTCCGTGTGAATGCCCAAGCGAGCAAGCAACGGAGGCACCACGCCATCGGTTTGCACCACGAGTGCGGCCAGCAAGTGAATCGGCTCAATCTGCTGATTTTCGTGCTGGGCAGCTACTTCCTGGGCGCTCTGGACGGCTTCTTGCGCCTTCACGGTCATTTTTTCAAATCGCAACATAGGCCCTCATACGGAGTTCCGATCTCGCTCGTCGAACAAAGGGGCTGGCTCATCGCCAGCCCCCTATTTTTACAGTTTTCAACTTCACTAGAAGCCCTTTTGCTGCGCCGGACTGCTTACTTCCCAGAGGCAGCCGCTGCCACGCCCGGAGCCGAAACGTTGACCTTGATTTGCTTCGGCTTAGCTTCCTCGCGCTTGGGAATGGTGAGGGTCAGCACGCCGTCCTGATACTCGGCTTTGATGCCGTCCGAGTCCACCGTGTTCGAGAGCGTGAAGCTGCGAGCAAAGGAGCCAAAGGAGCGCTCCACGCGCAGGTAGTTCTCTTCATTCACCTTCTTGTCGAACTTGCGCTCCCCGCGGATCGTCAGGATGTTGTTCTCCACGCGGATGTCCAAATCCTTGGGATCGACGTCGGGGAGGTCCGCCTTCACCATGAGTTCCTGCTCGGTCTCGTAGATGTCTACGGCCGGGGCCCACGCGCTGAGGTTTGAGTCCTCGCCCGTTCGATCGAAAGCATCATTGAACAGGCGGTTGATCTGGTCCTGCAGGGTCGTTACGTTACGAAAAGGTTCCCATCGAGCAATCGTTCTCATTGTTGTAAGCACCTCCATAGGTGACTTCACACGCATAATAAAATATGAGCGTGTAATTGTCAAGAAAAACTTAAGGGCCTACGAAAATATGATAACATCTTAAGAATCAAAAGCATAGCTATGAATTCCATTCTTCCATTCTAATGGCGGGTTGACGCATCTCGGCTTAAGGACCTTGACGTTGCCCTCCCACGGTTTCACAAGCCGGCAGCACCAGGTAGACGGTCGGACCATACCGTAAAACAAACTACTTTGTGCTGCGAAGTTAAGCGGCTCTGCGTCTTCCGGCGGCAGGAGGGTCGAGGCAATTGGTTGGGAATGCGCCCCGTGGTTCCGCTTCAGAAAGCCTAAAGCGGGTTCTTGCTACACTACCGCTTCTCATGCGCCTGGACGAGCTTGACTACCACCTCCCTCCCGAGCAAATCGCGCAACGGCCCCCCGAACGCCGTGACGCCTCACGTCTTTTGCTTCTGAACCGCTCTTCGGGGGCCTTCGAAGATCGGCTTTTCGCAGAATTTCCGGGCCTCCTCACCGGCAACGAGTTGCTCGTTCTGAACAATGCACGTGTGATACCCGCGCGGCTTTTCGGGCGCCGCGCCGGGGTCGGTTCGCAGAAGCCTTCACGAGCCACACGAGCCGAGCACTTGACCGGGAAAGTGGAGGTGCTATTGACGCGCCGAGTCGCGGGCGATACGTGGGAAGCTTTGGTGCGCCCAGGACGCAAAATGCGCTTAAGGGAGCGCGTGCTTTTCGGGGAAGGAGAGTTGGAGGCTGAAATAACGGGGCGCGGCGAATTTGGCTTGCGCACTCTGCGGTTTGTCTCTCGTGACCAGCGCTCGGTGAACGAGCACTTCGAGCGATTGGGGCACGTGCCGCTGCCTCCGTATATTGAACGGCCCGATGAATCAACCGATCGCGAGCGCTATCAAACCGTCTTTGCCAAGCGGCCTGGTGCGATTGCCGCGCCCACTGCGGGTCTGCACTTCTCGGAGCAGATACTCAAGCAAATTCGCGAGCGAGGAGTGGAGATCTGTGAACTAACGCTCGACGTGGGGCTCGGTACGTTTCAGCCCGTCCGCAGTGCAACGCTCGAAGAACACGCGATGCATTCCGAATCTTATGAAATTCCCGGCGAAACCGCCGAACGCATTAACGCGGCGCATGCGGCGGGGCGCCCCATTTTGGCCATCGGGACAACCGTGGTGCGAGCTCTGGAAGACGCGGCCCAGCGTACGGCACAGGCCGGGGCTACAAACGCGGTGACAGCGGGCAAAGCGCAGGCTCAACTGTTCATCATCCCGGGATTTCCGTTCCGCGTCGTGAACGCTTTGCTAACCAACTTTCACTTGCCGCGCTCGACGCTGCTGGCGCTAGTGTGTGCTTTTGCGGGACGTGAAACCGTGCTCCGCGCTTATCGTCACGCGGTCGAAGCGGGGTATCGTTTCTACAGCTACGGGGATTGCATGCTGATTCGTTGACCCGGGCGCGGCACGCCACGACCGGCAAACGGAACGGGCTGATGGTTCCGCGTCGAAGCGGATTTGTGGGAGCATCTGCATAGGTCCATTGGAAAAGTCGGGAGGCTGCGGCTGGCTGCAACCTCCCTCTTGTGTCCAGAAGAAAACAATTGCGAAGCGGTCTGTCTTATTCGCTGAAAACAAATACACGGGCCTGGCCGGAGAAGCGCACTTCCTTCACTTGGCCATTTTCGCCGATGAGGACAGAATCGTAGCTCGACTTCGTGTTGCGGTCTTCCCAGCGGCCTTCGGTTTCGGTGATTACCTTGCCGTTCTTTTGCACGGTGGCCTTGTTGCCGTCGATCAAGAGGCGGTACTCGCCGGCCTGCAATTCAGCTTTGCCGATCTTGCTGGTCTGGGCAAGGTTGATGTTTTTGGAGAAAGGCTTGGCGAAAAGGGGCACTGCCAGCGCAAGAGCAGCCAACAGAGCGAGAGAGCGGAAAATGGAGCTGTTTTTCATGCGTGTCAATTTCCTTTCGGACAGGATCGAGTCAGCCGGGACAGAAGGCTGCGGCGGGCAAGATAGAGTTGACACGCAAAGGGAGGACGAGTAGTCTCGCCGGTGAAGACACCTCTTCTTCCAGGACTAACGGCCGGAAAAACTGCGTGTCACCACCCCGCGGCTGCCACCGCGGGTTTTTTTTCTGAATCTCGCCTTGCACAGCGCTACGAGCGGCTGCCCTCGTATAGACGAAATCGCAGCGGGGAATGTTTCGCGGTCCAGTGATAAAATTTTCGTAGTTGTAGAAAAATTGCGGCGAGACACCTTTATTTCTGCTTAAGCGAAACCCGCTGGCTCTTTTGCGAGATAAATCGTTCCTAAAAATACTTGAAACCCACCGATGAGGTTCTCAAAGACAGACCGTAATATTGGTCTTTGCCACTGCCGCACTGCCGCGCCGTTTCGTGCATCGGCTAGCTTGTTCATCTATACTCTAGGTCATTTTTCCGGGGATCACGGATGCGGATTCTGATTCTCAGCGATTTACATTCGAATGCTACTGCTCTGAATGCCGTTCTTGATGCGGCGAAGGATCGCTGGGATTTTTCCGTTTGCCTAGGCGACGTAGTCGGGTACGGCCCGGATCCCAATGAGGTCACGGCACGGCTGCGCGAGTTGGGCACGAAGACGATCCGAGGGAACCACGACAAAGCCGTAACCGGCTTGATGGATACGGAAGATTTCAATCCTGTAGCGAAAGCGGCGGTGGATTGGACACGGTCAGAATTGAATCCGGAGCACATGGCCTGGCTTTCGGCTTTGCCGAAGGGGCCGCTCGAAACCGACGGCATCGTGCTCGTTCACGGAGCGCTTCAAGACGAAGACGAATATGTGTTCACGCCGCAACAAGCTCTCGACGGCCTCCTCGATTCCAATGCCAAGGTCACTTTTTTCGGCCACACGCATCACCAGGGTGGGTTTTCCTACGAAGACGCGGATCTTGAAGTACTGCAGATTCGGCCACGCTCGGCGGAATCGTTTGCCGCTCTGCGCATCGAGCCAACTCGGCGCTATCTATTGAATCCCGGTTCGATTGGCCAGCCGCGCGACGGGGACCCACGAGCTGCCTTTGCAATTGCGGATTTACAGCACAACGTGGTGGAATTTTGGCGCGTTCCCTACGACATTCAGGCGGTTCAAAAGCGTATGCGATCGGCCCACCTTCCGGAGCCTTTGGTCCAACGATTAGCGGTCGGCCGATAGTTCGGCGCTTTCCCGCTCCTCTATAGTTTTCAGGTACGTACTTTAGTCATAATAAGCTATGTGAACTAGAAGCCAGCCTGAAAGGATTCCTGGCCTCCGGCCTCGTGGACCTGCATGAGAACGGCGCCCGCACTTGGTTTGGCGCGGACCCGTCGTGGGAAGTGCGAGGCGGCGGAAAAGCCGCTTTTGCATCTCTGGTCAGAACAATTCAACCTGACGCGACGTGTGCTGGCTATCACGGATCATTCCCAGGAACGAATGGTCCTGGCTGTCGAACGTTTCGACCGTGCCAAGCCGGACCGGCTGGAATTTGTGCGCCGGGAATTTGAACGTGACGCCCGCCAGCTGTCGTGTGAAGAATTCCGCGCGCGGCTGGAGCCAGCTCCTTGCCGAACAGTTCCCGGACGAAAATGTCGAATCCCTACCTGCTTCCGCGGACCTGGAGCACTCTCTTTCCGGAAACTGCGCGCGCGAGTGGAATCCTCAGACACCATCGACAACTGCCTCACCTTTGCGCTGCTCTGGCTGGCACACGCCCGCCGTTCGAGCGCTGACGGAGCAATCACAGGACTTCGATTGGTTGTTCCCAAGGATACGTCACGAACCGTGGCGCACCGCGTTGGAGCGCTTGACTCACACCTCGCAGTGGAGTTGTATGAGCACAATTCGCTGCTTGACATTCTCGAAAAAATCGATCCGCGGCGCGCCGGCAATGTGGATACCTGGCTCGTCCCTGCGCGCGAATCGGAAGCCCTTTTGCAGCGGGCCAAGCCCGCGCTCGAATCCATCGTCGCCGCGCGTGGTCATGCGGCAATAGCCCGCTGCGCTGCCCATTCGACACGTGACATCCTTCGAGATTGGAGCATTTTTCGAGACGCCATTACACAGCGCTAGAAAAAAGGGGATAAGCACATCCTGCTGAACTTGGCCCGCTCGAGGTATCGGGACAGCTCGGGAATTGGAGAAATGGCGAAAAGGTACGTTTCGGTGGTGAGAAAAGGCGGCCAGATGTAAGGTAAGGTAGCGAAGGTGCAGGAAGTGCTGAAGATTATCTAGCCTCTATCAGGTATTCCCTGAATTTCCCAGCGAAGAAAGCGGCGTTAGGGGGTTTTCCCGATGCGGACAGCTGAGCCTTTACAGATTTTGTGAGGAAATTCATCCGTAAAAGGAGAGAAGCGGTTAGGGGCAAGCCCTAACCGCTTCCCGGGGTGTGTCCTCGAAGTGGTTTTGTAATATTAGATGTGTGCGAGCCAAAAAGGTTTCCTTGGCTAGAAAAAAATTTTGGCAAAATCGATTTAGTAAGGCAAAATCTCAATAAAACAAGTACTTACGCCAGCGGTCATCACGGTGGCCAATCAGCCGCATCAGTTGCCGGGAGGTGTGGAGTGTAAAGGGCCGAGGCTTGCGAGCCAGCTTTAGCCCCGCTTCTTCCGGGGTGCGATCCCCCTTGGCGTTATTGCAGCGGTAGCAGCAGGCCACGAGATTTTCCCAAGAAGAACGCCCTCCGCGGGACCGGGGCAACACATGGTCCAGCGTCAGCTCGGAACTCGGAAACACACGCTCGCAGAACTGGCAGGTGTTCCGGTCACGCAGCAGAATATTCTTCCGGGAAAGCGCGCGGCTCTGTTGGGGAATGTGCCGGTATGCCAGCAGGCGAATCACGGATGGGACTTGGTGAGCATGCGTGGCGGAGTGCACCTCGGCGCTATGCAGCTCTTCCGCCTGGGCTACCCCCTTCAGCATCAATACCATCGCTCGGCGCACCGCGGTGACATTGATCGGCTCGTAAGTCGCATTCAAGACGAGCACCGGTTCCTGCATCAAGGATGCGCGGCGGGAAATCGAGTTGTGGATTCTACTACCAGCGGGAGCATCGGAATCGGGCGCAGCCACGCTCTCCGCTTGGGGGGAATGAGCCCCTCGGGAATCGGCCGCCATGTGCCGGTTTGGTCCCATTGAGCTTGCCTAGACTATTCTACCATTCTACAGGGCTTGGGAGTGGATTTCTTACCGGCCGGACCACCCGGGCCGCAATCCTACTACCGACTCGGCACCCGCTTCCCACAAAGCTCGCGTGCAGGCATCCACCGTGACTCCAGTCGTCAATACATCAGCGCCCAGTAGAACGCGACGATTGTCAACTTGGCTGCCCGGACGTGTGGCCAAGCGCGCCACGCACCGATTCCCAGCGTTCTGCGAGGCTGAGAATACGCTTGTCGGGCCGGGCACGCGTTCGCGCTGGCGGTGCAGCGGAGCCGACACGACAACATCCGCAGTGAACATATTAAAGCGAGAATTACTCGATAGTGCCGGATAGGCTTTTTTCGGCACTAAAGGCAATTTCCCCGAAGGGGCCCCCTACAACAGGCCCTGCTCCATTTTTTCCTGGCACGCAATGCAGTGCTTGGCCCAAGGCACGGCTTCCAGCCGCTTTTGCTGCATCTCCTCCTGGCAGTTGGCGCAGACGCCGTATTCGTCTTCCTGAATGCGCTTGAGCGCGGCGTCAATCATATTCAGAAGCGAGCGGTCGGCATTGGTCATGCCGAAGAGAAACTCCTTGGTATAGGAGTTGGCCGCTTTGTCTGCCAGGTCCACGGTGGGGTCTTCGTCCGCCGTTCTTCCTTCTTCCTGGGTGCGGGCGATGGTTTTCATCAATTCCTCGCGCCGTGCCAGCAATTTCTTCTTGTAATAATCGAGTCGTTTCTTGTCCATGGAAGTCCCGCCCCTCTGCATACTACTTGGGGCCACCTAAAAACTCCACAGTGTAGACCGGCTTCACGTTGAAGTCAAGGCAAAGCTACGCAAAGGGTGGGCGACATGCAGGTGCCATGTTGCGGGATTCCTTTTTTTGTGGCATTGTTCTGAACGTCTATATACGTACAGACAATCTGCGGTACAGAAAGGAAACCCTTATGCCTGACGATGT
>Ga0066671_10000685_pt1 | contig 10737 bp, 10 predicted proteins | sample GraSoiAngelo_120_FD_62294 | JGI IMG/M metagenome (GOLD analysis project Ga0066671, IMG submission 62294) | Grasslands soil microbial communities from the Angelo Coastal Reserve, California, USA - 14_0919_09_20cm | ecosystem: Environmental > Terrestrial > Soil > Grasslands | place: USA...
TCCGATGGGCACGCCGATCAGCGCGCCGAACACCATGACTGCCGTTGCCTTGCGGTCGGCGCGCTTCCACGCGTTCGGGATCAGCGGTGCCGCCGCGACGAAATCGATGATCAGCAAAAGCGCTGCGACCAGGCGCGGCGCCGCCATGCTGCTTGCGAGAGGCATGAAGATCAGCGCCGAGCCGAAGCCGGAAAATCCGCGCGCGGTCCCAGATATGAAGGCAATCGTGCAGATGGCGATCGCGGCATTGACGCTGACCTCCGGTGGGATCAGGTCCGGCAAGATCATCCGCGCAAGACGCCGCCGGTCTTCTTCGTTACTTCGGCGACGATCCTCGCCGCCACCGCATCGATTTCCTGATCGGTCATGGTCCTTTCGCGCGGCTGCATGGTCACGGCGATGGCGATCGACTTCTTGTTGTCATCGATGCCCTTGCCTTCATAAACATCGAACACGGTGACATCCGCAATCAGCTTCTTGTCGATGCCCTGCGCTGCGCGCACGATGTCGCCGGCCTTGACGTTGCGGTCGACGATGAAGGCGAAATCGCGCGACACTGGCTGGAACGCGGAGAGCTCGAGCACCGGCTTAGCGCGGGTCGGCTTCTGCCTGGCCGCCGGAATACGCTCGAGGATCACCTCGAACGCCATCAAGGGGCCGTCGGCGCCGAGCTGCTCCAGCGTGCGCGGATGCAATTCGCCGAAATATCCGAGCACGTTTTGCGGCCCGATCTGGATGGTGCCGGAGCGGCCGGGATGCAGCCAGCTCGCTCCGCCCGGCACGATCTGCAGCGCCTGTATCGGCGCTCCGACGGCAGCGAGCACTGCGAGCGCATCGGCCTTGGCATCCAGCGCATCTGCCGTCTTCGAGCCGGACCAGTGCCGCCCCAAGCCTTGCGACGAGGCAAAGCCGTGGCGCACGCCCGATGCCGCTGTCAGTTGATCCTCAGGTCTATCGCCCTTGAAGATCTGGCCGACTTCGAACAGCGCCGCATCCAGAAAGCCGCGATTGCCATTGGCCTGCACGGCGGCGACCAGGCCGGGCAGCAGGCTCGGCCGCATGTCGGAGAGGTCGGAAGCGATGGGGTTGGCGAGCGCAAGTTCGCTCGCTCCGCCGCCGAACAATTCGGCCGCAGGTCTTGAGATGAACGACCACGTCACCGCTTCGACCATGCCGCGCGCGGCGAGCGCGCGCTTGGCGAGGCGCGTGCGCAGTTGGATCTGGGTCAGCACCGGCTTGCGCGGCTCCTCGCCGCGCCCGAACGGCGTCATCGGCACCTTGTCGACGCCGACGATGCGCACGATCTCCTCTACGATATCGGCCTTGCCGTGCACATCGGTACGCCAGGAGGGGATCGCGACCTTCACGACCGGGCCGCTGCCCGCCATCATGAAACCGAGATGGCTGAGGATGCGCCGCATCTCGACCATCGGCACGTCGATGCCGGCGAGCCGCTTGACCTCGGTCAACGGAAACTCAATCACGCGGTCGTCGCCAAAGCTCTTGCCGACCACGACGTTCTCCGACGGCGAGCCGCCGCAGATCTCCATCACCAGGCGCGTTGCCAGCTCCAGCCCCGGCACCATGAAGGCTGGATCGACGCCGCGCTCGAAACGATAGCGCGCGTCCGAATTGATGCCGAGCTTGCGGCCGGTGTGGGCGATGTTGATCTCGTTCCACAGCGCCGATTCGATCAGCACGTCGGTGGTGTTCGCGTCGCAGCCGGAGGCTTCGCCGCCCATGATGCCCGCGAGCGATTCGACGCCGTGATCGTCCGCGATCACGCACATGCCGGCATCGAGCGTATAGGTGCGGCCGTCGAGCGCCAGCAGCGTTTCGCCGTCGCGCGCGCGGCGCACGGTGAGATTGCCGCTTACCTTCCCGGCGTCGAACACGTGTAGGGGGCGGGCGCGGTCGTACGTCATGAAGTTGGTGATATCGACCAGCGCGTTGATCGGCCGCAAGCCGATCGAGCTCAGTCGCCGCTGCAGCCATTCCGGGGACGCCCCGTTCTTGACCCCCCGTACCAGCCGCACCGCGAAGCCGGGACAAAGGCTCGCATCTTCGACCGTCACGTTGACCGGGCAGGGGAATTCACCCTTGACCGGCTTGATGCCGGGATCCCTGAACTTGCCCATGTCGGCGGCTGAAAGATCGCGGGCGATGCCGTGCACGCCCGCGCAGTCTTGCCGGTTCGGCGTCAGGTTGATCTCGAAGACGGGATCGCCGAGCGCAGCCCATTGCGCGTAGGGCGCACCAACCGGCGCATCGGCCGGCAGCTCCATGATGCCGTCGTGATTCTCCGAAAGCTGCAGTTCCGCCTCAGAGCACAGCATGCCGCGGCTCTCGACGCCGCGGATGGTGCCGACGCCAAGCGTGATGTTCTTGCCGGGGATGAAGGTGCCAGGGGCCGAGAACACGCTGATCAACCCGGCGCGCGCATTCGGCGCGCCGCAAACGACCTGCACCGGCGCGCTGCCGTTGCCGGGATCGACCATGCACACCCGCAGCCGGTCCGCGTTGGGATGCTGTTCGGCGGAAATCACCCGCGCGATGGTGAACGGCGCCAGCGCCTTCGCCTTGTCGTCGATCTTCTCGACCTCAAGCCCGATCATGGTGAGCTTGTCGGCGAGTTTTTCGACCGGCTCGTCGGTGTCGAGATGTTCCTTCAGCCAGGAGAGCGAGAATTTCACGAACTCAGCCCTCCCGCCAGGCTCGGGACCTCGAGCGGCTTGAAGCCGTAGTGACTGAGCCAGCGCACGTCGCTCTCGAACAATTGCCGCAAATCGGACATGCCGTATTTCAACATCGCGATGCGGTCGATCCCCATACCCCAGGCAAAGCCCTGATAGACGTCGGGATCGATATCGCAGGCGCGCAGCACGTTTGGATGCACCATGCCGCAGCCCAGAATCTCCAGCCAGTCCTCGCCCTCGCCGAAACGGATTTCGCCGTTGTCGCGCCGGCACTGGATGTCGACTTCAAGCGATGGCTCGGTGAACGGAAAGAACGACGGCCGGAACCTCATATTGATGTGATCGACCTCGAAGAATGCCTTGCAGAACTCGTGCAGGATCCATTTGAGGTGGCCGAGATGCGAGCCTTTGTCGACGACGAGGCCCTCGACCTGGTGGAACTGCGGCGTATGGGTCGCGTCCGAATCGATACGGTAGGTGCGCCCCGGACAAACCACACGGATCGGCGGCTGTTGGCTCAGCATGGTGCGCACCTGCACCGGCGAGGTGTGCGTTCGCAGCAGCATGCGCGAACCATCTTCCTTCGGCTTGAAGAAGAAGGTGTCGTGCATCTCCCGCGCCGGATGGCCTTCCGGGAAATTCAACCTGGTGAAGTTGTAATCATCGGTCTCGATGTCGGGACCCTCGGCGATCGCAAATCCCATATCGGCGAAAATCGCGGTCAGCTCGTCCATCACCTGGCTGAGCGGATGAATCCGGCCCGCTTCCGCCGGAGTCTCGCGCAGCGGCAGCGTGACGTCGATGGTCTCGGATGCGAGTCGCGCATCAAGCGCTGCCGATTTCAGGACGTCGCGGCGCGCGGCGAGCGCCTCCGTCACCTTGTCCTTGGCGAGGTTGATCGCCGCACCTTGCGTCTTGCGCTCGTCCGGCGACATCTTGCCGAGCGTGGCCAGCAACGCGGAGATCGAGCCCTTCTTGCCCAGCGCCGCGACGCGCACAGCTTCCAGCGCTGCTTCATCGCCGGCGGCAGCGATCTGGTCGAGGATTTCCGTTTCGAGTTTGGCGAGGCCGGACATGGCAATCCCTTTCGCTAGGATGCTAATCCCATGCTCCTAGCTGCGTCATGCCCGGCCATAGCATGTCTGCTTTTCGTAGACTGCGTAAACTTGTCTGCGACGCCGGGCATCCACTTCTTGGCGCGCTCCGCAAGGGGACGACGTGGATGGCCGGGACAAAGCCCGGCCATGACGGCTTCCAAGACGTGGCGGAGCGCAAATGAAGAGCGAAGCGTCACGCTGCCAGCGCGGCCTTGGCCTTCTCGGCGATTGCCTGGAACGTCGCCGGCTCGTGGATGGCGAGATCCGACAGCACCTTGCGGTCCACAGTAATGCCGGATTTGGAAAGGCCGTTGATAAAGACGCTGTAAGTCATGCCAAAGGGACGGACCGCGGCGTTCAGGCGCTGGATCCAAAGTGCCCGAAAAGTGCGCTTCTTGCGTTTGCGATCGCGGAAGGCATATTGCCCGGCCTTCTCGACCGCGGCTTTGGCGGCGCGGATGGTGTTCTTGCGGCGGCCATGGAATCCCTTGGCGGCCTTGTAGACTTTCTTGTGCTTGGCGTGAGAGGTCACACCGCGTTTGACGCGAGACATGACTTAAATCCTCGATTTGAAAAGAGCTGACAGGTCGCCGCGCGAACGCGGCTCGGCTTTGCGACGAGAAGCGCGCGCGATCAGGCGTTCGGCAAGAAGTACCTCTTGACGTTGTCGCCGTCGGTCTTGAACAGCACGCGGGTGCCGCGAAGCTGGCGAATCTGCTTCTTTGTCCGCTTGATCATGCCGTGGCGCTTGCCGCGCTGGGCGTGCATCACTTTGCCGTTGGCAGTCACCTTGAAGCGCTTTTTGGCGCCCGACTTGGTCTTCAGCTTGGGCATTTGGCTCTCCTATCGGCCGCAGGAAGACGCGCCCAAAGGGGCGCTTTCGCGGCTAAAATGCTCGTTAGAGCGTTGAAAGTGCTCAAGTTTCTCAAAAAAAAGAAACCCGCACGGGCATCGACACGGCAGCCCTTGATCAGCCGGGCGATGAAGGCTGGGCTTATGGCAGAGCGGAAGCGAATTGGCAACGATGAACCGCGGAAGGCGATCCTCTGACGAACTGCGTGGTGCCACTAACACCAAGCTCATAACAGGACAGAGTATGACCGGTTCTCACCAATCGATTGCCGCCCTCGCCGTTTTTTTTCCGCGCCAGATCACCTGAGCTGATCGGCGGCCAAAGAAATCGACCCGCCAGATCGTCTGACGGGCCGTTTTCAAGTCGGCAATCCCACTAACACCAATCAGCGCGGCGCCAGCACCATCACCACCTGGCGGCCTTCAAATCTTGCGTCCTGCTCGACCTTGGCGATCTCGGCGACGTCGCTCTTGACCTTGTCCAGGAGCTTGGTGCCGATCTCCTGGTGCGCCATTTCGCGGCCGCGATAGCGCAAGGTGACTTTGACCTTGTCGCCCTCCTCGAAGAAACGCTGCATCGCGCGCATTTTCACGTCGTAGTCGTGATCGTCGATCATCGGCCGCAGCTTGATCTCCTTGATCTCGACGACCTTCTGTTTCTTGCGGGCTTCCGCGGCTTTTTTCTGCGCGGAATATTTGAACTTCCCGTAGTCCATGATCTTGCAAACGGGAGGATTGGTGTTCGGCGAAATCTCCACAAGATCCATGCCCGCTTCGAGGGCCATCTTGATGGCGACCACGGTTTCGACGGTTCCGTGGTTCGTACCATTCTGATCGATCAGCTGGATCTGCGCGTTGCGGATATCATCATTGGTGCGCGGCCCGTCTTTGGTGGCAGCGGGCGGGGCTCTGTTGGGACGGCGAATGGGTAGTTCTCCAAAGTTGTGAACGAAGTCGACAGTGTGAAGGAAGAAGCCCCAACGGGCAAGCAAACTCACAGCTCAAGGTACGAAAAACCATCAAATGCGAAGCATTTTGGTCACGCAGGGCGACATAGCCACCAATCGCCCGTTCCGCAAGCGCAGGGAATGCCTTAGGTCGTTATTGGCGTCCATTGATCGACTGCGGGCGCCCGCTCCAACAACAAAACCGAGTAAAACGTTCCATGATGAATTCGACGGCAGGTCCCACTGAGTCACCCGCGTTCATCGAGGTCGGCAAAGGTAGCGCCATGCGCCGGATCGCGGTACGCGCCCGCGCCGGCCAAGCGCCGGGGCTGTTCTGGCTCGCCGGTTTCAACTCGGACATGGTGGGCACGAAGGCACTCGCGCTCGATGCCTGGGCGGCGGAACATGGCCGCGCCTGCGTCCGCTTCGACTATTCCGGCCACGGCGAATCCGGTGGCCGCTTCGAAGAAGGCACTATCGGGCGCTGGCTGGAAGAGAGTGTGGCGGTGTTCCAGCAATTCTGCCGCGGACCTCAGGTGGTGATCGGCTCCTCAATGGGCGGCTGGATCGCGCTGCTGCTCGCGCGCGAGATCGCAAAACAGGCTGGCGGCGTCTCGCTGGCCGGCCTCGTGCTGATCGCGCCGGCACCGGATTTTACCGAGGAGCTGATGTGGAATGGCTTTTCGCCCGAGATTCGCCAGGAGATCGAGACCAGGGGCGTTTGGCTGCGGCCATCAGAATATGGCGACGGCACGCCCTATCCGATCACGCGCGCCTTGATCGAGGAGGGCCGCAACCATTTGTTGCTGGGCGGCTCGATCGATGTCGGTTGCCCGGTGCGCATCCTGCAAGGCGCCCAGGACAGGGATGTGCCGTGGAAGCATGCCTTGGCGCTCGCGCATCGGTTGCCAGCCGACGACGTCGTGCTGACGGTGATCCAGGACGGCGATCACCGCCTGTCGCGGCCGCAGGACATTGCGCGTATTATCGCCGCGGTAGAGGAGATCAGGTGAGGAGTTAGGCGCAACGCCATTCGGAGCGAACGGTTTCGTTGCTCTCGGTGCGGAGTGCGCTGGCCGCGCGTTTGGAAAATTCCTCCCGATCAATCAATTGCAACAGCGCCCACACCGCGGCACCGCGGACTAGCGGGCTTTTATCTTCCAGTAGCCGCTCGGCCACTTCGGCTAAGGCGGCGTCATTGGAGTTGCCGATTGCGATCAGCACATTGCGGATAAAGCGGTCGCGGCCGATGCGCTTGACCGGCGATTTCGAAAAAAGGGTACGAAATGCAGCGTCATCGAGCCGCGCCAGCTCTGAAAGTCGAGGCTCGCGCAATTCATCGCGCGCGGCGAGTTTTGTTTCGTGCCCGGTCTGCGCGAACTTGTTCCACGGACACACCGCAAGGCAATCGTCGCAGCCATAGATACGATTGCCGATCGCTTTGCGGAATTCGTGCGGGATGGCGCCCTTGCTCTCGATGGTGAGATAGGAGATGCAGCGCCGCGCGTCGAGCTTGTAGGGAGCCGGAAACGCAGCCGTCGGGCAGATATCGAGGCAGGCCCGGCACGAGCCGCAATGGTCGATGTCAGCATCGTCGCGCGGTAAATCCAGCGTGGTGAAAATCGCGCCCAGAAACAGCCACGAGCCGAATTCGCGCGAGACGAGGTTGGTATGCTTGCCCTGCCAGCCCAGTCCCGCCGCCTGCGCCAACGGCTTTTCCATCACGGCGGCGGTATCGACGAATACCTTGACCTCGCAACCTGACGCCGCGACCAGCCATCGCGCCAACGCCTTCAGCCGTTTCTTGATCAGATCGTGATAATCGTCGCCTTGCGCATAGACCGAGATCGCGCCGTGCGTGCGGCTTTCCAGCAGGGTAAGCGGATCCTCCTCGGGCCCGTAATTGAGCCCTAGCATGATCACGGAACGTACGGCGGGCCACAGCGCGCGCGGATCGGCGCGGCGCTCGGGGTCGGCGGCGAGCCAAGCCATGTCGCCGTGCGCGCCGGCATCGAGGAACTCGCGGAAATGTTTTGCAGCTTCCGCGATCGCGCCCGGCTCGGTCACCCCGGCGCAGTCGAAGCCAAGCCCGCGCGCTTCACGTCCGAGCGCGCTCTTCAGTTCGGCAGGCGAGAGTTTCGCGACGGCATTCAGAAGTCGAGGTCCACGTAGGTCCGCGACGCCGGCACGCCCGCCAGCCACTCGCTCAGCAGCGGGCGGAACGACGGGCGGGATTTCACCCGCGCGTACCACGCCTTTGCTGCGTCGTCCTCGTTCCATGGCACATCGCCCAAATAGTCGATCGCGGAAAGGTGCGCCGCGGCGGCGAGATCCGCATAGGTCAGCCGGTCGCCGGCCAGGAAATTCCGCGTCCGCGCGAGCCAGCCGATATAGGCGAGATGATAGCGCACATTTGTCTTCGCCGCGCGGATCACGTCGGCCAATGGCGCGCCGCCGCCGTTCCGCTCGCCCATGAAGCGCTTATAGATACGCTCGGTGACCAGCGGATTGGAGGCTTCCTCGAAAAATTTGTCGTTGAACCAGGCCATCAGACGACGCACTTCGATACGCTCGCCGATCGTGGTTGGTAACAGCCTGCGTTCGCCCGTCTCGGCGCCATGCGTCTCATCGATATATTCGGCGATGATGGCGGCGCCGGGAATTGCCGGCCGGCCTTCATCGATCAACACCGGCGTGGTGCCGGCGGGATTGAGCGCCAGAAACGCCTCGCGCCGTTCCCAACCCCGCTCCTCCACCAGGCGCAAATCGAAACCATATTCGCCCGCCACGAGGCGGACGAAGCGCGAATGCGGACAGAACGCGTGATGATAGAGCGTGAGCATGCAGCCTTTGGGTATGTCGTAGCCCTTAACAAAACGTTCAAACGCCGCGCCGCCGATTTTGACGTTCCCGTGACACAAGCGGATGCGATTGGGGAACTTCAAATCGAAAGCGGCATAAGCGGGGCGTCAAACTACCCAAGCAGACACATGAGGCAAGCCCGCGCGCTTGCATTTTGCGATTGCGGCTCGGAGGCGAATAAGCGAGAAGAGCCCCGGCTTTTCGCCTCGCAAACCAATCCCAATAACGGACCTGGTCAATGATGTCAGATGCAGTGCGGGCGGTGATTCTTGGCATCGTCGAAGGCGTCACCGAATTCCTGCCCGTCTCCTCCACCGGCCATCTCCTGCTGGCGGAACGATTCTTCAATCTCGGCGAGGGCAGCTTCTGGAACAGCTTTACGGTGCTGATTCAGCTCGGGGCAATTTTGGCAATTCTTGTGATTTACTTTGCCAAATTGTGGCGGATCGCGCTCGGCATGTTCTCCAATTCCGACGACAGGCGATTCGTCGTCGGCGTGCTGGTGGCGTTCCTGCCCGCGGTTGTCATCGGTCTGATTGCGGGCAAATATATAAAGGAGGTCCTGTTCAATCCCTGGGTGGTGTGCTTTTCGCTGATCGTCGGCGGTGCCATCTTGCTATGGGTCGATCAGCTTGATCATAAACCGCACGAACACGACGCCACCCGGTTTCCGCTTCTGACCTATCTGTGGATCGGCTTCGCGCAGTGCCTGGCGATGATACCCGGCGTGTCGCGCTCCGGCGCCAGCATTGTCGCCGCGATGTTATTGGGCGCCGACAAGCGCGCGGCGGCGGAGTTCTCGTTTTTCCTCGCGATCCCGACCATGGTCGGCGCCTTCGCTTATGATTTCTACAAGAACCGCGCCGAGATGACGACCGATCACGTCGGCGTCATCGCGATCGGATTCGTGGTCTCGTTCATCACCGCGATCATCGTGGTGAAGACGTTCCTGAGCTACGTCACCCGCCACGGTTTTACACTGTTCGCCTGGTGGCGCGTGATCGTCGGCACGCTCGGCCTGATGGCGCTGGCGATGGGAAGATAAAGTTTACAAGATAGTGTCTAGGCGTTGTTGCGCTGAAACTGGCCCGCGGGGCGAAAGCGCCACAGATATTGCGGGGCGATCGCTTCGATCGAATCCGGCGCGATGCCGAGCCCTTCGAGAGTGAGACCTTGAGCTTTCGCCGCGTCCGACACCACATTGTCGAACCGCAGCAGCGCCACTTGATCCGGCGTCAGCTTGAACGGTCCGGGCGCGAACTGCAGCAACAGCGACTGCAATTTTGCAAGCCCGAACGGCAGCGACACCAGCATCCGATTGCGATCGGTGATGTCGAGGATGATTTTCATGATCTCGCGCATGGTCAACACTTCCGGCCCGCCGAGTTCGTAAACCGCGCCGGGTTTGGCCTTGCCATCGACAGCGTCGGCGACCGCGGTCGCGACATCGCCGACATAGGCCGGCTGCAACTTCATCTCGCCGCCACCGATCAGCGGCAGCACCGGAGATAGCTGCGCAAGCGTCGCGAAGCGGTTGGTGAATTCATCCTCGGGTCCGAACAAGACAGAGGGCCGCAGGATCGTGGCTGACGGCAGCGCCGCCAGCACGGCCTTTTCGCCTGCCGCCTTGGCACGGGCATAACGCGACGGCGAATTCTCGTCGGCGCCGATTGCCGAGACATGCACCATGCGGGCACCGGCGGCACTTGCCGCCTTCGCTACCGTCTCGGCGCCGTTGCCCTGCACCGCCTCGAACGTCTGGGCGCCGCTCTCGGTCAGAATGCCGACGAGATTGATGGCGACATGGGAGTCCCGCATCGCGGCCTCGACCGACCCCGGATAGCGCAGATTGGCCTGCACGCTGTGGATCTGGCCGACCTTGCCGGCGGGCTGCAAATGCACGGCCAGTTCCGGGCGCCGCACCGCAACCCGGATGCGATAATCGCGCTTGCATAGCGCGCGAACCACGTTTCGCCCCAGGAAGCCCGATCCTCCGAAAACCGTAACCAGGGTGTCCAGATTGGAGGCCATAAGGGTCAATTCCTGCCGGTCAATGCGTTGGATTGCTTGCATCTAGCGGATTCGCGATACGCGATCGTGTCGGTGCTGTACAGCCTATTTGGCTAGCCTTGCGCCAATTTGACAAGCGCGCGAGGCATCCGTACTAACCGGCCCGGGCCCAGGTGGCGGAATTGGTAGACGCGCTGGCTTCAGGTGCCAGTGGCTTCACGGCCGTGAAGGTTCGAGTCCTTTCCTGGGCACCATTTTGCCCAAGCCCGCCAT
>Ga0066671_10000686_pt1 | contig 10724 bp, 12 predicted proteins | sample GraSoiAngelo_120_FD_62294 | JGI IMG/M metagenome (GOLD analysis project Ga0066671, IMG submission 62294) | Grasslands soil microbial communities from the Angelo Coastal Reserve, California, USA - 14_0919_09_20cm | ecosystem: Environmental > Terrestrial > Soil > Grasslands | place: USA...
ACGACAAGACCTTCGCCTATCTGAGCGCCGACGGGGAGCCGTTCAGCCTGTCGTGCAAGCTGCGCTTCACCAGCGAAGTGGCGCTCGACCTGCCTTATGCGAAGCCGACCGGCTACGGCCTGGGGAAGAGCGGCTGGGTCAGCTTCACGCCGTCGGACGAGGAGATCCCGCCGCTCGAGCAGATGCAGGAGTGGATCGACGAAAGCTACCGCGCCCAGGCGCCGAAGCGGCTGGTGAAGGCGCTCGACGCTCGGGAGGGCTAGGCGGCCATTGCCACTACATCGTCACTCCGGGCTGGACCCGGAGTCCATGAACACAGGTTTGTGCGGACTGGACTCGAACCGTGTTCATGGATGCCGGATCAAGTCCGGCATGACGGCTTCTACTGCTCCACCGCCTCCGCTACGATCTCGTAGGACCTCAGCCGCGCCTTCGGGTCGAAGATCTGCGAGGTGATCATCAGTTCGTCGGCGCCGGTTCGGTCGACGAAGGCCTGAATGCGGTCGCGGACGACTTGGCCCGTGCCGATCGCGGAGCAGGAGAGGACTTGCTCCAGCATTGCGGCGCCGGAGGGGGGCAGGCTTTCGAGATAGCCTGGCTGCGGCGGGGGGAGTTGGCCGGGGTTGCCGGTGCGCAGGTTGACGAAGGCCTGCATCAGCGAGGTGGCGAGGAGCTCGGCTTCGTCCTGGCTGTCGGCGGCGAAGGCGTTGTAGCCGAGCATGACATAGGGGCGATCGAGCTGGGCCGAGGGCTGGAAGCGGTCGCGGTAGAGGGCGATCGCCTCCATCATCAGGCCCGGCGCGAAATGGGAGGCGAAGGCGTAAGGGAGGCCGAGCATCGCCGCGAGCTGGGCGCCGAACAGGCTGGAGCCGAGGATCCAGAGCGGCACCTTCGATCCCTCGCCGGGGATGGCGCGGACGTGGCGGCCGGGTACCGCGTCGCCGAGATAGTCCTGGAGCTCGAGCACGTCGCGCGGGAAGTCGTTCTCGTCCGAGGCGAGGGTTCGGCGGAGCGCCTGCGCGGCAGCGCGGTCGGTGCCGGGGGCGCGGCCGAGGCCCAGGTCGACGCGGCCGGGGAACAGCGCCTCGAGAGTGCCGAACTGCTCGGCGATGGTCAGCGGCGCGTGGTTGGGGAGCATCACCCCGCCGGCGCCGATGCGAATGTTCGACGTGCCGGCGCCGACATAAGCGAGGGCGACGGCGGTCGCCGCGCTGGCGATCCCGGCCATCGAATGATGCTCCGCCATCCAGAAGCGGTTGTAGCCGAGCCGCTCGCCGAGGCGGGCGAGGTCGAGGGCGTTACGGAGAGCGCGGCCGGCATCGCTGCCCTGGGCGATCGGGGCGAGATCGAGGATGGAGAATGGGATCATGAGGCGCGAGATGGTGTCTGCTGCCCGGGCGCGCTAGGGGCGGCGGATGCTTCAGAGGAGCCATCCCGACGCACGCCTTTGGCGCGACGAGCTTCGTGCGACGGTGGGGCTTGCCTGGCCTCTGGTGCTGACCAATCTCACCCAGTCGCTGATCCAGTCGACCGACGTGCTTCTGCTCGGCTGGGCCGGATCGGCGGTGCTTGCGGCGGGGACGCTTGGGATCAATGTCTATTACGCCTTCCTGATCTTCGGCATGGGCCTCGTCATGGCCTCGGCGCCGATGATGGCGCGGGAGCTCGGCGCGCGGCGGCACAGCGTCCGCGACGTCCGCCGGACCGTCCGGCAGGCGATGTGGTCGGCGGCGGCGATGGTGGTGCCGGTCTGGCTCGTGCTGTGGCACACGAAGCCGATCCTCCTCGCCATCGGCCAAGACCCGGTGCTGGCGGCAGGGGCCGAGCGCTTCGTCCGGGCGCTGATGTGGGGGATGCTTCCGGCGCTCTGGTATCTGGTGCTGAGGAGCTTCGTGTCGGCGCTGGAGAAGCCGGTCTGGTCGCTGGTGGTGGCGGCGGCCGGGGTGCTGTTCAACGCGGTGCTGAACTACAGCCTGATCTTCGGCAAATTGGGATTTCCGGCGCTCGGGCTGATGGGGGCGGGGATCGGAAGCACGGCCGCGAACAGCTTTATGTTCGTCGCGATGGCTCTGGTGGTGAGCGTCCACCCGCGCTTCCGCCGCTACCGGCTGTTCGGGCGCTTCTGGCGGGCGGATTGGGAGCGGTTCCGGCAGGTGTGGCGGCTGGGCTTGCCGATCGCTGTCACGCTGGCGCTGGAGATCACCATCTTCAACACGGCCGTGTTCCTGATGGGGCTGATCGGCGCTGCGTCGATCGCGGCCCATGCGGTGGCGCTTCAGATCGCCGCCTTCACCTTCATGGTGCCGCTCGGCCTCAGCCAGGCGGTGACGGTCCGCGTCGGCCTGGCTTACGGGCGGCGGGACCGGGAGGGGATCGCCCGGGCGGGATGGACCGCCTTCACGCTCGGAGTCTCCTTCATGGCGCTGATGGCGCTGGTGATGCTCGCAATGCCGCACCGGCTGGTCACCCTCTTCCTCGACCCCGCCGACCCCGCCAACACTCACGTCATCTCGCTCGCCGTCTCCTTCCTGTTCGTCGCGGCGCTGTTCCAGGTGTTCGACGGGGCGCAATCGGTGGGGGCGGGGATGCTTCGGGGCTTGCACGACACCAAGGTGCCGATGGCCTATGCCGCGTTGGGCTATTGGGTGATCGGACTGTTGACCGCGGTCGGGCTCGCCTTCGGGCTCCACTGGGACGGCGTCGGGATATGGGTCGGCCTCGCCACCGGCCTTGCAGTGGTGTCGGCGCTGATGCTCGGCCGCTGGATCAGGCGCGACAGGCTCGGCCTTGGACCCCTAGACTTTCCTTGACGCTTGCGGGGGGCCGCCCTTATGTGCGCGCCGCACGTCAGCGCGCATGGCGATCGTAGCTCAGTTGGTCAGAGCACCGGTTTGTGGTACCGGGGGTCGCGGGTTCAAGCCCCGTCGATCGCCCCATGCGCGCTTTACAGTTTCAAAGGCGATCGCATGCAATCCCCCTGGGAATATCCCGACTTCGACGATCATGAGATCGTCCACTTCGTCACGGACCGAGAGACCGGCCTCAAGGTCGTGATTGCCGTCCATTCCACTCATCTCGGGCCCGGCGCGGGCGGGGTGCGCTTCTGGCATTATGCCGATCCCGGCGAGGCGGTGCGCGACGCGCTTCGCCTGTCACGGGGCATGAGCTTCAAGAATGCGATGGCGGGCCTTCCTCTGGGCGGCGGCAAGGCGGTGATCCTGGCCGACGATGTGCGGACCAAGACTCCGGAGATGCTGGCCGCCTACGGCCGCGCGGTCGAGCGGCTGTGCGGCGCCTATGTGACGGCCGAGGATGTCGGCGTGACCGTCGCGGACCTGTCGGCGGTGTCGAAGCAGACGAAGTTCGTCGCGGGCCTCCCGGTCGGCGAGGGCGAGGTCGGCGGCGATCCCGGCCCGCACACCAGCTACGGCGTGTTCCTCGGCATCAAGGCGGCGGTGAAGCGGGCGCTCGGCAAGGAGAGCTTGAACGGCCTCCACCTCGCCATTCAGGGCGCGGGCAGCGTCGCCGGCGGAGTGGCTCGGCGGGCGGCGGAAGAGGGCGCCCGGATCAGCCTCACCGACATCGACCGGGCGCGGGCGGACAAGCTCGCCGCGGAAGTGGACGGCACGGTCGTCGCTCCGGATGAGATCATGACACTCGCGGCGGACGTGCTGAGCCCGAACGCTCTCGGCGCGATCCTCACTGCGGAGGCGATCGCGGCGCTCAACGTTCCGGTGGTTGCGGGCGGAGCGAACAACCAGCTCGCCGCGCCCGGCGACGGACAGCGCATCCACGAGCGCGGAATCCTCTACGCGCCCGATTATGTGATCAACGCCGGCGGGATCATCAACGTCAGCTCCGAATATCTCCGCGACGCCGACGCCGCCGGGGTCAAGGCCCGCATCGAGCAGATCCCGGTCCGGCTCGAGCAGATCTGGGCCGAAAGCGCCGCCACCGGCCGCAACCCCGCCGAAGTCGCCGATTCGATGGCGATGCGGCTGATCGGGCGCGGCTAAAGCAGCGGCGCCGTCCGCGCCTTCTCCCTTCCGAGTTTGTGTTCCCGGTACAGGGTGTAGAGGCCGCCGGCGATGATCGCGGCGCCGCCGATCCAGGTGGTCGGCACCGGGCGCTGGGCGAACAGCAGCCAGCCGAGCAGGACCGCCCAGAGCAATTGGACGTAGTCGAAGGGGACCACGACCGAGACGGCTGCGTAGCGGAGCGATGCGGTGAGGAGGATCTGGGCGGTTCCGCCGAAGATTCCGAGCGCGACCAGGATCAGCCAGACATGGGCCGGGTGGGCCTGGCCGTAAAAGGGCATCAGCAGGCCCGTGGCGAGGATCGAGAGCAGGCTGAACCAGAGCACCGTCGTCTGCGTCCCCTCGGTGCGCCCGATCTGGCGGATGGTGATGGTGGTGACCCCGACCCCGAAAGCGGCGATCAAAGCGAAGGCGAGACCGAGCGCGGGAGATGGCTCCCCTCCGGCCGCATCACCACCATGACGCCGACGAAGCCCAGGGCGACCGCGCTCCAGCGGTGGACCCCGACCCGCTCCTTCAGCACCAAAGCCGACAGGATCACCGCGAACAAGGGCGCTGCAAAGCCGATCGTCGTCGATTCGGCGAGCGGCAGATAGGACAAAGCGGTGAAGGCGAGCATCATCGTCGCGAGGCCGGTGAAGGCGCGCCAGAGATGGGCGAGGGGCCGCGCGGTGCGCCAGGCGCCGAACGCGCGGCTCCAGCCGATCCAGACGAGCAGCGGCGGCAGGCCAAAGGCGAAGCGGTAGAAGACCAGCTCCGTCGTGTTCGCTCCGGCCGCGAAGCCGAGCTTGATCATCGCCGCCATCAGGGCAAAGCAGCTCGCCGCGCCGACGCGCAGCAGGATTCCGGCGAGCTGGTTCTGCTGGGGGCGGTCGGACGGCATGAGCGCGCCCGCTTTGGCCCCCGCAGGCCCGGAAAGGCAAGCGGGGGCCCGGGATGCGCTAGCCGAAGGAGGGCGTCAGGCTGGCGATGATGAAGCTGCTGCCGCCGCCGGACTGCGGAACTTCGACGGTCGAGCCGGAGAAAGCCAGGATCGACTGCCCGGCCGGCGCCGAATAGCTGAACGGTGTCTGGAACGAGGCGTTGTTCATCGTGCCGAACGGGCCGAACACCTGGCCATTGCGGGTGGTGACGGTGAGCTGGAGCACGCACTGCCAGCCGAACCAGGTGCCGGTGAAGCCGGAGACTTCCGCTATCGAGTCGCCCGCCGCGATGGCTACGGTGCTCGGCTGGCCGCCGTTTCCTCCGTGCTGCGGCAGTGCGTAGAGCAGCGGCTGGCCGCAGCCCTCATAGCATCCCGTGTTGGTCGCCTGGAGCGCATCCAGCACTTCGCCGGAACGGACGACGAGCTGGGAAATGAGCGGGTTGCCGGCGGCGCCGATAGTGGGCGTGTCGTCGAAGCCGGGGCCGGAGACGCCCTGGATCAGCTGATGGAGGATCATCTGCTGGGCCTGCTCGAACTGGAAATTGCCGGAGTTCAGCCGCCACTGGGTCGCGACCGTGTAACCGCCGGAGGTGAAGCCGGCATAGGCGCCGCGGGCGTCCTGATAGGGGCAGGGATCGCCATTGCCCGCCGATTCGAACTTCGCTCCATAAGCGAGGAGGCTCTGTGAGATTCCGGCGTTGATATAGTCCTGCGGGTCGGTGAAGCCGGAATAGAGTTGCAGGCTGACGAAATCGAAGACGTCGTTGATCGTGGCCGCGTCCAGCGTTCCGACGGAGGCCGGGGACAGAGTGATGTAGGACTGCCGGCTCCGGCCGTTCATGGCGGCCCGGATCGCCCGGAAGACGAGCGCGAACTGCTGCGGCGTTCCGTTGCCGCAGAGCGGGTATTCCCAATCTACGTCGAAGCCGTCCAGATCGTAATGGTCTAGATAGGCGACGACGTTGCTCGCATAAGCGTCCGCCTGCTGCTGCCATTGCGAACTGTCGCTCGAAAAGATCTGGGTGAGCTCGTCGTCGCCATAGCCGAGGCAGACGAGAAGCTTGATGCCGGGATTGGTGTTGCGGGCGTCCTGGATCAGCCAGTCCATATAATCCTGGTTGGGCGTGCCGTCTTTGTGGGCGTTCTGCTGGAGCTGGATCGTGTGGGTGGAGCCGTCGCCCGAAGGAACGGTGGCGGGGCCGGTCGGCACGGTGCTTACCCAGCAGATGCTGACCATATCGGTGTAATTGTAGATGCCATAGTCGATCAGCGTCTGATAGCTGCTGCCGGGAGTCTTGTAGAAGGCTCCTTGGGGCTCGTCCTCCAAAAGAAAGATCCAGGCATTTACGCTCGGTTCGTTGGTAGCCATGATGTTCCCCCTTCCAATGTCGAAAACCAGTATTTTTGGAGTTGCAGAAGCACTCTACGCAACATGACTGATTCGGCGAGGCTAAGGGCGGTTACAGTGCCCGCCAAGGAGCATTGCTACCGTTATGGCGCTTGGAAGCTCGATTTCGGCTGTTTCCGACTGCATCGCTGGGCCTGCTGCCGCCGGGAAAAGGCAAGGGTGCGGACACGCTAGCGCTTTATGCGCCCGCGAGGCTCGGCTAGAGACGCGTCACGCATGCACGTCTTCGCCAACCCGGCACGCTTCCTGAAGCTCGCGCGACCGCTGACGGCCTGGCTCGGCTGGGGCGGGGCGCTGCTGATCGCGCTGGGCCTCGGCGCCGGCCTGTTCTGGAGCCCCGAGGACTATCTCCAGGGCGAGAGCGTCCGGATCATGTACGTCCACGTCCCCGCCGCCTGGCTCGGCATGGCGGGCTGGGCGGGGATCGCCGTCGCGAGCCTGATGCAGATAATCTGGCGCCACCCGCTGGCGGCGGTGGCGGCTCGGGCGGTGGCGGTTCCGGGGGCTTTGTTCACCTTCCTCTGCCTGGTCACCGGCTCGCTGTGGGGGCGGCCGACCTGGGGGACGTGGTGGGAATGGGACGGACGGATGACGTCGATGCTGGTCCTCCTCTTCCTCTACATCGGCTGGATCGCGCTCGCCGATGCCGAGCGGGAGCGGGGTGGGGAGGGGCGCCTCGCCGCGATCTTCGGCCTGGTCGGGGCGGTGAACCTGCCGATCATCCATTATTCCGTCCTGTGGTGGCGAACGCTTCACCAGGGACAGTCGATCGGCCTTACCCGATCGTCGATCGATTCCTCGATGCTGTGGCCTCTGTTCGTTTCGGCGCTCGGTTTCAGCCTGTTTTTCGGTGCGATCGTGCTGATGCGGATGCGCAGCGCCCTCGCCCGGCAGAAGGTCGAGGCGCGGCTGAGGCGGATGGCGGCGTGAACCACTTCCCCTTCATCGCCGCCGCTTATGGGATCACTTTCGTGAGCGTCGCCGGCCTGTTCGGGTGGAGCTTCGCCGCGATGCGCCGGGCGGAGCGCGACGCCGAGGCGCTGAGGCGCGACAAGTGAAGCGCAAGGACCAGCGCGCCGCTTTGCTTATCCTCGCCCTCGTCGCGATGGTGGGAGCGGTGCTGCTCGCCATGTCCGGGCTCAAGGATCGGGCGGCCTATTTCTACGCGCCGGGCGACCTGAAGGCGGGGCAGGTGCCGCAGGGGGCGGTTCGGATCGGCGGGATGGTCGAGAAGGGCTCTTTGCAGCGGGCGGCGGACGGGGTGACGATCGCCTTCACCGTCCGCGACGAGAGCCCGAACCGGATCCGGGTGCGCTACAAGGGCATCGTCCCCGACCTGTTCAAGGAAGGGAGCGGCGTGGTCGCGGAAGGGTCGTTCGGGCCGGATGGGCTGTTCGCCGCGAGCGAGATCCTCGCCAAGCATGACGAGAATTACATGCCGCCCCGCCTCGACGCGAAGAAGGGCGAGCATAAGAGCGAGAGCTTGGCGAAGTGATCGCGGAGTTCGGCCTTGCCGCTCTGTGGCTGGCGGCGGCGCTGTCGTTGCTTCAGCTCGGCTTTGGAGTGGCGGCGTTGCGGGGCGGGGAGGGGTTCGCCTCCTCGGTGCGGCCGATCGCGGTGGTTCAGGCGGTGCTTGTGGGCGCCGCCTTTCTGGCGCTGATCCAGCTGTTCTTGCGGACCGACCTGTCGGTGGCGCTGGTGGCGGAGAACAGCCATTCGCAGAAGCCGCTGCTGTACAAATTCGCGGGGACGTGGGGGAATCACGAAGGGTCGATGCTGCTCTGGGTGACGGTGCTCGCCATCGCCGGCGCCGCAGTCGCTTTGTTCGAGCGGAGCCTGAAGGAGCGGACATTGGTCGCGACGCTTGCGGCGCAGGCGGCGATCGGGCTGGGTTTTTATGCCTTCCTGCTCTTCGCTTCCAATCCGTTCGCGCGGCTGAACCCGGCGCCGCCGCAGGGGAACGGGCTCAATCCCTTGCTTCAGGATCCGGGTTTGGCCTTCCACCCGCCGACGCTCTACTTGGGCTATGTCGGCATCTCGATCGCCTTCTCCTTCGCGGTGGGGGCGCTGATTACCCGCGACGTCGGCCCCGCCTTCGCCAAGGCGATGCGGCCCTGGGTGCTCGCCGCCTGGATCCTGCTCACCCTCGGGATCACCGCCGGCTCCTACTGGGCTTATTATGAGCTCGGCTGGGGCGGCTGGTGGTTCTGGGACCCGGTCGAGAATGCCTCGCTAATGCCCTGGCTCGCAGCGACGGCGCTCCTTCACTCCGTCACCGTCCTCGCCACCCGCGACGGCCTCCGCGCCTGGACGGTGATGCTCGCCGTGGTCGCTTTCTCGATGTCGATGGTCGGGACCTTCCTGGTCCGCTCCGGCATCCTGACCTCGGTGCACAGCTTCGCGGTCGATCCGCGTCGGGGCGCCTTCATTCTCATTCTGCTCGCGCTCTATATCGGCGGGGCCCTCATTCTGTTCGGGGCGCGGGTGGGGACGGTGAAGGAGGGATCGACCTTCGAGCCGGTGAGCAGGGAAGGGGCGCTGGTGCTCAACAACCTCCTGCTCTGCGTGATCCTCGCTTTGGTGTTCATCGGCACGATCTACCCGCTCATCACCGAGGCGTTCGGGACCAAGCTCTCGATCGGGCCGCCATATTTCAACAGCGTGGTGGGGCCGATCGCGCTCGCGCTGGCGCTGGCGATGGCGGCGGGGCCGCTGATGCGCTGGCGGCGGGACCGGTTGTTCGAGGTGGTGCGGCGGCTTGCGCTTCCGGGGGGGCTGATGGCGGTAGCGCTGGTCCTCGTGTTCGTGCTGGCGCCTGGGATTCGCGTGCTGCCGCTGCTCGGGCTGGCGCTCGCCTTCGGGGTGGGCGCGGCGAGCCTCGCGCCGCTGTGGAAGCGCAATTTGAGGCGCACGCCCTTGTTCATCTGGGGCATGGCGGTCTCGCATCTCGGGATTGGGGTCAGCCTTGCCGGAATGGCGGCGGAGAGCGCCTTTTCGAAGGAGCGGCTGGTGGCGGCGCGGCTTGGGGAGACGGTTAGCGTCGGGCCCTACGCGATCCGCTTCGAGTCGGTCGATCCGGTCGCGGGTCCGAACTGGACGGCGATTGAGGGCAAGCTAACCGCGTCGCGTGGCGGCGGGTCGTTCGTCCTCCGCCCGCAGGCGCGGATGTTCAGCGCTCCGCCGACCGAGACCAGCGAGGCGGCAATCGCCACGCGGCTCGACGGCCAGCTTTACACCGTGCTGGGCAAGCCCGACGGGGCGGGGCGCTGGCAGCTTCGGCTGTGGTGGAAGCCGTTCGTCACCCTGATCTGGCTCGGCGGAGCGATGGTGGCGGTGGGCGGCTTACTCGCTTTGATCGGTCGCGTGCGGCGCGAGCGGCGGGCTCGGCGGGCGGAGGAGGGCGAATGAAGCGCCTGATCCTCTGGGCGCCGCTCGCCGTCTTCGCAGGCTTCCTGATGGTCGTCGCCTTCGGACTGAAGCGTCCGCCCGACCCGGCGATCCACTCGAAGCTGGTCGGAAAGCCGATGCCGGCCTTCGAGCTGAAGCCCGCAGTGGCGGAGCATCCGGGGCTTTCCTCGGAGGACCTAAAACAAGGCGCGCCGCGCCTGGTCAACGTCTTCGCGAGCTGGTGCGTCCCCTGCATCGCCGAGGCGCCGGTGCTGATGGAGCTGAAGCGCCGCGGAGTGCCCATCGACGGAATCGCCATCCGGGACCGCGGCGAGGACGTCGCCGCCTTCCTCGCACGCAATCGGGACCCTTACGCGCATATCGGCACCGACCCGAATAGTCAGGTCCAGCTCGCTCTCGGCTCGTCCGGAGTGCCGGAGACGTTCGTGGTGGATGGGAAAGGCGTGATCCGCCTCCAGCATATCGGTGCGATCAATCCCAACGAACTCGGCGACATAATCGCGGCGCTGGAGGCGGCGAAATGAGGCCGTGGCGTCATTCGATCGCGGTGCTGCTTCTCGTTTCCACCGCCACCCTCGCCCAATCCTCCCTCCCGCCCGCGCGTTACGCGAATACGCAGCTCGAGGACCCGCGGCAGGAGGCGGAGGCGAAGGCGTTGATGGAGACGTTGCGCTGCCTCGTCTGCCAGGGTCAGTCGATCGCGGACAGCGACGCCGACCTCGCCGGCGACATGCGCTCGCTGGTCCGGCAGCGGATCAAGGCCGGGGAGAGACCCGAGGCGATCCGCGCCTGGCTGATCGAACGCTATGGCGAATGGGTGAGCTACAGCCCGCCCTTGGAGCCGCTGACGTGGCCGCTCTGGGCGGCGCCGGTCGTGTTGCTGCTCGCCGGCCTGTGGCTCGCCCGCGGGCGCTTCCGGCTGAAGAGGCGCTGATGGGCTGGGTGA
>Ga0066671_10000690_pt1 | contig 10680 bp, 10 predicted proteins | sample GraSoiAngelo_120_FD_62294 | JGI IMG/M metagenome (GOLD analysis project Ga0066671, IMG submission 62294) | Grasslands soil microbial communities from the Angelo Coastal Reserve, California, USA - 14_0919_09_20cm | ecosystem: Environmental > Terrestrial > Soil > Grasslands | place: USA...
TCCGGGCATTGAAGGCGTCGATGAAAATCTCGCCGCTGGTGGGCGCGTACTTGACCAGGAAGTGTCCGGGCATACCGACGCCGCGCACCGGCAGGCCCGCCCTTTCCCCGACCGAGACGTACAGCAGCGCCAAGGTGATAGGAATCCCCACCCGACGATCGAGCACCTCGTTCAGGAAGCTGTTGCGCGGGTCGTAATACTCCTCCCGATTCCCCTTGAAGTGCTGTTCGTCGAAGAAGTAGGTGTTCGCCCTCTCGACCACACGCCGAGGCTCGACTTCTCCGCGGACCCGCTGCTTCAGCTCAGCGGCCATTCGCGCGATGCGATTGAGATAGACAGCAGGCCGGAGATCCGCATATTCTTCCGCGGCAATCAGCAGCGCGCCCTCGGCCAGGTCAAGCTCCCCTTCCGGCGTTTGCAGCAGGCGCGTGAATGCGTCGCGTGCCTCGGCCGGTGTCACCGGCACATAGTGTAGTGAGAAGAAGGACCGATTCGACATGCCCATCATCCGCCTCGAGACCCGAATCATCGCTTCCCCCGAGCGCTGCTTCGACCTCGCTCGGGATGTCGGGCTGCATCAGCGGTCGACGGCATCGACGCGGGAACGCGCCGTGGCAGGAGTTACCAGCGGTAGGCTCGGCCCCGGCGACTGGGTAACGTGGGAGGCGATCCATTTTGGCCTACGCCTGCGACTGACGTCGCGAATCACCCAATTCGACCCGCCCCATCGCTTTATCGACGTTATGGTGCGCGGCCCCTTCGAGCGGCTGGAACACGTTCATGAGTTTTCGCGTTCAGGCGACGCTACCGAGATGCGCGATCTCTTTGACTACGCTTCCCCCCTCGGCATCCTGGGGAGGATTGCGGATGCTCTGGTTGTCCGGCACTATCTCGAGCGCTTCCTCCAGAAACGAAACGCCTATCTCAAAGAAGTAGCCGAGCAGGGAAGCTGAGCGACCTCAGTCTAAAGACCAGGCGACACTTAGGCGCTACCCTAGGCGCATGGCCACGCCGGGGTCGGCGATATCGATCCCAACCACGCAATACGCAAAGAGCTATCGCTACCACATTGCCTACCAGGTCTTTGGTTCGGGCGCCTTCGACCTGGTCATCATTCCTGGCTTCATGAGCGATGTGGAAATGTGGTGGGAGCTGCCGGCTGGCGAGCCTGGCGGTCTCGGGCGAGGTGCTGGTCTTGCAAACGGTACCGACACTGGTGGCAGGCTCGGGAATCGTGTTCGAGGATCGCGGACGACACCACTTGAAAGGCGTACCCGATGAGTGGCAGATCTTCGCCGTCGTACATTAGCTCGCTAAAACCGCTGATGCCCTTCCCCGACCGCGTCTTCGTCATTGTCGTTGAGGGCGAAGGCGGCCGCGACCCCGAACGCATGCCGCTCCTGAGCCGGTCCGAGGGAGTGCAGGTTCTGGCACCCGCCTTCAGCTCGATGCGGCACGCGACCACGTTTCTCGCGCAGGCGCAGGAGCGTGGCTATTACGTCAAGTTGGACTACATCTTTCCCGTGGACAGTCGGCGCCTTGCCGAAGACTTCCCGGGCCACACCTTCCGCCTCGATCCGAGCCCGGAGTCATTTTTCCCTTCCGCGGTTACGGGGGAGGGTCTGGGTGGAGCTCTTTAAAGCCCACAAGCTCACCCTGCTCTCGGACGTTACATGCCCGTCATCATGCGCCGGTTCCGGCATCGGCTCGCGCTCAAGATCGTCCTCCCCTTCGCGGCGCTGACGCTCGCCATGGGCGCCGTCGGCACCGTGATGGCGACCGGCGAATTGAACTCACGCAGCCAGCAGGCCTTTGATAGCCAGTTGGTTCACGACGGCTTTGTCACCCAATCCATGGTGCAGGCGGCCGACGTCCAGCGGCGGGCGATTTTGCGGCTGCTCAGCACCGGGCCCGCGCTGATCCAAAACTGGGGAAAGGCCGCCGGCTTGCAAAGCTCGTTGGAACGCGCCCTCGCCATCCATCCCAATGCGATCGTGGAAACCGTTGACCCGGCGGGCCACGAGATCATCGGTGTGATCGGACACGGCGACCTCGCCGACACCCTCACCCAGAATCGAGACCTGAGCAGTTGGCCGGGCCTGAGCTTGATGCTCAGCGGCGGATCGGACACCGAGTTGATTGCACTCGCCCCCCGGCCGGCGATCTTCAGCGCAACGACGGTGCATGGATCCACCGGCGCGCTGCTCGGCGCTGTCCTCGTCGGCGAGTACCTCGACGACCGCGCCGCCACGATCAAGGCGGCGCTGCAGGACGACATCACCTATTACGACATCAACGGCCAGGTCCTCAGTACGTCGCTCAGCGTGCCCAGCTCCAATTGGTCGGCGCTGGCTCTCGACGGCGCGACTCGCAACCGGGTGACGGCGACCAGTGTCGTCGAGTTAGAGCGCCCGGTGAGCGGCCCGGCGACGGAAATCATCTCGCCGTGGCTCGATCGAACGAATGTCGGCTACGTCGGCACGACGGCGTCGACGGCTGGACTGCTGGCGGATACCAATCGGCTTCGTGTCGTGCTGGCGGGACTCTTCCTCGGGGGCGCGCTGCTGACCCTGGCGATCGGCATCTGGCTCGCGCGCCTGATCACGCGGCCGGTGCACCGCCTGGTCGAAGCCACCCGGCTCGTAAGCGCCGGCGATCTCGACCATCAAGCACCGCTGACCACCCATGATGAGATTGGTGAGCTGACCGAGTCCTTCAACCAGATGACGCGGTCGCTGAAAGAGAAGAGCGCCTCACTGAATGTCACGATGCTGCAGCTGCAGGACACCTACCTGATGACGATCGAGGCGCTCGCTGCCGCAGTCGAGGCCCGCGATCCCTACACGCATGGTCATACCCAGCGGGTTGAGGAATATGCCGTGATCATGGCCAAGGCGCTTGGCTGCGGTGATCAGGACGTCAGCGCCATTCGCCGCGCCAGCGTGCTCCATGACATCGGCAAGATCGGGATCGAAGACCTGATCCTTCGGAAGCAGGGCCGCCTCGAACCCGACGAGGAAATCCGCATGCAGCGGCATCCGGTCATCGGGGTTGACATGCTGAACGGCATCGGTTTCCTCGAGCCGGTGCTTCCGCTGGTGCGGCATCACCACGAACGCTGGGATGGCAATGGCTATCCCGATCAGCTACGTGCCGACGAAATCCCCTTGGGCGCCCGGATCCTGGCGGTCGCCGATGCGCTCGACGCCATGACATCGGATCGGTCCTACCGGCCGGCGCGCACCTTCGAATACGCGAAGGCGGAGATTCTCAAAGGATCAGCCTCGCATTTCGATCCCGAGGTGGTGACTGCCTTCATCAAGAGCCAGCGCGAGATCGAGCACCTGCTCCGTGAAACCTCGCAGGAAGACGTTCGCCATCCGGATGCTGACGACCTGGGTGGATGGCGCCTTCACGTCGTCGGCCGCTAACTCAGCCGTGCACGAGGCCGACCTGGACATTCGTGGTGTGTCCCGCTTTGACCGTCACTGACTGGCTTTGCGTGACATATCCCAGCCCAGACACTGTCAAGGTATAGCTTCCACTTAGCACGACGGTGAAGGAGAAATTGCCGTTTGCGTCCGTGACCCGCATCAGGCCGTTTGAGAGGCTGACGGTCGCACCGACGATTGGCGCTTGCGTGGCCGAGTCAACCACGCCGCCGCTGATGCTTCCGTAGGCGGTGACGCTGGTCAGCTTGAACGACACGACCAAACGCTGGCCGCCCTTGACGGTCACGCTTTGGCTGGCACTGGTATAGGTGAGCGCACTCGCGGTCAGCGTGTAGGTTCCGGCGGAAACGCTGAAACTGAAGTTCCCGTTGGCGTCGGTCACCGCCATCGCGCCACCGGGGCTCAAGGACACCGTCGCCGCCACGATCGCGTTCTTCGTCTGGCTGTCGAGGACTTGCCCGCTGATCGTTGCCGGGCCGGGTGTCGGTGTCGGTAATGTCACCGGCAGCGTTGGGGTGGCCACGGGGATCAGCGGGGGAGTCGGTCCGAGCGTCGGGGCGGTTGGCGATGCCGCTGGCGCCGGCGTTGCAGCCGGCGATGGATGTGGTGTTGAGGAGGGCCTCGCGGTGGGAGCCGGGGTCGGACTCGGAGCGTCCAGTCGTGCATCCTCGAGGACGCTCAGCGATAAGGGGGCTGGTCGCAAATTGCTTGGGGCCCCGTCCGTAGTCATATTCAATCCGTGCACGTTCACCGCGAACGCGACGGTGCCCGGCATGCTGGAGGCGAGCATTGCCGTGATCCAGAACAGCAGGCTGATGGCCGGCAACATGAGTAGCACTCCGAGGATTCGATAGGGCCGCGGCTGGTTCACGCGGCCTCCGGCTCCGCCTGACTCGCGCCGCCTGTCGCCATCGTCTCGGCGATCGCCCTGATCGCGTCACGCCGTCCAATGAATGCCGAGACGACGTCCGGGTCGAACTGGAGGCCGGCTTCGTTGCGTATCGCGGCAATCGCGGCGTCGAAGCTCAGGCCCTCGCGGTAGGGCCGGTCGGACGTTAGCGCATCCAACACGTCCGCCACCGAAAGGATTCGCACTTGCAGCGGAATCGCGGTTCGGCCAAGGCCAAGTGGATACCCGCGCCCATCCCAGCGCTCATGGTGGTAGAGCACGCCTGGGAGGCTGGACTTTAGGAACGGCAGGCCCTTGAGAACGTCGTATCCGATCTGCGAGTGTTCCCGCATCTCATCTGCCTCGCGCGCATTCAGCGGCCCCGGCTTGCGCAGGACCTGGTCGCCGATCCCGATTTTTCCCAGGTCGTGCAGGAGCGCCGCTCGACGAAGCGCTTCGCGCTCTTTTTCCGGCATGAACATCGCGTCGGCGATCTCGAGGCTGATGGCGGCCACCCGTTCCGAGTGACCAAATGTCATGGGGTCCCGGGCATCGATTGCACGTGCCAGCGCCTCGATGGCCGCGAAGGCCGTGCGCTCGAGCGCCGCGGTCTTTTCTTCCAGGCTCGCGGTCACGTCGTTGAAGGTTTTGGCGAGGTAGCCGATTTCATCCTGGGAGTGGATCACGGCACGATGCTCGAGTTCACCGCCGGAAACAACTCGCATTGACTGCATCAGGGCGTCGATCGGTCGAGTCAGCATTGCGGCCGTCGCCGATCCGACGAGCAGCGTCAACGCTGCGGCAAGGGCGAAGATCAGCGTCAAAACCAGGCGCAACTGATCGCGGAGCCCGAGGAGGGGCGCTTCGCTGGCGGCGACGCCAAGGTAGCCGACCTGCATTCCGCGCATCGTCCAGGTGCTGAAGAGGGCGCGAAAGGGCTGGCCGGACAGCGTCTGCCTGTCGCGAACCGCATTGTTATCCGTCGTCATCTGTTTTCGGACCGCGCTTCTCAAGACCGGCGGATTTGGCATCGCCGAGGCCAGCCGGCCGCCGGCCAGGTCGTAGAACGCTGCCGCCGGCATGCTCCGAGCGATCTCGTTCAACGACTGGCCCAGCAATGCGGCGCCCACCGTCTGGCCGGTTGTCAACCGTATCGGCGCGACCCAGTACAGGATGCGGCCGGACGTGCCATCGGAGACGAACACGCGGCGATCAGTACCGCCTGGAAGTGCATGAAGCACTCGCATGACGTCGGGTTGCGCCGCTAAGCTCTCAGCGGTCGACAGGGAGACGACCGCCGCACCACCCGCGCCACCCTCGATCCGCAGCATCACCCGGCCTTCGGGGTCGACCACCACAAGCACCGCCGTCGACGCTGTTACGTTGCCAACCACGGGGATCAGCAGCCTGGACAGCGCGCCGATCTCCCCGGCGGCCACCGCCTCCGAGACGCCGAGCGTGTCCGTCGCCAGCCGGAGATCGGCAGTCCGCGCGGCATCGAGCTGCGACAGGCTCTGATTCGCGGTCAGGCTGCTCTGCAGGAGGCGGGCATCGAATTGCGTCGATGCCGCATTGGTCGTCTCGGTGCCGGCCACGGCGGTGCCGATCACCCCGACAAAGACGAGCAGCACGGCAAAGGGAAGGATGATCTTGGCGCGAACAGATAGGCGCATAGGCCTTGCTGCCGATGATCTAGCGGCAGGGTTGCAGGAAACCTTTCAGTGCCGGTATTTGGAGATCGGCTGGGCCACGCGGCCTATCGGCAGTGGCCGTCCGGCAGATACCGCGCCGACCAGTTAGGCCATGATCACTCGCCGGCGTCGCGCCGGGCCGCCCAGAACTCTTTCCCGCTCCGAAGGCGGCCGAGCTCGGCCTCCAGGAATGGGATGTCGTAGCCGGCCAACTCGACCGTTGTCTCCGGAGCCTGGCCGATGTGCCCCTTCACCTCGCCAAGCAGCCGCTCTTTGAACCCGACCAAGTCCGCATAGACGGCATACCAGTGGGCCGCATCGTCCGGGTGCGTCGACTCCCGGTTTTCGCCTTCGAGCAGGCGGTTGAAGTTGATCATGTTCTTGGCGAAGTCTGGGGGGTCCACCCAAGAGATGATAGGTAGTTGTTTAGGGCTCAGGCCGATGGGTACTAGCAGCGCATGATCTCGGACGGCCGCCTCCTCGATGCCTACTCGGAAGCGGTCATCGGTGTCGTCGACTCGGTGGGACCGGCGGTCGTCGGCGTCAGCGGCGTCGGCACCGGCATGCTGATCACTCCGGACGGGTATGCGTTGACTAACAGCCATGTGGCCAGCGCCGTGAAAGCGTATGAGCTCACGCTCCGTGACGGGTCAACACTCAAGGCAGAGCTCGTCGGCAAGGACCCGCATACCGACCTCGCCGTGGTCCGCGCGTCGGCGACCGGGCTTCCGCATGCACGGCTGGGTGACTCCAGCCAGTTGCGCGTTGGACAGCTGGTCGTCGCGATCGGCCACCCATTCGGTTTTCAATCAACCGTGACGACCGGGGTGGTCAGCGCGCTCGGCAGGACGATGCGTGCGCAGAGCGGCCGGACGATCGAGAACATCATTCAGACTGACGCCGCGCTCAACCCCGGGAATTCCGGCGGACCGCTCGTCGACACCCGCGGGCAAGTGGTGGGCATCAATACGGCGATCATCGCCATGGCGCAGGGCATCTGTTTTGCGGTTCCGAGCAACACGGCCCAGCGGGTCGTTTCTCTGCTGATGCGCGACGGCCGCGTGATCAGGTCCTATCTCGGGATCACCGGCGAGACCTGGCCCATTCATCGGCGCATCAACCGCTACTACCACCTCGAGCAGGAAAGCGCGGTCCGCGTCGCGCACCTCGACCCAAACGGGCCGGCTCAGCAGGCTGGACTGAAGAAAGAGGATGTGCTGGTCAGTCTGGCGAATCACTCGATGAAGGGCGTCGACGATCTGCAGCATTTCCTGACCGACTGGCCGGTGGGCATTCCAGCCGAATCGCAGGTGCTCCGCGGCAGCGAGCTGCGCAAATTCACCATCATCCCGACCGAACTCAAGGCTTAGGCTGAGCCCCCTCAACCAGTAAGTCCCATGAGTTTCGAATCCCGAGGATGAAGAGCATGATGAACCACCCGGCCGCGCCCTTGTCGAGGGCGGTCGGGTCGTCGGTCTGCAACTGTTCGATGCCGGCCAGCGCGAGAAAGCCATAGGCGACGAGCGGCGCCAGCAGTAACCACGCCGTCTGCCAGAGACGGAATTCGACGCGACCCTGGAGCTTGTCGGCCCACACGGGCACCCAGGTGACGATCGCGCGCACGGCTCCCACCATCGCCGCCGCCAGGACGACCAGCGCCCGGATCCGGCTCGAGATGAAGGGCAGCAGGAGAAATAGAGAAAGCGCGAGCAGGATCGCGAAGACCGTGAACGTGGACCGGGCCATCGCGTGCCGCCGGCCAATCGCCCCAGAAACCTGCAGCGGTGGCCCAATCTGGACCGCGACAAAGAGGAGGCCCACGAGCGTCGCCGCCGCTCCGGCGCTGACGATGTAGAAGTTGCTCACAACGCCTGAAGCGTAATCAACAGCCCAAAGATGATCAGCGCCAGGCCGGAGGTGACGCTGATCGCTCGGGTCACCGTCGGCGAGATTCGCTGGCGAACAAGCGAAATGAGCGTCGTCAGCAGTACCCACCAGAGCGCGGATCCAAATGTCACGCCAAGAACGAGCGCGACGGCCGGTTGCCAGCCGGAGCCAACATGCACCCCGAGCCCGGCAAAGACGGCGAGAAACGACAGGATCGTCGGCGGATTGCTGAGCGTGAGCCCAAGCGTCGAGGCATAGTCCTTGACACCTTCTGCCCCCGTAGCTCTTCCCTCCCCCGTTCCGGGGGAGGGTCGGGGAGGGGGCGCGGAAACCACAATGGCACGCACCCCGATCAGCAGGATCGCAAGGCCACCCACCAATCCAATCCAACGACGTTGACCGATCAAGAGATTGAGGACCGTCACGACGCCGAAGGCGGCGATCGATGCGTAGATCGCATCGCCTGTCGCGATCCCGAGACCGGAAACTAAACCGCTGCGCCAGCCTCGCGCGAGCGTCCGGCGCAAAATGAGGAAGAACATCGGGCCGGGTGCTGCCGCAATCGGAAAGCCAACCAGCAGGCCGAGCATTAAGGCGCTGGCCATCTTCCTCTCGGATCGGTTCCAGCATGAATTCGGCTCGAGAGCGCAAAAACAAGAAGGGCCGCGTATCGCGGCCCTTCTCTTTGTGAGCTTGTAAATGCTCCGCCCATGCGTCCCGCCAGTTATCGGTTCGTCGTCGCTCCGGTTGCGTTGCTGGTTGACGACGCTCCACTCGCGGCCGCCGGCAATCCGGCGCCGGTCGCCGTCGGATTGAAGCCGCCCGTCACGGTGTAGGTGGCCTCGTCAAAGACTGAATTCCTTGGCGCGTTGGCGAAGACAATCGCCGGATAGGCAAGACCGCCGCTGAACGAGGTGGATTCATAGTCGCCAACCATGTACCCCTGGCTTGTTAGCGCCAGCGAGGTCAAATCCATGGGACCCGAGGTTGTCGTCGTGCCGCCCCAGGTGAGGCCACCATCGCCTGACGAGATAAACCCACTGAAAAGCTGGCAGGCGGGCTTGTTCGGCTGGCCGCAGTTGGCGTTCGGATAGTAGTAGTAGCTCAAGCCCACATGCGCCGTGCTACCGTACGTCGCTGGATCGACGGCGATGCCGGGAATGAAATAGTCGGCACCACTCCCGATTTGATTGGTTGGCACGCGGGCCTTTGACGACCAGGCCGTGCCATCGGTCGACGTACTGAACACGATGTCATTGGCCGAGCAGCCCGGTTCGAAGGCGCAGTCCTCCCAGGCAACGAACACACGACCGGCGCCGTCGATCTCGGCCGATGGTAAGGGCGAGGTACGAAGGTTTCCGGCGACGTGGTGGAACTGGATCCGGTCAACGGTTACCGGATTCGTCCAGCTGTTGCCACCGTCGGTTGACATGAACGCGGCGATTCGCTGCGGACTGAAGTCTTCGATCGGGACGACGACGGTGCCATTTGGCTGGACCACCGGTTGGCCGCCGATGGCCGTGAACTTACTCGGCATCGTCTTTGGCGTACCCCAGGTGAGGCCGCCATCGGTCGAGGTGCTCATGTAGACGACATCGCCTTGAGCGAAATTGTCGAACTCCGTGTAGCAATTCCCGTAGAAGGGGCTTGTGGGACTGTCGTCGCAAGCCGTCCAGTTTTTGTCCAGGTCAACCTTGACGCCGACCGGCGAGGGAATGCGCCTTGGATTACCCCAGTGCGTTCCACCGTTGGTTGACCGGCTAACTAGGACCACCGGCACAATACCGCTCGAGGCGATGGGAATCGTTGAAACCATCCAAACGCCGTGTTTGGCATCGAATGCCACCGACGGATCGCTGACGCGTGGAAAGGATCCGCCCAGGTTGTCGTAGAACGTAATGCCCGGCAGGAAGCCGTGCGTCCAGTTGGCACCGCCGTCGCGCGAGGTTGCCCAACCTATGTCGGTCGAGCCGCCACTGAAGAATCGACCGGTCTGCATGGCCGCCACAATGGTCGACCCAAAAGCGAAGGTATCCGGTTCCACCTGCGTCCGATGTTGGCTCGTGGGGTTGCTGAATGGATCGGAACTGATCTGCACCAGCGTACCGGCACTAGCCGAGGCCGCCAGCGCCACGACGATGCCGGTTGCGATCGCCGCCGCGAGTCCCAATCGTCCTTTCATAGTGCCTCCTGGTTAGTCCGTGGCCATGCCTGACTCACGGGATACTGATGGTTGCGACCACCTGTTGCTGCTGGTTGCTTGGATTCGTGCCGTCGTTGTACGTGCTGACCGAGGTTGTGTAGTCGGTGGACCCATCGGCGCTGATGATGTTGCCGTAGTAATCGCCGATGAACCCTTCCACCCCGTTCAAGCCGGCGGGCCTTGGCTCATTGAGCTGCGGATCCCAGGTGTGCTGGCTGGTGCGGATATTGTGGCCGAGGGGGGTCAGGTCCTCCTTGTAGAACTGGATGGTCGAGTTGACGCAGTAGTTGCTGGCGCCGTACGGCGGCAGACTGCCGGAGTAGTTGAGGTTCACTGTGTCCAGGGCGATGCCCGCCTTCCTTGCCTCTCCGCCGCCCGATGGGCAGTTCAGGCGCCGATCGTAGAAGGCGACGCTAATGGTTCCTTTCGATGACGCCGTCAGGTTTGGTTGGAAGGCGTCCACCTGCGAGGCGTTGTCGTTGACCTGAACAAAGGTGTTTTGGTTCCACGACGTGCCGCCGTCGTAGGAAGCCGTCAGGATCACATTGTCGACGCCGG
>Ga0066671_10000692_pt1 | contig 10664 bp, 7 predicted proteins | sample GraSoiAngelo_120_FD_62294 | JGI IMG/M metagenome (GOLD analysis project Ga0066671, IMG submission 62294) | Grasslands soil microbial communities from the Angelo Coastal Reserve, California, USA - 14_0919_09_20cm | ecosystem: Environmental > Terrestrial > Soil > Grasslands | place: USA...
GGATAGAAGCAAAGCGCTCGATCTTTTCCGTGTTGACAATCGCGAGGTCCAGGCCAGCCTTAATGCAATAGTACAGGAAGACCGAGTTCACCACTTCGCGCGCGCCTGGCGGCAATCCGAAAGAGACATTCGAGATGCCAAGAATCGTGCGCACCTCGGGCAGCGCCTGCTTGATCAGGCGAATGCCTTCTATAGTTTCGACCGCGCCGCCGATGTAGTTTTCGTCGCCCGTCGCGCAGGGAAAGACCAGCGGGTCGAAGATGATGTTCTCCGGGGCCATCCCGTACTTTTCGGTAAGCAGCTTATAAGAGCGCTGCGCAATGGCCAGCTTGCGCTCGCGCGTGAACGCCTGCGCCTGCACGGGATCCTCGTCAATGCAGCCGACTACGACGGCCGCGCCATATTCATGCGCAATCGGCACCGTGCGCTGAAATTTTTCCTCGCCGTCTTCGAGGTTGATGGAATTGATGATGGATTTGCCCTGGCAGTAGGTCAGCGCCAGCTCCATCGCCACCGGGTCGGTGGTATCAATCATGATGGGCGCCTTCACTTTGCGAATGAGCTTTTCGTAAAAAGGAGGGATGTCTTTTTTTTCGTCGCGTTCGGTGCTTTGCAGGCACACGTCCACGACTTGCGCGCCGCCGCGCACCTGCCGCCGGGCAATCTCGCTGGCTTCCTCCCATTTTTCTTCGGCTAGGAGATTCTTGAACAGTCGCGAGCCAATGACGTTCGTGCGTTCTCCCACAAGTAACGGCCGCGTGCTTTCCTCTGCTTCGATGGCCTCGATTCCCGTATAAATGGCGCGATGCGTCTCGGCGGGCCGCTGACGAGGCTTCTTACCTTCCGTCATTTGTGCGATGGCGCGAATGTGTTGCTCGGTCGTGCCGCAGCAGCCACCTACAAGATTCAGCCAGCCGTGATCGACAAACTTCTCAAGTTGCCCTGCGAGAGACGAGGGCGTCTCTAAATATTTGCCTTCTTCGTCAGGAAGACCGGCGTTCGGATAGCAGGAGACAAATTCGTCGGTAAGCTGGCTCAGCGTTCGAATATGGTCGGTCATGAACTCCGGCCCGGTGGCGCAGTTCATTCCGAAAGCCAAGGGCTTTGCGTACTTCAGCGAAGCCCACATCGCGTCGATCGTTTGACCCGCGAGCATGGAGCCCATCGGTTCGATGGTGACCGAAATGATGAAGGGAACTTGAGATCCAATTTCCCGGGAGAGCTGGCGAATCGCAAGCAGAGCCGCTTTGATGTTGCGCGTGTCTTGGCAGGTTTCTACCAGCAGAAGATCCACGCCTCCTTCTACGAGCCCCTTGGCCTGCGCGTAATAGGCGTCAAGCAATCCCTGAAAGGTAACGCCGCCGGTGACGGTGATGGCTTTTGTGGTGGGCCCCATGGAGCCCGCCACGAAGCGCGGCTTGTGGGGCGTGTTGAATTGGTCCGCTGTTTGTCGCGCGAGTTCGGCGGAGCGCTTATTCAGAAGATGCGCGTCGGCGGCGAGCCCATACTCCGCAAGGACAATAGGCGTGCCGCCAAAACTGTCAGTCTCAATGATGTCCGCGCCCGCTTCTAAGTACTTCCGGTGAATGTCCAGCACCACATCCGGGCGCGTGCGAACGAGGTTCTCGTTGCATCCTTCGAGTTCGGGTCCGCCAAAATCCGCCGCGCTCAGGTTCTGTTGTTGCAGCATGGTGCCCATGGCGCCGTCAAGCAGGAGGATTCGCTGCGAGAGCAGCTCCCGCAACACTTTGACGGATTCGTTCAGGTTACGCATTAGCGAAACTGCCTGGCTCCTTGCCACCTTCTGGTTGCCGAGTCCTGGGTGGCTATGTTTGGGACGGTCCTCTGAGGGAATGATGCCCCACGGGACGAAAAAGGCACCAAGGGCTAATCCCTCATTTTACGCGAACCGCCGGGCATACCCAAACGCGGATGCGGGGAAACCCTTATTTTCAGGCCCGAATGGCAAATCTGGAGCAGCGAAACTCTCTTTGCCGGAAGAATCTGCGGCTCCGAGCACTTTTAGGCAAAAGAAAAAAACCTCGACTGATTTCTGGTCCCTCGGCGCAGAACTTATATAGAATTCGCATGTGAGCTCCGGGACATAGTGTGCCTTGCCAGCAGGCAGGCGGAAGAAGATGGTACGTGGCGGAATCCGTTGCAGACCTGGCCCTCATCCTATTTAGTAAAGAAGTCAGTGTCGAACTCAGAGGATAAGACACAAATGAATCCCCAAATGAAATCAGACAGCCTGATCGCGGTGGCGGGTGCCGGAGGCTTCATCGGCGGCCACCTGGTAAAACACTTCCTCGAGAAAGGCTTCGAGCGAATCCGCGCTGTGGACAAAAGGCCTTTCGGTCAGTGGTATCAGCTTCATCCTGCGGCCGAGAATCTTTGCCTGGATTGCTCCTCCGAACAAGCATGCATAAAGGTCTCGGAAGGAGCGTCAGAGGTTTACAACCTAGCGGCGGACATGGGTGGCATGGGCTTTATCGAGCGCTTCCGCGTGGAATGCCTGCGAAGCATTCTTATCAACACGCACATGATCGAGTCCGCCTATCGGGCCGGCGTTCAGCGTTATTTTTATGCTTCTTCGGCTTGTGTTTACAACACGCAGCTCCAGCAAGATCCCAACGTGCGAGCGCTAAAAGAATCGGACGCTTATCCGGCCATGGCGGAACGCGGTTACGGCTGGGAAAAGCTTATTTCTGAGATGTTTTGTCAGGAGTACCATGCCGAGCGAGGATTGCAGACGTTCATCGCTCGCTTTCACAATGTGTATGGTCCGTTTGGCACCTGGGACGGTGGCCGCGAGAAAGCTCCGGCTGCTATCTGCCGCAAGGTGGTTGAGGCCCTCGAGACAAACAGCGGGGGCATCGAGATTTGGGGCGATGGGCGCCAGTCCCGCAGCTTCATGTATATCGACGATTGCGTCGAAGGGATCGACAGGATTACACACTGCGATGCCTTGGTCGCCACACCCGTGAATCTCGGCTCTAGCGAACTCGTGACGATCAATGAGCTCGTCGACAAGGTGGAAAAGATCGCCGGGGTCAAGCTTCGTCGAACCTACAACCTCAACGCTCCGCGCGGCGTTGCCGGGCGCAACAGCGACAACACGTTGATTCAACAGGTCTTGCATTGGGAGCCCGGAACGAGCCTGGATGCAGGTTTGCGAGCAACCTACGACTGGATCCTGGAACAGCACGAGAAGCGCAAGAAAGGGCTGCAGGTGGTGGCCTGAGGCCTACGTCCCCTAAAGCCGGCAGAAGCCGAGCCGGGCCTCGGAAAGATCCTCCCTGGCACGGGCCGCAGGAAACATTTTGGTCGCCGGAGTGGAAGGTAGCCAGAATGCTGCCGTTACGGTAGGTTCTCGCGCACAAGGCGGATGGTCGAAGTTTTGCGCCTATGAGTACCCCAAAAAGCACCCAAATGGTCAGTAACGGTTCAGGAACATGTTCGCCAAAGGGACTTGCCCCTTTGGCCAGTTTTTCATAGGCTGACAACAGTGAACACCAAACGTGGGCCCACAAAACTTACGGTCTGCATCCTTTCGCCGCACCCGCTGGTGTTGAGCGAATTTGAGCGAATTTTGGAGAAGGCGCCCTTTAAGGTCGTCTCGCAACAGTTGGAGTCCGTGCTGGCGCCGGACCTGCGCCACCTGGAGCCCCCGAAAGCTAACGTGTACGTGGTCGACGCCCACGCCGCCAAGCCCGCTACCGGCGCGCTGCTGACAAATATCCAAGAGCGGTATCCGGATTCGCGGCTGATCGTTGTTGGCGAAAACCATGCGGAATCCAACAGTTTTTCGCTGTTACGCCTGGGTGTGAAAGGGCTCCTCACCTACGTCGAAGCGCGGGAGCAATTAACACGTGCGCTGCCCTTGGTGGCCAATGGCGGTTTCTGGGTGCCACGGCAACTGCTTTCCGGTTTTGTAGACTCCATTTTGACGAGTCAGGGCCGCAGGCTGAAGACCGATTCGGTGGCCAATCTGAGCCGCCGCGAGCAGGAAGTGCTGGATTCGTTGCTCGAGAACCTCTCGAACAAAGAAATCGCCAGCAAGCTGAATATCGCGGAGCGCACCGTGAAGTTCCACGTTTCGAATTTGCTGAACAAGTTCGGCGTGCGCCGCCGCGCGGACCTGATTCTGTTAACGTTCCAGCGCCGGTTGTCGCAGGCCTAATCTGCGCCTTCAACCCTGCATATTCCAACCAGCCTTCTGAGGTATGCTAGCTCTTCGAATTTTGAGCTGAGTCTTATTTTTCCGTAGCAGGGAGCAGAGTCCTTGAACATTCTGGTTACGGGCGCGGCGGGATATATCGGCAGCATTTGCGCGGAAGTTTTGCTGGCGCGTGGAATGAACGTCATTGCCGTGGACAGCTTGTTGGAAGGGCACTCGGCTGCGGTGCCGCCCGGAGCGACGTTCTGCAACGTAGACCTCGGAAACCGTCAACAGCTCGAAGCTGTTTTCACAAAACACAAAATTGACGCGGTGATGCATTTCGCGGCCGAAGCGCTGGTGGCCAAGTCAATGAAGGAACCAAGCATTTTTTATGCTACGAACGTAGCTTGCGGCGTGAATTTGCTGGATGCCATGACGCGCCACGGCGTGCGCAAGTTCATTTTTTCTTCGACCGCCGCCACTTACGGCGAACCGAAAACTGTGCCTATTCCGGAAGATCACCCTAAAGCCCCCATCAACCCCTATGGAAAATCCAAGCTGGTTTTCGAGGGCATCCTGGCCGATTACCGCGCGTATACCGGGCTTCAGTATGCGAGCCTTCGTTATTTCAACGCCGCCGGCGCTTCTAAAGAGCGCGGCGAGCATCATCGTGTGGAAACGCATTTGATCCCGCGCGTTCTGGACGCCGCCGCCGGGGAGCTGCCTTACGTGGATGTTTTTGGAACCGACTATCCGACGCCCGACGGCACCTGCGTTCGTGACTACATTCACGTGCTGGACATCGCGGACTCCCACATGCGCGCGCTGCTGGAGCTCGACCGCGTGTCTGGAGAAGCGTTCAACGTCGGCAACAGCCGTGGTTATTCGATTCTTGAAGTGATTGACGCGGCGGAACGCGTCACCGGCCGGAAAATTCCTCGCAAGCTCGGGCCGCGACGCCCGGGCGATCCGGCAGTGCTGGTCGCCAGCAAGGAGAAGCTAAAGCGCGCGTTGGGCTGGGAAGCAACGCATTCTTCATTGGAAGAAATCATTCAATCCGCTTGGCTGTGGAAGCAGAGCAATCCCCATGGCTACGAGGATGACGTTCGGGCGACGGCCTAGTCGCTCAAGCGAAAACGGATAATGCACCACAGCGCCTGAAAGCCGTCTCTCCAGGTAATCTTCTTTCCTTCTTCGTAGGTTCGCCCGGCGTAGCTGATCGGTACTTCGTAGACCCGCCAGTTGTGTTTGGCGATCTTCGCCGTGATTTCCGGTTCAAATCCAAAGCGGTTGGACTTGATGGTGATGCCCTTCAGCACTTCCCGCCGGAAGACCTTGTAACACGTCTCCATGTCCGTGAGTTTCAGGTTGGTAGAAATATCGGAAAGCAGGGTTAACCACCGGTTGGCTACGTAGTGCCAGAAGTAATGCACGCGTTGCGGCCCGCCGAGAAAACGCGAGCCGTAGACAACGTCGGCGCGGCCGTCAATAATCGGCTCAAGCAACACGGGATAATCGCGCGGGTCGTATTCCAGGTCGGCATCCTGTACGAGCACGATGTCACCGCTGGCTTCCGCAAAGCCTCGGCGAAGGGCTGCGCCCTTGCCCTGGTTTGGCGTCTGAAAGAAGAAGCGCAAGTCCTTCAGCTCCACCGGTTCGCCGCCGTCTTGGGCCTGGACGGACTTTTCCTTGTTGGCCTGCCGTGCGGCCATATTTTCCAGGACCTGGCGCGTGCCATCGGTCGAGCAGTCGTCAACAACGATCACCTCTTTGCGTACTTGTGTATCCAACACGCGTCGCAGGATTTCTTCGATCGTGCCGCGTTCGTTATAAACGGGGATGACGATCGAGACGATTGGGTCGCTAAGCGCGGTCGGATTATTCCGTCGATGAGCCATGAGTTCCGAAGATTGTAGCGGCGCGGGCCCGAGTGAGTAAAGGCAAGCCCCAAAAGCCCCAAAAGCCAGAGGATTCTTGCTGGAGAAGAACACTTCCTCCATGCGTAGAAAGCCGATATTCTTGTACGCTGCAAGAAAATAATTGATATTAATAGGGTCCGAACAGGTCATGACCACGTTTTACATCGAACAGTTTGGCTGCCGCGCGACGCAGGCGGACGGCGCGGCGCTGGAACGGCAGTTGCTCGATCGCGGCTGCACCGTCGCCCGGGGAAGATCGCAAGCGGATATCGTTGTCGTCAACACTTGCACCGTGACGGCCTCCGCCGATGCGCAAGCGCGCGACGCTATTCGCAAGCTGCACGCGGCGAATCCCCATGTCCGCGTGATCGTTACAGGATGCTACGCGCAGCGCGCTCCCGAGGAATTGAGCGAACTCCCCGGCGTAGCCTGGGTTGTGGGCAATTCGCACAAAGCACAAATCCCGGAGTTGCTCGAGAGGAATTCCCCAAGCCCTGAATTCCCACGTTCCGACGATTTTCTCCCGCTCTCGGCGATCTCACCTCTTCCCCTGGCGCAATCTGAGCGTAGTGCAGAGATTCTGGTCGGCGACATTTTTGAGCAGCAAACTCTGTTGACGACTCCCGTCTTTGGCGGAGAAGGGAACCACACTCGGCCTACCCTGAAAATTCAGGACGGCTGCAATTCGCGCTGCTCGTTCTGCGTGATTCCCTTCGTTCGCGGAAAGAGCCGCAGCTTGCCGCCGGATACGGTGATTCGCGAACTCCAGAGGCTCACCGAAGCGGGCTATCGTGAAATGGTTCTGAGCGGCATCAACCTCGGCACGTACGGCCGCGATCTTTCGCCCCGAGTGGAATTCGAGGAGCTGCTTCGACGCATTCTCGATGAGACGGCCGTCGAGCGGTTGCGCGTTAGCTCCATCGAGCCAATGGACGTCACCCGCGACCTAATCGAGCTTTTTGCTTCGACCGCAAGGCTCGCTCAGCATTTCCACATGCCCTTGCAGTCGGGTGCGGACCGCATCCTTGCTGCGATGCATCGCTGGTATCGCGCGGAGCATTACGCTCGCCGCGTCGAACTTATCCGTGAGCGGCTTCCGCATGCGGCCATCGGCGCGGATGTCATCGCCGGCTTCCCTGGCGAGACCGAAGAGGATCACGCCGCGACGCTAGCTTTCATCGAGGCTCTCCCGTTCACCTATCTTCACGTCTTTTCGTATTCGAAGCGGCCTGGGACGAAGGCTGCTGTGCTTTCGAATCACGTTCCCGGTGCGGTCGTCAAACGCCGTGCCCGCGAATTACGTGCACTCGGCGAGCGCAAAGCTGCCGCTTTCCGGCAGGCGCAATTAGGAAGAGAGCTTCGTGTTCTTACGCTTCATGCTTCCGCGGATGACAGGATAGTGGGAACTCCCGCGCTTTCCACTAACTATCTACGGTTGCTTGTCGAGGGTGTCTTCCCCGCAAACCAATGGCTAGACGTAAAGCCTTCCGGCTGCAAAGGCAATTCCTTGTTGGGGCAGGTTTCTGAGGTCGATTTGGAGCCTTCGTCGCTTCGAACCGCTTAGAAAAGCGTGGCACACTGAAGCGCTGCTTACCCTAGGGCCTTTGGCCAGGGCTCTTCCGCCGTCTTGGTCAATGACAGCCCTGTACAACCGGCATGTATTCGTCGTAGTCGTGAGCATGTGCGGCCGATGATGCTGTTTCGCGACAACGTCCAAAAGGCCATTTGGCTGCCATCTACACCGTCAAACACATAACCTTCTACGCCTGGTGTTGCCTGGCTCTGTGTGGCGATTCGGTTTGCGGAAGATCGCATAAACTGTGGAAAATCATCCATAGAATTTCATCCCTCGAAAATAACTTGGGCAAGAGCCTGCTCTTCGGTATGCGTGATGCTCAAGGCGATGTGCTTCACGCCGAGTTGCTTTGCGATCTTTTCTGCTTCGCCCGCGAGCTTCAATGTCGGCCGGCCGCTTTTTTCGCGCGCAACTTCCAGGTCCACCCAGCGCACGCCCCGCCTCCAGCCCGTTCCCAGCGCTTTCATCCCCGCCTCCTTTGCTGCGAACCGCCCGGCATAGCGCTCATATTTGTTCTTGAATTGCTCGCAGTAGTCGCGCTCCTTCTGGGTGTAGAGCCGCCGCAGAAACGTTTCCCCGTGCCGCTCGATGGCTTTCCGGATGCGGTCCACCTCGGCAATGTCCACGCCCATCCCGATGATCAAAAGGCCTCCAACGGCCTGCGTTCGGTCCACATCGGTTCCTGTGCGATTCTGTTCGGCCCGCTCCGATTATACTGATAGAGGCGAAAATGCCTACGAACACCGTCAAAACAGGCCGCACCGCCCGCAGCCCCAGGACAGGCAGTGTCCCGGCCTCAAAGGCTTGGACCGCGCGCAAAGCCACTGGCTTGCGCATTCTCCAATCGGCTGCGCTGGAAAAGATTTCGTGGCTGGTTCACGGATTCAGCACCCGGCCCGGAGGCGTGAGCGATCTTGGCGGCGAAAAAGTCCTAAATCTTGGCTTCGCGGAATGGGACACCAAGGAAAACGTCCTCGAAAACCGCCGCCGCTTCCAAGCTGCTCTTGGCGCAGATCGCCTGACACTTTGTGGGCTCAGCCAGATTCATTCCGACGTCGTTCACGTTTTCGAAGCTCTGCCAACTTCACGTTGCCGCGGCGATGCTTCGGCCACGAATCGTGCAGGCCTCCTTTTAGCTGTCGAGACCGCGGACTGCGTTCCGATTCTGCTGGTGGATCCAAAGAATCGCGCGGTTGCTGCAGTTCACGCCGGTTGGCGCGGCACATTGCAACGCATCGTCACCAAAGCCATCGGCAAGATGCAGATGCAATTTGGTACAAAGCCCGCGGACCTCCTTGCCGCCGTCGGCCCCTCGATTGGCGGCTGTTGCTACGAAGTAGGAACAGAAGTGGCTTCGGAGTTTCGCTCGCAATTCCCAAATGCTTCGGAATGGTTCGACGAACTGCGCACCGGCGACGAGCCGAATCCCCTGCAATGGCTCAACATGTCGCCCCCGGGCCATCAACCCCCGCCAAAGAACGTTCTCTTGGACTTGCGTAAAGCCAACCGTGCGCAGCTTGTCGAAACTGGCGTGCCCTCAGGCAACATTGCTGTCAGCGATTGGTGCACCGCCTGCCGTCGCGATCTCTTTTTCAGTTATCGCAAAGAAGCTGGCACGACCGGCCGCCTCATGTCCGTCATTGGCATCCAGGACTGCATGCATACCACTCGTGCCAATCATGCCAAAGTGACTCCTGAGTGAAACACGTCGAGTCTTACGCTGCGCGTCGTGGGGATGCTGAAGCCTATGATGCTCTTATGAACCGGCTGCGCCACCTGGCAATCCCGTGGTCCCTACACTCGGGACGAAATGAATGAGCGATAGATATCCTTTCCTTTAATCCCCAGAAATAAGATCCATCTGGGTAATTGAAGTAGGCAGTTGAGAGCTGTTGACCTCGAGCAGAGCTAATTGGCCGCAGGCGGCCATGACGTCTCGGCCACGCGAATAGCGCACAAAGGCAGGCACGCCCTTGTCGGTCAACACACGACGGAATTTTTCGATGCGTTCTGGTACGGATTCCCGGTAGGCAAGTTCTCCCGGATTCCACGGGATTAGGTTCACTTTTACCTTTTTCAGCGGCGCGAGCAGCTTCACCACGCGCCGGGCATCTTCCGGCGAATCGTTCACATCCCCGAGCATCACGTATTCAAATGTCAAGTGCTCCCACGGCCGCAGCGGATAATTCTTGCAAGCTTCCAACAACACTTTCAGCGGATATTTTTTATTGATGGGCATTAACTTATCGCGCTCTTCGTCGTTTGAGGCATTCAACGAAATCGCTAGCTTCGGACGCACTTTTTCCCGCGCCAGCCGCTCGATTCCAGGGACTATCCCGCTTGTTGAGAGCGTCGCATGCTTGGGCGAGAGTCCTACTCCTTCTGGATCCAGCAGAATTCGCAGCGCAGCCATCACCGGCTCGAAATTCAGCAGCGGCTCGCCCTGCCCCATCAGTACCACGTTCGTTTGGATGGCATTCGGAGTTTGCCTAGTGGCGTGCTTTCGCGGTTTTTGCGTCCCGACGGTTTTTTCGGGAAGCCCAGCGTCTTCTTCCTTGGAGGACTTGTTGTCATGCTCCTCTAGCGCCACCAGCACCTGCGCCACGATCTCTCCCGCCGTCAGGTTGCGAATCAGCCCCAACTGCGCTGTCAGGCAAAAGTGGCAATCCACCGCGCATCCCGCCTGCGTCGAAATGCAAATCGTCTGCCGCCCTTCGCTCGGCATGAACACCGCCTCGACCGAAGCGGAAATCGGCGCGCGCCCAGGGCTTTTCTGACTCTGCTCTGTGCCTTCTGTGTTTGATCTCCTCTCTTCCGCGCCTCCAAGACCGAACAAATACCGCACCGACGCATCGCGCGAAACGAATCGCTGTTTCACCTCGGGCAGAGTGATCCGCGCTTCTTTCGCCAGCCGCTCCCGCAACGCCGCCGGCAAATTCGTCATCCGCACAAAATCAAATTTTCTCTCCGCGTACAGCGCGTGATAGATCTGTGCGCCACGATAAGC
>Ga0066671_10000693_pt1 | contig 10653 bp, 10 predicted proteins | sample GraSoiAngelo_120_FD_62294 | JGI IMG/M metagenome (GOLD analysis project Ga0066671, IMG submission 62294) | Grasslands soil microbial communities from the Angelo Coastal Reserve, California, USA - 14_0919_09_20cm | ecosystem: Environmental > Terrestrial > Soil > Grasslands | place: USA...
ACTGTCGATCGAAAAATTGCGTGAAGTGCCGGAACGTTTTCTTTTCATCTTTCTGTTCATCGGACTCGGCGAAGAACCAGGTTTGGCGCGGATTCGCTCTCCCGGAATTACAGAGAATTCACCCTCCCAATGCCAGCTACAACAAATCAGGAATCAGTGAATGTAACCCGAGTCCCGGGGCGCGCCCCAAACCGACGGCGGATTTCCTTCGGCGGTGTTTTGCAAAACCGGTAGAGTATTTTTCTCGATCGATTGCTGCGGGGCATGAGCCAGCAGCAACTGAGCGAACGTCGGCAGCCCCATCAGCATGACCGAAAGACGTACCACTTTGCCCGATTGCGATTCGAGCCGAAACCATTTCATCGCTTCACTGAACCGAACGCTTTTCAGTTCCGTCCAACGCATGTAACCGCCAGACCCGACTAGCCGCCCGTAGCGCAAGCCTTCCTCGGAAAGTTCGTGTCGTGCGGCGAAATAGTCGCCGAGAACTGGCAGCACCAGCAGCGCGAATCCAACGAAAATCGTTGTTGTTTTCCAGCTGGTTGTCGCATTAGCAAAGACGTTCGAGATGACAGCGATCACGGCAAAAAGGAGAAAGCATGCGAGACCAATGACGAGAGTGCTGAGCGGATGTTGCAATCGCTGAGCGGAACCGGCATGTCTCGGTCGGCTGCGGCTTCGCGCGACCCAGCCCATGACAAGACCCATCAGCAATCCCCAGAGCATCCACTGCAGCCAGACACGGTTATCGGCCGAAACAGCAGAAATAGTCATACGGGTAAACGCAGCAGTTTCCCGACCAACGTCCGAGCCGGACCGGCAGTACAGGCCGGGGTGCGTGCTCCCAACCAGACTTCGGCGAACCGAAATCGAAAAAGGAAAGCAAGGGACCAAAAAATGCGGCTTTTCGACGATCTCCGCGCCTGATGAAAAAGCTCTCCACGAATACGCTAAGATGTTTAGATGCGACTCCGCTTGTCTTTCAGTGATGTGAGTTGGACGGCGACTGCTCCTGACGATATGTTCGGCGGATGCAGGTCTGACCGTAGACTTTAACCAAACGGCTCTAAAGTCGCACGCTGCGGCGTCCTAGCCCGCGACCTGTTTGACTGAGAATTACCAGATGGGCGGTATGACTGAATCAACTAACTCCCGACGGCCAATAACCGCCGGTCGCTGGCAAAAGCTCAAAGCAGTCCTGGCTGATGCCTTGGAAGAGACCTCTTCATCGCGTCGGGCGGAGCTATTGCGCCAGGCTTGCGCTAACGATCTAGACTTACTACGGGAGGCTGAAGCATTGCTGAGCGGAGATACAGGTCCGCTCGAGCAATTTGCCGAATGGGCAACAATGCACCTGCGGGAAGACTTGCCTGATCGAGTGGGAGAACGGCTCGGCGCCTACCGCATCATCAAAGAAATCGGACGCGGTGGCATGGGCGCCGTCTATTTGGCAGAACGTGCCGATGGCCAGTTCGAAAGACAGGTGGCCATCAAGGTGCTCAAACGCGGCACCGATACCGAGGAAGTGTTAAGGCGTTTTCGAGCCGAACGGCAGATACTCGCCAGGTTAGACCACCCCTGTGTCACACAGCTGTTCGATGCCGGAGTGACAAGTGATGATCTGCCTTACTTTGTCATGGAGCTGGTTAGCGGCCAACCCATCACCAGTTTTGCGAACGGAGAAAACGTTTCTCTTAGATCACGACTAGAGCTCTTCCTGAAGGTCTGTTCCGCTGTTCGAGCAGCTCATGAAAATGGAATTATCCATCGAGATATAAAGCCCAGCAACGTGCTCGTTAAGCCCGATGGACAACCGAAGCTACTCGATTTCGGCATCGCAAAGGTAATTGCCTACTCTGAGAACGACGATGTTACCGTGGTGGCGGAACGGAGATTGACACCTAAGTACGCAGCGCCGGAGCTGCACCGCGGCGAGCCAGTCACTCCAGCTACTGACGTATATTCCCTCGGCACATTGTTACGTGACTTGGTAAAGTCCTGCAATAGCGCGACTGCCGGAGACCCTTCAAGCAGTTGTATCAAGGGAGTCATCACTCGGTCGACACAGGACGATCCAAAAGAGCGGCAAGACTCTGTAGGCGAGTTAATGGCACAGATAACCGATTGCTTACAGGATGGATCGCGTACTCGAGCACGTGATGAGAGATGGCCGAAGTGGCGGATAGTCACTGCGGTAGGAATTGCTGTAGTCATTTTAGTCGGTGCTGGATGGCTCCTGCGCACTCAACGGCAAAGGCATGGACCACGTGTAATCGCAGGTGTTAGTCACCCGGTCCAGTCAATCCGATCCTTAGCTATTCTGCCGTTCGAGCCAATCCCTAAGAATGCCAATAATGAGTTACTCGGGCTCGGTATGGCCGACGCGGTGATTGGCCGGCTAAGCAACGTTAAGCAACTGAGTGTCTTTCCTACAACTACCATGCTGCGTTACAACGCACGCACTGACGACCCCGCCGCGATTGCCAAAGCTCTTAACACGGACGCAGTTCTCAGCGGCACAATTCAGCGTGTCGGCGATCGGCTCCGCGTCACGGTGCAACTCAGTGACGGCAAAAACAATCGAGCGCTTTGGTCGGACACGTTTGAGGAAACGTTTACGGACGTCTTCAGCATCCAGGATTCAATCGCTAACAAGCTTGCCCAAGCACTTACGCTGAAGCTGACGCAGGACGAAAAACAGCAAACGGATAAGCATTTTACTCGTAATCCTGCTGCTTACGATGCCTACCTGGTAGGCCTCCATTTATATAATAAAAGAACCAGGCAGGAGCTTGCACGCGCAATCGATTACTTTCGTCAGGCGGTAGAGCAAGACCCAAACTACGGGCTGGCCTACGCCCTCATGGCTGATTGCTACTATTTGGAAGGATACTACCGATTCGCGCCGCTTGACGCAGCTGTGTCAAACGCCAAAGCAACCGCCGAACACGCCTTGCTACTTGATGACGCGATCGCTGAAGCGCACGTGGCGATGGCGATGGTGCAGCTCTCCAATGGCCAGGACGATGCCGCCGTGCACTCCCTGCGTCGCGCGCTCGAACTAAACGCGAATCTGCCCGTGGCACATCAGCGCTATGCGTGGATTTTGACCGCTCGCGGCAAACTTGAAGAAGCCATTGCTCATATGAAACGCGCGCAAGAGTTGGATCCACTTTCCGCGGCGAACAGCTCGGCTCTCGGCATCCTGTTTGTCTTCGCGCGTCAGCCGCAGGAAGCTCTGCGCTACTGTGCGAGAGCGGCTGAGTTGGAACCGGACAATGGTAGTCTGCACGGTAACCTTGCTGCCGCATACGAGCTCAACGGCATGCTTCAACCATCTATCGATCAGTATAAAAAGATGGCTGAGCTCAGCCCGGAACATAGAGGAGACGCGCTTGCTTCAACCGCGATAGGATTGTGGCGGGCTGCACGCGCGCAAGAAGCGCAGGCAATGATGCCGGAGATACTCACACTGGCGGAGAGCGGCCAGGTGGATCCCTACAACATGACGCTTTTGTATGCGGCGGCGGGCAAAAAACAGGAAAGCTTCGATTGGTTTGCGAAAACGCTCTCGGCTAGTCGCGTCGATGCGAGGTTCATTCGGTATGATCCCTTTCTTGACCCCCTGCGACATGATCCAGGCTTCGGTGAGTCACTCCTTCAATACGGCCAGCCTACCCTGCTTGCGGCACTTTCGAAATGACGCTTCCATTTACTGCAGCGGCCGAGATTTTGTAATTGCTCGACAGTGCCTTGAGGTTTAAGCTTTGTCTATGCTGAATAGCTGGCAGACCGTGTTGTCTGTCGTTTGTCTTTCGCTGAGCGGCGTTGTGGTCAACGGTTCCACTCTGGAAGGCAAGATCAGTGGGCCCGACGGTCAACCGATCAAAGGCGCCGACGTCCGGCTGCAGAACTCGTCCGCCAGGCTTGAGGCAATGCTCACCAAAACTGATATGCGCGGACAGTATCGCTTCATCAATGTTGCGTCCGGCAAATACAAGGTAAGCGTCTCCTCCGCGAATGTGGTGCAATTCGCAGACGTGAAGGTCGACGGAAACAAGCGCGTCGACCTCCAGATTAGCCCAGCAGACTCCGCCGCTACTACAAAAGAGAAGCATCTGGTGCGGGTGCCGCCGCCGACGGGCACAAATATTGGCGGCGGATGGAAAGAAGTGGACAATACTGGAGCGCCGGTGGCTAACGTATTTAAAGGTGACCTGAACAGTACAACTGTCGCCTTTACGGGCGTATCCAGACACGGCACCATGACGTCAGTCATTGGTGGAACACAGGGCACATTCACTGCGACGCAGATCGGTATCAAGCCGGGCTCCCGCTGAAGTCAGCGCCGAATCGCTCAGCGCCTTATTATAGAGTTGCTCGATCAAGAAACGTTTCGTGCTCTGTTGTTTCCTTGTCGGTCTGGCGCTCTCCAGCTCCTTTAGTCAATCAACCGTTTTCATCGTCCGCCACGCCGAAAAGGGGCCGCTCAAAGCGACTGGTCCAGTTCAATGAAAACAAACCGCATTGAAGCGTTCAGCGACGGCGTGATGGCCATTCTCATCACCATCATGGTTTTGGAGTTAAAAGCACCGCACGACCCAACACCGGCGTCGTTAGCCGCATTGTGGCCGGTATTTTTCGCTTACATCCTCAGTTTCGCCATCATCGCGATCTATTGGGTCAACCATCATTACCTTATTAATCTCGCTGTGCGCGTGGATGCGCTGATTCTTTGGGCGAACATGAATCTGCTCTTTTGGATTTCGCTCATCCCGTGGGTCACCGTTTACCTCGGGGATAATCACGCCCTGCCATTTCCGGTTGCGCTTTACGCTGCCGTTTCAGCCGCAGGGGCGCTTTCCTATTTCTTCCTGCGCGCATCGATCGCGCGTCATCATCATCACGAGCCGGAGTTTCGCCGACTCAACAAGACCATGGCGCGCAAAAATTTGATCGCGCTCTTCATTTACCTCGTGGCAATCGTCGTCGCCTTCATTTACACACCGCTCGCCCTGGTCCTGATCGCGACGCCGGCCATTATGTATTTTCTGCCCGAGCACGGTATTGGTTTTTTCGTAAACAAGCGTTCCTCTTAGATGCCGGCGCCATTCTGCCATCGCAATTTCGTTAGGTTCCTGTCGAAGCGTATCTCTTACGGCTGATATCCATCCTGCTACCATTGGGCGAACAACGCGAGTTGGTCCGCGGTCCAGTAGGGTCCGCCAGGTGCCATCAATTGCGGTTCGGCATCTTGCGGCGAGAGTGTGGCAAGCACCTTATCCGCGTTTTCCGGATCCGACATAAAGGTGTAGTCGTCCAACTCTACGCCGTGGACCTTCATGTGTTCGATATACACAGGGCGAAACAATGCTGTGATATCACGCTCGAAAGAAACCTGGGGCATATGTTCTCCTTCCTCCCGATATAAAGCTTCGGGCAGCTGGTTTGTCTCTACTAAGATAAGATTCCATTTGCATTGCGGCTCCGCTAATAACTTGTTACGAAGATGTTCCCTTATTTAACTACCGAACGTTTACAGTTGCGGCCATTGAGCATCGATGATGCGCAGGAGATATACCTGCTTCGTTCTGATGAGAAACATAACGAGTTCATTGACAGGCCGAGGGCAACATCATTAGATGATGCAAAAGCTTTCATCAATAAGATAGAAAAGCTGCTGAGCGAGGGTATTTCATATTTCTGGGTGGTGAGTTTTAAGAATGGAGCAGAACTTATCGGTACGCTCACATTATGGAATTTCGACAAAGAGCGCAACACCGCAGAGATCGGCTACGAGTTACTACCTGCCTATTACGGCAAGGGGATCATGACCGAAGCTTTGCCTGCGGTGCTGGAATTTGCCTTCAACACATTGAAGCTGTCGAAAATAGAAGCATGGACACACGAGAACAACGTCCGCTCATCTGCTTTGTTACTGAAATTTGGTTTTACAAGAGATGCTGAGGCGGAGAAGAACAGGCCGGAAGATGTGACCGATATCATCTTCTCTAAAAAAGCTGGTGAATAGCGAACAGGAAGCACAAAAGTCCCGTTTCATCACCGATCGGCGCGGGTAGAATCTTCAGCGGCTGCTCCCCGTCAGTGACCCAAAACATAACTGGCGCCGTTGAACTCCTCTGGAGAAGCATCCTACTGAGCCTCTGCGGCTCGTTCTTGTCCAGGAAAGACGCGCACCTGCCGACGTTTGGTTAGAAAAGCCAGGAACCATTGCAGCATGACGAACAACCGGTTCGCGAACCCGATCAGGAAATAGATGTGCACGACCGCCCAGACAATCCACGCCGGAAATCCGGTGAAGCGAAGCATGCGAAGATCGGCGAGCGCGTACCTACGCCCCGCGATCGCGAGATCGCCTTTGTCCCAATACCAGAAGGGCGCCGGCGGCCTCTGTCCCGCCACGCGTCGTCGAATCAGGGCTGCCACGTACCTTCCTCCTTGAATGGCAGGCTGTGCAACGCCCGGCATGACCATCGGCTCTTTGGATTTGATCCCCAGCAAATTCCGCGAAGGCGCGATGACGTGCGCCGTATCACCAATCGCAAAAATCTCAGCATGGCCCGGCACTGACAGGTCAGCACCAACGATGATTTTGCCCGACTTATCCACCGCCGCGCCTAACCACTGACCCGCTGGTGACGCGAGCACTCCGGCTCCCCACAACACCGTGCTCGAGCGCACGCGCTGGCCATCCGCCACGACTCCGTCAGCATCCACGCTGGTCACTCGCGTGTTCGTGTAAATCTTCACGCCTAAGCTCTCGAGATGACGCTGCGCCTTTGCCGAGAGATCTTCGGGAAATGTTGGAAGCACGCGCGGTGCCGCCTCGTACAGCAGGATCTGCGCGTCGCGCGCATCGATGTGACGAAAGTCATGCGCCAACGCCATCCGCGACATCTCCGCGAGCGTGCTCGCCATTTCCACGCCGACTGTGCCCGCACCGACCAGCACGAAGGTGAGCAGTTGCCGTATTGCCTCGGTATCGGCGTGATCGAGAGCAGCCATCTCCTCGGCACGCTCGAATGCAAGCAGGATCTTGCCGCGAATCAGGTCCGCGTCATCCAAGGATTCGAGCCCGGGTGCCACGTGCCGCCACTCGTCGTGTCCGAAGTAGTTGTATCGAATGCCGGTGGCAAGGACCAGGTAGTCGTAAGAGATTGAATGCTGTTTCAGACGAACCAGGCGCTTGTCCGTATCGACGCCGCTGACTTCGTCCATCAGCACCTCTACATTTACCTGTCGGCTCAGGATCGATCGCAGTGCCCCGGAAATTTGATCGGCGGATAACAAGCCGGTCGCGACCTGGTAGAGCATGGGACGGAAGAGATGATAGTTGCGCTTGTCGATCAGCGTCACGCTGACCGGAGCACCGGCTAACCCGCGTGCTGCGCAGAGTCCGCCAAAGCCGCCGCCCACGATGACGACCCGAGGCTTTGCTGTTTCCTTTTTGTAAGAATGCGTTTTCTCGCCCTCAGTCATTTCATGTCGGCCGGTCACGCCGCGCCGGGGTGGTCGTGTTTTGGAGTCAGAACAATGAGTCCAATGCTACCGGCGAGACCGAAAATCGCGCCATAATAGAATACGGCGGCGTGGCCTACTCGGTCCCAAAGCAGTCCGGCTACGACACTCGCCACCAGTCCCAACAACCCGACGGTGCTGCTGTACCATCCGACTCCGCTTGCTCGTAAATTTTCGGGAACAAAATCTGATGCGAATGCTTTTCCGACTGCCCGAAATATTCCCTGATATAGACCGTAGAAGATAAATAGTGCGGCGAAAATTAGGGCATTCTGTACATGCGCAAAGCCAATATAGGTGAGCGTAAAAATGATAAACGAGACGAGCAGCACATTTTTTCTTCCCAATTTGTCGGAGAAGGAGCCGGCGGGAAATGAAATGAGTGCGGCGCCAAGGTTGAACAGAGCATACATCAAGATCGTCGTCTCCAAGGGGACGCCAATATCCTGTGTCCGCAAAATCAAAAATGAATTGCTGGAATTGCCCAATCCGAAAAGAGCGATCACCGAAAGGTATTTCCAATATCCGCTTGGGAATTGGCGGGGGTTTACATCCATCTTTGATTTTGCCCTCACTGCTGCTGGGCGCTCCGTTACGAGCAGGACCATGACAAAGGCAAGCAAGCCGGGAATGAGCGCTAGATAGAAAATAGTGCGCATTCCAACATGCAACGAATACAGAAGAAAGATCGCCAAGAGCGGCCCGACGAAAGCGCCGGTATTATCGCCAATGCCTTCTAGTCCAAAGGCTTTCCCCCGCGCGTTTTCGTCCACCGAAGATGCAATGAGCGCATCGCGCGGAGCCGACCGTGTCCCAGCGCCTAGTCGATCTAGCAACCGTGCACCGAAGACGCCCTGCCAGGCCGTTGAAATACCCATCAAAGGCTTGGCTATTGCCGCTGCGAGATAACCAGCCAGCGCAATACCTTTTCTTTTGTGCAGCTTATCGGAAAGCGTGCCGGAAAAACCCTGCACGATGTTCTGAATCGCCTGAGCAAATCCTTCCACCAAGCCAACGATGCTGCCGGTGGCTTTCAATGTTTGCGTCAAAAACAGCGGCAGCACGGGATAAAGCATTTCCGTTGAGATGTCCGCAAACAGACTCGCGAAGGCCAGAAGAAACGTATTCCTTGAGAGCCCAGTGCCGGATCGAGGAGTTATGCCGGAAGATCCCATGGATTAGCGGGCGTTACCGCGACCGCGATGGTTTTCGGGTCTATGCCTATACGTAGTCAAAAAGCGTCATGAATCCGAAGTCCATGTGCAGTTGTTGGTGGCAGTGGAAAAGGGTAAGCCCAGGGTTGTCGGCAACGAAGTCAACGTCTAACTCTTGATAGCCGCCCAGCATGACTACATCCTTCAAGACGCCCGCGCTTTTTCTTCCTGCGAGGTTCGTAAGTTCAAAACTGTGGCGATGAAGATGGATGGGATGAATGTCGTCACTGGCGTTGCGCATCCGAAGGCGATAGCGTTTGCCCTGCTTTAAATGGAATGAAGCAAGGGCTATTTCGTTACTCATTGCATAGGCGACCCCGTTGATGGTCCAGCGGTTGAAACCTTCTTCAGCGGCGTTGTCTTTGGCGAAAGTCATATCATAGGTTTCGTCGGGCTCGGGGGCGGACGCGCCGGGCTTGGCAAAGCGCGTGTAGTCCCAACGAAACGGCTTGGGCGCCGCCCACTGTGGTTTGCCTTTGTGGCCGGCGTATTCGACCACGATGCCCATACCGTGGTGACGATCGTCGTCCGCGAGATCGCCCAGGATCCACACACCGGGACGGTTCATCTCAACGGCTGCAGAAATACGCTCTGCAGTGCCCAACCACAAAACGGGAATCTGCGCAGGACTCGGAACCGGATTTCCATCGAGCGCGATGACTTCGAAAGAGTGGCCGGGCAAGGCAAGACTGCGAATTTCCGTGGCGCTGCCGTTCAAAATGTGAAAAAGAACGCGCTCACCCTGTTTAACCCGGATGGGTTCGCCATGGCCGAGCATCCGGCCGTTAATGGTAAAGAACTTGTAGCCAACTTCGTACCCGTGCGGCATCCCCTTGGCCAGGGAAGCTTTCATGGCAACTTCACCGGTTTCCATGAGAGCTTTATCAACCACGGAAGGCGAAAGAAAATCCTGAGACATGTCGCCGCCGCGGCTGAGAGTCGGTTCGAATTCTTTCAAAACAAGAAAGACTTCGCGATCGTAGCGGCCTGGATTTTCCTTCTGCTCGATGTAAACCGGCCCAACCTGGCCGCTGTATTGCCCCGCTGCAAGATCGGCCCCGGCGCGATTGTGCGTATGATAGAAGCGCAAACCGGCCGGATTAGGCGTGAACGTGATGCGGCGCTTGCCATGTGCAGGGATGTAAGGCGTTCCTTCTTCGGCAGCGCCATCGACGTCGGTAGAGACTTTCTGGCCATGCCAATGCAACTGTTCAGGCGTATCGGTCTCATTGAAGATGTCCACCGTCACCTGCTGGCCTTCTTTAAAGCGAATGAGCGGCCCGGGGAACTGGCCATTGTAGGTGATGGTGGAAAGAATTTGATGCGGCGCAATCTCGATAGGAGCCGCCTTGATGCGCAGCGTGTAGTCGGCGGTCGCTTCGGCTTCAGCAGCCAAGAGATTTTCTGGCGACAACAAAAGCGCCCCGGCGGCCAGCCCGCTGGTCTGGAGGAACTCGCGTCTCGATTGAACGAGTCTTTCCATTGAACAAAACTTTCGCTTCTAACAGCCACGTTGGATGTATGATTCGATACTGAAATTGGACATCGAATGGCAACATCGAAAGACGATACTGAAAATCGCTACCAGGCCTGGCTTTCCGGCTTTATCCGGCTGCACATTCTGCATCATGCCAGCAAAGAACCTCTGGTCGGTCACTGGATGATCGAGGAATTGCGCCGGCACGGCTACCGGCTCAGCCCCGGTACGCTCTATCCCATGCTGCGCGGGATGGAGCAAAAGGGCTATCTGCGCTCCGCCGATCGGCGCTCCGGCAGACGCTTCTGGCGCGAGTATCGGGCGACGGCTGCCGGCCGCAAGGCGCTCGCTGCTGCCAAGGCGAAACTGCGCGAACTATTCCATGAACTAATCGAAGAATAGGATTGATAACACGGTGAACAC
>Ga0066671_10000694_pt1 | contig 10651 bp, 8 predicted proteins | sample GraSoiAngelo_120_FD_62294 | JGI IMG/M metagenome (GOLD analysis project Ga0066671, IMG submission 62294) | Grasslands soil microbial communities from the Angelo Coastal Reserve, California, USA - 14_0919_09_20cm | ecosystem: Environmental > Terrestrial > Soil > Grasslands | place: USA...
AAAAAGCAAATCGCCAGATCGATAAATCATTAAACCACTAATTCCTTTTTCGCTGGGTTTCCCCTGGCGAGTAAAGCTTCGCGTCTAGCGACGGAAACCCAGGGACCAACAGCGCAACTAATTTAAAAACTCGCTGCGAGGCTTGGAATGAACACGATCCCGAGCAATTTGCAAGTGCGGAAGCCTCGACGCGAGTTGTAGAGGCGCTCGCCGCGGCGAGCACCTGTTCGTTAATCCGGCGTTTGACACAAACGCCGCTACAACGTTATCCCGAGCGCAGTCGAGGGATCCCGCCGCGAAACCTTTAAGGTAGCTTCATCGGGAACTCCGCTCGGGATGAGGGTTTGTAGAAACTGACGACTAACCCTGCGCGATCTCGTCTGGCAGCTCGTTAATCGTGTCGCCGGTGCGGGGGAAATGCGCTGCCAATAATTTTCCTACTTCACTGATGGCGAGGACAATGGCGCGATTGAAATCCTGATTTTTGAAATGCGCCCGCATATCGTGCACTAATTTTTTCCAAAACTCCTCCCCGCATTTTTCGTGCACGCCCACATCGCCCACCACCGCGTATTTATGCGCGCGCGGCGCGACAAAAATCAGGACCGCGTTGCGATCGCGCGTTTTTTGCATGCCCAACTGAAGAAATCTTCTTCCTGCCCGCGGCAAAGCATCATCCTCAAATTTTCCTCGCTGAATAAAAACGCGGATCTGGCCGGAACTTTTCCCCTCCGCCTTTTTAATCGCCTGGGTTACCCGATTGTGATCGAGGCGGCGAAGAAAATGATGCGTCCGCATCTTGTTACCAACTGCCGCTTGCTCCGCCGCCTCCGCTGGACCCGCCACCACCACTGAATCCACTGAACCCGCCGCCGCCGGACGACCATCCACCTCCGCTGCCCCAATTCCCAGAAATGAACGGACCACCACCGCCGGTATAACGGTAACCGCCCAAACGACGCGAGGCGCGCACTGCCAGCAAAAATATGATAAGAACGAAAAAGAAAACCAGCAGCCCCGCCGTACTACTCTGACTGCTCCCGCTTTCGCGCACCGTTTTTCCGCTTCCCTTGTACTCTCCGCGAATTGCTTTAAAGATGAGATCGATTCCAGCAGCAAGGCCGCCTTCAAAATCTTTCGCTCGGAATCGCGGCGCAACGGCATCGCGTATAATTTCGTTGCACGTGATGTCTGGCAGCGCTCCTTCCAGCCCGTAGCCCGGCTGGATCCGCATCCGGTGATCATCCACGAAGACGAAGAAGACGACGCCATTGTTTCGCCCCTTTTGGCCGACCTGCCATGTCTGAAAAGTGCGCTGGGTGAAATCTTCGATCGAACTTTGCGAAGGCATCGTTCGCCAGATCGCAACTACGATCTGATCGGAGGTCTCGCGTTCAAATTGCGCCAATTGTTCGTCGAAACGCTGAGCTGCCCCCCGGGAAACTGCGCCAGCGTAATCGTTGAAATAACGGTCCGGTTTTGGCGGAATCGTTTCGGCAGCGTGCGCGCAGATCGCGCTGGCTAAGATGGGAACGACTGCAAAAAATAATCGTTTGCACTGCACCGCCATCCCGAGCGAAGTCGATAGCCTGCCCGGAGCGAGGCGAAGCTGAGTCGAACGGCGATCTCGTCGCGCGACCTTGAAGATTATTTCCACTGGATCCTTCGACTCCGCTCCGCTTCGCTCAGGATGACGGGCAAAAATTATGGTGTGGGAGCCGCGGTTGCGGCCGGCGGCGCTGCCGGGCTTCCAAAGTTAAAATTCACCGTCGGCGGCTTCTCCGCGCCGGCTTGGGCTTCGAAAAACGGTCGTGGTTGAAATCCGAACATGCTGGCGAATAGGTTCGTCGGGAAGGTTCGCACAGCGGTATTGTAATCCTGGACCGCGGTGTTGAAGTTCCCGCGCTCAACCGAAATTCGATTTTCTGTTCCTTCCAACTGCGCCTGCAAATTCTGGAAGTTCTGTGTCGCGCGCAATTCCGGATAGCGCTCGCTAACAACCAGCAAGCGCGAGAGCGCCGCACTCAGTTGCCCCTGGGCCTGCTGAAATTCCTGCAACTTGGTGGCATCGACCGGCGCATGATTCGGATCGATTTGCACCCGGCCGACGCTGGCACGTGCGTTCGTTACCTCGGTGAGGGTAGATTTCTCAAAATTTGCCGCCCCCTGCACCGTGTTCACCAGGTTCGGGATTAGATCCGCGCGCCGCTGATACACATTCTGCACCTGCGCCCAGCTCTGATCGACTTTCTGCTGCAAACCAACCAGCCGGTTATAGCTGCCGGCGACGGCGCACCCGCCGATCAGGACAATGAAAAGAATGATGCCACCAATGCCGAGACAACCGATAAGACCTTTATTCATAGAAGATAGCAACCTGTCCGCCGGGAATTAGCCGACGCGTCTGCGCGAAGTCTCCGAAATTGCGCGACCAAGTCAATCCTCAGACGTGACGGTAGCCGGGGTCGTTGACTCCAGCCCGGCATCAGGGACGCCGGCTACAGGGGTTGGTCGCGTCGCCACTGGCAAATAGCGCGTGCGCAATTCCTCGGCGTTCGGCAATTCGTCGAGATTCCGCAAACCGAAATGCTCCATGAAAAATTGCGTCGTCTCGTAAAGCAATGGACGCCCCGGCAATTCCGCGCGCCCGCCGATTTTTACCAGACCGCGCTCCATCAAATTTTGCAGCACACCTTCGACAGTAACGCCGCGGACCGCTTCGACATCGGCCCGGGTAATGGGTTGGCGATAGGCGATGATGGCGAGTGTCTCGAGCGCCGGCGGCGACAGTCTCGCCGGTTTCGGGCCGGGAAAAAGCTGGCGCACCCATCGTGCACAATCGGGATGGCTAACCATCTGCCAGCCGTCTGCTTTTTCCACCAGCTGAAATCCGCGCGGCGATAGGGTGTAATCGACTTTCAGTTGCTCGAGTGCGCCTGCAATTTCTGCTTCCTTGACGAGCGCGAATTCATTCGGCACCAGCTCGCCGTTCTCGCCCGCGCTGGTCACCGCATCGCGCAGCTCGGGCGCGGTCAGCGGTTTTTGCGCGCTGAAAAGGAGCGCTTCGATTACTTGAGAAAGGGTCATAACTTAAGTTGCCATCCCGAGCGCAGTCGACGGATCCCGTTGTGCAACCTTAAAGGTAACGCAACGGGATCCCTCAGCTCCGCTGCGCTTCGTTCGGGATGACGGCGCGTTCATTTCGCACCAATCGCTTCCTCGATCGCTTCCGCAATCCGATTTGCCTGCCGATCGATCTCGTCCGGTTCGCGTCCCTCAATCAGTAAACGAATTTTCGGTTCCGTTCCGGAGTAGCGCAAAAGAACACGGCCTTTCCCGGAAAGTTGCTGTTCGGTTTCACCCACTAACTTCATCACCGCCGGCAATTCCTGCAGCGGCGGTTTGCGTTTGACCCGCAAATTTCGTTGCGCCTGCGGATATTTTTTCAGGCACCGCTTCAGCTCGCTCAATGGTTTTCCGCTTTCCTTCATGATCCGCAAAACCTGGAGCGCGCTGATAATGCCGTCGCCGGTCGTGGTGAAGTCACGAAAAATCATATGGCCGCTTTGCTCGCCGCCGACATTGAGATTGCGCGCCATCATTTCTTCAAGCACATAGCGGTCGCCTACTTTGGTGCGAATCACTTTGCCTCCATGCACGCCGAGGGTCTCATCGAGGCCGAAATTGCTCATCACCGTCGCAACCAGAGTGTTGTCGCGTAATTTTTTCGCGCGCAATAAATCAATGCTGGCAATAGCCAGAATTTCATCGCCATCAACCAGTTCGCCGTTTTCATCGCACAACAAAGCGCGGTCTGCGTCACCATCGTGGGTGATACCGACCTGGGCGCCGGATTCCTTAACCACCCGCTGAATTTCCTCCGGATGAGTGCTGCCGCAGTCGGCGTTGATGTTGGTTCCGTTAGGCGTATTGTGCGCGACGGTGATATCCGCGCCCAACTCGCGCAAAATGCAGGGCGTGGATTTGTAGGCGGCACCGTTCGCGACATCGACCGCGATCCGCATTTTTTCCAAAGTCATTCCGCGCGGAAAACTTTGCTTGGCAAATTCGACATAACGGCCAAGAGCGTCGTCAATTCGGGTGGCGCGGCCGATTTTGCCAGCGGTCGGGCGGATCGCATCGATTTCGCCGCTGAAAACGAGCTGCTCAATTTGCTGCTCGACCTGATCATCGAGCTTATAGCCGTCATGGCGGAAAAATTTAATGCCGTTGTCGGCGTAAGGATTATGCGAAGCGGAGAGAACGATCCCGGCATCGGCGCGCAGTGAGCGCGTGATGTAAGCGACACCGGGAGTGGGCAGCGGGCCGATCACAAGTACATCCACTCCAAGCGACGTGATACCGGCGACCAGCGCATTTTCGAGCATGTAACCGGAAAGCCGGGTGTCTTTGCCGAGCACAATCTTCGGTCGCGTCCCGCCCGGATGCGCCCGCGGATTCAATTTCAGGAAAACATGCGCGGCGGCGCGACCGAGCTTGAGCGCAGTCTCGGCCGTGACGGGCTCGACGTTGGCGACGCCGCGAACGCCATCCGTTCCAAAAATCTTTCTGTTGTCGCTCACCCGGCTAATTCAACGTCCCGATATGGTATTCGTAAACCGGAAACTGTGGCGATGATGAAATCTCCGGGCTGGGCGATGCTCTATTTTGCGCGTTTCTTTGCGGCGCGGGCTTGCTCGCGCACATTCCGGCCTTGCGCATCCATCTCGTTTAATTTGCGGTGTAAGGTACGGCGGCTGATTCCCAACTGGGTGGCGGCGGCAGTAATGTTTCCACCCGTTGAAGCGAGCGCCTGGGTGATAAGCCGTTTTTCTGTTTCTGCCAAATCGAGCGGCTTCGCCGTTTCCGAAATCGAAATTGCGCCGGCCGAGGTTCCCGCGGCCTCTCGGATCGCGCGCGGCAAATCCCGCACCGTAACTTTGGGCCCGCTCGCCATCACGACGCCGTGCTCAATCGCGGTGCGGAGCTCACGCACGTTACCCGGCCAATCGTAGGCCAAGAGCGTATTCATCGCGTCCGTTGTGATATCGAGCACGGGTTTCTCATTCGCCTTCGAGAAATGCCGCAGGAACGATCTAACGAGAAGTGGGATATCCTCCTTGCGCGCGCGCAGCGGCGGCATGGTGATGCGCACGACGTTGAGGCGAAAATAAAGATCATCGCGAAATTTTCCCTCCCGTACTAGTTGCTCAAGGTTCTTATTCGTTGCCGCAATCACCCTTACGTCCGCGCGCAGGGTTTGTGTGCCCCCAACGCGTTCGAACGCGCGCTGTTCGCTCATTACCCGCAATAATTTCACCTGCGTGCTGGAATCAATCTCGCCGATCTCATCGAGAAAGATGGTGCCACCGTTCGCTTGCTCGAACCTTCCGATCCGGCGTTCATGCGCGCCCGTGAAAGCGCCACGTTCGTGCCCAAAAAGCTCGCTTTCGAGCAAAGTCGGCGACAGCGCCGCGCAATGCACCACCACGAATTTCGCCTGATTGCGCCGGCTCAAATTATGAATCGCGTGCGCGGCCAACTCCTTGCCGGTGCCGCTCTCGCCTTCGAGCAAAACATTCGCGGAAGAAGGCGCGACCTGCCGGATCGTGTCCAGCACTTCCCGTAGCGCCAGCGATTCGCCCAAAATATTTTCCAGCCCAAAGCGTTCATCGATTTGCTGACGCAGAATGCGATTCTCCTGCTCCGTCCGCCGCGATTGCAGCGCCCGCGCGATCAGCATTTCGACTTTGTCGAGATTGAGAGGCTTAGTCACGAAATCGTAGGCCCCGCGTTTCATCGCCTCCACCGCGGTATCGACCGAACCGTAAGCCGTCATCATGATGCAGATGGGCGGGTGCGGCATTTTCAGTGCACGCTCGATTAGTTGCATTCCGTCTTCCCCCGCCAGCCGCAGATCGGTCAAGAGCAAATCGACCGTTTCGCGTTCGAGCACGCTGATCGCGCCGCCGATATCTTCGGCGACATAAACGTCGTATTCGTCTTCGAGCAAACGCCGCAACCCGTCGCGGGTATGCTTCTCGTCATCGACGATCAGAATTGTAGGCTGCATTCGTTACTGGTAAGATGATCGAGTTCCACGAAGACGACAATTCGCGGTCGACGCGCGTCTTGGAGGGGCGAGCTCTGCGAGCCCGGTCCGAGCCGGACTGGTGAGCGCGGCGTCGCAGAGCTCCGCCCTCCGCGCTACCGGTCGTGCCACTCAAGAACATTGAGTTCCCCTTGGTACGGCCAGTCTTCGACACGAGAGACATAGCCATGACGTACCGGATTGTTTTTCACGTATTGCCATTTCTCTTCGTACGATTCTGCGCGGCGCAACTGGCAGTCCCAAAATTCGCGCTGCCAAATTGGAACCTGCGAGCGGTTCGTCCATTCGCGTGTCACATGATTTTTCCAACACGCGATCCATTTCTTCAGCGGTTGACCTGGAAAAGTATTCGGTCCGCAAAACAAATGGATGTGATCTGGCATGATGACATAACGACCGACGCACCAAAAAGTAGCCGCTCCCCATGCTTCGACAATTAGCCGCGCCGCGGTACGATTCGCGAGTAACGGTTTTTTTTGCTGCACACAAACCGTTAGATAAATAATCACGGATCGAAATCCGGAATCAAGTGGAGGGAAATGCGCAGGTATTTTCCTTTCGGGTCGTCGCGCCTTCAATCTTGGGAGGAGCGAGCTCTGCGTCTCTTGAGTATGTGAGCGCGGCGTCGCAGAGCTCCGCCCTCCAAGCGCAGAGTCAGTCATTGTTCGTATTCCGATCGCCTGCTTCCAACATGCGGACGCGTTGCTCCTTTAACGGCAGGCGAATGGTCAACGCCAATCCCTTGCCCTCGGTGCTTTCGATCGCGAGCTCGCCGCCGTGTTCGCGCACAATCCGTCGCACGATCAGCAATCCGAGGCCGGTGCCGCTCCCCTTGGTCGTATAATAAGGCTCGAAGACATGGCTTAACGTTTCCGCCGACATTCCTCCACCGGTGTCGATGAAACTGACCCGCACATGCGATTCATCCATATCCGTCTGAATCCGCAAAATGCCGCGACGCCTCATCGCTTCGAAACTGTTTTTGATGACGTTGTAAAACGCCTGCTTCATCTGGTTGCGATCGAGCTGGAGGAGCGGCAAATCGGAACGCAATTCCGTTTCCACCACGATGTCGCGCGCTTCGATCTCGCCCGAGAAAAAGCGCACCGCTTCCTCCACGATGGCGTTGATATTTTCCGGCTGAACCTGCGGGCGCGAGGGCCGGATCGCGCGAAGGAACTGGGTGACGATGGAATCGAGCCGATTGATTTCGCCTCGACAAATTTCGATGGACTGCTGGAGTTCCTCGCCCTCTTTGCCTTTCAACTTGCGCGCCTGCCGTTCCATCAACTGCAAGTGAATGTTCAATGAATTCAGGGGGTTGCCCAGCTCATGAGCGACGCCCGCCGCCAGCAAAGTGAGCGCGTTTAACCGCTCGCTCTCGATCGTTTTCTCCGCCGTGCGCCGGCTCTCGGTAAAGTCGCGCATGATAATGGCGTAGCCGACCTGCTCGCTGTAGCCGCGATCGTCAGCCGCGGCATTTTCATTTCGGTCCACCCGTGATTCGATCACCAGTGGCACGATGTAAAAATTGATGAACCGGTTTCGCGGGTAAAAAATCTCGAGGTCCCGGGTAACAGGACCACCGCTGTGGGCGAGCGCGTTCCAATCGAGACCGCGCACTCGTTCGTCGAGCTGTTTGCCAATGGAACCTTCGCCATCGAGGCCGAAAAGCTCGCAGGCGGCGTCATTGAGGTAGGTGATTCGCCCAGATGAATCGGTGACAATAATTCCCTCCTGGATGGCATTAAAAACCGTCTCAAGAAATCCTTTCTCCTGCGCCAGGCGCAGCAAATAATTCTGGACCTCCTCGGGCCCGATCTTGCCGAGCCGTCCGATCAGTTTTTCGAGAAAGCCTGCTTTCATGGCCATTGTAGCCGCGGACGCTGTCCGCGGTCGTTTGCTGAAGACTCGCCGAACGGATTAATGGCCCATAAATATTCCGAAATGCACCTGCATCTTCGTCGACTGGATCGAGTCTGGGTCGATCCGGCGATTTTTTTTGTCACCGCTTGCATGCGAAATCGAAAGGCCGTCTTGGCTTCGGAGCAAGTAGCAGAAATCCTAATTGACGAATGGCAAAATGCGCGGCGGCATGGCTGGCATGTTGGAAGATACGTCATCATGCCCGATCACGTGCACCTGTTTTGCGCTCCGGATCCCAACGCCGCGTCATTATCGGATTTTGTCGGAGCATGGAAACGTTGGAGCAGTCGGCGAATTTCCAAAATGCCGCGGACAACGTCCACGGCTACAGGCGCGATTTGGCAGCGGGAATTTTTCGATCATCTCTTGCGTTCCGAAGAAAGCTACGACCAAAAATGGAACTATGTTCGCGATAATCCAGTCCGGGCCAACCTGGCGCAAAGCGCCGCCGAATGGCCATTCGCTGGAGAAATTGAGGCGCTTCGTTTCTAACAATCTCTGCAACAGCCGCGAATGCCGCCCGCGAGTCGCTGGCTTTGCTCGATTAACTAAATTCGGCCAAGAGCCGCGGCCGGCGACCGCGGCTACAACGCAATCAGTGGCCCGCGCCGTCGTGCGCGGGTTCAGGGACCTGGCCGGTTTCGGCCTCAGCGCGTTCTTTCAACGCGGCTTTGCGCGATAGCTTGACCCGTCCTTTGTCATCGATGCCGATACATTTTACCCAAATGATGTCGCCCACCTTGGCTACGTCTTCCGTCCGTTTTACCCGAAAATCAGCCAGCTCGGAAATGTGCACCAACCCATCTCTGCCCGGGAAAACTTCGACGAATGCTCCAAATTCCTTGGTCGAAACAACGCGACCTTGATAAGTGGCGCCGATTTCAATTTCACGCGTCATCCCGCCAATGATTTCCTTCGCCCGAGCCATCGATTCGCCGCTGGTCGCATAAATGTGCACCGAGCCATCGTCCTCGATGTTAATTTCGGCGCCGGTCTCCGCCACGATGCCTTTGATCGTTTTGCCGCCCGGCCCGATAAGCGCGCCGATTTTCTCGGGATTAATTTTGATCGTCTCGATCCGGGGCGCGTATTTCGAAAGTTCGGCACGCGGCTTGTCGATTGCGCCCCGCATGATCTCGAGAATTTTGCTGCGCGCTTCCTTCGCGCGTTGGATCGCTTCGCTGAGAATTTTCAAGCTGATCCCAGGCAATTTCAGATCGAGCTGATAACCGGTCACGCCCTTGGCCGTTCCGCAAAGTTTGAAATCCATGTCACCGAAATGATCCTCGGAGCCGATGATATCGGTTAGAAGCTCGTAACGTTTCAATTGATTGTTGTCGTATTCAGTCACTAGACCGACGGAAATTCCAGCGACCACATCTTTCACCGGTACCCCCGCGTCCATGAGAGCGAGCATTCCGCCGCACACGCTCGCCATCGAAGTCGAGCCATTCGATTCCATTACTTCGCTGGATATGCGGATGGCGTACCGAAAATCATTTTCACTCGGCACCACCGGCTCGAGCGAACGTTCCGCCAAGGCGCCGTGGCCGATCTCGCGCCGGCTGGCGCCGCCAAACCTTCCAGTTTCGCCAACTGAGAACGGCGGGAAATTGTAATGCAGCAAAAACCGTTTCGATTGTTCGCCGCCGCCGTAGGCATCGATCATTTGCGCTTCCTCAATCGGGGCGAGAGTGGCGAGTGCGAGGGCCTGGGTTTCGCCGCGCTGAAAAATGGCTGAGCCATGCGCGCGTGGCAGCACCCCAACTTCGCAGCTGATTTGACGCAGATCCTGATAGCCGCGTCCATCCATCCGCTTCTGTCTTTCCAGCACACTGACGCGAAAGGCCTTCTTCTGGACATAATCGAAGGCTTGGGAAATGGCGAAATCGTCGGCTTCGGGATATTTTTGCAGCACCGTTGTTTTTACTTCTTCGCGCAACGCTTCCACTGCCTTTGAGCGCGCAACTTTGCCCTCGGTATAGAGCGCGCCTTCAATGCGATCGCCAGCGACTTGATAGGCAATCTCGAGCAGCTCCGGTTTGACGTTCAGCAGCGGCATCTCGCGTTTTGGTTTGCCGACTTGCGCCGCCAGCTCCTTTTGCGCTCGAATCATCTCGCGTGCATGCCCGTGGGCGAACTCTAGTGCTTTCACGAACTCCGCTTCCGGCAATTCATTGGCGGCGCCTTCGATCATGATGACATCGTTTTCCGTGCCGACATAAACCAAATCGAGATCGCTCTGAACTCGCTCGGCATGGGTCGGATTCGCGACGAACTCGCCGTTCACTCGCCCAACGCGGACCGCGCCGATCGGCCCCTTGAATGGAATGTCAGAAACGCAGAGCGCGGCCGACGCTCCGTTCATCGACAAAATATCGGGATCATTTTCCCCATCCGCACTGAGCAGAATGGAAATGACCTGGGTGTCGTAGAAATAACCTTGCGGGAAGAGCGGGCGCAGTGGCCGGTCGGTCATCCGCGAAGTGAGCGTTTCCTTTTCCGTCGGACGCCCTTCGCGTTTAAAATAACCGCCAGGGAATTTTCCCGCGGCGGCCGCTTTCTCGCGGTAATCAACCGTCAGAGGGAAAAAGTCCTGACCTTCCTTAATGG
>Ga0066671_10000697_pt1 | contig 10648 bp, 9 predicted proteins | sample GraSoiAngelo_120_FD_62294 | JGI IMG/M metagenome (GOLD analysis project Ga0066671, IMG submission 62294) | Grasslands soil microbial communities from the Angelo Coastal Reserve, California, USA - 14_0919_09_20cm | ecosystem: Environmental > Terrestrial > Soil > Grasslands | place: USA...
AGTGCAACCGGGGCGGTGCCGATCGGCATGCCGGATACGCCGGCGTCGCCGGTCCGAATCGATAACCCGATGGCCGAACACCGCGACGCCCTTCGTCGAAGTCTGCTGCCCGGCTTGCTGCACGCGCTCGCTTTTAATGCGCGCCAGGATCAAGAAGGCGCGCGGCTCTTCGAGCTGGGCTGGGCTTTCTGGAAGACGCCGTCAAACGGGGTCGAGGAACCGCGACTGCTGGCACTGGCTGCCCACGTCCCCTCCGGTGACCGTGACGCCGCCGTAACGGAATTGCGTGCCTTGCAAACTGCGCTGTCGACGGTTCGAGACCGGCTCGCGCTCTCGACGACGACGTTCCAGCAAATCGAGGTCGCCGGCTTCCATCCAGGGCGCACCGCTGAGCTGACCAGTGAGGGGCGACGGATCGGCGTCGCGGGCGAGGTGCATCCTGCCGTCCTGGCGGACCTGGGGCTGCCCGGGCGGGCCGTCGCGGCCGAGGTCTGGTTCGATCACCTGACCGAGGGCGGCCGGACCCCACAGGCGCAGGCCCTGCCCAGGTTTCCCGGTGTTCGGCGCGACCTTACGGTTGTCCTGCACGGCAAGGCCGCGGGTAACGATCTCGTGCAAGTAATCCGCCAGCTAGGCGGTTACACGTTGCGGGAGGTCTCCATGCTGGGTGAATACACGGGGCCGCAATTGGGCCCGGATGCCCGCAGCCTATCTTTCCGCCTGGCGTATCAGGCCGGCGACCGCACGCTGACCAACGAGGAGGTTTCTTCCCTGCAGCAACGGATTATCGATGGTCTCAAGCAGCAGTTCGGAACGGAGGTCCGGTCCTGATGGATTTCCTGGACCTGGTCATCGTCATCATTCTGTTCGCCAATATCATGCTCGGGTGGGCGTTTGGCCTGATCCGGCGCGTTGTCGCCTTCGCCGGCCTTTTCGCAGGCGTCGGCGCGGCGACGTTGACCAGCGCCAACACTTCGCAGTACATCGCGACCACCTTCGGCATTACCTCGGCCATGTGGGCACACGTCGTGACCTACACCGTGATCGTGACGGCGGCCATTCTGCTGTTTGAGGTCCTGGGCGCCGTGTACCAGCGCTACCTCGACATGCTGGTGGCCCCGGTCTTCGACCGGCTCACCGGGACGCTGGCCGGCGCGGTGGTCGGCGCATTCGAAATCACCGTGACGCTGATCGTCGGCGTCGGCCTGGTCCGGAGCACGCTCCCCAGCGGGTATAGCTATCCGCCGGCGTTCTTGACCGCCCAGACCTGGTTCAACAACTCATTGCTGGCGCCCCACTTTTATGGCATGGAGCCCTTGACCCGGACGATCTTCTCCCTCGTGCTGCCCAACAGCATCGGGAGCTATTTCACGCAACTGCTCAATCACTAGGCCCCGCTAACCTCGTCCTCGTCGTGTCCGCCCTGACGAGCCCCCGGTTGCCGAGGCGTTACTTTGCCCGTCATCCAGTCACGCTTGCGCGGGATCTGCTTGGCCGGATCGTCTTTTATCGGACCGGCCAGGGCCTGATCGCCGGCCGGATCGTCGAAACCGAGGCCTACACGGGCGAGACAGACCCGGCCTCACATGCCTATCGCGGGCGCACCACCAGGAACGCCGTGATGTTCGGTAGGGCGGGCTATGCCTATGTCTACTTCAGCTACGGCGTCCACTACTGCCTCAATGTCACGGCCGGGCAGTCGGGCGTCGCTGGAGCCGTGCTCCTTCGCGCCATGGAACCGCTGGCCGGCACCGCGACCATGCGGGCTCGCGGTGACCATGGTCCCGAAGCCCGGCTGCTGAGCGGCCCGGGCAAGATCGGACGTGCCTTCGGCCTCACGCTGGCGGATAACGGCCGCGACTTCACGCGAGGCCCACTGGGAATCGCGGCAGGCAGCCCGGTCGATGATCGCGACGTCGCCATCTCGAAGCGCATCGGGATCTCGCGAGCCGTCGACTTGCCCTATCGGTTTGCGGTGATTGCCAGCCCTTCGGTCTCAGGCCCCCACCCTGCGCTCGCCCGGAGACGGGGGAGGGAAAATCCAGCGGCGTCTACGGGAAGGTGATCGAGATCGTCTGCGCCGCCGGCGCGTTCGCCGGGTTGTAGTCGTACGCCTGGACGATCACGGTGTGCGTACTGCCCGACTTGCCCGTGACGGCGAAGGTGTAAGGGGCCTGCGTATCTTGCACCGCCCTGGTTGCGCCATCGAGAAAGAAGTCGACCTCTTTGACTGCCTCGTCGTCGGTCGCCGTCGCCGTGATCAGGACGCTGCCATCGGCCTCGACTTTTTGCGTCAGGCTGAGCGTCGGCGGCGTGGTCTCGGTGAAGAGCTGACAGTTCTGAGTCGGTGGCTGCGGGCTGTTCTTATCCTTCAAGTTGTCCGGGTAACCGGGCGGATAAACGACGAACGTCTTGACGGTCGTGAGCGACGCAGGGATGTCGGGTGTCGCCAGCAGCCCGTCGGTGGTGCAGACGCGGATTGGCTGGTACCAGCTGTCCGGCGTACTCGGTGCCTGGCCCGCGATGAACCAGTCCGTGATCGTCTGGCCGGCGCAGTTGGGCGTCGCCAGCAGCTGGCTTGCGCGGCAGACCGTGACCTTTTTCAGTCCGGGCGGCAAGGTGAAGTCATGGACCGGCTTGCCGTTCTCGTAGGCGTTGAAAATGTCGCGGAAAATCAAGCCGGCCCCCTGGACGCCCCAAACGACATTGAGGTTGGAGTTGACGTTGGCAGCACAGCCGCCGGCGCAGGTATGGCCCATCCAGGCGCCGATGACGATGTCGGGGCTGTAACCGATCAGCCAGGAGTCATGCCAGTTTTCGGTGGTTCCAGTCTTCGAGGCAAATGGCCGCTTGATGTTCAGCGCGGCGCCGACCGGCCGTAAGATGTCGCTGATCTCGTAAGCAACCTGCGTTGGAAGAACCCGCGTTCCGGGATCCGGCTTCCATTGCTGCAGGATCTTGCCTTCGCTGTCCTCGACTTTGAGGACGACGGTTGGGTTGTGGTAGATCCCGCCTGATGCCAGGACTCCGTAGGCATTGAAGTGCTGATCGGGGAGGACCTCGCTAGCGCCGATCGCCTGGGCCAGGCCCCGCTCCGGCGTCAGGTTGGCGCTGGTCAGTCCCATCATGCGTGCCGTCTGGAAGACCCGGTCATAGCCCAACTGCTTCAGCAGCTGCAGGGCGGGAATGTTACGCGACTCCTCCAGGGCTCTGCGCAGAGTGATGACGCCTTCGCTGCGGTGATCCCAGTCGACAAACGCATGGCCATCGATCTTGCCCTGCGTATCGTCGATCAGGTTCGACGGCTCGTAGCCGTTGGCGAACGCCGTCGCGTAGACGTAGATCTTGAATGACGACCCCGGCTGCCGCCCCTGGCCGTCGGTGAGGACGTTGTACTGCCCGCCGATCGCCTGGTCGTAGTAGTTGGCGCTCCCCACCATCGCGAGGACCTGGCCGCTATTGGGGTCGATCACCTCGGCTGCACCGTTGTTGACGTTTCGAGCCCGCAGGTCCGAGCGATTGACGTTGCTGCTGACCGCCCGCTCAGCGATCTGCTGCAGGTTGTAATCCAGCGTGGTGGTGACCCGCAAACCACCGCCCGACACGACGGCATCGCCGTATTGCTTGCTCAGCTGCTGCAGCACGTAGTCGACGAACCAGGGCGCCTTGAGGTCCTTCTGGATGGCGCCGTCCTGGTACTTGAGGGGCTCTTTCAGCGCCGCCGCGTACTCCGGGTTCGTGATATAGCGATCGCGCAGCATCCCGCTCAGGACGAGCTTCTGCCTCGTTTTGGCATTGGCGGTCGTCACCGGGTTGAGGGGGTCGAACTCGGAGGGCGCGTTGGGAATGCCGGCGAGCATCGCGGCCTCTGCGATGTCGAGATTCTTCGCCGGCTTGGCGAAGTAGGTCTGCGATGCTGCCTCGATGCCATAGGCCTCGTGTCCATAAAAGATCTGGTTCAAATAGAGCGTCAGGATCTCGTTCTTCGAAAAGCGTCGCTGCAACTCGACGGCCAGCACCGCCTCTCTGACCTTGCGCTCGATCGAGACGTCATTGCCGACGAAGATCCGCTTGACCAACTGCTGGGTAATCGTGCTACCCCCTTGCTGGACACGCTGGCGCGTGACGTCGGCAATTGCGGCGGCCATGATTCGGGGGACGTCGATGCCGTTGTTGGTGTAGAACGTCCGATCTTCGAGCGCGATGGTGGCATCCACGAGGTAAGGAGAGATGGAGGCCAACGGAACGACCGTGCGGATCACGCCGTCGGTGTGTTTGACGTAGAGCAGCACACCATTGCGGTCATAGATCTTGGTGGCCTGGGCCAGCTCTTTCGTGCTCAGCGAGCTCGGATCGGGCAGGTCGCGGGTGTAGGTCTGGTACGTGTCGACCGCTTCCGCGCCGCCGCCGAGACCGAGCAGGCCTAAGACCGTGACCCCCACGACCAGGACCTTGGCCAGTTTGCCGCCGGCCCGCCGGCGTCGCTTGAGCCGGCTGATGGTAAGCACGCGGATCGCGGCGAGTCGAGCAAACCGGTGCTTGTCTGGCGACACCCCGTCTATAACGGTTGAGTTCGCTAAAAAAGCACAGGACCTTCAGAAGATCGTCGATATACTCGCGTCTAGATTGGGTAACGGATCGATCAAGAGACAACAAACGCTTGATCAGGACACGTGGAACGCCGTCACCGCGGCGGCCGTAGAGATTGTCGACGGGGCGCATCTCAAGCGGCGCATCGAGGCCGGCGATCATCTGCGGGTCAAGCTCGGGCTCGACCCAACCAAGCCCGATATCCACCTGGGACACACGGTGCCCTTGCGAGCGCTTCAACGCTATCAGGCGCACGGCCACCAGGCCATCTTGATCATCGGCGACTGGACCGCGCGGATCGGCGACCCTTCAGGTCAGAACGTCACTCGCCCGCAACTGACCAAGCAGGAGGTCGAGGAAGCAGCGAAAACCTATCTTGACCAGGCGTGGAAGATCCTCGAGAAAGGCAAGACCGAAGTGCGCTTCCAGTCCGAATGGTTCGACAAGATGCGGCTCGAAGAGGTCGTGCAACTGACCAGCCGCTATACCGTCGCCCGTATGCTGGCGCGCGAAGACTTCGCCAAACGGATGAAGGAAAACCGCCCCGTCAGCTTGCACGAGACGCTCTATCCACTCCTGCAGGCGTTTGATTCCGTCGCGGTTCGCTCCGACCTCGAGCTTGGCGGCACGGATCAAACCTTCAACCTGCTGGTCGGGCGCGATATCCAGGAGGCGTACGGGCAGCCGGCGCAGGATATCCAAACGATGCCGTTGCTGGAGGGCCTCGACGGCGTCCAGAAGATGAGCAAGAGCCTGGAGAACTACATCGGCATCGACGAGCCGCCGTCGGTGATGTATCGCAAGGCGATGGCCGTGCCCGACAACCTGATCCTCCGCTACCTGGAGCTCGTCACCGACGCTGGTCCAGACCAGATCGCCGGCGAACGCCAGGCGCTGGCAAAGGGGCAGAACCCAAGAGAGGTAAAGCAGCGCCTCGCGGAGCGGATCGTTCAACAGTTCCATCCGGACGCGCCGGCGGAAAGCTATCGCGAATCGGGCGGCAAATTCCGAAGCGCCGAACCCGAAACGGTCAGCTTGCGAGCAGGGGAACGAACGATTGCCGAACTGTTCCTCGAAGCCGGCCTGGTCGGCAGCAAGAGCGAGGCGCGGAGGCTCGCCGGCCAGCGTGGACTCACGCTCAACGACCAGGTCGTCAATGGGACCGACGACAAAGTCACACCAGCAGACGGATGGGTTTTGCGGCGTGGCAATCATCGGATTGCTCGCCTGAGTGTGAGCTAAACTTCCGACGGGGAATAGATGTCCGGACATTCGAAGTGGTCTTCGATCAAGCACAAGAAGGCCCTCACCGACGCCAAGAAAGGTCAGCAGTTCACGAAGATGGCCCGGGAAATCACGATTGCGGCCCGTGAAGGCGGCGGCAATCCCGAGGGGAATTACCGCCTGCGGCTCGCGATCGAAAAAGCGCGCGATGTGAACATGCCGCAGGACAACGTCAAGCGCGCCATCATGCGGGGCACGGGCGAGCTGGGTGGCGCGCAGATGGAGACGCTGCGCTTCGAGGGCTATGGTCCCCATGGCGTCGCGATCATGGTCGAGACCGTCACCGACAACCGGAACCGAACCAGCGGCGATATTCGAAACCTCTTCACGCGCGCCGGTGGCAACCTGGGCACGACCGGAAGCGTCGGCTGGATGTTCACGCGGCAAGGCCAGATTGTGGTGGACGCCAACGGCCGCGACCCGGACGAGGTCGGGCTGGACGCCATTGACCTCGGGGCCAGTGACGCCCGCATTGACGGTAAGACGGTTGACATCGTCACCGACCCGGCCAAGCTGGAAGCGGTCCAGCAAGGTCTGACGAAAAAGGGATACAAGGTCGACTCGGCCGAGGTGACGATGAACTCCTCGCAGCTGGTAGCGCTGAACGAGGCCACGGCGCCTCCGGTTCTGAAATTACTCGATGCCCTGGAAGAGCACGACGACGTCCAGTCCGTTTACTCGAACATCGATGTTCCCGCCGACGTCATGGAGCGCGTCAGCGAGCGTGTCTAGCGACGGCCTGATTGTCCTGGGCGTTGACCCGGGGCTCGCCGATACCGGTTATGGGGCAGTGCGCCGCCAGACCGGGCGACTCTCACTGATCACGTCGGGGACGCTCAAGACGCCGGCCAACCTCTCCGAGCCACAGCGGCTCAAGATCCTTGCCCAGCAATTGCGCGCCCTGCTGGCCGAACTGCGGCCGGAGGCGGCGGCCTTCGAGCAACTTTTCTTCAGCAAGAACGTGCGGACGGCGATGGCGGTCGGGCAGGCACGCGGTGTCGCCCTCGTCTGCGCGGTGGAAGCAGGCGCCGAAGTGCACGAATACACACCCAGCCAGGTAAAGCTCTCGGTCACTGGATTCGGGGGCGCGACCAAAGGTCAGATGCTGAAGATGGTCCAATCGGTGCTGGCGACTCGAGAGCTGCCCCGCTCCGACGATGCCATCGATGCCCTGGCAGTCGCGATCTGCCATCACCACAGCGGTCGGCTGCGAACCCTGATCAGCCGCCGTCCGGTGGGCACCCCCGCTTGATCGGCTCCCTCGAAGGCATCCTGGCCCAGCGGGGTGGAGATTCCGTGATCCTCGATGTCCACGGCGTAGGCTACCTGGTCACGGTCGGGGCCCGGACCCTGCTCGAGCTGCCGCGGGTGGGCGAGCGCGCTCGCCTCTATACCTATACCTATGTGCGCGAAGACGCGCTTGGGCTTTTCGGCTTTCTGACCGCCGACGAGCTGACCTTCTTCAAGCTGCTTCTATCGGTCAAGGGCATCGGGCCCAAAGCGGGGCTCGCCATCCTCAGCCGGGCCGAAATCGGCGTGCTGAAGCGGGCGATCCTGAAGGAAGACGCCGCCCTGCTGGCCACGGTGCCCGGCATCGGTCCGAAGACGGCGGCCCGCGTCGTCCTCGAGCTGAAAGGCAAGCTCAAGGGGGAGCTCTTCGGCGAGGAGCCGGCGGCCGCGGCCGTGGTTGGCGGCGATACACTCGCCGAGGCCCTGAAGGTCCTGACCGCCCTGGGCTACGCGCCGGCAGAGGCGAAGGAGGCCGTCCGCAAGGCGATAGCCGGAAACGGCGGGCGCCATACGCTCGAACAGCTGGTCACCGTCGCCCTCAAAGGCCTCGATCGCGCATGAGCGATCGGGTGGTAACGGCCGAGGAGCGAAGGGAAGACCAGGACTTCGACCGCAGCCTCCGGCCCCGGAAGCTTGACGAATTCATCGGTCAGGCGGCGGTCAAAGCGAACCTCGAGATCCTGATCAAGGCGGCGAAGGGACGGGATGAACCGATCGAGCATATTCTGATCGCCGGGCCTCCCGGATTGGGCAAGACGACCCTGGCCAACATCATGGCGAACGAGATGGGGGTCAGCATCCGCACGACGTCGGGTCCAGCCATCGAGCACCAGGGGGCGCTCGCCTCGATTCTGACCAATCTCGATGACCGCGACATCTTCTTCGTCGATGAAATCCACCGGCTGGCGCGGCCGGTCGAGGAATCGCTCTATCCCGCGATGGAAGACTTCAAGTTCGACTTCGTCAGCGGCAAGGGCGCCGGCGCGGCCCCACTACGCTTGCAGCTCCCGCGCTTCACGGTCATTGGCGCCACCACCAGGCAGGGGATGCTTTCGGCACCACTCCGGGACCGCTTCGGTGCCGTGTATGCGCTTTACTTCTATCCGCCGGATGACCTCTTTACGATCGTCAAGCGATCGGCGCAGCTGCTCAAAGTCGACGTCGACGACCGCGGCGCCCGGATCATCGCCGGTCGGTCGCGCGGCACGCCACGCGTGGCAAACCGGTTGCTGCGTCGCGTCCGCGACTACTCGCAGGTACGGGCGCAGGGCCGTATTGATGAGCCGATCGCGAAAGATGCGCTGGCGATGCTCGAGGTCGACGAACTCGGCCTCGATTCGATCGACCGGCGGATCTTGCGAACCATCGTGGAAAAGTACGATGGGGGACCGGTCGGCCTTGACACGATTGCCGTGTCTGTGTCGGAAGATCCCGAAACCGTCGAAGACGTCTACGAGCCCTTTTTGATGCAGCTCGGGTTCCTGGCCCGGACCCCGCGCGGCCGGGTGGCCACCAAGCTCGCCTACGATCACCTGGGCCTGGTGAAGGCAACCAGCGGCCAGCCGCGACTGTTCTAATCGCCGACCGCCGCCTCCAGTTCGGGCTCGTCGGGGCTGCCGCCCTGCTCGCGGGCCTGTCGTTCTATTTGTTCAGCGCCGCCCTGCCGCTGTACCTGAACCGTTTTCGGGGCTATTCCCTGCCGGCGGTTGGCGTCCTGATCGGGCTTGCCTCGGTGGTGCAGGTCCTGGCCACGCTCTTCACCGGACCGCTCGTCGATCGCCGAGGGGCGCGCCTAGCCATACGGTTGGGCGCGGCGAGCTACCTGCTGGCGAGCGTGCTGTTCCTGACGAGCAGCTGGCTTCCCGCAATGGTTCTTGCGCGCGTGCTCCAAGGCATCGGCATCGCGTTGGTCCTGCCATCCGTCTTCAGCGTCGTTCCGGCGCTCGCCCCACCGAACCTCCGTGGGACGGCGCTCGGGTTTGTCGGCGCGTTCAATAACGTCGCTCTGGCCGCCGGGCCACCGCTCGGGCTTCTCTTGCTTCGGTGGGGGCCATCCTTCCTCTTTGCGGCGGCGCTGGTTGCCTCGGCGCTGGCGATCGTGATCAGCTTGTTCCTTCGCGTGGGACTGGCGGCCACCGAACCCAGCAGGCTCCTGAAGTATCGTCCAGCCTGGACGCCGCTCTACGCGATCACCTTTCTCTGCGTGGTGTACTGGGGAGTGGTCACCGCCTTCTTGCCGATCGAGGTGCCGTCGCGGCAGATCGCCAATGTCGGCTGGTTCTTCACCGCCGATGCGATCGCGGTCATGGCCGCGCGGGTTCCCGCCGGGTATCTTGCTGACCGATTTGGGCCGCGCTGGCTCCTGGTCGGCGGCGCCTGTGCGACCGGCCTGGCCATCGGCGTTTTGTTGGTAGCGCCGTCCTTCACCAGCCTGGTCCTGGCGGGCATCGGCACCGGCGTCAGTGCGGCCTTGCTGCTGCCTCCCATCCTGCTCGAGCTCACCAAGCGCAGCGATGAAACCGACCGGGGCACGGCGATGGCGCTGTACAACACCAGCTTTGCCGGCGCCGTTGGAGCTGGCAGCCTGGGCGGCGCGCTGGTCGTCCAGCGGCTGGGCTTCCATGCCACCCTGGTTGTCAGCATGGTGTCGAGCCTGATCGCAGCGCCAGTCGCCCTGGCGACGGTTCGACGGCATGAAGACCGCTGACTTCGATTACCAGCTGCCGCCCGAGCGGATCGCGCAGCATCCGCCGGCTGAGCGCGACGCCGCCCGGATGCTCGTACTCGATCCCATAGCGGATCGGTTGATCGACAGCGCCGTTCGCAAGCTGCCACGGTTCCTCGAGCCCGGCGATCTGCTGGTGCTGAATGACAGCCGAGTTCTCCCGGCGCGCCTCCTCGGCCGCCGCGATGATGGGGGAGAGGCCGAGGTGCTCCTGCTCCGGTCGCTGAACGGGAAAAGCGATCGCTGGGAAGCGTTGACCCGTCCCAGCCGCCGCTTGCCCGCCGGCTCGCGGATTCGCTTCCACGATTCGGTGCTGGGCGCTTCGATCGAGGAGCAGCGCGCTGGCACCGCCGTCATCCATCTGGATGGCCCCACCGACCCGCTGGAGGAGGTTCGACGAATCGGAGAGATGCCGACGCCGCCCTACATCAAGGAGCACCTCACCGACCAGGAGCGTTACCAAACGGTATACAGCCGGGAGGAAGGCTCGGCAGCGGCGCCGACCGCGGGCTTGCACTTCACGCCGCGGCTGCTGAACGCGATTCGTGATCGAGGCGTGCAGACGGCGTTTGTCACGCTGCATGTTGGGCTCGATACCTTTCGCCCCGTGCGGGTCGATAATCCGTCGGAGCACGAGATGCACCGCGAGTGGTATCGCATTGACGGAGCGACCGCGGACGCGGTCACGGCGACAAGAGCACGTGGTGGACGGGTGGTTGCGGTGGGCACCACCTGTGTCCGGGTGCTCGAAAGCGCCGC
>Ga0066671_10000699_pt1 | contig 10611 bp, 13 predicted proteins | sample GraSoiAngelo_120_FD_62294 | JGI IMG/M metagenome (GOLD analysis project Ga0066671, IMG submission 62294) | Grasslands soil microbial communities from the Angelo Coastal Reserve, California, USA - 14_0919_09_20cm | ecosystem: Environmental > Terrestrial > Soil > Grasslands | place: USA...
AAACCTTCGCGTCCTTCCAGGGCCCGAGCCTCGTCGCCGTCGGCGAAGGCGATGCCTTTTTCACTCCGGAAGAGGCGGAAGGACTCGCCGCGAGGGCCCGTCACGGGCGCTTTCGCGTCTTTACGGGGGCCAAGCATCTCCCGAGTCTCGAGCAGCCGGACGAGTTCAACGCCGCGCTTGCGAACTTCCTCGCCGATGTCTGAGCTGCCACCGGTCGTCGACGCCGGCTGGCTTCAGGCGCGGCTGGGCGAGCCCGACCTCGTCGTCGGCGACGTTCGCGGGCCGAACGCGCATGCGCGCGGGCACATCGCCGGCTCGAGGCCCCTCGTGCTGGGGTCGCCGCCGCCGATGAGCGACCCCGAGGTGATCGAGGCGCTCGCGAAGGAGATCGGCCTACGCTTGCGGCGGCACGGGATCACAGGTGCGGAGCGGCTCGTCCTCTATGACCGCGGGGACGGCGTCGGCGCGATGCCCTCGGCTCAGCTCGCCGAGCTGGCCGGTCACCCGAACGTTTCAGTCCTGCTCGGCGGCATCGCCGCCTGGCCCGGTGAGCTGGAGACCGGTCAGGTCGAGCTCGAGCCCGTGAAGGTGCAGCTCCAGCCGAAGCTCGATGCCCTCCCGACGCGGGCAGAGGTCGAACGCCGGCTGGGCGAGGAGAGCCTCGCGCTCCTCGATGTCCGCACGGAGGAGGAGTTCCACGGGCAGGGCGGCTACCCGTGCGATCCCCGTCAGGGCCATATCCCGGGCGCGCTGCGCGTCGACGAGCAGGCGCTCTTCGACGGCCCCGGCCTGCCCAAGAGCGCTGCGGAGATCCGCGCCACGGTCGGCGCACCCGAAGGCGCCGAGGTGATCGCCTACTGCCACTCGGGCTCCCGCTCGGCCCGCGCGACGCTGGCGCTGCGGGCTGCCGGCTACCGGGCGCGGAATTACGCCGGCTCCTGGCACGAGTGGTCGCGCCACCCGGAGCTGCCGCTCGAGCGCTAGGTCCTTCTAGGCCGCGACGGCGACGCGCTCTGCCACTTCGACGAACGAGCCACAGAGCGAGCGGCCGAGCTCGTTCCAGCCTTCGATCCGATCCCGGGTTGCCTCCGAGAGGCCGGCAGGAAGATGTTCCAGGTCCTCGTCGTCGACCTCGTGCTCCAACCAGCTTTCCACCTGCGGCAGGGTCACCTCGGCGTGGAACTGGATCCCCCAGGCGCTGTCGCCGAGGCGGAATGCCTGCGTGCAGGCGGCGCTCCTCGCGAGCTCGACGGCGCCGCCGGGGAGGTCGTAGGTGTAGAAGTGCCACTGGAAGGCCTCGAAGCGCTGCGGCAGCCGCGTGAATACCGGGTCGCCGGCGGCCTCCTCGGTCAGCTCGACCTCGAACCAGCCGATTTCCGGCCTCTCGACGCGGTACACCGGCGCCAGCGCGGCCTTCGCCAGCAGCTGGGCGCCGAGGCAGACGCCGAGCACCGGCATGTGCAGCATCAGCAGCCGCTGGAGGAAGAGGTTCTCCTCACGCAACCAGGGATGCCGGTCGTCCTGGTCGGCGTGCATCGCGCCGCCGAAGACGAGCACGGCGCTGTAGGAGTCGAGCGGTTGAGGCAGCGGCGTTTCCCAGGCGAGGCTCCATTCGTCGAGGCGGTGCCCGCGCTCTCGGACGACGTCGCCGAAGACGCCGGCACGAACCCGTTCCCCGTGGATGACCGCCAATACCTCCACCGCGACCACTCTACGTTGAAACGGACGGGGGCCTTCCAGAGGGACCGGCCCCGAAGACGCTAGCGTCGCCTCTTCGGCGGGGGCGCGACCCTGATCACGCCGCTGATCGCGTTGCTGACGATCGACGAGGTGCACGTCACAAGCGGGACTGCGCACGCAACCGACGTCGGCGGCCGCTCGACGAAGAGGTAGGTCACCTTCTTCGGCAGCCGGCGGTTGAAGGCGTATTTGCCCTTGCGCGTCTTTGTCGAAGCCACCGCCTTGAAGGTGACGCCGCTCTTGCCCTTGACGCCTGCGAACAGCGTCAGCCCGACGCCGCTCGGAGCGGTGCCGGCGATGTTGACAACCCCGGCGAGCCGGAAGAAGCCGCGCCGTACCTTCCGGATTCTCTTGATCGAGATGCGGTACGGCATCGGCACGACGCCCTGCGCCTCACGGGTACCGGCCGCGTTCGGCGCGCCGGTGCCCGGCGTGTACGGGGTGAAGAGCGAGCGCCAGAGCTGGTTGCCGGCGCTGGCCGGGTTCTTGAAGACGCCCTTGACCGAGAAGGCCGCGTCCAGGAACTTCGTTCCGTTCGGCGAGCGGCGCGGGTCGGCGGCAGCAAGCGTTGGATCCCGGAAGCAGACGGTCATTTTCGCGGAGCTGAACGCCGCTTCGGCGCCCGTGGTGTGGTCGACGTAGACCGGGATCGGGTTCGCCGGCTGACTCGCCAGTGCGGCGTTGAGTGTCCAAACAGCCTCGTGCGTGACGCCCGGGGTGCAGAGGTTTGTCGCAGCCGGGTAGTTCCCGGGGTTGTCGACCTTGACGGGACCCGAGAGCGGAAAAACGTTCGTGGGGCTCAAGTCCAAGATCTGCACGTGGGCGGAGACCTCTCCGATCGTCGTCCCCGGCGCTTGGTTCAGTGTCGCCGTGTAGCCCAACGGGGCGTAGATGACGATCCGCGCGGTCGGGTCGTCGGCCTTCTCCTGCGCGACGACGATCGTCACGACCCCGGCGCCGCCCGGTTTGTACGTCGCCTGGAAGATCCCCATCGACGGTGTGTAGGACGCGGCCGCGATCGCCACGACGGCGAGCGCTAGCGCAGCCGCGCACGCAAAAACTGTCAAACGCACGGATCTCCTCATGGCCCCTCCCTTCGTCATGTCACCAGCTGTGCCTGCTCCGACGCGATTTGGCCCGGGAGTTGTACCCCGAAACACGAGTGCGTGCAGGCCGCCTCGTACAATCGCGCGATGGACGCGCGGGCGATCGGCGTCTTCGACTCCGGCACGGGCGGGCTCACGGTTCTGCACGAGTGCCTGGTGACGATGCCGCACGAGGATTTCGTCTACCTCGGCGACCATGCGCGGCTTCCGTATGGCCCGCGGTCTCTGGACGAAGTGCGCGGATTCGCCCTCGAGATCGGGCGCTACCTGGAGCGGCAGGACGTCAAGCTCGTCCTCGTCGCCTGTAACACGGCCACCTCGGCCGGGCTGCCGCAGCTGCAGGAGGCGCTGTCGGTCCCGGTCGTCGGTGTGATCCAGCCCGAAGCGCACGCGGCCGTGCAGGCAACCCGGAACCGGAAGATCGGCCTGCTCGCGACCAAGGCCACGGTCGAGGCGGGACGTTACGAGGAGTTCGTGGCTGCTCTCGATGCCGGCGCCGAGTTCACGGCGCTGCCTTGTCCACGGCTCGTGCCGCTGATCGAGGGCGATGATCCCTTCGGGGCCGAGACGACCGAAGCCGTGCGCGAATGCGCCCAGCCGCTGAAAGCCGCCGGAGTCGACACGGTCATCCTCGGCTGCACGCACTACCCGCTGATCCGTCCGGTCTTTCAGCGCGTCTTCGGCCGCGGCGTCACACTCGTGTTCTCGGCCGAGGAGACGGCGCGCGAAGTCGCCGGGACGCTCGCTCGCAAGGGGATCGAGAACGAGGAGGCGCGCGAGGGCTCGTACCGTTTTCTCACCACGGGCGACCCGGAAGCTTTCCGCACGCTGGGCCAGCGGTTCCTGCAGCTGCCGATCGCCGAGGTCGAGCACGTCGAGCTCGCGAAGCTGAAGCGGGCCGCGTGAGTCGAGCGGACGGTAGGCGGCCGGACGAGCTGCGTTCGCTGCGGCTGGAGGCCAACTGGCTAGAGCAGCCGCACGGGTCGGTGCTCTACTCGCAGGGCAAGACGAAGGTCCTTTGCACGGCCTCGATCGAGGAAGGCGTCCCGCGTTGGCTGATGGGCAAAGGGCGCGGCTGGATGACCGCCGAGTACTCGTTGCTGCCTGCGTCGACGGGGGAGCGCACCCAACGGGAGGCTTCGCGCGGCAAGCAGGGCGGTCGAACGGTCGAGATCCAGCGGCTGATCGGGCGGGCGCTCCGTGCGGCGACGGATTTTGGGGCGCTCGGCGAGCGGACGCTCTGGCTCGATTGCGACGTCCTCCAGGCGGACGGCGGCACCCGCTGCGCGGCGATCTGCGGCGCCTATGTCGCGGCCAGGCTCGCGCTCGACCGGTTCGGGCTCTCGAAGGCGCTGCCCGACTCGGTCGCGGCGGTCTCTGTCGGCGTCGTCGAGGGCGAGGCGCTGCTCGACCTCGACTACTCCGAGGACTCGAGGGCCGACGTCGACATGAACGTCGTCATGACCGGGGAGGGGAGCCTCGTGGAGGTGCAGGCGACCGCGGAGCAGGAGCCGTTCTCACGTGAGCGCCTGGACGAGCTGCTCGAGCTCGCCGTTGTGGGGATCGAACGGATCGCCGCGGCCCAGGAGGAGGCTGCTGGTGCTCGCGTCTGAGGCGTCGCTTGCGATGCCGCCTTGGAGGCCGTGCCGGCTTTGCCGGTGCGGCCGTTTTAACCCGGCTCCAATGAAAAATCTCGCTTGATGATCGCGGTCATCGCCGCATCGAGCATTCCCGCGCTTTCCTGGGAAGAGGTGCTCGCGCGGGTGGCGCTCGCGGCGGCGCTGGGCGCGGTCCTCGGGCTCGAGCGAGAGCTCCGCGACCGTGAGGCCGGCCTGCGGACGCACCTGCTCGTCTCGGTCGGATCGGCGCTGTTCACGATCGTCTCGGCGTACGGGTTTCGCGAGTTTCTCGCTTCCGGTGCGAGCGTCGTCCGTGCCGACCCGACTCGGATCGCCGCGCAGATCGTGACCGGGATCGGCTTCCTCGGCGCGGGCGCGATCATCCGGCAAGGGCTCGCGATACGCGGGCTGACGACGGCGGCGACGCTCTGGGTCGTTGCCGCGATCGGCCTCGCCGCGGGCGCGGGCTACTACTCGGCAGCTGTGATCACGACCGGCGTCGCGCTCGTGGCCTTGTGGCCGCTGCGCGCGTTCGCCTACCACGTCGTTCGCCGTTTCCGGGGCGAGAGCGGCCTGCTGCTCGTCCAGCTGCCGGCGGGTCAGAGCCCGGCCGACGTGATCGACGCGGTCGAGGCCGATGCTCGCGTCGAGACGATCGAGATCCGGCAGGAGGGCGACCGCCGCACGATCGAGCTGACGCTCGAGCTGTCGCGGCCGGAACTGACCCAGAAGCTCGTGTCGAAGCTCGCCGACGTCGAGAACGTGCTCGAGGTGCGTTGGGCCGACTGAACAAGGCGTTCGCTTGCGACGCCGACCAGGAGGACGTCCCGGCTTCGCCGGGGCGTCCGTTTACACCCGCTTGGCGAGGTCGCTAGCGTGAATCTCTCGAAGAGGGTTCCGAGAGCCAGGCTTGCTTCGCGGAACGAGAACAAGCTGCGCGAGCTGGCGCGCGTGCTTGAGGGCTGGCAGCTCGGGCTGCTCGACGCGGGCGGCTATCCACCGGAGGAGGGCGCCACCTACTACGAGAACGCCCTCGCCAAGGCTCGGCACGGCTCGAGGTTCGTCGACGAGGCCTGGGTGCTCGGCGAGGACTCCGGGCTCGAGGTCGAGGGCCTCGGCGGCGGGCCCGGGATCCGCTCGGCGCGCTTCGGCGGTGGCGAGCCGGTCGAGCGGCTGCTCGAGGAGCTCCGCGAGGTCGAGGGCGAAGGCCGGCGGGCGCGGTACGTGTGCGAGTTGGTCGCGCTGGCCCCGTCCGGTGACGAGCTGCGTGGCACCGGCGTCCTCGACGGCCGGATCGCTCACGAGCCGCGCGGCAACGAAGGTTTCGGCTACGACCCGATCTTCGTCCCGACGGGCGAGGAGCGGACAGTCGCGGAGCTCGGCAACGAATGGAAGGCCGAGAACTCGCACCGCGCGCGCGCCGCGCGAGACCTGCTGCGGGCCATGTCTCGTCGAGGCTCGTCCGGGGTCTGACCCCAGACACGTCTGCGGTCTGGCCTGGACAGGTCAGGCGATCCCAGGGGCCTCCTGCCGCGCCGCCTCACGTCGGGCCGACCGGTACGAATTGATCTCGGCACCGAAGACGATCGCGTTCGCCATCACGTACAGCCAGACGAGGAGCAGCGCGGGTCCGCCGAACGCGCGCAGCGCGATCGAGACGCTCGACAGCCGCACGTAGATCGGCAGCACCTGGAACGAGGCCTCGAGCATCACTGCCGCAACCGCTGCGCCGGGAAGGACGTCGACGAGGTGGAGCCTCGCGTTCGTCAGCAGGTAGTAGACGGCGACGAGAAACCCGAAGACCGCCGCCAGCGAGACCACGAGCGAGAGCGCGTAGGCAACCGCGCCGCTTCCGGCGATTCCCGGCGCGTAGCGCTTGAGGACGTCGAAGCCGACCGACCCCACGAGCAACCCGACGAACAGCGTCACGAGCAGCGCGATCAGCATCAGTACCGCGAGCCCCTTTCCGCGCAGGAACGGCCGGTTCGGCCGTCCGTAGACGATGTTGAACGCCGACTCGAGCACGCTGAAGAACGAGAGCGACGTCCAGAGCAGGGCGATGCCGCCGATGATCCCCAGCGTCGCCGCGTTCCGCTGCACCGACTGGACCGCCTTCACGATCGCCGAGACCGAGGTGCCCGGGAAGACCTTCTTCAGCTCCGTCACGAGGTAGCTCGACTCGTCCGCTCGTCCCGTCAGGCCGAGCAGGGAAAGCGCCAGAAAGGTCAGCGGCACGAACGAGAGCAGCGCGAAGTAGGCGATCATCGCCGCGAGATGGGGCCCGCGGTCCCGGTAGAACTTGGCCAGCGGGCGATACACGACCAGGGGAGTATCACCGCGTTAGCCTGAGCCATCATCGTGTTAGCGTGAGCACGTGGACGCAGCCGCCGCCCTCGAGCGCCTGCGGGAGATCTCCTCGCAGGTTCGCACCGCCGTCATCTTCGAGCGCGGCGGCAAGGTCGTCGGCTCGACGCTCGCGGACGAGCAGCGTGCGAAGGGCGTCGCGGGCGAGGCCGAAGCGCTGCTGAACGAGGCCGAGCAACGGCGCGACGACGCAACCGGCGAGTTCGCCCAGCTCGAGGTCGCGCTTCAGGCCGGCAGCGTCTTCGTCGTCCGGGACGGCGATCGCCTGATCGCGGCGACGACGCAGCCGGAGCCCACGGTCGGGCTCGTCTTCTACGACCTCAAGAGCTGCCTGCGCGACCTCGAGACCGAGGCCGCGCCGAAGCAGCGCGCGACCGCGAAACGCAAGCCCGCCACCCGCACCAAGAAAACCGATGCGAAGTCGTAACGTCCTCACCGGCATGTTGCTCGGTGCAGGCTCGCTCGCCGGGACGCTGCTCTTCCGCCGCCGCCTTGCCCGCCGGCGCGAGCGGGTGGACGTCTATTTTGGCGACGGGTCGATGGTCTCGCTGGCGAAGCCCGGTGAGGCCGAGCCGCTGCTGCGGCGCGCCCGCAGGATCCTCGAGCTTGCAAGCTGAGCTCACCCACGAGGAGCTCGGCGCAGCGCTGTGCGAGCACGCCTATCTCGAGGGCGACTTCTTGCTTCGCTCGGGCAGGCGCTCCCGCTACTACCTCGACAAGTACCGCTTCGAGACCCGGCCCGACCTGCTCGGCGCCCTGGGAGAGCGGATTGCCCGAGCCGTGGCCGAGCACGAGCCGGAGGCCGTCCGGCTCGCCGGGCCCGAGCTGGGCGCGGTCTCGCTTGCGGCCGCAGCATCGCTCGCCTCGGGACTGCCCTTCCTGATCGTCCGCAAGGAGGCCAAGGAGTACGGCACCGGCAACCGCCTCGAAGGCGTGTTCGAGGAGGGCGAATGCGTCTGTCTGATCGAGGACGTCATCACCTCGGGGGGTGCGGCCGTGGCGTCGGTCGAGGCGCTCCGCGAGGCCGGGCTGACCTGCCGGACGGCCCTCTGCGTTGTCGATCGCGAGGAGGGTGGAGTCGATGCTCTCGCCCATCTCGCGGTCAGGTTGCGGCCACTTTTTCGAGCCTCCGAGCTGATAGGGCTTGCAAAACCCCCGCAATAACGGGATGGTTGAGCCAAATCGCCGACCCTGTTAGGGTCTGGCGCGGTCCTAGCCCTGTCAAAGCAGCAGGAGAGGAGTGCACGTGACCAAGCAGGAGTTCGTCGAGCGAGTAGCGCAGAAGAGCGGCCTCGGCCGTCGTGAAGCAGGCGAGGCAGTGGATGCCGTGATCGAGGCGATCACCGAGGCGCTGAAGAATCGCGAAGAGGTCGCCTTCACCGGATTCGGCAAATTCACGACGCAGCACCGCGCGGCGCGCCAGGGCGTCAACCCGCGGAACCCATCCGAGAAGGTGCAGATCCCGGCGGCGTGGGTGCCGAAGTTCTCTGCCGGCAGCTCGCTCAAGCAGGCCGTCCGCAGCGGTGGCGGAGGTAGCGACGGCGGGATGATGTAGCAGGACGAGGGCGCTCCCTCCAAGTACTTCGAAGGCCGCCGGCAGAGGCGGCCTTCGTCTTTTCGGAATCCGACCTGCGGGCTAGGCTGAAGACGATGCAGATCGAGACCCCGTCAGCGACCAAGACTTTTGCCGATCGCGTCGCCGAGGCGGTCGAGCACAAGGGCTCGCAGCTCGTCGTCGGGCTCGACCCGCGTCTTGATCTGCTGCCGGTCGAGCTCCGCGGAGACGCTCACGTCGCCCGCACTGCCGCCGCCGACGCGGTCGCGCGTTTCTGCGGTGGGATCGTCGACGCGGTTGCTCCGTATGCCGTGGCCGTGAAGCCGCAACTCGCGTTCTTCGAGGCGCTCGGCGCCGACGGGCTGCGGGCATTCGAGCAGACGTGCGAGTACGCGCGCTCCGCCGGCCTGCTCGTGATCGCCGACGCGAAGCGCGGCGACATCGGCTCGACGGCCCGCGCCTATGCGGCCGCGTACCTCGAAGGCGAGACGCCGGTGGCGGACGCACTGACCGTGAACCCGTACCTCGGCCGCGACTCGCTCGATCCTTTCTTCGGTGCTTGCCGGCGCCACGGCGGCGGGGTCTTCTGCCTCGTCAAGACCTCGAATGAAGGCGGCGGAGACGTCCAGGACGTGCGGCTGAGCGACGGCGGGCTGCTCTGGCAGCACGTGGCGCGCCTGGTCGCGGAGTGGGGCGAAGACCTGATCGGCGAGCACGGACTCTCGAGCGTCGGGGCCGTTGTCGGCGCCACGCACCCGCGCGCGATCAGCGAGGCGCGGCGGCTGCTGCCTCGCTCGATCCTGCTCCTACCCGGCGTCGGCGCGCAGGGCGCCTCCCCCGGCGACGTCGCTCGCGCCTTCACGAGCGGGCCGGCCAGCGCCCTGGTCGCCGCCTCGCGCAGCATCACCTACGGCTTCCGCTCCTCCGGCGAGGACTGGCGCACCGGCGCCTCCCAGGAAGCCGCGCGTCTCAAGACCGAGATCTGGGCCGCTTCCGGCTGGTAGCCAGGGCGTCGCCTGCAATGACCGTTTAACCCGGCGAAGGGGATATTGCGCCCCTGGGTTCGCTCAGCCCGTCCCAGCTAGCCTTTGCGGCCGTGAAGCGCCCTGTAGGAGGGCAAGCCCTTGTGGTTGCTGTCGCCGCGGGTCTCGCACTCGCGACTCCGGCTCTCGCCGCTCTCCCGCAGGTACACGCCCGAGCGTACCTGCTCGAGGACGGCGAGACCGGCCAGGTCTTGGCCCAGTACCACCAGCGGGCGCGGGTTCCGATCGCGAGCCTGACGAAGCTGATGACCGTGCTGCTCACGGTCGAGCACACGAAGCCGAGCGACATCGTCACCGTCGCCCCGGCGGCGGCGGCTGTCGGCGAGTCCTCGATCGAGCTCCGCCCGGGCGAGCGGCTCACCGTCCGCGAGCTGCTCGAAGGCGCCCTGATCCAGAGCGCGAACGACGCCGCGGACGCGCTCGCCTTCTACGTCGGTAAAGGGAGCGAGGTCCGTTTCGTGGCGATGATGAACACCCGCGCGCGGCAGCTCGGCCTGACCGACACGCACTATGCCCGCCCGGACGGCCTCGACGCCCCGGGTCACGTCTCGAGCGCCCGCGACGTAACCAAGCTCGCGCGCCTGCTGATGCGCCGGGCGATCGTGCGGGCGATCGTGCGGAAACAGACCGCGACGATCGCGGGCGGCGAAGTTCTCCACACCTGGAACGACCTGCTCGCGACCTTTCCCGGCGTCTTCGGCGTCAAGACCGGCCACACCATGAAGGCCGGCTGGAACGAGGTCGCCTCAGTCGACCGTGGCGGCGCCGTCGTCTACGGAACGATCCTCGGCGCACCCGATCGCACGAGCCGAAACGCCGATCTCACCGCGCTCCTGCGCTGGGCGCTTTCCCGCTACCGGCGGATTCCGGTGCTCACGCCGGGCCGGGTCTACGCGAAGGTGAAGGTGGGTTATGGCCGCTCCCCCGTCGGGCTCGTGCCGGCACAGGGGCTCGTCCGCTCGGTGAGGATCGACCAGCCGATCGTGCAGCGCGTCGTCGCCGCGGCCGCGGCGCCCTTGCCCGTTCCTCGCGGCGAGCGGCTCGGCGAGATCCGCGTCTACCAGGGCCCGCGCCTGCTCGCGCGCAAGCCGCTGCTCGCGGGGCGGACGGTCACGCGCCCCGGCCCGCTCGGCCGCGCGGGCTTCTACGCGGGTCGTACCGTTCACCACATGTGGAGCTGGCTG
>Ga0066671_10000700_pt1 | contig 10610 bp, 8 predicted proteins | sample GraSoiAngelo_120_FD_62294 | JGI IMG/M metagenome (GOLD analysis project Ga0066671, IMG submission 62294) | Grasslands soil microbial communities from the Angelo Coastal Reserve, California, USA - 14_0919_09_20cm | ecosystem: Environmental > Terrestrial > Soil > Grasslands | place: USA...
CTGAATTCCGAACCCGATCAAGGTGATCGCGCTAGGGTCATCAGTCTGCTTGGCCCAAGCCCTGTTCTGCTGGACGATCTCATCCGCATGGCAGGCACCTCACCGGCGACGGTGCGCACGGTGCTGCTCGAGCTTGAACTTGCAGGACGACTCGAGCGTCACGGTGGCGGGCTGGTGTCGCTCACCTGATGCGGTCGAACTCTGGTCACCCTGTCCGCTGCAAGACTTTTTTGACGGGGGTACGCGAAATGGCACGCCGCGCAAGTTTTGGCTGCAATTCGCAACTAATTGGATACTAAACGGCACTCTCCTCGGTCCCCATCAACATCTGGCGATTTGACAGGGGGCTCCGCTGCACCCATGTTCGGAACGAAAAGGCCGGCGCGAATCCCGCGGAACGGGCCTTTATTTTTCCCGTAAGCCATTGGAATGACATGAATATCGTCATTGTCGAGTCGCCGGCGAAGGCCAAGACGATCAACAAGTATCTGGGAGCCTCCTACGAGGTTCTGGCCTCATTCGGCCATGTCCGGGACCTCCCGGCCAAGAACGGATCGGTGGATCCGGACGCCAATTTTCAGATGATCTGGGAGATCGACCCCAAGGCGGCCGGCCGGCTCAATGACATCGCCAAGGCGCTGAAGGGCGCCGATCGGCTGATCCTCGCGACCGACCCCGACCGCGAGGGCGAGGCGATCTCCTGGCACGTGCTTGAGGTCTTGAAGGAAAAGCGCGCGCTCAAGGACCACAAGATAGAGCGCGTGGTGTTCAACGCCATTACCAAGCAGGCGGTCTCCGAAGCCATGAAGCATCCGCGCCAGATCGATGGCGCGCTGGTGGACGCCTACATGGCGCGCCGGGCGCTGGATTATCTGGTCGGCTTCACGCTATCGCCGGTGTTGTGGCGCAAATTGCCCGGCGCACGTTCCGCCGGCAGAGTGCAGTCGGTGGCACTGCGGCTGGTCTGCGACCGCGAACTGGAGATCGAAAAATTCGTCCCGCGCGAATACTGGTCGCTGGTCGCGACCATGACGACCCCGCGCGGCGAAGCATTCGAGGCGCGGCTGGTCGGCGCCGACGGCAAGAAGATTCAGCGCCTCGACATTGGCACGGGCGCGGAAGCCGAAGATTTCAAGAAAGCGATCGAGTCGGCCAGCTTCACGGTAACGAGCGTCGAGGCAAGGCCCGCGCGACGCAACCCGCAGGCGCCGTTCACCACTTCGACATTGCAGCAGGAAGCCAGCCGCAAACTCGGTTTTGCGCCGGCGCACACCATGCGGATCGCGCAGCGGCTCTATGAAGGCATCGATATCGGCGGCGAGACCACCGGTCTCATCACCTATATGCGAACCGACGGCGTGCAGATCGACAATTCGGCCATCACGCAGGCGCGCAAAGTCATTGGCGAGGATTACGGTAACGCCTACGTGCCGGAAGCGCCGCGCCAGTACCAGAGCAAGGCAAAGAACGCGCAGGAAGCGCATGAGGCCATCCGTCCTACCGATCTGTCGCGCCGGCCCGCCGAGATGCGCCGCCGCCTCGATACCGATCAGGCTCGGCTTTATGAATTGATCTGGATCCGCACCATCGCAAGCCAGATGGAATCCGCCGAACTGGAACGCACAACTGTCGATATCACGGCGAAGGCCGGCGCGCGCGTACTGGAACTGCGCGCCAGCGGCCAGGTGATCAAGTTCGACGGTTTCCTCGCGCTATATCAGGAAGGCCGCGACGACGACGGCGAAGACGAGGACAGTCGCCGCCTCCCCGCGATGAGCGAAGGCGAAGCGCTGAAGCGTCAGGACCTTTCGGTCACCCAGCACTTTACGGAACCGCCGCCGCGTTTTTCCGAGGCTTCGCTGGTCAAGCGGATGGAGGAACTCGGCATCGGCCGTCCGTCAACCTACGCCTCGATCCTGCAGGTGTTGAAAGACCGCGGCTACGTCAGGCTTGAGAAGAAGCGCCTCCATGGCGAAGACAAGGGCCGGGTCGTCGTTGCATTCCTGGAGAACTTCTTCGCGCGCTATGTCGAATATGATTTCACCGCCGATTTGGAAGAGCAGCTCGACCGCATCTCTAATAACGAGATCTCCTGGCAACAAGTGTTGAAGGATTTCTGGGGCGACTTCATCGGCGCCGTCAACGAGATCAAGGATCTTCGTGTCACCCAGGTGCTTGACGCGCTGGACGATATGCTGGGGCCGCACATCTACGCGCCGCGCGAGGACGGCGGCGATCCGCGGCAATGCCCTAGCTGCGGGACCGGGCGGCTCAACCTCAAGGCCGGGAAATTCGGCGCGTTTGTCGGCTGCACGAATTATCCGGAGTGCCGCTATACTCGTCCACTCGCGGCCGATAGCGAAGCCAGCGCCGATCGCATCCTCGGCAAGGATCCGGTATCCGGACTTGACGTGGTGGTGAAGGCCGGGCGTTTCGGACCCTACATCCAGCTTGGCGAGCAAAAGGATTACGAGGAGGGCGAAAAGCCAAAACGCGCGGGCATTCCGAAGAATATGTCGCCTTCCGATATCGAACTGGATCTGGCTCTGAAACTGTTGTCGCTGCCGCGTGAAATCGGCATGCACCCCGAGAGCGGCGAGGCCATTACCGCTGGGCTTGGCCGCTTCGGCCCGTTCGTCAAACATCAGAAGACCTATGCCAGCCTTGAAGCTGGCGACGAGGTGTTCGATGTCGGACTGAATCGGGCGATCACGCTGATTGCCGAAAAAGTCGCAAAAGGCCCGAGCGGCCGCCGATTTGGCGCGGATCCTGGCAAGCCCCTGGGCGATCACCCGACGCTGGGCGGGGTCGCCGTCAAGAGCGGACGTTACGGCGCCTATGTCACGGCTGGCGGTGTCAACGCCACCATTCCGAGTGACAAGACGCCGGACAGCATCACACTGCCGGAAGCCATCGCGCTGATTGACGAGCGGGTCGCGAAGGGTGGCGGCAAGCCCAAGCGTGGCGCCAGGAAAGCCAAGGCGGCGAAGCCCGCAAAAACCGAGGCGGACGCGAACGCGCCGAAGCGGATCAAGAAGATGGCTGTCAAAAAATCCGCTGCAAAGCCGAAATCCGATGCCGTCAGCAAGGCGCGCGCGCCCGTAACGTCCTCCGCCAAAACTTCTCCCGCAAAACCCGCGCCGGCCGCCAAGACGGCGGCAAAAAAGAGCGCCGGTAAGGCCCGGGGATAATGCCAAAGCGTCGCGACAGTGGCTTTCCGGCCCGGGACGCCATCGTCGCCTTTATCCGCGCGCATCCTGGAAAGGTCGGCACCCGCGAGATCGCGCGCGAGTTCGGCCTCAAGAATGCCGATCGCGCGGAACTGAGACGAATCCTGCGCGAACTCGCCGACGAAGGCATAATCGAAAAGCGTGGCAAGAAAATCGGCGAGCCTGCTGTACTGCCGGCAACCCTGGTCGCCGACATCACCGGGCGGGACAGCGATGGCGAATTGATCGCCAGCCCAGCCGAATGGGACGAGGTCGAAAGCGGCGAGCCGCCCAAAATCCGCATCCATGTTCCCAGACGCCCGCAGCCGGGCACGGCGGCAGGCGTAGGCGACCGCGCATTGCTGCGGATCGAACAATTGGATGAGCGCGAAGGTGGTGCTTATCGCGGGCGCGTCATCAAAGTCGTCGATCACGCCAAGACCCGCGTGCTCGGCATTTTCCGCGCCCTGCCGGGCGGCGGCGGACGGCTCATTCCGGTCGACAAGAAACAGGCCGGCCGCGAATTGAACATCTCCAGGGCTGACACCAATGGCGCCGAGGACGGCGACCTCGTCAGCGTCGACCTCCTGCGCTCGCGAGGGTTTGGCCTTGCCTCCGGCAAGGTGAAGGAGCGGCTGGGATCGCTTGCTTCGGAAAAAGCGGTCAGCCTGATCGCCATTCACGCCCACGAAATTCCGCAAGCGTTCTCGCCGGCGGCGTTGCGCGAAGCCGAAGAGGCAAAACCACCCACGCTGAAAGCACGCGAGGATTGGCGCGACGTGCCGCTGGTCACCATCGATCCGCCTGACGCCAAGGACCACGATGACGCGGTTCACGCGCAAGCGGATCCCGATCCGAACAATAGAGGCGGCTACATCGTCAACGTCGCAATCGCCGACGTCGCATTCTATGTGCGGCCGGGTTCGGCGCTCGATCGCGATGCACTAGCGCGCGGCAATTCGGTCTACTTTCCGGATCGCGTGGTGCCGATGTTGCCGGAACGCATCTCCAACGATCTCTGCTCGCTGGTGCCGGGTGAGCCGCGCGGCGCGCTCGCCGTGCGGATGGTGATCGGCAATGACGGCCGCAAACGCTCGCACAGCTTTCACCGCATCCTGATGCGCTCGGCCGCCAAACTGCATTATGCGCAGGCGCAGGCGGCGATCGATGGCCGGCCGGACGATATAACCGGTCCCCTGCTCCCCTCCATCCTGCGACCGCTTTACGACGCCTACGCGGTGGTGAAGCGCGCGCGCGAAGAACGCGATCCGCTCGATCTCGACATTCCCGAACGCAAGATTTTGCTCAAGCCGGACGGCACCGTGGATCGCGTCATCGTTCCGGAGCGATTGGACGCCCACAAGCTGATCGAAGAATTCATGATCCTGGCCAACGTCGCCGCGGCCGAAATGCTTGAAAAGAAGTCGCTGCCGCTCATCTACCGCGTTCACGACGAACCGACACTCGAGAAGGTTCATAACCTTCAGGAATTCCTGAAGACGCTGGATCTTCCCTTCGCGAAAAGCGGCGCGCTCCGTCCCTCCTTGTTCAATCGCGTACTGGCGCAGGTCAAAGGGCACGATTCCGAACCGCTGGTGAATGAAGTGGTCTTGCGCTCGCAGGCCCAGGCCGAATACGCCGCCGAGAATTACGGCCATTTTGGCCTCAACCTGCGACGCTACGCGCATTTCACTTCGCCAATCAGGCGATACGCGGACCTGATCGTCCACCGCGCGTTGATCCGCGGTTTAGGGCTTGGTGAAGGCGCGTTGCCGGAAAGCGAGACCGTGGAAACGCTGACCGAGGTCGCCGCCCAAATTTCGCTCACCGAGCGCCGCGCCATGAAGGCGGAGCGCGAAACTGCCGATCGCCTGATCGCCCATTTCCTGGCTGACCGGATCGGCGCGACTTTTCAGGGCCGGATTTCCGGAGTCACCCGCGCCGGCCTGTTCGTTAAGTTGACCGACACCGGCGCGGATGGACTGATCCCGATCCGCACGCTGGGAAGCGAATATTTCAACTACGATGAGACCCGGCACGCGCTGGTCGGCTCGCGCAGCGGTGCCATGCACCGGTTAGGTGACGTCGTCGATGTCCGTCTGGTAGAAGCTGCCCCAGTGGCGGGTGCACTGCGGTTCGAGCTGTTGTCGGAAGGCAAGCTCGCCCCGCGCGGACGCAAACGCCAGGATGCTTCCAGGCCGCAAACCAAGGCCCATCCGGGGCGGAGCCCGCGCGATAGAGATCGCAAGCAGGGCAACAGCAGGATCGGGAACGCGAAGAAAGGCAGATCATGGAAACCGTGAGCGGCCAGCCGGTGGTCTGGAAGCGGGAAACCGGGCCGGCCGAAAAGCGCGACCTCTGGACCGCCTTGAAGCGAGGCTTGCGCTGCCGCTGCCCGCGCTGCGGCGAGGGCAAATTGTTCCGTGCTTTCCTGAAAGTCGCCGATCACTGCGCGGTTTGCGCTCTGGATTTCAGCCCGCACCGCGCCGACGATCTTCCGGCCTATCTCGTCATCATCATTGTCGGCCACATCGTGGTGCCGCTGGCGTTGATGATCGAAACCAACTACTCGCCGCCGGTGGCCTTACAACTCTCGATTTATTTGCCGATCACGCTGATCGCCTCGCTGCTGCTGCTGCAACCGGTAAAAGGCGCGGTGGTCGGGGTGCAATGGGCGCTGCGCATGCATGGATTCGACGAGCAAAATCCAACAGAATAGTTTGCATCTACGAACAAGAACCGAGATAGGCCGCCAGGCGCGATATGAGCGAGACTGAAAAGATCGAAAAGGAAGCCGATCACCATCCCTATCGGCGCCCGGTGGACGCCGCCACGCTGATCCTGGTCGACCGTAGCGCCTCCACGCCAAAGGTTCTGGTCGGCAAGCGCCACGACAACGTGGTGTTCATGCCCGGCAAATTCGTCTTTCCCGGCGGTCGCGTCGACAGGACGGATAACCGCGTGCCCGTCGCTGCGCCCATTCCAAAGGCGCTTGAGCAAAATCTTCTGAAGGGCAGCCCCAAGATCACGCCCTCGCGCGCTCGTTCGCTGGCAATCGCCGCGATTCGCGAGGCCTGTGAAGAAACCGGTCTTTGTCTCGGGCGAACGTGCAATAATGCTTCGCCTGACCTCACAGGCGCGTGGAAGCCGTTTAGCGAGGCAGGCCTGTTGCCCGACCCGTCCGGGCTGTTTCTGATCGCCCGCGCGATCACCCCGCCGGGCCGCGTGCGGCGCTTCGATACCAGATTTTTCACGGCTGACGCGTCCAGCATAGCCCATCGCGTCGAGGGAGTGATCCATGCCGATGCCGAACTGGTGGAGTTGGTCTGGGTAGAGATCGGATCGAAGCCGCTCGCCGACCTGCATGCCATGACCAAAAATGTCTTGGCCGAACTGGAAAAGCGTCTCGCGACCGGGCCGCTGAGCCACGATGCGCCGGTGCCGTTCTTTCATTTCTATGGCGGCAAGATGCATAAGGATGTGCTGGGCGCGTAGCTTTGCTGGCGTTCTGACGGTCCGCCGGCTGTGACGCGTATTCTCACTCGAGCGACAACACACGGGTTCACCAATGACAAAACGTCAGTTGCGGCTGGGCGCTTTTATGCGGCCGGTCAGCATTCATACCGGGGCGTGGCGCTATCCCGCCGCATGGCCGGACGCTAATTTCAATTTTTTGCATATCAAGCGTCTGATCCGGAAACTGGAGGCCGGGAAATTCGATGCCTTCTTCATGGCCGATCATCTGGCCGTGCTGAACATGCCGATCAATGCGCTCAAGCGCAGCCACACCGTCACTTCGTTCGAACCGTTCACGCTTTTGTCGGCGCTCGCCGGCGCGACCGAACACATTGGGCTGATCGCGACAGGCTCGACCACTTTCGACGAGCCTTATCATTTGGCGCGCCGCTTTGCCTCGCTCGATCACATCAGCGGCGGCCGAGCCGGCTGGAACATCGTCACCACTTCCAATCCGGACGCGGCGCTGAACTTCGGGCTCGAAGATCACATGGAGCATGCCGAGCGATATAAGCGCGCGCGCGAATTCTACGATGTGGTGACGGGTCTATGGGACTCCTTCGCCGACGACGCCTTCGTGCGCGACGTCGAGGCGGGTCTGTATTTCGATCCGGACAAGATGCATGTGCTCAATCACAAGGGAAAATACCTCTCCGTGCGCGGCCCGCTCAACATCGCCCGCCCGGTGCAGGGCTGGCCGGTGATCGTGCAGGCCGGCGCGTCGGAAGACGGCAGGCAGCTGGCCGCGGAGACGGCCGAGGCCGTGTTCACCGGCGGCGGCAGCCTCGCGGACGGACAAAAGCTCTACGCCGATATCAAGGGCCGCATGGACAGGCTCGGCCGCAACCGCGACCATTTGAAGATCCTGCCGGGCGCCTTTGTCGTGGTCGGCGAAAGCATCGAGGAAGCAAAGGAGAAACGCGCCCTGCTCGACAGCAAGGTGCACTACGACAGCGCCATTGCTTCGCTATCGGTAATCCTGGGCACCGATGCATCTGGTTTCGATCCCGAAGGCCCGTTGCCGCCGATCCCGGAAACCAATGCGAGCAAAAGCGGCCGACAGCGCCTGGTCGACCTCGCCGCGCGCGACAAGCTCACGGTGCGCCAACTGGCGCAGCGCGTCGGAGGCTATGGCGGGCTGTCATTTGTCGGCACGCCTGTCACTATCGCCGACCAGATGGAGGAATGGCTGACAAGCTTCGGCTGCGACGGCTTCAATATCATGTTCCCGTTCCTGCCCGCTGGCCTTGACGAATTCGTCGACAAGGTCATTCCGGAATTGCAACGACGCGGAGTTTTCAGGCGCGAATATGAAGGCAAGACGCTGCGGGAGAATTTGGGTCTGCCGCGGCCGAAGAACCGCTTCTTTGACGCTTAGCTCTTAGGGAGGCCTTCTAGGCAGGAAGATGCGCCCGGAGAAAGGAACGTATCTGGCGTACCGCCAAAGGTATCCGCTCCTTGGGCTCCTTCCACGGAAACATGCTGACTTCGGCCTTTGGCGCGAGCATCGCGGCCTCCATCGCGACGGCGTATGGATGCGCCGGAATATCATCCGGCAGGATCAGTACCGGCGTCTGGCAGTTGCGGACGAAATCGCGCGTGACGGTGAAGACGAAATCGGCATTGGTGCGATACATTTTGGTCAGGAATTTATCGACCGTCTCCATCGTGATGTCGCTTCGTCGCGCGGTCAGCTCCGGACCCCAGTTCTTCATGTTTCCTTCGTAGAAAAGGTCGTGCATTTCCGGGCGCGAGCCGCTGGGCTGCGCCAGCACGGCCGCGACGACACGATCGGGTGCCCGGCGCAGCAGGTTCCAGATCATCGGGCCGCCGATGCAGAATCCGAAAACGAAGAACTTGTCGATGCCGAGCTGATCCATCAGGCCAAGGTGATCGTCGGTGTATGCGTCCCATGGCCGGTCGACTTCGAGCGGGCCGGAGGACTGCCCGCCACTGGCGTTGCGCAGGTCCGAAGCGATGCAGCGGTACTCTGCTTTGAACTCCTCCATCGGATTGAAGGGCGAGTTGCGGGTCAGGTTGGCGATGGTCGAGTTCAGTCCCCCACCAGCAATCACCAACAATGGGAAGCCGCCACCCGCCTCTTCAAAGTGAATGCGAACGGCGCCTTTTTCGTAGAAGCCCATGGTAGCTCCTCCTTGGCCGATCTGCTGAGCAAACAGGCGTGCAGGCGCGCTAGCCGCCGCCGTTGCAGCTACACCCGTCGCCAGTATCTTGCGTCTGATTGGATCCATAGCCGGCGTGCTTCCCGGTCTTTCGCGCAAGCCGCTGCGGCGCGCCAAGGTGGTTCATCCCTGGTGCGGAAATTTGTAGCATAGGTTCTGCGGGCAGTTGGCGGGAAAACCTCTGCCTGGCACGGCGGAAACCCGCTCCTTTTAGGGCCTAATCATCGGTAATCGCGCCGGTTTTTGCCCGCAAAACCTTGACTTTGGGCGATCAGAAGCTAGGTTGCGCGGCGAATGCGCCCTCTCGATGGGGGCTGGCGCCCGGTTTCCAAAATCAAGGGTTTTGCACATGGCCAAAGCGGTCACCATCAAGGTCAAGCTCGTTTCCTCGGCGGACACCGGCTTTTATTACGTCGCCAAGAAGAACTCGCGCACGATGACCGACAAGCTGGTCAAGAAAAAGTACGACCCGGTCGCGCGCAAGCACGTCGAATTCCGCGAGTCCAAAATCAAGTAAGTCGACTTCGCGATTGATGGATTTGAACGGGGCCTTGCGCCCCGTTTTTCGTGAGTCCGAAGTAGCTAAGCCGCCGCCGCTAAAGGCGGCTGCGTCGGCCGGATCAGAGCAAAAGCGATCTGGACAATTCCTCCGGCCAGGCCCAGCGCGACTCCGATCCGCCAAGCCATGGTATAGGAGCCAAGCGAATCGTACAGCAGGCCTCCGCCGTAAGCGCCGAGGAAACTGCCAAGCTGATGGCTCATGAAAGCAAGCCCCTGGATCATCGCTTGCCATTGCAGCCCGAACATCTCGGCGACCGCGCCCGCGACCAGCGGCCCGACCCCCATCCACAGGAAGCCCATCAAGGCGCCGAACAATAATGTCGTTGCCGGCGATGCCGGCAGCATGAAGTACCACGCGAGCACCAGCGAACGGGCGACATAGATCCCGCCAAGCAGCGCCAGCTTGTTCCAGCGCCCTCCGGCCCAGCCAAAGAACAGGCTGCCGAGTACGTTGAAGCCGCCAATCATGCCCAGCGTTTGCGCGCTCAGCATCGGATCCAGGCCGCAGATTGCGAGATAGGACGGCAGGTGCGTGGTGAGAAAGACCAGCTGCATCCCGCAGACGAAGTAGGCCAGCGTCATCACAACAAAGGATGCGTTGCCGAACGCAACCTTCACAGCCACCGAGGCCGATGTGTCGGCGATGTCATCGGACCCTCGCGGCGGCAGCGGAATTTTGTCGACCTTGCCCGCAAACCAGGCCGCCGGAAGCATGGCTATCGACAGAACAACAAAGCCCACCAAACCGGTCCGCCAGCCGTAGCTCTCGTTCAAGAGCTGTCCGATCGGAGCTGACAGCAGCGCGCCCAGCGATCCCGCGGCCGAAACGATCCCCAGCACGGTGCTTCTGACCGTCTCAGGCACGGCGCGCGCGGCAACCGACATGGCAATGGCGGCAGCCGTACAGGCCAGTGAAATGCCGATCAACGCTCCACCGCCGATCATTACGCTGAGAAGCCCCTGCGCGCTTGCCATCAGGGCGAGACCTACGATGTAGAATACCGAGCCCACGACCATGATCGGGTCCAGGCTGTGTGAAAACACCATCAATGATATGATTCTCCTGCGATTTGGGCGGGAGGATTCGATGACGCGCTTTGTGGTTGGCGATGACCGCAGTCAGAGCACGTTGTTTCCCGAG
>Ga0066671_10000701_pt1 | contig 10607 bp, 8 predicted proteins | sample GraSoiAngelo_120_FD_62294 | JGI IMG/M metagenome (GOLD analysis project Ga0066671, IMG submission 62294) | Grasslands soil microbial communities from the Angelo Coastal Reserve, California, USA - 14_0919_09_20cm | ecosystem: Environmental > Terrestrial > Soil > Grasslands | place: USA...
GCGCGCGCGCGCATCGTCAACTTGCGGGAAGCGGGCGCGAAAGAGGTGCACCTGCGGGTGAGTTGTCCGCCGCATCGTTTCGCCTGTCATTATGGAATCGATTTCCCCGATCCGGAAAAGCTGATCGCTAACCAGATGTCGATGGAAAAAATCTGCGAGTATCTCAATGTCGATAGCCTTGGCTATCTCGACGTCGAAGGAATGGTCAAGGCCACGGGCCGGCCCGCCAATTCTTTCTGCCTCGCTTGTTTTAACGGGAATTATCCCCTGCCCGTCGATCCTGCGCTGGATAAATTCATCATGGAAAAGCGGGAACAACGTGCGCGTGCTTTGGCGGAAGAATCGGGCCAGCCCACCTTGTTTGCGGAGTTGAAATGACGGGAATGACGCATGACGAAGGAATCTTGCTCGCTTCACGCGCTGTTTCGGACTTCGTCATTCGGGTTTCATTCGTCATTCGTCATTCGGATTTCCTCATTAGGCCGGCAAATTGTCGCTCTGGAAATTGACGACGATCTGTGAAAATCGCGCATTCAAAAGGACGGAAGGCCTACGCCCGCGCCGGTGTCGACGTCGAGTTGGGGAACAAGCTCAAACGTCGAATTCAATCGCTCGTCCGGAAAACGCACGGAATTGAGGTGCTGGGAAAAATCGGCGGGTTCGGAGGGCTATTCGCGCCGGATTTTCGCGGAATGCGTGAACCGGTACTTGTCGCGAGCGTCGACGGTGTCGGGACTAAACTAAAAATCGCCTTCGCCGAAAACAAACATGACACGGTCGGTGCCGATCTGGTGAATCACTGTGTCAACGACATTGCTGTCCTCGGCGCACGACCGCTTTTTTTTCTCGATTACATCGGAGCGGAGCAATTGGAGCCTCACATTTTCTCGGAATTGCTGGGCGGATTCAGCAGAGCCTGTCGTACGGCCAATTGCGCGCTTATCGGCGGTGAGACCGCGCAAATGCCGGGGATGTATCGGCGCGGTGAATACGATCTGGCGGGCTGCATCGTCGGCGTGGTCGATCGCAGTGAGATCATCGATGGAAGCAAGGTCAGAATTGGGGATGTGATTCTGGGACTTTCTTCTAACGGATTGCACACAAATGGATATTCGCTCGCGCGTAAAATCCTGTTCGAAAGATTGAAACTTAAGCTTTCGTCGCGAATTCCCGGCGTTCGGGGAACACTCGGCGAAGCGTTATTGCGCGTGCATAGAAATTATCAGCCAGTGTTGGCGAAAGTTCGGCGCGAAATAATTCGCGGCCTTGCCCATATCACCGGCGGCGGATTAATCGACAACCTTCCGCGTATCCTGCCAAAGAATTGTGATGCCGTGATTGATACTCGCAGCTGGCGTGTTCCTGAAATTTTCAGTTTCATCGGCAGAAAGGGAAAAGTTGATCGGGCAGAAATGTATCAGGTTTTCAATATGGGAATCGGCATGGTCGCGATCGTCAGGCAGCGCGATGTTGCGGCCGCGAAACGAATGTTGCGGGCAAAAGTGATCGGCCGGATCGAGCCCGGAAGCGGGAAGACCAGATTGTCATTCTGAGCCCTGAATCCTTCGGGGTCGAAGAATCCCGTGGCGCTACCTTTAAGCTTACCCCCCGGGATCCCTCGACCGCTCGGGATGACAACGCGTTAGGTCGTGTCTAGGGTGACCACAATGGAAAAGCGTCGCCTCGGCCGAACAAATATGGATGCGACCGTGCTGGGCTTTGGCGGCGCGGGCATCGCCAGCGAGAGCGCGGAAAACATCGGGCGTGTCCTGAACGGCGCACTCGATGCCGGCATTAACGTCATCGACACGGCGGAATGTTATGAAGGCGGCGAGGAATCAATCGGTAACGCGATCAGCAAACGGCGCGATGAGTTTTTCCTTTTCACCAAATGCGGGCATCCGCGCGGAATCGGGAGTGAAGATTGGTCGGCCAGCTCAATTTTGGAAAGCGTCGAACGCAGTTTGCGCCGTTTGCAAACGGACCGCATCGATCTCATTCAATTGCATGGATGTTCGGAGGCAGTCCTGAAAAAGGGCGAAGCGATTTCTGCCCTAGAGAAAGCGCGTGAGCGCGGCTGGGTGCGCTATCTCGGCTACAGCGGCGATGGTCAGCCCGCACGCTTCGCGCTGGAATGCGACGCCTTCGACGCGTTGCAAACGTCCATTAGCATCGCCGATCAGGAAGCGATTTCGCAGATTGCTCCGCTGGCGCGCGCGCGAAACATTGGCCTGATTGCAAAACGACCGCTGGCCAATTTCGCGTGGAAGACCGGGCACAAGCCGATCAATTCCTACCATCACGAATATTACGAACGGTTGCGAAAACTGAATTTCGATTTTTTGCGCAATGGTTCAGCCGAAGAGTCCATCGCCATCGCCTTGCGTTTTGTCTTGAGCGTGCCGGGAGTGCACAGTGCGATTGTAGGGACGACGAAACCGGAGCGGGGCCAGGAAAACGCGCGCCTGCTCGAATCACGTCCGCTCCACCAGAACGAATACAACGCCATCCGGGAGCGCTGGGATGTGATCGCCCCTAAAACCTGGATCGGACAACCATGAAACAAAAAAAACTTGGACGCGGCGGACCGATTGTTTCCGCGATCGGACTCGGCTGCATGGGCATGTCGGAATTTTATGGCGACCGCGACGATGCGGAATCGCTCGCCACGATCGACCGCGCGATCGACCTTGGAATTACTTTCTTCGATACCGCCGACATTTATGGTCCGGACACGAATGAGCAATTGCTCGGACGCGGAATTCGCGGCAAACGCCATCGCGTTGTCATCGCGACGAAGTTCGGAATCCTGCGCGATCCAGACACGCCGGGTTTTCGCGGAATTAGCGGCAAACCGGAGTACGTGAAGCAAGCGTGCGAAGCGAGTCTGCGCCGGCTCGGTCTTGATTGCATCGACCTCTATTACCAACATCGGGTCGATCCGGAGACACCGATTGAAGAAACCGTTGGTGCGATGGCTGAGCTGGTTCGCGCCGGCAAGGTGCGCTATCTCGGTTTGTCCGAAGCAGGTCCGGACACCATCCGGCGGGCGCATGCCGTGCATCCCATCACCGCATTGCAATCGGAATATTCACTCTGGACGCGCGATCCGGAAGAGGAAGTGCTCGGCGTTTGCCGCGAACTCGGTATCGGCTTCGTCCCCTACTCCCCGCTCGGCCGTGGATTCCTCACCGGCCAAATCAAAAGCTTCGAAGACCTGGCGGAGGACGACTACCGGCGGACTGCGCCGAGATTTCAGGGAGAAAATTTTCAGCGCAATCTAGACCTCGTTAACCAGGTAAAGGAGATTGCGCGCGAAAAGCATTGCACGCCTGCGCAGCTCGCGCTCGCCTGGGTTTTAGCTCAGGGCGAAGACGTCGTCCCCATCCCAGGAACGAAACGGCGAAAATATTTGCGCGAAAATGTGGACGCTCTCGAAGTGCTCTTGAATGCGGACGATCTCGAACGGATCAACGAAGTAGCACCGAAAGATGTCGCTGCCGGTTCGCGTTATCCGGAAGCGATGATGAAATTGCTCGGGAAATAGCTGTCGCTGTCCCTGTCAGCAGCGGCAAACTTGAGGGCTTTTTTGCGAAATGCCGATTTAAGTATATGGCGTCCGGCGGTGGTGGACGCTCTACAATCCTGCTCCGCGCGCCGGTAACATTGCGCTCGCCATGAACGATTGCACAACTTCGTCGCGCTGGTTTTTCGTTACATTGCGAATGCGAATAATCCCGTAACCCGGGCGCGACTTTGAACGCCGCGTCTCCAGAATTTCAATTTCCAGACGTAGCTCGTCGCCAGGCCGGACCGCGTTCGGCCACTTCAAGTCATCCACACCCATCCCGATAATGCCACCAGCCACGTCCATGGTATCGACAAACAACCGCATCGACATCGCCGCAGTGTGCCAGCCACTCGCGGCCAATCCGCCAAACAATGTTTGCTCCGCTGATTTGGGATGGAGGTGAAATATTTGCGGATCAAACGCCCGCGCGAACTCCACAATCGCATCGGCGGTGACTCGATGAGTTGAGGAAATCAAGCGGGTCCCGGCTGGAAAATCTTCAAAGGCGCGCGACATCGCCTGAATCATCGAGGCATGGTCGCGCCCAGGACAAGATGGAAAACGCTGCTGAGGAGCATTTCGCAAATCCTCGCCTTCTCCTGCGCGTCAACATCTGCCGATCATCTCTTACGCAATGAAGAAAGTGATCGGGGCCCAGGTGTAGTGGCGGGCGTCTCGCCCGCAGATTAAGAACATGCGGCCGGCACCGCCGTCTCTACATTGGAATCCCGGTTCGCGCAGCGAAGGCACATCGCTCCTGCGTGTGACGGGCATCGCATATGCAACATCCAAATGTAAACTCGACGTTTGCGACGTCTGTTAGCTTCTCGTCTTAACAGCAATACCTTGATGGCCTCGTCACGGATTCAGAAATAGTTTGTTCACATCCACATCGTGGACCAGCGCTCCGTGTGGGACGGTGTGCACGTCATAAAGGCGTTGTGTGTAAGGGCTGCGAACCATTCCGGCTCGCTCCGTTGGCGTTGCGACAGGATAACCACCGTCCGCGAATCTTTTCTGCCTGGCAGGATGTTCGCCCGGTTGAGGAACTAGCTGAATCGAGACCGGATTTGGATAAAACGAATTCCACGCTCCAGTTCCAGCATCAACGGCGACACCGACGCCAACTGTTGCAACGTTCCCCGCCGTCGCGGCTGCGCCCGTCGCCGAGGCTTCGCTTCTAACAGTCACAGTTTGCGAATAGTAGCCCGGTTTGCTCACCGTCACCTGAAAGCTGCCCCGTCGCCGTTTAGTGAACGTGGCTGGCGTAACTCCTCTTTCTCCCGTCGAAAGATTCACATTCGCCCCGGAAGGTATGCTGACGACCTTAAGGTCCTCGTGGACGCCGCGGATGACGGTGGCGCAAGAGCTCAGAACCATCGCGATAACGAGCGCACCGATTACTTTTTTAAACATCGCGGCAACGTAGTGAGCCAACTCCGCCTCGCAACGGCAAAGCAGGTCTGGAGCATCTTACTCCTTCGAAGCAAAATGGTAACATGATACTGCGCGGCAAATGACCAGATCGCGGAGCAGCAGTCGTTTTGCCGACTCCTGCGAAGGTCTTTCGTTTTCTGGTACCTTTGTGCGAAAATTCGATCCGCATGATTAGTCACCGCAGCAGGCTCCTTGCTCGGCTCGCCTTTGGACTGGCGATTTTCGCGAGTGCATTCTTACTGTTCCAGGTGCAATTACTACTGGGCAAATTTCTTTTGCCATGGTTCGGAGGCACTTCGGCAATCTGGGCGACCTGTCTGCTCTTCTTTCAGGTCTTGCTGCTCGGCGGATATTTTTATGCCCATAAAATCTCGGTTTCCTGGGGGTTACGGGGCCAGGGAAAGATTCATCTCTCGTTTCTAGCACTCAGCATTCTGTGGATTTTCATCGCGTGGTATTTTTGGGGATCACCACTTTTGCCAGGACCCTCATGGAAACCCGCTCCTGGGGCCGCGCCGATTGCCGGGATCCTGAAACTGCTCCTGGTCAGCATAGGCGTGCCCTTCCTTTTGCTTTCAAGCACAGGACCGCTCTTGCAAAACTGGTATGCCCATCTCGACCTCGGGACGCAAAAGAAGGCGCCGTATTTCCTCTATGCCTTATCAAATGCCGGATCTCTCCTCGGACTTCTGAGCTATCCATTATTTCTTGAACCGGCATTCCGTCTGAACACTCAAAGCTGGCTGTGGGGTATCGGCTTCGGCTTCTTCGCACTCTGCTGTGCCGTATGTGCGTGGCAGGCACATCGTTCCAATGTCGGGGCGGCCACTGGTCAGCCAATTGAAGAAAGCCTGGCGCCGGCGCAGAATCGCCCGGCCGCTTCTCCGCGGCGATGGCTTTGGTTTACTCTGCCGATGCTCGGATCAGTTATGCTTCTGGCTACCACCAATTTCCTAACTCAGGATGTCGCGCCGATTCCACTGCTTTGGGTCGTGCCGCTGTGCCTTTATCTGCTGAGCTTCGTTTTCACTTTTCACGGAACCTGGTACCGACGAGGTCTCTTTCATCCATTGTTCGGGATCACAGCTTTGCTGGTTATCCTCGCATTGTTCCAGGGGACGGATATGGGGGTCATTTCCCAGACCGGTATCTTTCTCATCTTCCTATTCGCGGCTTGCATGGTATGCCATGGCGAATTAGCGCGGACGAAACCGGGGCCGCGCCATCTCACCTCGTTTTACCTCCTCCTGTCCGCGGGCGGGGCCGCAGGAGGCATCTTTGTTGCGATCATCGCGCCTTCGATTTTTCCTACGTTCTGGGAATATCAGCTCGGTCTCTGGGCCATCGCTGTAATCCTGCTGGTCATTCTTTTTCTTGATCGAGAGTCGTGGCTGCATGATCCGAAGCCTGATCTTCTAGTCCCAGTTGCTTTCCTGACGGTTGTTTTTGCGGTTCCTAAGTACCTTGCGCACGCGCGGATTATCAGGATTCCAGCGCGGGTCGCCCCTGCTTACAACGTTGGCCTGGGCCTGCTGATAGGTGTATGCGTCTGGCTCGCTCTCACCGGCGGTCCGAATTGGGCGCGGAGCAGGCGATATCGGTGGTACGAAATAACATCAATCGCAACTTTTCTGCTCTTAAGCACGGCATTATGCCTGCATTTGACTAAGGAGAGTCAACATGCTTACCGCGAGCGCAACTTCTACGGCGCCGTCGCTGTCCACGAAAACTGGGATAGGGACATGCTCCATCTTGCCTACGAGTTGATGCACGGTCGAATTACCCACGGCATCCAACTTACCCAAGATCGGAAACTGCCGGCTTCTTATTACGGCGAAGGCAGTGGTGCCCAGCTCGCGCTCCTGACAAATCCCCAGCGTGCGGCTGGATCGATGCGCGTCGGCGCGATTGGGCTAGGTATCGGCACGATAGCGAGCTATTCGCGTCCGGGCGACGTTTACCGGTTCTACGAAATCAATCCCGCAATCATCCGCCTGGCCCAAGGTAAGGGAGGATACTTCAGCTATTTGCGCGACGCGGCCGGGCGGATCGAAATCGTCGTGGGCGATGCGCGTTTGTCGCTGGAAGCCGAAGCAGCCCGAGGCGATTCTCAAAAATTCGATGTACTGGTGGTCGACGCGTTTAGTGGTGATTCGATTCCGGTCCATTTGTTAACGAAAGAAGCGATGGCGCTCTATCTTTCTCACCTTCGAGGCCCCGAATCCGTTATTGCGGTACATGTCACCAACCGCGCGATTGACTTGGATCCAGTATTGGCGGGGCTGGCGCAAACGTATGGACTAAAAGCGACATTAGTTCGAGCTCCAGATCGCGCTGGTATCTTTCTCCAAAGCGATTTCATTTTGCTAACTCGCGGGAAAGCACTGGATACGCCGGAAATTAAACGAGCGGGGCATCCAATACTTCAGGATCCGGCGCATCCTGTGCCGGAAAACCGAATCTGGACGGACGACTACAGCAATGTCGTCAGGTTGTTGTTAAGAGTTCGATAGCACGCCTCGGCAATGGTCCATGCTCAGTCATCACCACGTGCTCCGTGCTGGCAATGTGTAAGCTCGAACCTCCGAAGCGGGCGGCTCGTTCAGTGCTAGAGCCGCTGGTTTACAAATAGATAAAGATAAGTCTCGCGACAGGCGATCTGACGCTATCGATCGAGTCCAGCGGCAGCATCCGCGGACAGTGATAATGACTTGTCAGGCACGCCCGCGCGTGAAACTGCGACAGAAGCCTTTGCGCATTCCGGGCTCCGAAGTATCTCACACACAACTGCGGCGGGATTCCCGCGCACCAGGCAATTGGCCGGCACATCCTTCAGAACGACTGAACCAGAGGAAACAACTGCACCCTCGCCAATCGTGACTCCAGGCATAATCAGGCTGCCGATTGTTATCCAGCTTCCCCTGCGAATGAGGATGGGCGCAACCTTGAGTTTGAAATCTTCCCGCCGAAAATCGTGACTTCCGGTACAAAGAAAGCACCGTCGGGCGACACAAACATTCGATTCAATTGTGACCTGAGCCAGGCTGAGAACCCCAACATCGTCGCCGATCCAGACATGGTCGCCCACCGCCAGGCGCCATGGAAAGGAAATATTTACATTGCTGCCGAAGCATACTCCTTTCCCAATCTTCGCACCGAACGCGCGGAGTAAGGCAGAACGGAAGGCCGATCCCCAAGGACAGGGATTCTGAAAGAAAAGGCAGCGCACCAACACCCATAAAATTCGCTTCCACCTGGGCGCACCACGATCGAAATCCGAGTTATCGTAGAGCTCGAGATTGATAAAGGCTGCCATGAACGAATAATTAGCAAATCCAGAGCCGTTCTTGCCACACAATCATCGCCCTGGACTTGCTTCTTCATCGCTACCGATCAACGAAAATTAACCTTAATCAACGCATTCGGCGATTAGAGTGAACGGTAATACGCCATAATCCCGCCGTTGCTGATGTGAACACAGGGTGTAGAATGGCGGCCGAAAAGCGGGCGGTTAGCTCAGTGGTAGAGCGGCTGGTTTACACCCAGTTTCAGGAGTATTTTCACTCATCCGCGTTTTCCCCTCGTGATTCGATCAAAACGCGGTTTCTAGAGGAAAAACAGCTCTGCAGTGCGTTATCACAACTACCACTCACTTTATCCCATAACCATATGCGCAGTATCACATGGCAGTATCACATGGAAAATCGAGAGCTTTTACGCGCGCGCGCGCGATGCGTCCGACAGTCGACCGTAGAGACGCTAAGACCAGTATCGTGATTGACCTTTGATGTTTTACTCGGACGGCTAAGACCTTTTTCTCCAAGCTGATTTTTTGTTCCTTTTGTATCTTGCCGCCTGTATCCACTCCTGACTACTTTTGCATCGAATCCCGCCACTCAAATGAGCGACGACTTTTCGGAGGCTTTAGATAAAGCGCTTAGAATTGCGCTTGATGCCGTTCAGCGCCAGCAAGCCATCGATCTTGCGGCGTACGCCGCAAACACATCGCGCTCACTGGAGGCAACGCGAGCTGGGAATGCGGCAGGCACCGAAGCACTAAGGGCGGTCACACTGTTAAATGGGGGAGCCGCCGTTGCCTTACTAGCATTCATCGGTCATTTAGCATCGATAGGGGCACCCCAGTCCGCGATTTGAGCTCTACGAGAACCATTGACGTGGTTTGTGGTCGGCGCGTTCTTAGCTGTCGCCGCGAGCGCCATAACGTACTTCGCACAAGGGTTTACCATTCGTTCACTCAAGCACGAGTTTGATTCGCTCGATGAGGAAAAGCCCAAAGAAAAGCGAGAGAATGCTAGAAGAAGGATGGGTAGATCTAAACTCGGGTTCGGAATTGTTAATTCATTCGCCGTTGTATTCGGTGTAATGGCGCTGTGCGCGTTTGTTGGCGGAGGTTGCAAAGCATACCGAGCATTCGACGAACGAATTGGACCGTCGATTACAGAGCGCGCCACGATCTATTAGCTGCTGCTTCAACTTCTGACATTGCCTCGGAAAGCCGCTCGAGGGCATCGTAAAAAGCGGCCAGCGCGCATTATGCGTGCGACGGGGCTATTTAAGGGTTGGCGACTAACTGTAGTGCAGGGTTGCTGAGGCCGACTTGGTCGCTCACTTTTTGGACAGTCGCAGTAAGAGCTTCAATCTGCTTCTGCTGCTGCGCGACCGTCGTCTTGAGGGCGGCGATTGTGCTCTGCTGTTCTGCGACGTTCCGGTGCTCTTTCAGGAACTCATTAAGCAACATCGCGTTCACTGCTTCATATCGGACCGTCATGACTTTTCCGTCCTCGCCCCGGACTACCAGATCACGATTAATCTTCTCTACTTCTTCAGCTACTAAGCCGAACTGCGGAATCGCATCTGGATCAAGCTCCTGCTTGTAGCGGAAGGTAACTGGTCGCAGCGATAGGATCGCTTCGCTTGTCACGCCCATGGGCCTAATATTGTCCTTGAAACGAGCCGATGAAGTAGCGACGCCTAGCTTGCCGCTTGCGTTTACTACCACGGTGCTTCCAGTCACAGGTACCCCAAAGATGCCGGCAATAAAGGCCCCGTTCTGTGTACCTTGCTTCCCAATGCGGATCTTGTTGGACTCGCCCGCAACCCCAAGGACGTTCGCGCCGATATCGATGTTGTTGTTGCCAGTCGTCAGATTTTGACCCGCCAGAGCCCCCACTGCCACGTTCAGACTTCCGCTCGTGTTCTTATACAAAGCCTGGATGCCAACAGCGGCGTTGGAGCTGCCGCTGCCGTTGCTGCGAAGCGCGTTCAAACCATTTGCCGTGTTGAAGCTCCCATCCGTGTTACTATAGAGGGAAAAAGCGCCTCCGGCGGTATTTGAAGTGCCGTTTTTATTCAATACCAATGCGTCGATACCAGTTGCCGTGTTGTCTCCGCCGGTTGTGTTGTTTATCAGCGCATTAAAACCGGTGGCTGTATTTTCCGCGCCAGTGCTGTTGACGTCGAGCGCGTGAGCCCCTACGGCCGTATTGTGGTGGCCGCTGGTGTTGAATTCGAGCGCTGCAGTGCCGATTGCGGTATTTTCGATGCCCGTCGTGTTGGTATAGAGCGCTGCCCATCCCAT
>Ga0066671_10000702_pt1 | contig 10607 bp, 15 predicted proteins | sample GraSoiAngelo_120_FD_62294 | JGI IMG/M metagenome (GOLD analysis project Ga0066671, IMG submission 62294) | Grasslands soil microbial communities from the Angelo Coastal Reserve, California, USA - 14_0919_09_20cm | ecosystem: Environmental > Terrestrial > Soil > Grasslands | place: USA...
GAGACGGCGCGGAAGCGATCCTTCGCGAAGGGCAGGACGATCCTGCAGCGCAGGCCCAGGCTCTCGGCGCATTCGAGCGCGATCAGGTCGGCCCCCGCGGCCGCCGAGCAGACGAGGCACTTCACGCCTTCCGACACGAGCAGGTCGCGCAAGCCTTGCCGAACCTGCCCGACGGCGGCGGTCGGGAAGCGCGCCTCGCCGCCGCCGGCGGGGTCCGGGCGGCGTCCGGCCAGCGCTGCGATGCACCCGTCGGCGCGGACGGCAGGTCGGTTCATCGAGGCGCTCCGGCACAAGAGCCCTGCTCCAGGGCTTCGAGCCTTGCATCTAGCGATTGCAGCGGGCCCCGTACAACGGCATGCTTCGAGGGCAGGAGGGCGACATGCCGCACGTAACCTTCATCCATGGCATCGGCAACAAGCCGGAGCGCGAGCAGCTCCGCCAAATCTGGCTTAGAAGCCTCGCCGCCGCCGGCGGTCTCGATCTCGGCGCCGAAGGGGTGACGAGCGCGATGGTCTACTGGGCCGACGTGCTCCACGCCGAGCCCGATCCCAATGTGGCGGCTTACGAAGCGGCGGCGCTCGATGAACATGGCGTCGAAGCCGACCCCGCAGCGGATGTTCCGACTGCCGACAGCGCCGACGAAGCCCTCTTCCTCGCCGGGATTGCGGCGAAGCTGGGCGGCACCCTCGCCGCGGCCGAGCTTGCGGCAGAACCCCAGGCGCGGGGAACCGATCTCGCGCTCGAGCGCATTCCGCTGCCCTGGCCGATCAAGAAGCTGTTCCTCAAGAATTTTCTGAGGGACGTTCACGATTATCTGTTCAATGCCGATTCCAGCCCCCGGCCCGGCGAACATTACAAGGTTCGGGACGAGATTCGGTCGCGTTTCGTCAGGGCGGTGAAGGACGCCCCCCAAGACGATGTCCATGTCGTGGTCAGCCACAGCATGGGCACCGTGATCGCCTATGACTGCCTGAAGAACGTAGCGGATTGCCCGCGCGTCGACGCCCTCGTCACGATCGGGAGTCCCCTCGGCCTGGACGAGGTGCAGGACAAGCTCGACCCGGGCTATTCGCGCCGGGACGGCTATCCCGACTTCCGTTCCTCGACGCCCTGGGTGAATTTATTCGATCGCCTCGATCCGGTCTGCGGCTTCGACCCGATCCTCGCCAACGATTTCGAGCGCGGCGGCGTGAAGGCGATCGATGACGTTCAGGTCGTGAATCCCGGGTCATGGCGCCATTCGGCCGTCAAATATCTGGCCCAGGCGGAGCTTCGGACCAGGCTCGCCGCCGCGCTCGGCTTATGAGCCCGGCTGAAGCGGCCGCGGAGCGGCTCGGCCTGCGCAGGAGGGCGGCCGGGTTGATCGCGACGCTGGCCGGTGCGCGGGACGGGCAAGCGGTCGCCGATCTCGCCGCGGAGCTTCGGCAGGAACGGCAGTTCGACCTGCTCGAGGAGCTTGCGGAGCGGGCGCGGACGCTCGGAGACGATCGACCGCGAATCTCGCTCTATCTTGCCCAGGCCCTCATCGACCGCGACCGCCCGCGCCTCGGCGCCGACGTGCTCGCGGGGCTCCTTCCGACCCTGGAAGCGGGGGATCCGCTTCGCGCGGAGGCGCTTGGGCTCGCCGGCCGCTCGTGGAAGGACGTGATGCTGGCTTTGCCCGAGGCGGCTGAGGCGCTGAGGCAGCATGCGCTTTCGAGCTCGGCGCGATCCTACCGCGCCGCCTTCGAGGAGAGCGGGCGGTGCAACAGCTGGGCCGGAGTCAATCTGCTGGCGCTGGCGGTCTATGCCGATCGCAATGCCCTGCCGCTCGGCGAGCCGGTGGAGATTGACGGGCTCGCGGCGGAATTGTGCAATGTGCTCGACTCGGTCGCCCCGGAACAGCGCGACGGCTGGCACCATGCGACGGCCGCCGAGGTGGCGGTAGCGCGCCGGGACCTGGCCGATGCCGAGCGCCACATCCGCCTCTATCTGGAGAGCCCGGCGACGACCGCCTTCGCTTTGGCCGGGACGCTTCGGCAATTCACCAGGCTTTGGTGCCTGCGTTCCGAAGGCGTGCGCGGACGATCGATCGTGGAGGCCCTGGAAGCGGCTACTCTCGAGCGGGAGGGCGGCCATTTCGACATCCCTGCCGCAGCGGTTCGGGAGCGGCCGGAAGAGCCGGCGCGCGCGGCGACCCTCCAGGCGATATTGGGAAACACGGGTGAGGTGACCTACTCCTGGATGCAGATGGGGCTTGCAAGGGCGAAGTCGGTGTGCGCGGTGGTGCACTCGACCGGCAGGGTCGGTACGGGCTTCGTCGTTGCGGGAGCGGCGCTCGACCCGCGTCTCGACGGCGAGAAGTTCGTGCTGACCAACCGCCACGTCGTCAGCGAGGATCCCGGCGAAGACGCATTCTCCCCGGACGACTGTCACCTCGTCTTCGAAGCGGTCGATCCCGGCCGGAAGGTCGCGCTTGACGGGATCGTCTGGTCCTCGCCCGTCGGCGAGCTGGACGCGACGCTGCTAAGGGTGCGGTGGGAGGATTTGGAGGCCGATCCGCTGCCGATCGCGCCGCGCCTGCCGATCGTCGATGCCGGCCAGCGCGTCTACGTCATCGGTCACCCGCGCGGCGCCGAGCTCTCCTTCTCCCTGCAGGACAATGAGCTGCTGGAGCATGAGGGCCCGACTGCCGGCAAGCCGCCCAACCCGAAGGTCTGCAAGCTCCACTACAGGGCGCCGACGGAGCATGGCAGCTCAGGCAGCCCCGTATTCAACCGGTCGGAATGGAAGGTGATCGCGCTCCACCACGCCGGCGGAGAAATGGCGCGCCTGAACGGCAACAGCGGCAGCTGGCCCGCCAACGAAGGAATCTGGATCCAGTCCATCGCCAAGGCGATTCAGGAGCGCTGATGGGGCCAGGCATGGTGGGCGAGGAGAGGATGGTTCGAATGGCATATCTGGCAGGCGCCTTCTTCCTGTTCGCGCTCGGCGCTCGCGCCGGGCGCTGGTTCGCGGGCGCCGCGGTCCTCCTCGCTCTCGCCGCCGCGGCCCGGGCGCTGATGGGCTATCCGGCGCTGACGGTGACGCTCTGCGCCGTCGCGGGCGGCGCCGCATTCCTCCTTCCCCGCCAGCGTACGCCCGTGAGCGCGGCTGCCCTGATGCTTGGGACCGTGCTGGCGGCTTATGCGGTGTTCGGCCCCGCCGACGGGCTGCTCTAGAGCTCCGCCAGCGCCTCGATCAGCGTGTCGACCTCGGCTTCGCTGCTATAGTGGCAGAAGCCGATGCGGAGCAGGCCGCCGGAGGCGGCGAGGCCGAGGCGGTCGATCGCTTCCTTGGCGTAGAAATTGCCGGACCAGGCGAAGATGCCTCGTTCGGCGAGCAGCTCGGCGGCCTCGCGCGCGGTCATGCCGTCGACGGTGACGGAGAAGGTCGGGACCCGGCCTTGCGTCGTCGGCGGGCCGTAGAGCCTCAGGCGCTGGAGCCCGGCGATGCCGCCAAGGAAGCGTTCGCCGAGGGCGCGCTCATGCTCCTGGATCGCGGCCATTCCGGCGCGGATCCGGTCGCGGCGGCTGCCCGCTTCGCCGCCCAGCGAAGCGATATGCTCGACCGCGCCGATCGTCGCCGCCTGGCCTTCGTAGGAGGGGGTGCCGGTCTCGAAGCGGATCGCCGCAGGGTGGGAGTCGGCGGGGCGGACCTTATAGGCTTCCAATTCCTCCATCAGCGCCTCGCGGCCCCACAGCACGCCCTGGTGCGGGCCGAAGAATTTGTAGGGGGAGCAGGCGAGAAAGTCGCAGCCGCTCGCGCGGACGTCGGTGAGGACATGCGGCACCGACTGGACCGCGTCGACGAACACCAGAGCGTCGGAATTCGCCCGGACGATGCGGACGATCTCCTCGAGCGGGTTGAGCGTGCCGAGCGCGTTGCTGGCCCCGCCGACTGCGACAAGCCGGGTGTTGGGGCCGAGCAGGCCGGGCAGTTCGTCCAGCCGGAGCGCGCCCGTCTCCGGATCGAAATCCAGCCACTTCACCTCGAGGCCGATGTCGCGGGCGAGGAGCAGCCAGGGGGCGACATTGGCGTCGTGGTCGAGCCGGGTGACGACGATCTCCCCGCCCTTGTCGGCCCAGCGTCGGCCGAGGCTCCGCGAAAGGGCGAAGGTCAGCGAGGTCATGTTCTGCCCGAAGGCGATTTCGGAACGGTCGCCGCCGAGCAGGTCCGCCATCGCCTGGTGCGCCGCTTCGCTCATCGCGTCGGTTGCGACCGCGGTTGCGAAGGCCCCGCCGGAATTGGCTGTGCCGGTTTCGAGATGGTGCCGCATCGCGTCGATCGCTCGGCGGCAGGCCTGGGTGCCGCCGGGTGCGTCGAAATAGATGCGGGGGCGGCCGCCGTCGGTAATGAGGAGGGCGGGGAATTCGGCGCGGACGGCCTCGACGTCGAGCGCCATCAGCCCTCCGAAGCCTCGCCCTCGGCTTCGTTCCCGCCTTCCGAAGCCGGCTCCTCCTCCTTCACGTCGGTGAAGAAGGGCTCGACCTCGCCTGCAAGCTTGATCGTCATCGGTTGCCCGAAGCGATCGCGGCTTCGGCCGGCGGCGACTCGGATCCAGCCTTCGGAGATGCTGTACTCCTCGACGTCGTGGCGCTCCTTGCCCTTGAAGCGGATGCCCACCCCGCGCTGCAGAGTGTCGGCGTCGAAATGGGGGCTTCGCGGGTTGAGCGAGAGGCGGTCGGGGGGCGTGTCGGTCACTGTGCCTGTCTTTCGTCTGGTGGAGCCGGGCTCAGCGCAGCTTGGTGATGGTGAGCCCGTCGGATTTCGCCCGCTCCTTCACGGACTCCTCGGTCCGGGTCAATGCCTTGGCGATGGCCTTCAAGGACATGCCCTTGCCGGCGAGGAGGTGCAGCTTCTGCAGCTCCTCGCTCTTCCAGGCCTGGCGGTGGCGGGCGAAATGCTCTGCCATCAATCCTTCGCCACGTTGCCTTTTGTGGAGGGGTTGGCGGCGATGGTCTTTTTCACTTCCTTCTTGGGCTTGCGGGCTTCCTTGCTTCCGCGGACCTGTCCCTTGGCCATCTCATCTCTCCTCGACTAAATATTACCGGGTTCGCCCCTAATGCGGCGGAGCGGCGCCGAGGTCCAGCCCGGCGCCTCCATGGGCCATCCAGCACGGGTCCCAGCTCGGCTCGGGGCCGAAGCGGCCGACCAGGAACTCGACCAGCGCCCGGACTCGGGCAGTGACCGCGCGGCCGGGCGGCATCACCGCGTGGAGCGCGCCTTCCTCCATCGGAAAATCGCGAAGCAGCGGCTCCAGCGTCCCCGCCTCGAAGCCGGGGGCGGCGATGAAGCTCGGAAGGATGCAGATGCCGAGCCCGGCGACCGCGGCGGCGCGCAGCATCTCGCCATTGTCGGCGCGAAGCCGGGGTGTTCCGCGGACATGCTCCCAGCGGTCGCCGACCCGGAAGCGCCATTGTTCGTTGGCGTAGACCAGGATGTCGTGCCCGGCGAGGTCGCGCGGCTGCTCCGGCCGCCCGCGCCGCTCCAGATAGGCGGGACTCGCCACCGCCACCTTGCGCACCGGCGCGATCCGCCTTGCGACCAGCGCGCTGTCCTTCAGCGAGCCGATCCTCACGGCAAGGTCGAAGCCGCCGGCGATGAGGTCCACGGCCTTGTCCTCGAAGCTGATGTCGAGCTCGACCCGGGGGTGCATTTCGGCAAACTCGGCGAGCGCCGGGGCGAGGTGGAGCACTCCGAACGACAAAGGGGCGGAGAGGCGCAGCGGCCCAGCGACCTGGGTCACCGCCTCGGCCACCACCTCCTCCGCCGCCTCCAGCTCGACGAGGACATTCGACGCCCGCTCGAAATAGGCCTGGCCGACATCGGTCGGCTGCGCCCCCGAGGCGCTGCGGGTGAGCAGGCGGGCGCCCAATTGCTCCTCGAGCCGCGCGACGCGGCGGCTGAGGATCGATTTCGACATCCCCATCCGCTCGGCGGCGCGGCTGAAGGCGCCGGTCTCGACCACCCGGACGAAGGCGAGGACGTCGAGCAGGTCCACCGATGAGCGTTCCATATTCCGCAACACCATCATGCGCCGCGCGCGGCTACCGGCAACACCTCTAGGCGCCTAGATTGGGCTTAGCAAGTTTCAGGAGGAAGATATGACCAACGTTCTCATCATCGACAGCGCAGCCACTGGCGAGGCGTCGGTGTCGCGCAAGCTGACCCGCTCCTTCGAGGAAGCGCTCGGCGCTCGCGGCCCGGTGCGGATCGTCCATCGCGACGTCGGCTCCGATCCGGTCCCGCACCTCAGCGAGGCCACCACGGGCGCGATCCGCGGCGCCGAGGCGGCGACCCACGAGGCGCGCGAGGCGGTCGCTCTGTCCGACCGGCTGATCGCCGAGATCATGGAAGCCGACGTCATCGTAATCGGCGCCCCGATGTACAATTTCGGAATGCCCTCCACGCTCAAGGCCTGGTTCGATCACGTTCTTCGCGCCGGCATCACCTTCCGTTACTCCGAGGCGGGGCCCGAAGGGCTGGTCAAGGGCAAGAAGGCGATCGTGATCGAGAGCCGCGCCGGCCTCTACAGCGAGGGCCCGGCCGCGGCGATGGACAGCCAGGAGCCGCATCTTCGCACCCTGCTCGGCTTCATGGGCGTCGACGATGTCAGCTTCGTCCGGGTCGAGCGGCTCGCTTTCGGCCCCGACGCCGCCGCGGCTGCGATCGCCGATGCGACCGAGCAGCTCGTGTCCCTGGGCGGCGAGCAGCTCGCGCTGGCTGCCTGACCTGCGCGGGCGCACTATATAACGACTGAAGGAGGAACCGACATGAAGCTCTATTACGCACCCGCAGCCTGCTCGCAGGCCCCGCACATAGTGGCCCGCGAGGCGGGGCTCGACATCGAGCTCGCCAAGGTCGAGTTCCCGTCCAAGAGCGTCGAAGGCGGCAGCCTCTACGACGTCAATCCCAAGGGCGCGGTTCCGACGCTCAAGCTCGACGACGGCGATGTGCTGACCGAGAATGCGGTGATCCTCCAATATCTGGCGGACCTGGCGCGGCAGTCGGAGCTTGCACTGCCGGAGGCCGGAATCGAGCGTTACCGGCTGCTCGAATGGCTGAACTTCATCGCGACCGAATTGCACAAGGGCTTCGGCCCGCTGTGGAATCCGGCGACCCCGGCCGAATATAAAGCGGCCACCCGCGAGGCGCTGGGTAAGAAGTTCGATTACCTGCAAGGCGAGATCGGCGACGGCCCCTATATCCTCGGCGACCGATTCTCGATCCTCGACGCCTACGCCTTCGCGGTCCTCAACTGGACCCGGATCCACGACATCGACATCGCCCGCTGGCCAGGCCTCGCCGCCTATCTCCAGCGCGTCGCGGCCCGTCCCGCCGTCCAGGCGACGCTCCGCGCGGAAGGGCTGATCTGAAAGGAGCAACAATGATCGACATCCGTCCCTTTAACTCGCTCGGCCATGCCAATCATGGCTGGCTGAATGCGCGGCACCATTTCTCCTTCGCCAATTATCACGAGCCGGCCCGGATGGGCTGGGGCGCGATCAGGGTGTGGAACGACGACGAGATCGCCGCCCGCTCCGGCTTCCCGCCCCATCCCCATTCGGACATGGAGATCGTCACCTATGTCCGGCAGGGCGCGATCACCCATCAGGATTCGATGGGCAATCAGGGCCGGACCGGTGCCGGCGACGTTCAGGTGATGAGCGCCGGCACGGGCGTTCGCCACGCCGAATATAATCTGGAGGACGAAGCGACGACCTTGTTCCAGATCTGGGTGCAGACCGACAAGCCCGGCGCTGAGCCGAGCTGGGGCGCAAAGGCCTTCCCGAAGGACGACCGCTCCGGCAGCTTCGTCACGCTGGCCAGCGGGTTCGACGGGGACGAGGAGGCGCTTCGGATCAACGCCGCCGCCCGAGTGATGGGCGCGACCCTTCGCGAAGGCGAGACGGCCGAGCTCAGCCTCGACCCGTCCCGCCACGTCTACCTGGTGGGGCTCGGCGCTCCGATCGAGGTCAACGGCGTCCGCGCCGAGCCGCGGGACGGAGTGGCGGTCACCGGCGAGGAGAAGGTCGTGATCCGGGCCGTGGGCGACGCGGAGATCGTCCTCGTCGACGCGCGCTGAAACAAAGGGGAGGGGGCGCTTCGGCGCCTCCTCCTTTTCCGGCTTTACCTAAGTATGTGGCCGCGAAGACACTTTTCTATGGTTAACGAGGATTAAACCACCAAAGCTCGGCACTTTCCGCGGTGCGCCTCGTTACTGCCCACATGCCTCGCTACTACTTCAACCTTCGCGGCCGTGACGCATTGCTCCAGGATGAGCATGGCATTCCGCTGCCCGACGGGGAATCGGCCTGGTACCAGGCGGTGCGCAGCGCGCGCGAGGTGATCCGGGCGGACCTCCAGATCGGCATCGGCTGGGACGGCCAGGCGATCGAGATCATCGACGAGAGCGGGATAAGGATCGACGAGGTCCCGCTCCACGAGGTGGCGCAGGTTTTCTTGTAGCGGGGTTGTTGGCGACAGCCGTCATGCCGGACTTGATCCGGCATCCATGAACACGGACCGTGTCCAGTTCTCAGAAACCTGTGTTCATGGATCCCGGGTCAAGCCCGGGATGACGATCGAGAGGTGGAGGCCGCCCGTGCCTCTAAGACGCCCCGCCCCTACACCCGCTTGAACACGTCCCTCGCCCGCACCTTGCTGACGGGGGTGGTGAGCGCGTCCAGATCCTTGGGGTGGAGCTCCACTTCGAACTCGCAGCCGGCGTCGTTGCCTTCGGCCCAGACCACGCGGCTGCGCTTCATTTCGAAGCCGGGGAGCTTCAGCCACACTTCGGCGCCGATCTCGAGCTGCGTGCCCGCGTCGATCTTGAAGCCGCCGGTCGAGACGTCGAGCACCACTACCGGAAGCGTGCTCGCCCCCTCCTCGCGCAAGGCGGCCGCCAGGTTGACGATCCGGCGCTCGGTCTTGCGGCCGTCCCCGGTCGGCAGCCTGGAGAGTTGTGCATTGATGAACAAGGCGTCGTCCTTTCGTCCCCGCGGTCGTGCGGAAGGGCTAGCAGCCGAGTGGCTAATATCGGGTTAGCGTCTGGAAGAGAGTGCCGGCGGAGGGTTCGGGGCCGGCATCCCGAAAGATGCCGGCCCCCCCTCGATACGCGACACAAGGGGCCGCCGTTGCGGCGTAAGCCATCCCGACGACGAGCTGCTTATCGCTGAAAAGGGTTGAGAAAGTGCTGAACGACATGGTTAGCGTAGGTTCAACCAAGTGCCTCCGCGCCCGATTCGCAAAGGCGCGGCGCAGAGGGGGCGGGCAGAGAAAAGGCGGAGCCGGTCCAAGACCACCTCCGCCCCCCCGGTCGCGTACCGTCGCCCCTGTTAATGCGGAAGGGTTACGAAATATTTTAAGGGCCGGAACGATTCGCCGGTCCCCTGCTCCGTCATTGCGAGGAGCGAAGCGACGCGGCAATCCATGGGCCTCTGAGACCGTACTGGATTGCTTCGCTTCGCTCGCAATGACGGTTTGCACCGCCTGACGCGACTGTCCTCAGACCGGCGCCTCATTGTCGCTGCCCATATCGGCGCGGCGGTGATGCCAGCTGAAGATGGCGAGGGGGCCCCGGTGGGGGCGCCAGGCTTCGGCGAGCTCGCGGATGTGGCGTTCTGTCGGGCGGTCGGGGAGGCCGAGGATTCGGCCGATCTCGATCTGCACCGCAAGGTCTCCCGCCGGCCACATGTCGACCCGGCCTTCCGCGAAGAGGAGGTAAACCTCGGCGGTCCAGCGGCCGATGCCTTTCACCGCAACCAGCTTGGCGATCGCCTCCTCGTCGTCCTCGGGGAGGTTGTCGAGGTCGAGCCGTCCCGAGACCACCTCCTCGGCGAGGCTCCTCGCATAGCTCATCTTCTGGCGGGAGAGGCCGGCGCCGCGGAGCGCCTCGTCGCTGGCGGAAAGGATGTTGCGGGGATCCATGTCGGCGCCGACCGCGGCTTCGAGCTTCGCCCACATCGAGGCCGCCGCCTTGATGCTGACCTGCTGGCCGACGATGGCGCGGAGCAGGGTGGTGTAGCCGCGTTCGCTGATCCTCGGCTCGGGATAGCCGGCGCGGGCGAGGGCCGCGGCGATGGCGGGATCGCGCTCGGCCAGCGCGTCGAGCGAGCGCTTCAATCCTTCCGCCTGAATTCCCACGCCTGTCGCTCCCGCTTGAAATGCCCCCCCGGGCCTAGCATAGCTCGACGCCGGGGCGCTTCTTCGAAATCGGACGGGATGTAACATGGCCAAGCTCACCATCGTCGGCCGCGACGGCAGCGAGAAGACGGTGGAGGGCCATGACGGCTGGAGCGTGATGGAGACGATCCGCGACGCCGGCTTCGACGAATTGCTCGCTCTGTGCGGCGGCTGCTGCAGCTGCGCGACGTGCCATGTCCATGTCGACGAGGGGTGGCTGGGTGCGCTTCCTGCGATGGGCGCGGATGAGGACGACCTTCTCGACAGCTCCAGCTTCCGCGGGGCGAACAGCCGGCTTTCGTGCCAGCTCGAATTCGGGCCGGAGCTGGACGGGCTGCGGGTCACGATCGCGCCTGAGGACTAAGTCCTCCCCGTCGCCAGACGGGGAGGGGGACCACCCG